>Ga0115012_10001363_pt1 | contig 14175 bp, 10 predicted proteins | sample TroAtlMetagenome_FD_88706 | JGI IMG/M metagenome (GOLD analysis project Ga0115012, IMG submission 88706) | Marine eukaryotic phytoplankton communities from Atlantic Ocean - Tropical Atlantic ANT10 Metagenome | ecosystem: Environmental > Aquatic > Marine > Oceanic | place: Tropical Atlantic...
AGGCTCTCGGACAAGAAACACCTGATCAGCTTTCGAAATCACGTTCCCCACGTTGTCTCTTTTTCGCGCTCAGGTGTTTCTTGTCCGAGAGCCTTTTTCGCACCGAGGATCGGGTGGGTGCGGTTGGCTTCCGTTTGACTGGGGGAGATGCGGCGGCGTGAACCAGATCGGCAAAACGCTTGATCGCGGTGCGGCGGTTGGTCTGCGGCGATCGTGAGGCGCCCGACCGAAGCATCGCAATCCCCTCTTTTTCACGTTTCCCCAACAAAGCAACGAGTCGTTCCCGTGACTCAGTATTCAGTCCTTTGACATGCTCAAGAACCACCCGCATTCGTACCGCGGTGGCTACTTTGTTGACGTGTTGCCCACCGGGTCCAGATGCGCGGATGGCTTCAAAGCTGATGGCATGCTTGGGAATCCAGTGGCCGTGTCCCAGTTCAACGCAGTCGGCGGGCTTCATTTGCGGCCCCTCCGTTCGGCATGCTGCACCCCGGAAATGTTCATCTCGACTGCAGCCTGCCGAAGGTGCATGCATTCCGGATCATGCATCTCGGCCGCGTTTGCCTCAGCCTCCAGCATCCGGCGGTAGTCCTTGAAGGGGTCTGAAGCCTCGCGGATGCAGTGGTACTGCCGTTGCAAGGAGTCTCGCAAACGATGCAGATGTGCCTCGGGGTCTGCGCATGCGCCAAAATGAGCGACCAGCAGTTGGTCTGCTTCGAGATGTTCCATAAGGTCAATACTGTTGCACCACGCCATCAAGTCAAGATCGGGGGGGGGCAATTGGGCGGGCGCGAAGGTTGGGGCTTCGGCAACAAATCCGCCCGCGGCATCTCCGGTGGCCAAGTATCGCGTGCCATCGTGCTGAAACTCGAAGACCACGTGGTGCTTGGCGTGGCCAAGCGTCTCATGGGCCTTGAAAGAGATGTCTCCAATGGTGAAGGTTCCGGAGAGGTCCAAGACATGCAGTCGGTCGGGCGGCACCGGTTGCATCGTGCCAAAGAGATGGGGGAGTCGGTCGCCGTAGATTTTTTGGGCCGAGGCCATGAGTCGCGAAGGGTCGATCAGATGGCGTTGACCAAACGGATGCACATAGACAGGAATGTTGAGTGCGGCAAGATCTCCAGCGGCGGCCGCGTGATCCAAATGGATGTGGGTCAGCAGGACCCCAGCCAGTTCTTCCATCGCCCAACCCAAATTTGCCACCCCTTGCTGCAAGGCGGGAAGGGTTGACGCCGGACCAGGATCGATCAAGACTGGACCTTCTTGGGTCGGAATCACCCACGACGAAATCGCGCCCGGCCGGTCAAGCCAGTGCAAGTCGATGGGGGAAACGCCCGCAGTCATGGGGTTCGATCAGGAACGAACCGCAACGCCCACCATGGAGCCCGCCTTTTTGGCGATGCTGGCGGCATCCAGTCCGCATTGGGCCAAGACGTCGTCTTCGCTGCGGCTGCTCTTGGGGATCTTGCGGACGTGCATTTGTTCGATGGTGAATGGATCGCCCGAGGCAGTGCATGCATCCGCCACCGCTGATCCAATGGCCGCGCCGAAGTTGTCTTCGACCACCAAGATGTTGCCACCGTTGGCGTTGGCCAAATCCAACAGGGCGTCTTCGTCGAACGGGATCGAATACAAGTCGACCAGCGTGGCGTCGATGCCAGCTTTGTCCAACAAATCGATTGCTCGGTTGCACTCGTGCACCATGTAACCGGCCGAGACAATCAGAAGGTCCCGGCCCTCGGTCAAGACTTCGAACAGGCCAAGATTGAACACCGTGTTGTCGTCGTAGAGATGCTCCACGTCCGGGCGGTGGGTGCGCAAAAGGCATGGTCCGTTGTGTTCGGCCATGGCCATGGTCAAGCCGTACGCTGCGTAGGCGTCGGACGGCTGAAGCAACCAGCAAAGCGGCTCGCCATCCTCGGTCTTGGCGGTGGTGAAGCTTCGGAACCAAGCCATATCGGGAAGTGACATTTGACTGGGTCCGTCGGCGGCCAACGAGATTCCCGAGTGGGACCCAACAATCTTGATGTTGGCTCTCGAAATGATGGCCATCTCGATTTGGTCATACGCGCGGGTCAGGAACTTTGAGAAGGAGGCACAGAAGGGCACCTTTTCGGCGGCGGCCAATCCTGCCGCCACCGAGATCATGTTTTGCTCAGCGATCTTGCATTCGGCAAACCTGTCGGTTGCTTCGGATTCAGCCAAGAAGTCTTGGGTAAAAGTGGAGTTTCTGGTGTCAGCATCCAGCGCCCAGACCCGCTTGTCGTTGCGGGCCAACATACGGAGGGCCATGCCGAATGCTTTCCGGGTCGCGAACTTCCCGCTTTTCAGCACCAAGCCTTTGTCGATGCTGTTCATGGCCTCGCTCAGGGTGGGCATGTTCTCTGGGCCAAATTGCTCTTCCGGAGTCGATGCTGGAGGTTCGATCCGAAGGGCCGCGTCACCCGAGATCGCGCTGGTGAGCTTCATGGAAGTCAGCCCCAATTCCTCACGAACCTGTTCGAGTTGGGTCCCGGTCGCCACTTTGCCATGCCAACCGTGCCCTTGCAGACAAGGTGACCCCCAGCCTTTGATGGTTCGAGCCACGATGGCCATGGGTTGTTCGGGGCCAGCCTTGAAGCCGTCGATTGCTTCCACGATGGCCATCGGGTCGTGCCCATCGATGTCCAGCACCGTGAAGCCAATCGCTTGCAGCTTGGCCACCATGCGTTCGGGTGATTGTTGGCCGCTGGTGGCATCCGCTTGTCCATACCCGTTGCAGTTGAAGATCGGAAGCACGTTGGTGATGTTGTGGTCAATGATGAAGTCCAGGGCTTCTGTGACTTGACCTTCTCGCGCTTCACCATCACCCAAGATGCAGTAGACCTTGCGATCCAATTCATCTTTCAAGGCCGCCAACGCGATACCCGCCGCGACCGAAAGGCCTTGGCCCAACGAGCCTGTGGCGGCATCAAAGAAAGGCATGCCTTCGGCGGGGTTGGGGTGTCCGTCGAGGACAGAGTCGGTGTCCCGCAAGGTCAACAAGTGCTCACGGGTCAGTTTGAATTCGCTGCCATCTTTACCAACCACCGCGCCCAGATCGGCAAGGGCGGCATACACCGCGGGGACGGCGTGACCTTCGGAGAGCACCAGTCGGTCGGAACCAGGGTGCCAAGGTTCTGAAGGCACCCAACGCATGGCGTGGTGGGTGAGCACGGCCGTGAGGTGAGAAATACTCATGGCGGTTGTGGGGTGTCCACTGCCAGCGGCGGCGCACATCTCCACGGCATCGCCGCAAAACTGAATGGCTTTGTCGTGAATCGCGGCTTCAATGGTCATGCGGTGCTCCAGGGTTGGGGGGATGAGGACGAAGTATCCCCGCTGGCATGCATTCCGGCAACCGATGAAGGGCCTGTGGAGGGCCCCGATTCTGGGAGGTGTGGAGGGTTTGGCTCAGTCCAGGGAGACCGGCATCACCACGTAGACAAACTCGCCATCTGCCTTCAAGATCCCAGGTTTCTGGGGGCCTTTCAGGCTCAGAGTGATTTCGGGTGAGTCGATGATCTTGAGAGCATCCGTGAGGTACCCAGGGTTGAATCCGATGGCCAACTCATCGCCGTCGTAATTGCAATCCACCCGGATTTCGGCTTCTCCAGTGTCTGGAGCACGGGACGTAATGACCAGATTCCCCGAGGAGAATGTCAGTTTGACCCCGCGAGATTCTTGGCTCGTGAGCAAGGCTGCACGGCGAACCGCTCCCGCCAGTGAACTGGTGTCCATCGTGATATGAATGTCGTTGTCTTTTGGCACAACATCAGACCAAGGGGGGAAGGATCCTTCGACCAAAGTGGTGGTGATGGTGGCGTTTCGCGACCCGTGACCGATACCAAAATGGGCCCGGCCTTCACGGATGGAGACCCGCACTTCCCCCTGAGCTCGAGCGTCCAGCAATTTGCCCAAGAGTTGGAGGGCTTTGGAAGGCACAATGGTGTTGCCGTCTTGATCGGTGGTTTTTTCGCACGAACAAGACGAAAGAGCCAGCCGGCGACCATCGGTGGCCACGCACCGCAGCGTTTGCCCGCTCCGTTCAAACAGCACGCCGTTGATGGCATAACGGGACTGTTCATTGGCGGCGGCGAACAGGGTGCGTTGGATCTGCTTGCGGAGAATCACCGCCGGCACTTCGTAATCGGCCGTGATGGACTCGTCAAAATCTTCAACTTCGGGCGCTTCCGAGACCGGGAAGCCGTGCAACGACCAGTTGGATCCAAGACCTCGGATGCGAAGTCGATCTCCATCTGCTTCCAGCGTGAGTGTGGGGTCGTCGCTGGCCTTGACGATCTGCGACAGCTTGTCGGCGGGAACCAAGACTTCGCCTTGTTGCTGCACATCTACTTCGTCAATGCACTGTGCCACTCCGATTTCAAGATCGGTGGCGGACAAACGCAATTGGCCCTCGCCAGCGGTCAGCCGGAGGCATTGAAGGACCGGGGAAGGGCTTCGGGCGGCCACCACTCCGGAGACCAACGACACAGCGTCGGCCAGAGCGGTTCGGTCGCAGACAATTTTCATCGCAGTTGCAGTACTTGGCATCGTTGTTTCCACAGGCAAAATCGGGCGTTTCATTGTACCCCTTGTGGTTGGAGCCCCAGAAAACCTCGAAATCTTGTGATTTTTGCCGAGGCTTTCTCTTTGTCCACCAATTGTCCCCAGCAGGCGGAGAGCTTTGAGGTGTTATCGGTCTTTTTTGGGGGGGAGTGGCGCGCCAGAGATTTCCACATCCTTGGCCAGTGTTCTGGCGAGAGGCACCATGATCGCAAAGCCCACGAACAGCAGCGCGGAGATCAACACGTCGCGTTGAGGGATATCCCACAGCATGAGCAGGAACGTGCCCAAGGCCAACACACTGCCGCAAATGGCGATCGCTCGGCGAAGCCGTTGAAAAAAAACCCGTTCCAAACGCGCGGCCGCAGCATCCGCTTCACTGGGGAGTCCGCACTCTGGGCAGCGCACCCCGGCGGGTCTTGGTTGGCCGCAGTCCGGGCATGGAATGTCGTGCGAGTTGGCTTCCATAGCAAGCCTTCGATCCTAGGAACGGGGCTTCTTGGAATCGCTGCGTTTGTGATTTTTAATCCTTCCAGTTCGACAGCTCTGGTCCCACGTACTCCGCCAATGGTCGAATGATGCGGTTGTTGGCGTGCTGTTCCATGATGTGAGCGCACCAACCAGTGATACGACTGGCCACGAAAATGGGGGTGTATTGCGGCACTGGAATACCCATGGAGAAGTAGGTCATCCCGCAAGGGAAATCGACGTTGGGGTGGATGTTCTTGTCGCGAAGCATGATGCCTTGCACGGCGTCACCCAAGTCGAAGAGTGGCATGGCTGATGGCTTTTCAGCCTCCGCAAATTTTCGTCCCCAGTCACGAAGGATTCCAGCGCGATGGTCACCATTTTTGTAAACACGGTGTCCAAAGCCCATCAGTTTGCGTTTCTCTTCAAAGGCTCGTTGCATCCAAGCGTCGACCTCAAGAGCACCGTCTTTGGTGTCCGCCATGATTTCATTCAGCATGTCCATTGCTGCTTCATTGGCACCGCCATGAAGGTTGCCCTTCAGCGCGCCAATCGCGGCGCACACCGAAGAGTGCAGATCCGAATTGGTTGAAGCCACCACACGACTGGTGAAAGTTGACGCGTTGAAGTCATGTTCGGCGTAGAGCACCAGCGATACGTCCATCACTTTGGTGGCCAACTCTCCTGGTTTTTCTCCAGTCAGGCACCACAGCAGGTTGCCAGCATGGCTGAGTTCAGGGTCCGGTTGCACCTCATGCTTTCCATCCAGTGCCGTCTGGTGGGCCCCGATCAACGTGGGGATCATTGCCGTGAGACGAATTGACTTGGCCAGTTCGGCTTCCGGACCATTGTCTTCGCACTCGTGGTCCAAATGCCCTGCCATGGATACCGCAGTGCGGAGCGCGGACATGGGGTGTGTATCCGGGGCGGTCTTGGCAATGTCTCGAATCAGTGCAGTCGCCGCGCTAGGTGGTGTGCGAGCGGCTTTGAGACGAGCATCAAAATCGGCGAGCTCCTGGGGGCTGGGTTTGTGTCCAACCAACAGAAGAAATGCCACTTCTTCGAAAGAGGCATTTGCGGCGAGATCCGCGATTTCGTATCCGCGATAAATCAGTTGGGTTTGGTTAACGGCGCAAACCGATGTCTCTCCGGCAGTCAAGCCCGCCAAGCCACGATTGTCAGATGCTTTTGTTTCAGATTGAGTCATGGTGGGAGTGTAGGCCAAAAAAAAAGGCCCTCGGTTTCCCGGGGGCCTTGGTGAATGTTGAATCTGAAGTTCAGCAGTCGCCGTAAGCAGAAAGCAATGTGAGAAGATCGTTGAACTCCACTGTGCCGCTGCCATCAAGGTCCGCTTCTGGGTTGTCGGAGTCCCAGGCGGAAAGCAAGGTCAAGAGATCTTCGAAATCCACACTGCCGTTGCCGTCGATATCACCCACGCAATTTTCGGGCACATCGGGCACATCCGCGAGGGCGAACCGATTTGCTTCGGAGGTTTCTTTGAAGAAGTCCATTTCGATTTGGCCGTTTGTCGGGGGATAGGGTGAAGTGAACCTGAAGTTGTACGTTGTTCCCCAACGGATGGCATTGGCGTTGGCGTTTTGTTCGAACGACTCGGTGGCGAACACAATGCCGTTGGCATCGGTTGAATTGCTCCATGGAGTGGGTTCGTACGGCTCCCCAGAGTGGTATTCAGGGCACGCAAAGCCGAACGAGGTGGCCATGGGGTCACCATTGGTTGGAATGATCAGTCGACCAATCGAGGCGTCGATGTTCTGGTTGTAGACCGCGTATTCGTAGTCCCAGGTGCCATCTCCATTGTCATAGGCCCGTGAGGCCACGATCATCTGACCCATCCCGGGAACTCCAATTCGGCGGTATTTCACGGCCGGGTCTGCAGCTTTCCATGCGGAGAGAGCGGGAAGGGCCAATTGGGTTTCGGTGGTGAAGCCAACGATGTTCCCACCATTGTTGAGGTCGACGCCTCGGTAGGACATGTTGTTGTCACCATTGCCACCTTGGGTGGGGTTGTCGTCTGGACATACGTATTGTCCTTCAACAAAGAAAGTCGAGCCAGAGGGGACATCGGTCACCATGTTCTGGGGGACCCGGAGGCGCCGAGCAGTCGATCCGCTGTACACCGGATTCGAGGGGGGGTAGGGGTAGACACCAGTCGTCGCGTTCACTTCGAACTTGGGACCCAATGTGCTTTGAGATCCGTTGCGGCTTGCGGTGTACGGGTCGGAGCAATTCACCCCAAGGGTTGAGCATGAGGTGGCTTGGCATGGGCCACACTCGCTCTGGCTCAGAGCGCAGAAACCGTGCTTCAACCATGATTGTCCAATCATTTCCATGCGGGGGTGACCATTGGGGCCGGGTGCCAACCGGTACATGGATTGACCAATGACCGGGTGTTCGTTGTTGTTGGAAATCCAAAGCAGAGGTTCATCGCCAACATTGCAACTGACGGTGCCGATGCTGTACGCGTCGTAGCCGCCAGAAGCGCTGTAATTCGTGTAGCTCTGGAGGTCCCAAACCACCACATCGGGGCCAACTACGCCAAGTGGTTCTGCATTCAGGGCGGAACCGTTGGCGAGGGACGTCGTGGACGATTGGTCCAACTCGACATCTGCCGCGTTGGTCATGGAACCGATGAGGATCAAGCCGACCGAGACGGCCGAGACGCTAAGAATAAAAGTGTTTCGCATAAGAGTTCCCCCAAAACAATACGGAGCCTCGGTGGGTCAACGGATGACTTTTTACCGATTCCATTGGGTTTCTCGGACGCTGATGCTTTTGGGACCGTTCTCGGACGTTGGCGTAGGCTCAATCGTTCAGTTGCCCGAAGGCAGGAATGGGCTCCAAGGCGCAATGCAAGCCGCCGTCTCGTTCCAGAATGGCTCGGGCTGGACGACCTCGGACCTCTCGTCCCAGCCCTTGGAACACCTGTGCCGCCGCTTCTTCTGCTGGTTCGCTTCCCGCGCCAAACTGCGGCCAGTACACGTGGCTGCTGGTGACCAAAGCGTTGGCCGGCCCCCACAGCCTCCCGATCGAGACAAAGCTGGGTACCCGACGGACGTCGTAGCCTTTGGATTGCAGAGTGTTCACCATGGCTTCCCGTCGTTCGGCCATACGCACCATCGCGGCAAATGCCGAACGAACTTCCGGCGTCATCCGATCGGATTCATTGGCCAACAGAACGTCCGCCAACAGAAGATCGCAAGCATGCTGCAAGCGAGAGCTCATGGGATTTGGAGGATTGCGGTCAATCACATTTCGGTATTCGGTGATTTGTTCCAAGGTTGTGCCTGGAGCACCAAAGGCATTTTCCAACAGGAGCTCGGCAGCGCGATTTGGGTCCGCCACAAACATGACTGGGCCCTCTGGTGATTGAATCACACACAGTTCGATGTCCAGATGAAATCCTGAAGGGGTGAGCGGGGTAATGGTGTCCGCCCCAAAGGTGCGTTGGAGCGCCCGGGCCGATTCCTCTGTCGTCAGTCCGAGTCTTTGGTTGCGCGCGAGGGTCGTGGTGGAAACCAAAAGGTGCGACCGGCCATCGCGTTCTCGAAACAACAGGATGTTGCCGCCTTGCCAAAGCAGACCCGTCGCACGCGACACGGCATATCCGGCCCGGACATAACTCTCGGCGGCAAACTCTGCCGGGGGCCACCACTCGGTGCCGGTGTCTCCTCTCGAGGCCCACCGGGGGCGCAACAAGTACTTCGTTTGGCCGTCGGTGGCCAAGCGTCCATTGTCGCGGGCCCATTGGTCGGGTCGTCCAATGGTGCGTACTCCGGTGGTTCCGGGGATGGTTTGGTTTTCAGCAATCGCAATGGTTCCAGAGAATCGGGGCAAAAGATCTGCCGCGCTCCCATCATCGCGGCCGTCGATCAAACGGAGGTCCGGCAAGTGGGCTCGCCAACCGAGTGAAGCGTCGCTTCCGTCGTCATGACAGAATTGAAGATTGGTGGTCGGCCATTCCAGCTGGAATGTAGAGCGTGGGTCTTCGGTGTTTGTCGAGCCCGAAAGCATCCGCTCCAAGACGGGGATCCCATCGGGGCCTGTGAACAGGCCGGCCAAGTCCAGCGGAATGCCAAGTTCCAGGAGGCGATCCACATGGGCTGATTCCTGAGCATGGGTCAAAAGCGTGGCGGCAAGACCTTCGGTCGAAAGTTGGCGCAACACCACCGCTTGTTCCAACGTGCCTCCTGGAGCACGTTCTTTTCCAAAGAAATTGGCCTGTGCGGGACGAATGGCGTTCCCCCAAGTGATTCGCGATGCCCGTTCTTCGGGGCGCCATGGGTCAGCCGATTCGACCGTCCGCTCTGGCGTCAGGCCCACTGATTGCCGCGGGGGATGCTGGGTGGACGTCCGCCAGCTTTGACCGATGATCCGATCCACCAGGGCGTCCAAAACAGCATCGGGCCACGCCAGATCTTTGAACGCGCTCTGGCCCACGGGGAGCGCTTCGATCCTTGCTTTGACCTGGGCTTCCACCGGGCCCGGAGGGATGAGGGACCAGCACACGGCGCAAGTCCAAAGGATCAAGCGTGGGCTCCCTGAATGACCTGCAGTGCTTTGGTTCCCGATGAGGCGTCCATCAACGCCTGGCGAATTGACGGATCCAGACAGGTTCGACCAATTTCGGCCAGTGTGGCCAAATGGGATTCGGGGTCACCAGTGGGAGAGATCAGCAAGAACACCAGCCGCACTTGGTGCGGTCCGTAGGAGGTGCCTTCGGGCGCGATGCCAAGAACACAGACCCGCTCATCAAGTCCGCGAGCATGCGTATGTGGGATGCAAACACCATCACCCACAAAAGTGGGGTTCATTTGTTCTCGCGAGAGCAGATCAGCCAAGATTTGTTCTCGGTTGATGTCAGGTCGCGCGGCAACCAGTCGATCCATCAACTCGTGCAAAATGGCATCAATCCCATTCGATTGCAGTGGGCCGAATCCCTCAGGGAGAAAGGCCTGGCGGAAGTAGTCCGCTTCTCGAATCAAGTGCAATCCCAACTGTGGCACGCTTTCAGGCGGGGCCAAATCCATAACACCGTCGTTGGCCGAAGCCACTCGGTACACCCCAGCGCCATGTTCGTCGGGATCGACCACGAACTTGGCATCGCCGCGTTCCATCTCTGCAGAGATGAGACCGGGACGAGGCAAGCCTTGCGCAAAACGACTGCCGCTGTCGGATTCCTCTCCGCCCCATCTCCAGACATTTGGTTTGCCAAGCATGTCGGACCAGATGTCGCAAAGGCGGACATTCAAATCCTCATTGTCGGTGAGCGCCAAGAGATTGCCGAAGCGGGCAAAGTCTGCACGTTCCGCCAATTCAGGGCGCCGGGCATCTTGCTCGATGGCTTGCAGCCCTTCGGCTTTCGCTTCTCGAATGGCTCGTTTGTTTTGATCGATCAGCAAAACCGGAACTTTTGCTTGGTTGGTCGCAAAGTGAGCGATGCGTCTTCCCAAGCTGTGCGCGCCGACAATGATCCATCCTTTGGGGTGTTTGCGTCGAAGTCCAAGCAATCCAGCCAAGGGACCTGCGGTGGTCGCTTGCAGCAAGATCGTGGCCAAAATCACCGACCAAGTGAACGTCTCAACAAAGCCGACATCGTCAGGATTGGCTCGTTCCAAAGCCAAGGCAAACAACGACGCCATCGACGCGGCGACGATGCCGCGTGGGGCAACCCAAGCCAAGAATGTCCGCTCGTTCCATCCCAGATCGCTGCCCCAAGTGCTAAGCACAATGGACAGAGGCCGGGCAACGAACATCATGGCCAACACCGCGAGCAAACCGCCCAAGCCAAAGGATTCGAATCGTTCGAAGTCCAAACGCCCGGCGAGCAGAATGAACAACGCGCCAATCAGCAGGAAGACAATTTCTTCTTTGAATGCTCGGAGGTGGCGCAGCCTTTCCGGACGCTGGAAGCCAAGGGTGTAGCCGGCCACGGTCGCGGCCAGAACTCCCGCTTCGCTGCGAATGGACTCAGCCACCGTGAAGACGCCCACCGCCACGGAGAGGGTGAAGACGTTGGTGAGGTCGGTTGGTACCAGATCTCGGCGGTGCAGCCACAGCAGGATGCGTCCACCAATGATGCCAATGATGGATCCACCCAGAACGCGAACCACCAAATCAACAATCGCGGTGAGTCCGCCGGATTCATCCGATATGGCGATTTCAAAGCACAACAAGGCCACAAAAACACCAATGGGGTCGATGACCACCCCTTCCCAGTGCAGGATGCCGTGCAGTCTTTCGTTGAGCCTGACCCTTTTCAGCAGAGGCCCAATGACGGTGGGTCCTGTGACCACGACCAAAGACGCGCCGAGCAGCGCTTCCCGCCACGGTCGATCGGCCAGGAAGACCAGAGCCAAAGTTCCCACCAAGAGCGTGACGAAGACGCCGACGGTCAGCAACCTGGTGATGACCACCGGGGCTTCTCGAAGTACGCCGCGATCGAGGGTCAGCCCACCCTCAAAAAGAATGAGTCCCACCGCAAGGGCCACCAGAACCTCGAGTCCTCGTCCCAAGTCTGCGGGGTCGACCAGTGCGGACTCTCCCAAGACGCCAGGACCAATCAAAACCCCTGCGGCAGTCAGCAACAAAATGGGGGGAAGCCCAATACGCCTCGCGATGGTGACCAATGGAATCCCCGCCGCGAAAGCCAAGCCAACGCTAAGCAGCATGTCGTGAACGTGGGAATCCGGTTGTGTCACCCCGAGAGTCTACGCGTCCGACCTATGATTGAGGCAATGTCACTCTTGCTGAGCACCTGGTCTTTCTCTCGCCCCGAACACGAGTCCGCTTTTGCGCGGTTGGGCCCCGGTACCGACCCACTGGACGCCGCGATGCACGTGGCGGACGCCGTCGAAGCCGATCCAGAGGTGGATTCGGTGGGGTACGGCGGCCTTCCAGACGCCAGCGGGGGTATTTCGCTTGATGCGTTGGTGATGCGCTCTCCTGCAGAACACGGCAGTGCGATTGCCTTGACCAAGGTCCGGCAAGCGGCGGCGGCGGCTCGCTTGGTGATGGAAAAGAGTCCCCACCGAATCATTGCGGGACCTGGAGCCGACGCGTTCGCCATGCAACATGGTCTGCCCGAGGAAGAGTTGCTGGCGCCGGCCGCACGTGAGCGATGGGAAGCTTGGCGTGATGACCCCCAACAAGATCCTGGTCAACGGCCTTGGGACTCAGGACTGGGGCGCTTGTACCGCACCGAAGGCGGGCACGACACCGTCTGCGTGCTGGCTCAGAACGATCAGGGCGTGGCCGGCGTGTGCACCACCAGTGGGATGCCTTGGAAAACGCCAGGGCGTGTTGGTGACTCTCCAATTCCGGGAGCAGGCTTGTATGTCCACCCTCGATACGGCGCGGCAACAATTACCGGGACCGGCGAGCTGGTCATCGGCAATTGTGCATCGTTCTCGGTCGTGGAATCCATGCGGCAAGGTGCTGACCCTTCGCGGGCCATTGCCCACCTGCTGGAACTGGTGCTCGCCGAACAACCCGTCAAGCCGGAAGACCAACTGGGCGTGATCGCCATTGGCCCGGATGGTCATTGGGCGGCAGGGTCGCTTCGTCCCGGGTTCAAGTATGTCGTGACAGACAAACAAGGCACCCGAGTGGAATCACCAGAGTTGGTGATCGTGGATGAGCCGGTTCCCGAGACCGCATCTTGATGTTGTGGACGATCATGGCCTTGGGGCTGTCGGTCCATGGTGTCGACGAGTCCATGCCCTCGAGCATCAACGAGGTGTGCCGAGTGAGATCCTCCATTGTGGCTGGCGCGCCTGCCGTGGGACGGATGACCGAACGTGATTTGACTTTGGTCATTGCGTTGGAACTCGACGAAGATTGGCACACCTATTGGTGGGATGCAGGTTCCTGGGGGGCTCCACCACGACTTCGAGTCAGTGCTCCAGAGGGCTGGGACGTTGGCCCCACCATCTTGCCCGCACCAGAATGTATTTCGACCGATCTTGGTCCGGTGTACGGCTACCACGAGTCGGTCAGATTTCAAGTGCCGCTGCGTCGACCAGATGCTTCACCCGCCGAGTTGAAGTACGAATTGGATTGGTTGGTGTGCAAAGAGGCTTGTCTGTTGGGCATGCAGTCCAACACGTTGCGCGTGCCGTCCATGTTGGCGAAGGGTGACCCCCGGGATTTGCAGGAAGACGCCAATCACTTGTCTCCAGGGCGGCGTTTGCGCTCCCGGTTGCTTGGTGACTCGCTGTGGGTGGAACACCCAAAGGGCCGCGTGGGACAGCCCAAACTTGTTTTTCGGCCCCTTGATGCCGTTTCTCTCGGCCAAGCCGACCCCACGAAACAGAAAGAAGGGTGGGCATTCCCACTCGAAATCCGGCGTCAAGATTTTCCGGAAGAAAGCACCGTAACCCTCCACGGTTTGCTCATTTTTTCGGATGACGAGGGCCGCGAGACTTATGCTTTTTCAATTACGTTGAACAATTAACCCAGAATCTCATGGAGAATTTGTCGTGTTTTCATTAACCACTTTGTGCACTGTGTGTGCCCTCTCGTTTATTGCCGTTCCACCCAAGGGTGATGAATCATCCAGCGAAGGCGGCAAATGTCCGGTCACCGGCCTTTTGAGTTCTTCCAAAAAGAAGGCGCCCGAAGCTGTGATTCCCGCCGAAGTTGGGAAAATTGCTCCACCATTTGAACTGATGGACACCAACGGCAAAGCTCACAAGCTGTCCGATTTCAAAGGTAAGACCGTGGTCCTTGAATGGTTCAGCCCTCGTTGCCCATTCTCGGGGAAGCCCTCTGTACTTTCGGTGCACTCCACCGGGAAGATAAAAAAGTTGATGGAAGACATGAAGAAGATCGACGAAAACATCGTTTACTTGCTGATTGATTCCTCGTCGAATGTGAGTAAAGAAAAGGTGATCCAAGACGCAAAATCCTGCGCTGCGTCCATGGACATCAAAACCCCCATGTTGATCGACCATGGTGGCAAGGTCGGCAAAGATTACGGCGCGAAAACCACGCCACACATGTACGTCATCGATGCTGAAGGCAAACTGCGTTACGACGGAGCGTTTGCCGAGCAGGCCGGTCGTGAGAATTTTGTACTCAATGCCGTGAAGGCCATCAAGAAGG
>Ga0115012_10001365_pt1 | contig 14171 bp, 8 predicted proteins | sample TroAtlMetagenome_FD_88706 | JGI IMG/M metagenome (GOLD analysis project Ga0115012, IMG submission 88706) | Marine eukaryotic phytoplankton communities from Atlantic Ocean - Tropical Atlantic ANT10 Metagenome | ecosystem: Environmental > Aquatic > Marine > Oceanic | place: Tropical Atlantic Ocean...
ATTATATAGATATTCCTTTGCAACATATCTCAGATAAAATTTTAAAATCAATGAAAAGAGGTTCTTCAATGGAAAAAATAAATAATCTTTTGTCCAATTTTAGAAAAATTGTCCCTGGAATTGCTATCAGGACTACGCTAATAGTAGGTTATCCAGGTGAAACAAAAGAAGATTTTGAAATTCTTAAACAATGGGTTAAGGATACAAAATTTGATAGGTTAGGATGTTTTACATATTCTCATGAAGAAAATACAGGAGCATATGAATTGGAGGATAATATACCACAAAAAACTAAAAATGAAAGATTAAATGAGATTATGGAGATACAATCTCAAATATCTTGGCAATTAAATCAAACCAAAATTGGAAAAATTTTTAAGGTTTTAATTGATAGAAAAAGAGGAGAATACTATGTTGGAAGAACACAATTTGATTCTCCAGACGTAGACAATGAAGTGTTGATAAATGCTAAATCAAACTTTTTAAGAGTAGGTGAGTATGTAAATGCTAAAATTATTGAAGCTTCAGACTTTGACCTATATGCTGAAGTTAATTAACGTAAAAAATAGAATTTACTAAAAACATTTTTCCGTTTTCCCAGAAGCTTCTAAACATTATATTATCTACAAAATAAATTATATTTCCTCCTCCGATTCTTTCATGACCAAAAACAAGAGAATTTTTAAATTTATTTTTTACTTTATCACCAACAAAACCAATGATATTATTGTTATTTAAACTCTCAATTTTACCTACATTAAATCCGTAGTCTAATAATTCGTAAGTACTTGTTGATGTTTTTAAAGAATAATATTCGCTTCCGTATCCAAATGCTAAAGGATGAGATTCGTCAATTTTAATTTTAAATATTGCACCTGACAAATAATTTTGAATATTATTTCTTGAAATATTTTCAAAATTAACCTCTTCTTTTTTTGAATCATTAATTTTTTTGGTTTTCACTGAAAACCCTTCCTTATCAGAGAAAATTTTAATCGCATCTTCAAATGCAATCAGATTACCTCCTTTGTAAATCCAGCTTTTAATTTTATTTAAACTTCTTTCATTGCCGATAGATCCATAATAACCGTCAGGAATAATTAACACATCAAATTTGTCTAGTGAAATTCTGTTAAAATCTTTAATATTTAAATGTATTAGTGGATATTTTAATTCTTGTTCAAAAAAGTGCCAAATAGATCCGTAATTTAACGAAGAAACAGAATTTTGATTATTATTTCCTGAAAGAATTGCAACTTTTTTATTTTTAATTAGCTCAACTGAATCAGATCCTAAATCTGGTCCCGAATTAGAAATACCAGAGTAAATAGATGATAACTTAATATTAAAATTTTTAGCTTCCTTAAATAAAATTTCTTCAAAATTTTCAACAACTTGGTCCCCCTTATAAATAATCATTGAACCTTTTGATAAATACAAATTTCCTGTTTGGATATCCTTTTTATTATGTCTTACCCTTATGTTTTTACTGAGTAATGAGGATAGAAATTTAGCATCTCCGATCTCATTCCAAATAGTTGCATATGCGATTGCACTCTTATCATGTAAATTGACTTTTTCATTTTTTTTGTAATCTAATTTTTTAACTTCTTTATCCGTTAAATACGCGTTTAATCCATATACATAGGGCAAGCTCCACGCGGTAATATCATATGTAACAGAATCACTAAGTTTTGTTGTTCTTTCAAAGAGTACATCAACCAGTTTTCTTCTTGACTGAGAAGTAGGAACTACTATATCTCCTTGTTTTGTAGTATAGGAAACAGATTTATTCTCATTATAACTAAACGCATTAAGTTTTTGTTCTTTTGTGGAATAGAAATCAATTTTGTGTTTTTTTAGGAATTCACCTAGTTTATTGATTTTGTCTTTATCACCGTTTAATATATAATTTCTTGTTTTTTTATCTTTATAGCTGAAAAATTTGACAAATTCGTTATTAAGTTTCTCTGCATTTAAGGAGGATGTTTCGACTGTAGAAATACCAGAAACTGTATGATGCTCAACCCTGTCAACAAGGGTTAAATTATTACCCTCAGAATTTATAATTCCTAATCCAGCAATCCCTCCCCCAGCTTGTTCATATGTCATTCCAATAGCTCCTAAATATGTGGGGTATGTATCACCATAACTTGGATATAATAAATCAAAAAATTCTTTTGTAAAATATAACCAGCCGTTTTTGTCAAAATACCTGGCATTGTTATTTCCTATCGCTTGTTGAAACTCTCTTTGCCATTTGGTTATTACCTCATGATATGGTTCCGCGGCAGGAGCAAAGTAATAAGGTTCATCAATTCCCTGTTCATGAAAATCAACATGTACATGGGGAAGCCATCTTTGATACTCTTTTAATCTAAGTTCAGACTCTATCTGGGTTAACCATGCCCAATCTCTATTTAGGTCAAATAAATAATGGTTTGCTCGCCCTCCTGGCCATGGTTCACTGTGTTCTTTTGAAATTTTATCTGATGTATAAGGCATTGTTCTAACCTGGTTATACCAATTTGCATATCTATCTCTTCCGTCAGGATTTAAGCATGGATCTATGATTACAATTGTATTTTCTAATAAATCATAATTTTTGGTAAGTAAATAATATAAGGTTTGCATTGATGCCTCTGTAGACGACGATTCATTTCCGTGAACACTGTAACTTAACCAAACTATTGCTTTGTTATTTATAGACTTAGGTTTATCGTTTAGAACTTCTAGATTGGATAATCTTATTTCTTCTATATCTTTAATATTATTTTTTGACGATAAAACAGCATACATTAAAGGTCTTCGTTCATAAGTTTCCCCATAATAATTTAAAATTACATTTTCACTCATTTGTTTTGTAACGTATTCAAAGTAATCAATAACCTGGCTGTGTCTAGAGTACTCTGTTCCAATTTCATAGCCTAAAAATTCACTTGGAGATTTTAAATTTTGGCTAACGCTATAGCTTGAAATCAAGGCAATGATAAAAAAATGTAATAGTTGTTTCATAATATTAAGCTTAAATAAGGAAAACAAATATAGAAATAAAACTGATTATATAATCTTCTTGTATTTTAGGAGTTCAGTATATTTGCCATGTATGAGTTGGAATAATATTGAATATCATAAAACTAAATCTTTTGGTAAATTACCTTTGGATTACAGATTAAAAAAACCTCATTTTTCTGATTTGATCACCAATTTCCCCAGCTTAGATAATTTTCAAAATCAGATTAGTATTAAATCAAAAAATTTTGATAATCTCAACCGCAAAGAACTCTCAGATGTTATAAACTATCAATATAAAGACATTGAATTGAATAAAATTCAGAAAACAAATATTGATAATATTTTAAAAGAAAACACATTTACAATAACAACAGGCCATCAATTAAATCTTTTAACAGGTCCATTATATTTCATATACAAGATAATTTCCGTAATTAATTTAGTTGAGTCATTAAATAAAAAATATAAAAAATATAATTTCGTTCCCATTTATTGGATGGCTTCAGAAGATCATGATTTTAAAGAAATAAATAACTTTTCGATTAAAGGAAAAACTTTTTGTTGGGATTCAAATCAAACAGGAATAGTCGGAGATTTTAAATTAAATAACTTTAGTAAACTAGTTGAAGAATTTGAAAATTTTGTAATTAATTCCAGTTATGGTCAAGAGCTTTGTTTAATGATTAAAGAGTCTTATTCAAACTCAAATAATCTTGCTGATGCAACAAGAATTTTTGTAAATAGAATATTTAGTGAATACGGATTGATAATCGTCGATGCTAATGATAAAAAACTTAAATCCTTATTTAAAAAAACATTAATCAACGAAGTTAAAAACGGTCTTGTAATTAATAATTCAAAAAAATCAATTGATAAGCTAAAAGATCTGAATTATGAAATTCAAGCTTCTCCCAGAGAGATTAATCTTTTTTATATTCAGAAAGATATAAGGGAAAGAATTATAAATAAAGGTGAATATTACACTACAGACAATAATCTAAAAAAATGGTCTAAGGAAGAAATTATCAAAGAAATTGACGAATCTCCTGAAAGCTTCTCTCCAAATGTATTATTGAGACCATTATATCAGGAGCATATACTTCCTAATTTATGTTATATAGGGGGACCTGCTGAAATTTCATATTGGTTAGAATTAAAGTCAGTTTTTGATAAGGAAAATTTAATTTTCCCTCTCTTATTAAGCAGATCATCTGCCGTTATAATCAGAAAAAAAATAAGAGAAAGTCTAGAAAAATATAATATTAAAATTGAGGATATATTTTTAAGCAGACAAGATTTGAAAAATAAATTAACATTAAGTTTCTCTAAGAATAAAATCGATTTTTCAGATTTGAAGATTCAATTAAATAAACAATTTTCAGAATTAAGAAAAATATCTAAAAAGACAGATAAATCATTTATTGGTGCATTAAATGCACAAGAAAAAAAACAATTTAATGGATTAGATATGCTTGAAAAAAGGTTACTTAAATCGGAACAAAAAATTCACGAACAAAAAATTTCAAAAATAATGACTTTATTGGATGAAATTTCGCCTAATGATAATCTTCAAGAAAGAATTTTTAATTTTTCAAATTTTTATAAAGACTATGGTAAAAATATGATTGATATTATTAAAAATAATTTGGACCCATTGGATCAAAAATTCTCTGTAGTTGAAATTTAGTAATTATATAATTCTATTCTTTTTATTTCAGAAATCAATTTCTATTTTTACACATGCAAAATAACGTACTCATTCTTGACTTTGGGTCTCAGTATACACAGCTAATTGCCCGAAGGGTTAGAGAGTTAAATGTTTATTGTGAAATTCACCCATATAATAAAGTTCCTAAAGATTTATCGTTTTATGGCTCCTTAATTCTCTCGGGTAGTCCTTATTCCGTAAGAGAAGTAAATTCACCCAGGGTAAATTTGAATGAACTATTGGACAAATTCCCAACACTAGCTATTTGTTACGGTGCTCAAATGATTGCTCAAGAACAAGGAGGTAGAGTAGATGCATCAAATATTAGAGAATACGGAAGAGCAAACTTAATTATCACAGCCAATAATAGTATTTTATTTGACGGAGTTGATAACAATTCTCAGGTTTGGATGAGTCATAGTGACACCATAAAAGAGTTGCCAATAAATTCGCATCTTCTTGCAAGTACAATTGATGTCAAAAACGTTGCTTATAGTATAAACGATAAAACTTTTTGTTTGCAATTTCATCCAGAAGTCTATCATACAACTTACGGTAAAAATATTCTTAAAAATTTTTTAACTAAAATCTGTAAGTTAGAACAATCTTGGACCCCCGATTCTTTTGTTAATCAGACTATTGCTGAACTAAGATCTAAAATCGGAAATGATAAAGTTATTTTAGGTTTGTCTGGAGGAGTAGATTCATCGGTAGCAGCTGTTCTTTTACAGAAGGCTATTGGCACTAATTTACATTGTATTTTTGTAAATAACGGCTTACTTAGAAAAAATGAATTTGACAGTGTCCTTGAGCAGTACAAGGAAATGGATTTAAATATTAAGGGTGTAGACTATTCTGATAGATTTTACAGTGAATTAAAAGGTGTTTCTGATCCAGAAAAGAAAAGAAAGATTATCGGAAGAGTTTTTATTGAATCATTTGACAATGAAGCAAATAAAATTCAAAATGTAAAATGGTTAGCTCAGGGAACAATTTATCCTGATGTTATTGAAAGTATCTCTGCAACCGGAGGTCCTTCAGCTACGATAAAAAGTCATCATAATGTTGGTGGATTGCCAGACTTTATGAAATTGAAGGTAATTGAGCCCTTGAAATTATTATTTAAGGACGAAGTTAGAAGAGTGGGTGCATCTATGTCAATTGATAAAAATATCCTTGGAAGACATCCTTTCCCTGGTCCAGGATTAGCAATACGAATATTGGGCGATATTGACGAAAATAATGTTAAAATGCTTCAAGAAGTTGATCATATATTCATTAATGGACTAAAAAAAGAAGGATTGTATGATAGTATCTGGCAAGCTGGAGCTATTTTACTTCCAGTCAAAAGTGTAGGAGTAATGGGTGATGAAAGAACTTATGAAAAGTGCGTTGCACTCAGGGCAGTTGAAAGTACTGACGGAATGACTGCAGATTGGGTTGACTTGCCCCACAAATTTTTACAAGATATTTCCAACAAAATTATTAATAGGGTAAAAGGTATTAATCGTGTTGTTTACGATATAAGTTCAAAACCTCCTGCAACAATCGAATGGGAATAATTTATGAATAAATACCTACTTTACATATTATTTTTTCTCTACGCTTTAAATTTTAACGCCCAAAAAATTAAATCAGTGTCCGTAGATAATGACACTGCTATCCAAGAGTTTTTGATCGAAAATCGTATATCCGCAAATGATTTTTTCATAATTAACCCAAATTATTCCCAATCAAGATTTAGTTATGATGATAATGATTTGAGTAAAAAGATATTTAAGGGTGACATTATAAATGTTTTTTACAATGAAAACACAACCGTTAGTCCAAAAGTTAATTTCATCTCACATAAAATAAAAAGAAAACAAAATCTAAGTGAGATTTCTCAAATTTATAACGTTTCAGAAAAATCAATAATTCAATACAACAGAGATATTTCAGTTAAAAGAAATAATGTTTTAATGATTCCAGTGAATTTAAATTCTAGCCCCCCAAATCTTCTCAAGGAATATTTTGTAAAGCCTAAAGAAGGAAAATGGAGAATTGCCTACAAGTATGGAGTATCAATAGAATTATTAGAAATGCTAAACCCCAATATTGGTTCTATAATTCAGGTTGGTCAACAGATTGCGGTTCCTAATAAGAATGAAATATCACTTAATGCAATTGATGACACTAAAGAATTTTTCGAAATACAAAACAATATTGAAATTTCTGTTCTAGAAAAAAATCTTGGTTTAAAAAAGAATTCAATAATTGATTTAAATCCATCAATCTTAAACAAGGATCTTTTAAAGGGTCTAATTATTATGGTGCCAAAGTTTACAGAGCTAAGTAAAGATGTTATCAATTTGAGCAAGGTTTCCTTGGAAGAAAATATAACAAATTCAAGCAAAAAGAAATTTGCAATCATTTTACCATTTAGATTAGAAAATTTCGATTACGATTCGATACAAAATTCAACTCCTATTTTAAAAAATGATAAGCTTCTTAATATTTCTTTAGATTTTCTGTTTGGCGCAGAAATGGCCGTCAAATCATTTTCAGAGTTAGGCATTGATGTTAAAATGGATGTTTTTGACAGTGCTATTAATAAGGACAAGATTGATAAAATTATTTATGAAAATGATTTTAATAATTATGATTTTATAATAGGCCCACTAACTAATAATTTATTTAATTACTTGGTTAATGCAACAGAAGAAACTGGTGTAAAAATTGTTAAGCCGCTTTCAAAAAAACAAAATATTAATAAAAGGATAATAAATACCATTCCGGATGACTCGATTTTATTTAACAAAATAATTTCTCATGTTAAGACTGATACAGTATTCTCTGAAAAATATATTATTTCTGATTCAAGAAGTTTAGATGTAGCTAGTAAAATCAAAAAAATCTTTCCTGATTCAAAACAATTTTTTTCAAAAATTAATGAGTCTGGGATTGATACTAAAACATTAGTTTATGATGATTTAGATTCAACATTTGTGAAAGGGAAAAATATAGTTTTTTTAGAGACAAAAGAGCAGGGTTTTGTTTCAAATGTTACCAGTATTTTAAATTCATTTGTAAATGATACTATTAAAATTGAGTTGGTTTCAACAAATAAGAATAATGCTTTTGAAGGGGTAAATATTTCTAACAATTATTTGTCAAATCTTACATTTCAGTACGCTTCAACCAATAAGAAAATTGATTTAATCAACGATAAATTTTTTATTGAAAAATTTATAAATCATTACAATTATTTTCCAAATAAATATGCATTAAGAGCATATGATTTAGTTTACGATCTATTGTTAAGAATTTCAAACGGAGATCTAGATGACCCCAGTATTCATGGAATTGAAACCCAATATTTAGAAAATAAATTTAAATATAGGACAAGTTCCTCTGGGTCTATTGATAATGTTGGCGTTTTCCTAATGAGGCACGAGAATTTAAAAATTTCAGAACTAATTGATAAATAAATAAAATCAATTATATTTTCTGCCTTCTATGTCCTTTAATTCACTAAATTTGTTTGCGTTTATAACGCATTATGTCTTCACAAACTAAATATATTTTTGTTACAGGTGGTGTTAGCTCGTCCCTTGGTAAGGGAATAATCGCAGCTTCATTAGCTAAGCTACTTCAGGCTCAAGGTTATAATACAACTATTCAAAAATTGGATCCATATATAAACGTAGATCCAGGTACGCTTAACCCATATGAACATGGTGAATGTTATGTTACCGATGATGGAGCTGAAACTGACTTGGATTTAGGACATTATGAAAGGTTTTTAAATGTGCCTACATCTCAAGCAAATAACATAACTACAGGAAGAATATATCAAAGTGTTATCAGTAAAGAGAGAAAAGGTGAGTATTTAGGAAAAACCGTCCAAGTTATTCCACATATCACAGACGAGATAAAAGAAAATATCAAGGTTCTTGAAAGTGAAAACATATATGATATAATAATTACTGAAATCGGAGGAACTGTGGGTGATATTGAGTCTCTTCCTTACATAGAAGCTTTAAGACAGCTAAGATGGGAAATGGGAGAAGAAAACTTATTAGTGATTCACTTAACATTAATTCCTTATTTATCTGCAGCAAAAGAATTAAAAACCAAACCAACTCAACATAGTGTTAAAACTTTAATGGAAAGCGGAGTACAAGCTGATATATTGGTTTGTAGAACTGAACATGAATTAAATCAAAGTTTAAGGGAAAAATTAGCAAGATTTTGTAATGTTAATTCAGATTGTGTAATTCAATCAGTTGATGTAAATACAATTTATGATGTTCCTAACTATATGTTTAGGGAAGGACTTGATAAAGTTGCATTAAAAAAATTAAATCTTAAATATAATGAGCCCGATTTAAAATCTTGGAATGTATTTTTAGACAGATATAAAAATCCAAAAGGTACAGTGAAAATCGGATTGATAGGTAAGTATATTGAATTACAAGATTCATACAAATCTATTTTAGAATCATTTATTCATGCAGGTGCAGTTAATGAAGTTAGAGTAGAGGTAATTCCAGTTCATTCTGAGCATATTAATCAAAAAAATGTTGAAGAAAAACTAAATTCTTTTGACGGAATATTAGTTGCTCCAGGATTTGGAGAACGTGGAGTCGAGGGTAAAATTGAAGCTATCAAATATGTACGAACTAATAAGATTCCTTTTTTTGGAATTTGTTACGGAATGCAAATGGCTATTGTTGAATACTCGAGAAATGTTTTAAAACTTTCAGACGCAAATTCTACTGAAGTAAATCCAAAAACTAAAAATCCTGTTATAGATTTGATGGAAGATCAAAAAAATGTTACAAATATGGGAGGTACAATGAGACTTGGGTCTTGGAACTGTACGTTAAAAAAAGAATCCTTATGTTATTCAATTTATGGTTCAAGTAAAATTAACGAAAGACATAGACACAGGTACGAGTTGAATAATAAATATTTGATTGACCTTGAAAATAATAATTTAATTGCTTCTGGAGTAAATGACGAAACAAATTTAGTAGAGGTAATAGAATTGAAAGATCACCCATGGTTTATAGGAGTTCAGTACCACCCTGAATATAAGAGTACTGTTTTATCACCTCATCCATTATTTGTATCTTTTATCAAGGCAACTAAAAAAAATAAAAAATAAAAAATGGAAGACAATAAAGTAGATATTAATTCATTAATAGGATTTTTTCTCATTGGACTTATTTTTATTGGATGGCTTTGGCTAAATCCGCCTCCTCCGGCTGTCGAAGAAATTACAAATACTGAAAGTAGTACAACTTCAACGGAATCCCGCAAGGAATCTTTGAATGAAGAATTGTCTAATGTGCTTTCAGAATCTATTACAGCTGATAATCAGGAAAAAGAGCTCAATTTAGAGTCTTTTACAAATACATCTGATGATGAGGTTATCAGATTAGATAGTGAAAATTTTCTCATTGAATTTTCAGCTATTGGGGGTCAGATTTCGTCGTTACAACTCAAAGACCATTTAAATTATTTAGGAAATCCTGTCAATCTAATTTCTTCTAATAATTCAAGTTTTGACATTGATTTCTTAACAAAAAATGGAAGATCTTTTAACACTAAAAACCAATTTTTCACCCCAAGTTTAATCGAAAATGGTTCACAAAAAATTGTGAGAATGAAATTAGATGTTTCAGAGGATGTTTTCCTGGAATACACATACACCATTAACGATAATGATTTTATGATCAAATTAGATATTAATTCTAGTGGTTTTAAAAACATTTTAGATACTAATCGTGAATATAATGTGATTTGGGAATTAGATGCTATTAGAAACTCTAAGAGTATTGATTATGAAAATAGATACTCATACCTTACATATTTCTATGATGAAGACAAAATAGATTATTTATCAATTAGCGGAGAAGATGATGATGAAGAAGAAGAAGTTAATTGGATTTCATACAAACAGCATTTTTTCAGTTCTGTTCTAATACCCGTTAAAGAGCCTTTTAAGGCTGTTAGTTTTGAATCTAAAAACCTAGTAGAAGACAATAGTATTGACACGCTCAATTTAAAGAAATACATTTCTAAAATACCTTTTCAATATGAAAATAGAGAGTTTGACAACTCATTAAAATTCTATTTTGGTCCTAACCAATTTTCACAATTAAAATCTTATAATATCGGATTAGAAGAGAGTGTAGATTTTGGATGGGGAATTATTGGTGTTGTTAATAAAAATATTTTTGTTCCTCTTTATAAATTTTTGAGCGGAATTTTCCCTTATGGAATCGCCATTATTTTTATGACAATTATCGTCAGAATTTGTTTAGCTCCCTTGCTTTATAAGTCATATGTATCTCAAGCAAAAATGAAAATTTTAAGACCTGAGTTAGATGAAATAAATAAAAAGTACAAAGATAATGCGATGAAAAAACAACAAGAGACCATGGCTTTCTACAGAAAAGCTGGTGCAAATCCGATGGGTGGATGTTTACCAGGCCTTTTGCAGATCCCTATTTTCTATGCTCTATTTATGTTTTTTCCTTCTGCCTTTGATTTAAGACAAAAGAGTTTTCTTTGGGCTGAAGATCTTTCCGCGTATGATAGTATTTTAGATTTTAGTTTTTATATACCATTTTACGGAGATCATATTAGTTTATTTCCCATTTTAGCAGCTGTTTCTATTTTCTTCTACATGAAAATGACTACGGGACAACAAATGGCTTCACAGCCACCTCCGCAGGAAGGTATGCCGGATATGACAAAAATGATGAAGTATATGATATATTTTGCCCCACTTATGCTAATGGTATTTTTTAACAATTACTCAAGTGGGTTGAGCTTATATTATTTTATTTCAAATCTTCTTTCAATAGCTGTTATGTACACTATTAAAAATTACATTCTTGATGAACAAAAGATTAGACAACAAATTCAATTTAATAAGTCTCAACCTGTCAAACCGCCAAGTAGATTTCAAAGAAGGATGCAGTCTATGATGGAGGAGGCTGAAAGGCAAAAGAAAAATAAAAACTGACTTAATATCTTCATACTTATTTTTTAACTGATACTGGCATAAACTTTGATTCTACTTTTGTAAAAAAAGTTATGGATAGACCAAAATGTGGATGTGGAAACACTCAAAATTCTCAGGGATATTGTGATGGGTCACACGCAAACCAATAATATAGGATAGTTGAAAAAAATTTTAATTATAGGTGCCAGTAGTTCTTCAAAATCAATCAATAGGACATTTGCAAATTTTGCCGCAGAATCCCTTGGTATCGAATGTGAGTTAAAAGAGCTTGTATTGACTGATTTTGAAATGCCAATCTACAGTGAGGACAAACAAAATAACTCTGGGATTCCTAAAAAAGCAATCGATTTTAAAAAAGAAATTTATCAAGCTGATGCACTTGTAATTTCTTTAGCCGAACATAATGGTTCATATACGGCTGCTTTTAAGAATATTTATGATTGGATATCTGTAATAGAAAATGATGTTTGGTGTAGCAAACCAATATTATTACTATCAACCTCAACGGGAGCTAGGGGAGGACAAACTGTTCTTAAATCAGCACATGACAGATTTTCTAGAAATTATAAGTATAATATCCCGCATTTTTCCCTTCCTAGTTTTAAAGAAAATTATAGTCATGATGAGGGAATAACAAATATTCGACTGAATCAGGACTTTCAGGCTGTTTTAATCGATTTTGAAGATATATTAAATGGGAATTAAACCATCTAACAGGACATATTCTAATTAACATCTTAATTGTTAACTTTACAGTGTGAAAAAAGTAATTGTTGGTCTTTCTGGAGGTGTTGATTCAAGTGTTAGTGCATTGTTATTAAAACAGCAAGGATACGAAGTTATTGGACTTTTTATGAAGAACTGGCACGATGAAAGTGTAACTATTTCTGATGAGTGTCCATGGTTGGATGATAGTAACGATGCAATGTTAATTGCTGAGAAATTAGGTATTCCTTTTCAAACCGTTGATTTAAGTAAAGAATATCAATCTAGGATCATTGATTATATGTTCAAGGAATATGAAAATGGTAGAACTCCAAATCCAGATGTACTTTGTAATCGTGAGATTAAATTTGACATTTTTTTGGATATAGCACTTAATCTTGGAGCAGATTACATTGCTACTGGTCACTATTGTCAGATCGATAAAATTAATAAGGATAATAAAGAAATATATAGGTTATTAGCTGGTTTTGATGACAATAAAGATCAATCTTATTTTTTATGTCAATTAAATCAAAAACAACTAGCTAAGGCTATTTTTCCAATTGGACATCTTACAAAGTCTCAAGTAAGAGATATTGCAAAAAAAAGTAATCTAATCACTGCAAATAAAAAAGATTCTCAGGGTTTATGTTTTATCGGAAAAGTAAAGCTGCCAGATTTTCTAAAACAAAGACTAACTCCAAAAAAAGGCAAAGTAATCAAAATTGATGCTGAATTTAAAGGACCAGAGGTTGAATTAGCAGAAGTAAAATCTAAAGAACAGGAATTAGAATTATTAAGTGCGCCCTTTTCATTTTCGTCAAAAGATGGTGAAGAAATTGGTGAACATAACGGAGCATATTATTATACAGTTGGTCAAAGAAAAGGCTTAAATATAGGAGGTTTTAGTGAACCGCTTTTTGTTATTGAAACAGATGTTTCTCAAAATATAATTTATGTTGGAATGGGTGAGTCTCATCCTGCATTATTTAAAAAAGCTCTTTTTGTGAGCAAAAATGAAATTCATTGGATTAGAGAAGATTTAATGATTAATGAAAATCAAAAATTAAAAGTTGATTTTAGAATCAGATACAGACAGCCATTGCAATCTGGAACTATTTATAGTTTTAAAAAAGGTTTATATATCTTATTTGACAATCCAATTTCATCTGTTACCAGTGGTCAATTTGTAAGTTGGTATATTGATGATGAGTTGATAGGTTCAGGAACAATCAATTAATAATTCCATATCCTCCAGGATTCATTTGCCTGTATTTCAAGCATTTCTAAACCGTTTTTTGTTTTACATCCTATTTCCCTTCCTTTTTTTAAAAAAAGTGTTTCAATTGGGTTGTAAATCAAATCGTATAAAATATGCTCTTTGGTCAAAGACGTGTAAGGAATGTTTGGACAATCTTTTATTTTAGGATAAGTTCCAATAGGGGAGCAATTTATTATCATATCAAACCTATTTATTATTTCATTATTTAGGTTTTCGTAAACAAATTCAGATTTGCCTATGTGTCTTGAAACAGTACTATACTTAATCTTTAATTTTTTTAGTACGTATTTGATTGCTTTAGAAGCTCCTCCACTTCCGAGAATTAGCACATTTTCAGGTTTTTTCTTATTAATTAAAGAAAGTAATGACTTTTCAAATCCAATACAATCGGTATTGTAGCCAATATTTTTATTATTAATTTTTTTTATCGTATTAACTGC
>Ga0115012_10001370_pt1 | contig 14132 bp, 11 predicted proteins | sample TroAtlMetagenome_FD_88706 | JGI IMG/M metagenome (GOLD analysis project Ga0115012, IMG submission 88706) | Marine eukaryotic phytoplankton communities from Atlantic Ocean - Tropical Atlantic ANT10 Metagenome | ecosystem: Environmental > Aquatic > Marine > Oceanic | place: Tropical Atlantic...
AAAATAAATTTATGAAAAATATATTCTTTTTAAGGCATGCAAAATCAAGTTGGGATGATTTTGCCTTGAAAGACTTTGACAGACCTCTTTCAACAAGAGGCATACAAGATGCAGATCTAATGGGTAATTTCTTTCGTTCCAAAAGAATTAAACTAGATTTAGTTCTCTCTAGTCCATCAAAAAGAACCAAAGAAACAATTGAACACTTTTTTTCAAGAGATAAACCAAAGGTAGATTTTTCCGACAGCATATACCATGCATCAATGGAGGACATACTTGATAATCTTTACCAAATTCCAGAAGAGATAACTAACGTAATGGTAGTTGGACATAATCCTTCAATGCATGATCTTACAGAGTATTTATCTCAAAAATTCCTTAATAAATATCCAACATGTGCACTAGCACAAATATCTACAGCAAATAAATGGATTGAGCTTACACAAGGCTGTTCGAATCTTGAAAACTTTATGAAGCCTAGTGAGCTTCGTTAAGTGAAAAGAACTTGTCTTTTAAAACAATAGCTCCTGATACAGCTGCAGAAAAAACTGTATATCCGAGAATTATTTCTGGCATAAAGTTGAAGTAACCAATACTTATTAGCAGCAAAACTGCAATAGATCTTATGAGCTCAGCGTAATAAACAAAAATGCGATTTTCATACATGAATGATGCAAATACCATTAGCGTCACAATATTTACAGATATAAGCATTAGGTCTATGTAAGCTATAGAAGAAGAACTAAATAACACTCCTTGAGTATAAATGCCTACAAATACCAAATGGGTAAAACCAAAAATCTTGGCATAAGTAGTTGTTTTAGGGTCGAATTTTCTAAATTGAGATAAATCATTTTTCACGATAGGATATTTTTCTGCTACATCTGCTGGCCGCCATTTTGGTGTTGAGAACCAAACAGCTATTTTATCTGTCCATTTTTTTGTTCTCCAAGTATCTTTAAATATCTCATTCCAAACTTCTAGATTTGCCCATAATGGGTTCCATGTATTTAAAGGCTTAGATGTACCATAGACTGGTTTCAAGTCTTCTCTTTCATCAATAAATGTGCCAAACATTCTGTCCCATAATATAAAAACACCACCATAATTTGCATCTATATACTCTTTATTTTGAGCATGATGGATTCTGTGGTTGGAAGGGGTTACTAAAATGTAATCGAGTATCCCAAGCCTACCAATATGTTCTGTATGCACCCAAAACTGATAAATTAAATTCAATGCCGCAACTGTTACAAATATCTCCACCGGGATGCCCAATAAAAGCATTGGGGTGTAAAAAATCCACTTAAATAAAAAATCTGTACCAGTTTGTCTTAATGCGGTCGATAGATTGAATTCTTCACCATGGTGATGTACCACATGAGAAGCCCATAAAACTTTAATTTGATGGTGTGATCTGTGCAGCCAATAATAACTTAAATCGTATAGAACAAAGGCTATCACCCATACGTAAAGATCATATGAAGCTAAAAGTCCAAGGTTAAATTGTTGAGAAATAAATGCATAAACTAGCCCCTGCACACCCAGTCCTAACAGAGCAGGGTAGCGACTCATAAGCCCCAACCCAATACTTGTAACCGTGTCATTGAGCCTATAATTATTTTGTTTTTTGAAATAGCCATACAAAAATTCACAAGCTATCATCAACATGAAAACAGGTACAACGTAGGCTATTAAATTAGAAGTGTGCATTATTTTCTTACAAAGTTTTGAGTCATTAATTCAAATCAAATTTTAAAAGAGTACCCAACAACAGTAAATATAATATATTAGTTAATAACTTTACTGCAAGATTGTAAGTATGAAATATTTTTTTATTAACTTAATTTTAAATCTTTTTTTTATGATGCCAGACAGGCTTTTAGGAATTCTTTTCCCCAAGAAAAGTGCATTTATTAGAAATAGATATCTTGATCACCAATCTACAATATTCTTAAAATTGATAGAAATTTTTGGCTATAAACCAGATGCTGATAACTTTGATGATCGCGAGAGAATAAATTCTAATAATGCTCGTATGAGCTTAAATATAAATAAGAAACCTCCTAAAAATTTTAGTTTTAAAGATGTGGTTATTGATCAGAAGAAGGGCACTATTGCACGAAAATATACCCCAGATTCAATTCATTCAGATAAGGTTATGCTTTATTTCCATGGTGGAGGTTATGTCTTAGGAAGCATTGAAACCCATCATAATTTTGTTGCTTTGTTATCAGTTATGTTAGGAATAAAGATATATTCTCTTGAATATAGTTTATCTCCAGAAAATAAATACCCAAGAGCACTAGAAGATGCCAAAGAAGCATATAAATATATTCTTGATGAAGGCATCCAAAGCAATCAAATTTTACTTTGTGGTGATAGTGCAGGTGCTCACTTAGCTGCATCACTAAACTTTGATTTAACTGCATCAGACATACCCATGCCAGGAGCTCAAATACTAATTTATCCCATGATATCCCCAACTCTTAATTTTGAATCTATGGAGCTATACAAAGAAAATTTTTTACTTACAAAGGGGTCAATGGAGTGGTTTTGGGATCAGCTTAGGTCAAATGACACCGATGATGACGACCCTAGATTCGATTTATTAAAACAGGATGGATTAACTTGTTACAAAACTCCTACATTGTTGATTACAGCTGGCTTTGATCCGCTTTGTGATGAAGGAAATGATTATGCAAATTTTCTAAAAAGTAACGGCAATAATGTCTCAAAATTACATTTTCCTGATCTTTTCCATGGTTTTGTAAATTTAACAAATATTAGAAAAGCAGAAAAAAGCACTAATCAGATTATTGAGAGTGTTAGGGAGTATTTGTAATTAAGAGCTTAAGGAAGAAGTTGTTCTACTTTCTTGAGAGCTTTAACCATTGCTTTCTTTACATCAGCAGATTCATTCTTGCTTGAAGTGCCTTTTGAATAGACTAAGTTGGTAAAATGCTCTTTAAGCTTTTCATTCATATCTACTGATTTTTCTGTAAATCTATTTCTAAGCTCTTCAAATTTAACCCTAGAAACCATCTCTTTTGGCCCGACTGGGTCAAGTCCAGCAAACATTTGAAATCTAATTGCAGCCTCATTAAGATCCATTGACTCAGATGGTTTGCCATTTACAAACTCTGGTATTAGGTCTTTAGATACTTTGTCAGATCCTTTTTCAATTAATTCCTCAAATAGGTCTTGATAAGACTTTAATTTTTCTTGTGCTTTTTCATTCTTCTGCATCATGGCAAAGTCTTTTATGGCTTTCTTAAATTTCTTCTCCTCAGCAGTACCTTGAAGATTCTCTAGCTCCATGAACTTTTGCTCTGCTTCTCCAGGAGTAACCTTCTTATCTCTCAGGTCTTTTATAATGTCATCCATTAGGCCTCGTGATTCATCAAGCTCTTTATCTTTAATTCGTAGGAATTCATCGCACACTTGTTCAAATTTTTGATTAACTTCAGGGTCAAGCTTCTTGCCTGCTGGGCCAAGGGTTCTCCAGTGCTCTTGTAATTCTCTTATTTTCTGAACTGATTCATCAATATCTTCTTTACTAAGGTTTTTGACTTCTTCTATTACCGCCTCTTTCAATGATCTATTATGAATTTCTACTTGCTCGAGAAGCTTATTCACCGCATCCCTAGACTCTTTGAACTTATTATTTAAATCCTGAAAGTCTTTATCAGGTACAGGTGCAAATAGCTTCCATTTTTCATGGATACCTTTTAGAAACATGACAATCTGAATTACAGTTGTATTTTCAACCGTCTTGCCAGCTGGAAATGCATCTATATCTTTTAATAGAGATAATTTCTTATCTCTGTTCTCTTCTTTTTTATCTTCTAAAACAGCAAAGTAGTCTTTGCAAGGTGCCCAAGCTTTTTCACAAGCCTCTTTGAAAGTTGACCACTTTTCTTTGCTGGCGGTTTTGCCATGTTGGTCAAGGTTTTGCCATTGCTTTTGAAGTGAATTTATTCTGTTAGCTAAAGATCTAGGTTCTAGCTTTTCAGCTTGCAGTTTACTTACTTCATTGATAAGTTCTGTCCTCTTGTCTGATGTTGCAAACTCTGCCCAATCATCGTATTCCTTAGCAGTAAAATTGAGTCTTTGAAATTTATGTCTGAATTTTGAAGGAATAGGCTTACCTTTACCAAACTGGGAATTTAGTTTACGAAGGTCCTTTTGTGCCTTTTTAATATGGCCTGTAGAGAATAGACTCTCTATCTCATTTAGTTGTTGATTAAGATTTATTGCTTTGTCTCCCACAAATTAGCTGAATATTATTTATAATTTCAAACAAATAGTAATTGAATGAAACGGATTTTAACAGGTATAACGCCAAGTGGCTATCCCCATTTGGGAAATTATATAGGTGCAATTAAACCATCACTAGATCTATTGGATGAAAACTGCGAATCATTTTTGTTTATTGCTGACCTTCATGCAGTTATAAAAGTATCAGATCCAGAAAAATTAAATGAGTTGAGCAATAGCATTGCCATGGCATGGTTGGCTTCTGGTCTAGACCCTGATAAGACAAACTTCTATAGACAATCAGATATACCTGAAATTACTGAACTTGCATGGCTATTAAGCTGCATAACAGAAAAGGGTTTGTTAAATAGGGCACATGCTTACAAGGCAGCTATGGATATTAACAATGAAAGTGGAAAAAAAGATATTGATGAAGGTATATCTGTAGGGCTTTTCTCTTATCCCTTGCTTATGGCTTCAGACATCTTAACCCCAAATGCAACACATGTTCCTGTTGGCAAAGATCAGCAACAACACCTAGAAATTACTAGAGATATTGCTGAAAAATTTAACAGAAAATATGGTGATTTCTTTAATGTGCCAGAAGCAGTGATAAAGGATGAAAAAACTGTACTAGGAACTGATGGTAGAAAGATGTCTAAAAGCTATAACAATATAATACCTTTGTTAGGCGATGAAAAAGATCTACGTAAAGCCGTGATGAAAATCGTGACTAATTCACAAGAGCCAGGGGAGAAAAAAGACTGGAAAGATAATGCTCTTTTTGGGATTTATTCCAGCTTTGCTTCAGAAGAAAAACAAGTTGAAATGAAAAACATGTTCAATGATGGTGTGGGATGGGGCGATGCAAAACAGAAAGTATTTGAAGAGCTGAATCAAATTCTTAAACCTATTAGAGAAAAATACTTAGAATTAAATTCAAATCAAAAACATATTGAAGAAGTTTTAAAAGCTGGTGCGGAAAAAGTTAGAAAACAAACTTTACCTTCTATAAAAGAAGTTAAAAGACTGGTAGGCATCAACAAGTTATAAAATTTACTCATTAGTGATTGGATTTACCTTTATTCACCCGTATATACTTAATTCAGATGCATACAAATAGAAAAGCAGTATTAATGATTAGTCTCGGTACTCCTGATAGCCCAGGGTGGTTCGATGTGGCTAGCTATCTTAGTGAATTTTTAGGAGATGGGAGAATAATTAATATCCCATCATTTTTGAGGTATTTGCTCGTAAATCTAATTATTGTCCCAACTAGAACTTTTTCATCATCAAAAAGCTATAAAGAACTGTGGACAGAAAGAGGCTCACCTCTTAAATACCACATGGAAGACCTTACAGAAAAAGTGCAAGCAAAATTAAAAGCTTCACATGATGTTTATTATGCAATGAGGTATAAAAACCCTTCTGTTAAGAATCAACTTAAAGAACTGGAGAATAGAGGATACGATGAAATTGTATTATTTCCTGTATTCCCTCAATACTCTTCTGCAGCAAACGGATCCTTTTTAGACCATGCTCTTAAACAAATAGCAAAATGGACAGTCATACCTTCAGTCAAAACGGTTGATCAATTCTATGATAATGAAGACTTTTTAGAAGCTTTTAGTGAGAACATTGAAAAGTTTAATTTAGATGAGTACGACAAAGTTATATTTAGCTATCATGGCTTACCAATGAGTCAGCTTGATGAAGTATACGAAAAAGGTAAATGTGACGATCGTGAATGTGAAGATGGAGTCCAAGGGGATAACCATCACTGTTACAGAGCTACTTGCTATGAAACCACAAAATTATTGATTGATAAGATTGGTATTGATGCATCCAAAACCATTACTTCATTTCAATCTAGATTGGATTCAAAGTGGGTTAAACCCTTCAGTGATAAGGTCCTTGAGCAATTTGCAGATGAAGGTATAAAGAAGGTTCTAGTCGTATCGCCATCATTTACTGGTGATTGTTTAGAGACAATTATTGAAATCGGTGATGAATACAAGGAACTATTTATTGAAAAAGGCGGTCAGAAGCTTGATTATGTACCTTCGTTAAACTCGAATGATAGTTGGGTTAGATGTATAGTAAATATTATTAGGGGAATATAAATGAGAGAGACACTTGATCTACAAAAGAAAGCATTCATAAAAAACGGACAACCATCATACAATCAGAGAGTTGATAGTCTTAAAAGGTGTATTGCCTTGCTGGAAACTCATGACGTACAAATAGTTGAAGCTTTGAATGAAGACTATAAAAATCGTTCTGAAACTGAAATCATGACGTCAGAAATAGTTCAATCGGTTAGGAACCTGAATTTCACTATCAAAAACTTGAAAAAGTGGATGAAACCTTCAAGGAGAGCATCTTCTTTTATGGCTGACATGCTTGGTTCTAAAGCTGTCATGCAGCCATCTCCACTTGGAACAGTGGGGATAATAGCTCCTTGGAATTTTCCTATTGGGATGATTTTTTATCCTGCTGCATCAGTTTTGGCCGCAGGAAATAGAATTATGGCTAAACCATCTGAGTTTACCCCTAATACGGCAAATCTAGTTAAAGAGGCAGTAGGCAAATATTTTGACGAATCAGAATTTGCTGTTTTTCTAGGTGGTCCAGAAGTGGGTGCAGAATTTACTACTCTACCTCTTGATCATTTGCTATACACAGGTAGCGGGAGCATAGCAAGAAAGGTTGTTGCAAATGCAGCAAAGAATCTAGTTCCAACAACATTAGAATTAGGTGGCAAAAGCCCAACAATCATAGCCTCTGACGCTAACTTAGAGCTAGTAGCTAAGCGAATCATGTTTGTTAAAACATTGAATGCAGGTCAAATATGCTTATCACCTGATTACATTATGGTTAAAAAAGGCTTAGAGGAAAAACTTATAGCTGAGCTGAAAAAAGTCTTTAATACTTTCTATCCAGAAAATAATGGTGCTGATTACACATCTATGGTGAATGATCACCATCACGATAGAATGCAAGAATACTTATCAGATGCCAAACAAAAAGGTGCACAAGTAATCAATTTGGGCGATTTTGATTCTTCAGAAAACAATACAGTTACAACTAAAGTATTGCTTAATGTTAATGATGATATGCGAGTAATGCAGGAAGAAATTTTTGGTCCATTATTACCTATTATGGTTTATGAAGATCTAAGCGAAGCTGTTTCTTACGTTAATAATCACGATCATCCATTAGGACTATATTTCTTTGGGAATAAAAAATCTGAACAAAATTATGTGATCAATAACACCAGATCAGGTGGAGTGACCATAAATGATACTATGTTTCACCTAATGCAATCTAGGTTGCCATTCGGTGGTGTAGGGCCATCTGGGTATGGTTATTATCATGGACATGAAGGCTTCTTAAACTTTTCTAATTTAAGGTCAATCTATTACCAAACTAATTCTGATAGCATTTTTGGCATGCTTAGACCACCAAGAAACAAAACTTCTGAGTTGCTCTCGAAAGTAATGAAAAAATTGTCTTGAATCAATTCTTAAGAAAAATCTCGTTTAGATATCTCTTTAAGAGAGGTACTAAGACTTTATCGTCACAAACTTTGCTAACTGCCAGTGGGGTAGGGGTTGGAACAGCTGTTCTTATTGTTGTGCTTTCGGTAATGAATGGATTTGAGAATGAATTACAAAAAAGAATCCTTGGAGTGATACCTCATATTACCCTAGAAAAAAGTGGTGGTTTTGAAAGTTTAGAACAGGTTTCAGCCGATATAGAAAAGAACAATTCCGTTCTAAAAGTTGCACCATATTTAGCTTCTCAAGTGGTCATAAACAATAGAAATAATTCAAAGGGTATTGTGCTTAAAGGCACCGATTATCAAAATGAAATTTCAATTATTCCTGACAATATGCTTATTGGTAGCTTGATGTCACTAGAAGATGGTGCTGCAATTATTCTTGGTGACAGTCTGGCATATGAACTGAATGTTGCAGTAGGTGACTCAGTAAATTTACTAAATATTGATCAAACAAACCCTCTAATTGGTGTTCCAAGAGTGGTGGCTTTTAAAATTGTTGGTCTGTTCTCAGTCGGTTCAGAAGTAGATCAAATGTATGGTTTAGTCAGTGCAGATTCATTCAACAAGCTTATTCGACCAAAAAATGGTGCTGGCATTGAGGTAAGGGTTAAAAATGTCTTGGAAGCTAAATCAATTGGTCGCTCACTCATTACCCAAATCGATACCGATGAATACATCAAACTTAATAGTTGGGATCAATCATATGGTGGCCTTTTTAGGGCTGTACAGCTTGAGAAGGTAATGGTCTCGCTATTAATGTCTCTAATTCTGTTAGTTGCGGTTCTAAGTCTTCTTATGTCGGTTAATAACCTAATAAAAAACAATGAAAAAGAAATAGCCATCTTAAGAACAATGGGATACTCCAGATGGGATATTCAAAGCATATTTATGCAATTAATTGTGACCATTGGCTTAGTTGGTATCTTCTTAGGAAATTTACTTGGAATTTTGGTTGCATTAAATATCACTGAATTTTTAAATTTCCTTTCGCAAATCTTTAATATTTCAATGTTGGATGTTTATTATTTGGACTATTTCCCATCTATTGTTAACGCCGATCAAATCTTATGGATTAATTTAGTAACTTTCATTTTATTGCTGATTTTCGGTTTTATTCCCTCAAATAAAGCAGCTAATACGAACCCAGTTAACATAGTGAATAAATCATGATATCGATTAGAAATATGCATAAAACCTACACAGATAATTCTGCTAAACAAGCAGTTTTTGAGAATGTTTCTTACGAATTTAATTCACAGGGAGTTTATAGCATTGTTGGCTCATCGGGGTCTGGAAAAACCACTTTTCTTAACCTTATATCAGGCTTAGATGCTTTTGAGAAAGGCTCTATTGAAATAGATGGAAGAAACCTAGACACATTGTCTGTTGAAGCAAAAAGCACTTTACGTAAAGCTGAATTTGGCTTTGGGTATCAGTTTCATTATTTACTAGAGAACCTAACTATTCATGAAAATTGTTTAGCAGCTTGCCATGGACAAGACAACAGTCACATTACATCCATTCTAAAAAAACTAGGCATTTATAATATTAAGGATAAATTTCCCTCTAAAGTTTCAGGAGGTGAAAAGCAAAGAGCATCTATTGCAAGAGCATTATCAAAGAAACCAAGAATACTAATACTTGATGAACCAACTGGTAATTTAGATCAAGAAAATAGTCTTATTGTGCAAGATTTTCTTCTGAACTATGCAAGTGAAAACAAGTCACTTGTTATCTATGCTACTCATGATATTGCATTTGCTAAAAGAGCAGATAAATCTTTAAATATTGTTGAAAGAAGTATCGTAGAAAAATGAATAAATCTATCTACACAAGACTATTAGGTTATACCTTTGAACATAAAGGTTTTTTCTTTCTAAGCATAATTGGTTTCATTCTCTTTGCAGCTGCTGATATTTCTGCGGTTGAATGGCTAAAACAAGTTATATCCTACATAAATGAAAGCAATGAAAACTCCCTTAACCCCTTAAATCTAGCGCTATTTCTAGCTTTTATATCTGTAGTTAGAGGCATCGGTTTCTATGTGGGTAACTATTTCATGGCAAATGTTGGGCTTAAAGTAGTGCACAGCCTTAGACAGGATCTTATTTCAAGCTTACTGTACCAGCCAATGAGTTTCTTTGATCAGGCATCGAAAGGAGAGATAGTAAATAGAATAATCTTTACTACAAATCAGATTACTGGAGCAGCAACAAATGCTCTTAAAATTCTCGTAAAAGAAGGGTTTTTGTTAATCGGTCTTTTTGTTTATCTAATGTATTTAAGTTGGAAATTGACTTTGGTGATTCTAGTCATTGCACCCTTAATTGGAATTATTGTTTCTATAGCAGGTAAGCGTCTAAGAAGGGTAGCAAAAAAAATTCAGGATGTGATGGGAATAGTCACTCAAGTGAGTAATGAAATAGCATCTGGAGCACGTGAAATTAAATCCTTCAATAATGAAAGTGGTGAGGAAGAAAGGTTTAAAAAAGCCAACGATGAAAACCTTAAACAAAATTTGAAAATGGAAAGTACTGGGAATATAACTACTCCACTAATTCAGGTTTTTGTAGCTTTTGCTTTAGCTGCAATGAGCTACTTGGCACTAACAAACTTAACTGAGTTAAATCTGCCTTCAGAATCCTTTGTAGCATTCTTTACAGCTGCAGGTTTAATGGCTAGACCTATCAGACAGCTTTCAAGTTTAAATGCAGTTATACAGAGAGGTTTAGCTGCTGCAGAAGATATATTCTCTGCAATTGATAATGCACCTGAAAAATACGATGAAGGGCTGGATATAAATAAGACTTTGGAAGGAGAAGTTGAAATTGAAAATGTTTCTTTTTCATACTCTCATGACTCTGATCCTGTTCTCAAGAATATATCAATCTCAGCTAAACAAGGTGAAACTATTGCTCTGGTGGGTAAGTCAGGGAGTGGTAAGTCAACGATAGTTAACCTGCTGAATAGATTCTATGACGACTACGAAGGCAGGATAAGGATTGATGGTTACGATATCAAAAAAATTAAACTAACTGACTTAAGAAACTCTATATCCTATGTCTCGCAAGACCCAACTCTATTTAATGATACTGTAAAAAATAATATCGCTTATGGGTTAAATGAAGTTACAGATTCAGAAGTTTTCCAAGCAGCACGAGAAGCCAATGCTTATGAATTTATTATGAATTTACCTGAGGGTTTTAACACCATTATTGGAGATAAAGGTACAACTCTTTCAGGCGGAGAAAAACAAAGAGTAGCCATTGCTAGAGCATTGTTAAAAAAATCATCGATATTGATATTTGATGAAGCTACATCAGCACTTGATAATGAATCAGAAAAAGAAATACAAGCAGCAATTGAAAAAGCATCACAGAATAAAACCACATTTATAATTGCTCATAGGTTAAGCACAGTAGAGAAGGCTGACAAAATATGTGTGCTAGAAAATGGTGAAATAACACAAGCAGGAACACACAATGAATTAATCAAAGAAGAGGGCTTATATAACGTTTTACAGGGCAAGTCAGAGCTAATTGAAGAAACCAATATAACTGATGTTGAAGCTGATTTTGTACCTACACTGATAAATGAGAAAAAGAGTTTCTGGGATGAATATAATTTTGGCAATATAGCTCTTACTCCATTGAGTTTTATTTATTGGACTATTAGTAGCTTTAAAAATACTTTTCTAAAACCAAAGACCTCTACTGGCAATGAAGTTCCAGTAGTGGTAGTAGGCAATGTGACTGTTGGGGGCAATGGTAAAACTCCTCTAGTTAGTCAGATTGCTATTGATTTAAGAAATCTAGGTTATAAGCCAGGCATTATTCTGAGAGGCTATAAAGGCTCGTTTACAGGAACAAAGCTAATCAGTGAGGAAACCACGTCCAAAGAAGTGGGAGATGAAGCGATATTTCACTTTAATAGGGGCTTTAATGTTGTTGTTGATAGGGATAGGGCCAGGGCACTTTCTTATATAGAAAGACACACTGAATGCGATATTGTTATATCAGATGATGGTCTGCAACATTCAGCTTTAAGAAGAGATTTTGAAGTTATTGTTGAAGATGCAAATAGAAATTTTGGCAATCAGCTTTTCTTACCTGCTGGACCGTTACGAGACAATATTTGGAAAACCAAAAAAGTTGATCTATTCATTTATAGTGGCAGAAAAGATGGCAATGATAATTTCTTTGAACTTGAACCAGAATCATGGGTCAACCTTGATACAGGAGACACATATACAGTTGATGAATATCCCTTTGGTAAAACGGCTAATGTAATAAGCGGTATAGCTAACCCGAATCGTTTCTTAAAAACACTTAACAGTCTTAAAGTTAATTTCGATTACAAACTTTTTCCAGACCATCATTATTTCAGCAAGAAGGATATAGAGTTTAACTTTGAAAGACCTATTCTAACAACTGAGAAGGATGCAGCTAGAATGGGTGAAAAATTTAAAGGATCAAATATTTGGTATCTGAAAATGGGTGTAAAACTAAACACAAATATAAGCAAACTCATAACGGAAAAAATCAATGGCTGAGGGCTTTAAAATCTTAATCCCAGCAAGAATTGGGTCAGAAAGATTACCAAGGAAGCTGCTGCAAGAAGTTGGCAAAAAAACCGTTATTCAGATGACTTGGGAAAGGTGTATTAAGAGCAATGCAGAAGAGGTAATAGTAGTTACTGATTCTGAAGAAATATTCCAACATATTTCTAATTTAGGGGGTAAAGCATTCCTCTCAAAACATAAGCATGATTCTGGCACAGACAGGGTTCAGGAGTACGTTGAGAGTACTGGTTTAGATAATGAAGAAATTGTTATAAATGTTCAGGGAGATGAGCCTTTGATAGATATCGAAGCAGTAAATAAATTGGGTGATTTTATGCGAGCTAATGAATACAAATATGGCACAATTGCCCAACATTTTTCTTCTAATGAGGATCTGCTTGACCCTAACAAAGTGAAGGTAATAGTCAACGATGATAACTCAGCAGAGGAGTTCTTTAGAGACACGCCTGCAGTTGTTAAAGATTTTTCAAAAGTGGTACTTCACCATATTGGCATCTATGCTTATCAAGTTAATTTTTTAAACACTTTCTCTGGTTTGTCTAAATCAGAAAATGAAATAAACCTTAAACTTGAACAAATGCGAGCATTAGATAATGCACTACCATTACATGTATTAGAGCTTAATCTGGATAAATCGTGGGGGATTGATACTGAAGAGGATTTAATCAAACTTAGGAAGCATCTTCAACTTAATTAATGATTATGCATGATCTTACAAAAAAGAATGCTTTAAACCTTAAATCTGAAGCTTCAGAGCTCTTTTCTTTTGAGACAGAAAGCGATCTTATTGAAATACTCGAATACGCAAAAAAACAGGAAAAAAACCTGCAAGTAATAGGTTCGGGCACCAACACTATTTTTCCACGTTATTTTTCCAAAATAGTGGTTAAATCTTCCAATAATAATTTTCAATATGCAGAAGAAGATGGAGATGCTTATTTGGAAGTGGGTGCAGCTGTAAATTGGGATGATCTTATAGATTTTTGTTGCAATAAAGATATTTATGGCCTTGAAAATTTAGCTGGAATACCTGGTACTGTAGGCGCTGCTCCAATTCAGAATATTGGGGCCTACGGCCAAGAAGTTTCAAATCTAATAAATTATGTGGAATGTTTTGATACAGAACTAGCCATAACGAGAAAAATAAAGGCAGAAAATTGTGAATTTGGTTACAGAAAAAGCATGTTTCAAACCTGTACAAATTTTATTGTTACTGCAGTTGGCTTTAAGTTATCTAAACATTTCAGTCCCGTATTAAAGCATGAAGGTTTGCAAAATCTTAATTTCACCAAAGCCTCAGATATGATCAAGAAAATTAGAGAAATTAGAAATACAAAATTACCTAACCCAATGGATTTTCCTAATTTAGGGAGTTTCTTTAAGAATCCTATCCTATCTACTAAAGAAGCTGAAAAAAATGAAAAATTAGCGAATCTTAAAAGATTTGAATTGCCTGATCAAAAAGTTAAATTTTCGGCCGGTGAAATGCTAGATAAACTGAACTTGAAAGGCATGAAGATTCGTAATGTAGGCTTATGGACACAACATGCTCTGGTTTTAACCAGCAATGGCATTACTTCAGCAAAAGATATCAGAAATGCTGAAGACATATTAAGAAAGTTAGTTGCTGACCATTATGGAATTAATTTAGAAAGAGAGCCTTCTTACTTATGAATATTTCATTATTTTTATCTCTAGCCTTTGCTCATCTTGTAGCAGTTACAT
>Ga0115012_10001371_pt1 | contig 14130 bp, 11 predicted proteins | sample TroAtlMetagenome_FD_88706 | JGI IMG/M metagenome (GOLD analysis project Ga0115012, IMG submission 88706) | Marine eukaryotic phytoplankton communities from Atlantic Ocean - Tropical Atlantic ANT10 Metagenome | ecosystem: Environmental > Aquatic > Marine > Oceanic | place: Tropical Atlantic...
CATTTACAACCAACTATGCTAAGCAATATGAAGGTTCATATCAAAAATTATATGTTGGTCAATATACTAAAAACTATGTAGCACAATATCAGCAACAGTGGACTGGTATTTACGAAGGAAGATTTACAGGACAATATACAACTAACTATGCTAAGAATTATGTTGCACAATATGAGAAAGTATGGTTAGGTCAATACGAAAAACAATATGAAAAGAACTATGTAGCACAATACCAGAAAGCATATGTCGGCCAATATGTTGGACAATATGATAGAATATGGGAAGGATCTTTTGTTACCAATTATGCAAAAGATTATGTTGGCCAATATACAAAAAATTATGTAGGACAGTATACTGCTCAATGGACTGTTCAATGGGCGGCTCAATATCAACAACAATGGGAAGGGTCATACACTAGACAGTGGGTTGGTCAATATACTGCACAGTATACAAAAACATATGCAATTAATTTTGCTAAACAATATGAAGGTGCATATCAAAAAGCATGGACAGGTGTCTATGCTAGACAATATGAAGGCAACTACGAAAAAGTTTATAGTGGTCAATATGAAGCTAATTATATAGTACAATGGACAAAAGCATGGGCTGGTCAATATACTGGAGCATACGAAGGTTCATTTACAAAACAATATGAAAAAGCATATGTTGGACAATACGTAGGTCAATTTGATAGAGTATGGGAAGGTGTATTTACTACACAATATGAAAAGAACTGGGTAGCACAATATCTAAAACAATACGAAGGTTCATATGCTAAAACATATGAAGGTGTATACACTACACAATATGGTAAAGCATATCAAAAAGCATATGTTGGTGTATATCAAAAAGCATGGGTAGGTCAATACGCAGATCAATATGAAAAGAACTATGTAGAACAATACCAGAAGCTATATGAGAAACAATATCAGAAAGCATATGTCGGCCAATATGTTGGTCAGTATGATAGAATATGGGAAGGTTCATTTGCTAGAAACTATCTTAAACAGTATGAAGGTGTATATCAAAAAGCATATGTTGGTCAGTACACAGGTGTATACCAAACGAACTATGATGTAATCTATACTGGAAACTATGATAGGCAGTATACTGGTGACTATAATACAACCTATGCTAAAATTTACACAACACAATACCAGAAAGCATATGGTGGAAATTATACAAAAACATTCACTGGTTCATATGATAAGAATTATCAGAAAGCATTTGTTGGCCAATATACAAAACAATATGAAGGTACATTTGCTACAAACTACGCTAAACAATATACAGGTCAATATACAAAAGCATATGTAGGAACATATGCAACTAACTATACTAAACAATATAGTACAAACTATTTAAAACAATACACTGGAAACTACGACAGACAGTTCTCTGGTACATATGGAACCAACTATACAAAACAATATAGTGGTACATATTCAACTCAGTGGTCAAGAGTATTCACTGGGTCATACAATACAACTTATACTAGACAGTATGATGGAACATACTCGACTCAGTGGTCTAGAGTGTTTACTGGTTCATACACAACCAACTATACAAGACAGTACACTGGTTCATATAATACAACTTATACTAGACAGTACACTGGTTCATATAATACAACTTATACTAGACAGTATACAGGTTCATACAACACAGGATACGTTAAAACTTATACTGGATCATATAGTAGGGTCACAAGAGAAACACAATACGGAACGAACTATTTAAAACAGTATAGTGGTACATATAGTAGGGTCACAAGAACAACACAATATGCTGGAAACTTCTCGAGACAATTTACTGGCCAATATTCAAAACAATTTTCTGGATCATATAGTAGGGTCACAAGAACAACAAACTATAGCAGGGTCACAAGAACTGCTCAATTCTCTAATCAGTTTTCTGGACCAGGTCAAAACTTTACTGGTACAACAACAGTTCAATATGAAAGACTTAACACTTTCGTAGCGCCAGGTGGAAAGGTAGGGTATGCATCCGCTCAACAATTCTCACGAACTGTTTCGGCACAATACTCTAGTGGTGGTACTTACCATAGAATATTCCAAGGCCCGGGTGAAGGTGCTGGACGATTCCATGGATACTTCTCATCCCCAGCACAATATACTGGACAGTTTACAGCATATTACTCAACAGCATATACGGGATATTTCTCAACATCATATACTGGACAATATACAGGACAGTTCAGTGGGCAATATACTGGAACATTTACTACACAGTACACAGGATATTTCTCTACAGGATACTCTGGGCAGTATGGAACTAACTATACAAGGCAGTTTACAGGATACTTCTCAACATCATATTCTGGTGACTATAATACAACATATACAAAAGCGTATAGTGGACAGTATGCAACAGGATATACAAAAGCGTATAGTGGACAGTATGCAACAGGATATACAAAAGCGTACACTGGAATATATGCAACCACATACCAAAGAGCATATAGTGGAGACTATACTGGACAGTTTACAGGAAACTATACAGGACAATATGCAACAGGATACACGAAAGCATATAGCGGAGACTATACTGGACAGTTTACAGGAAACTATACTGGGCTGTATTCAACGAACTATTTAAAACAATACACTGGTCAATACACAGGAACATTTAGTGGACAGTATGGAACTAACTATACAAAACAATATAGTACAAACTTTACCAGACAGTATGATGGAACATATGAAAGACAATATTCTGGCCAGTATACAACAAACTATACTAAAAACTATGTTGGAATATATGGATCTCAATATGAGGGATCATATACAACTAACTTTACAAAAGCATATGTAGGAACATATGACACAACATATGCTGGTGTATATACATCTAACTATGCTAAAGATTATGCGAATCAATTTACTAGAGCTTATACTGGAAACTATACAAAAAGATATGTTGGAAGTTATACTAAGCTGTGGACAAAAGCATATGAAGGTGTATATGAAGGAACATATACAACCAACTACACAGGACAGTTTGGAAAGAACTATACTAAAAACTATGTAGGACAATATACAAATATTTACGAAGGTGTGTTCCAAGGAACATACACAACCAACTATACAAAAGGTTATACAACAAACTACGCCAAAGACTATGTCACACAATATGCTAAACTTTGGGAAGGATCATTCACTGATAATTATACAGGTTCATATGCTACAAACTATACAAAAGCATATGAAAGAGCATATGTTGGCCAATACAATAAAGCATACGTAGGACAATTTGGTACTAACTATGCTAAAGATTATATTGATCAATACGAAAAGGCATACGTAGGTCAATATACAGACGTATATGGTAGAGTATTTGAAGGAACATATACGGAAAACTATGAAAAAGCATATGTTGGCCAATATACAAGACAGTGGACAGGAACATATGATAGACAATATAGTTCAAACTATGCAAGACAATATACTGGAAACTATACTAGATCATATGCTGGCAACTACGAAAAAGATTATAGTGGAACATACACAGATCAATATGTAGGATTGTTTACAACAAACTATACTAAGAATTGGGAAAGACAATATGCAACAACATATGAAGGAATATACTCTGATAATTACGTAGGCCAATTCACAGATCAATACCAAAAAGAATATTCATCAACATATGCTAAGCAGTGGGAAGGAACATTTGCTAAACAATACGAAGGTGTATTCACAACACAATATGCTAAGAACTATGTTGGCCAATACACAAATATATACGGCGGTGTGTTTGAAGGAACATATACAACTAATTATGCTAAGGATTATGTCACTCAATATACTAAAACATATGAAGGCCAATTCACTGATAACTATGCTAAAGATTATGTCACACAATATGCTAAGCAATATGAAGGAAACTATGATAGACAATTCACTGGCCAGTTTACAGACAACTACTCAAAAGATTACACATCACAATATGAAGGTGGGTTCACAACTAACTATCTTGGCCAATTTACAACACAATATGCAAAAGCATATGTAGGTCAATATACAAATGTTTATGGTGGAGTGTTCCAAGGGTCATTTGATACAACATACGGTAAAGTATATGTTGGTCTATATGCAAAAGCATATGAAGGCTCGTTTGATGGAACATTTGTTACACAATATCAAAAAGCATATACAAAGCAATACTTAAAACAATACACAGGTCAGTACACAGGACAGTTTGGTGTACAATATGAAGGTGTATTTGAAGGACAGTACCAGACAAACTATACAGATCAATACGAGGGCGTCTTTACAACTAACTATCAAAAAGATTATACTACACAGTATGAGACACTATATGGTACTAACTATTCTAAAAACTTTGAAGGTGTATACTCAACAAATTATCAAAAAGACTTTACGTCACAATACACAGGAGTATTTGGATCCAATTATGTTGGTCAGTATGAAGGTACATTCACAACCAACTATGCTAAAGATTACGTAACGCAATACGAAGGTCAGTTTAGTACTAATTATGCTAAACAATACGAAGGAGCATTTACTACTCAATATGCAGGGTTCTATGGAACATCATACGAAGGAGCATATGCAGGTGCATTTACAGCTAACTATAGTAAAGACTATAGTGGTCAGTTTGGTACAAACTATGCAAAAGCATATGATGGCCAGTACGGCACTAATTATGAGAAAGCATACGAAGGTGTATTTGAAACATCATACACTAAAACTTATACTGGTTTATATGTTAAAACATATGAAGGTCAATTTGGAAAACAATACTTAGCATTATATGAAGGTTCATTTGATACAAACTATACTAAATCATACGAAGGTTCATTTACAACTAATTATCAGAAGAACTTTGTTGGTCAATATAGTAAGACATATGTTAAACTTTATGAAGGTGTATACGAAGGAGTATTTACATCACAATATACTGGTCAGTATATAAGAGCATATACTAAAAATTATGTAAATGATTATGCAAAAATATATGAGGGATCATTTGCTAGAAACTGGTCCGGAACATTTGCTAAACAATATGAAGGTACAAGAACATACACTGGTCAATACGGCCAAGCATATGAAGGTGCATTTACAAAACAATATACAAAAGCATATACTGGAACTAGAACATTCACTGGTCAATATACAGACAACTATCAGAAGTTATATGTCACAAGTTATACAAAACAATACACAGGTCAGTTTGAAGGAACAAGAACATACACTGGTCAATATACAGGAAACTTTGAAGGTTCATTCTCAACAACATATGTAAGTTTAAATTATGTAAAAGCATTTGCTAAACTGTGGGAAGGAACAAGAACATTTAGTGGACAGTATGATGGTCAATATACAGGACAGTTCAGTGCACAATATACAAAAACATATGAAGGCGTATATGTAAGATACTACTTAGGTCAGTATGAAGGTCCTCATGTTTATCAAGGAGTATATGAAGGTTCATATGTTGGTCAGTATGAAGGACAATTCACAGGTGCATTTGTAAAAGCATACTTAGGACAGTATACTAAACAATATGAAGGGTCATTTGGAAACAATTTTGAAAAAGCATACCTTGGTCAATACACAGGACAATATAATAAAGATTACATTGCTACATACTCATCATTGTTTGAAGGAGCATTCACCAGACAATATGAAGGAACTTTCTTACAACAATTTACAAAAGCATGGGCTGGTCAGTACTTAGGTCAATACACTGGACACTTTACAGGTCAGTATACTAAAGCATACGAAGGACAATTTGATAGAGCATATGTTGATGGATATGTTAAAATATACACTAAACAATATGAGGGATCATTCACACAACAATTTACAAAAGTATATCAAAAAGCATACACTGGTCAATATAGTAAACTATATCAAGGTCAATATGAAGGAGTATATACTGCACAATTTGAAAACACATATACTAAAATATACGAAGGTGCATTCAACAAGAACTATGAAGCTGGATACACAGGTCAGTTTGTTAAGATGTGGGAAAAAGCATATGTAGGTCAATATACAGCACAGTATCAATCTAATTGGTTAGGTACTTCATATGCTAAAGTATGGACTGGATCTACTGTACAATCAGCTGTAGAAACAATTACTACATTAAAATTATGGATTAGAACAGCTTAACTGTTGACCTTATAAATAGAATAGTATATAATTAGAACCAACAAGAGGCATATATTATGGCAGAAGAGACTAAGACAGCTAAAGTACCGGAAGGTGTGACTGTCGAAACCCCGAAACAAGAAGAGTTAAAGCAACTCCCAATCCCAGATTTTTCATTGGATCCAACGTTACCAATGATTCAGAATCCGCATTACACAAATAACAACAGGACTGAATTATCTTGTGTATTAATAAGACCTGATGGTATGGCTACTACAGAGAAAGGAATACCTGCAGATCCTAACCATCCATTATACAGAGACATTACAAGACAGTTTAGTGAAGATGAACTTAGACATAATACGAACCGTCAAGTTCAGATACAGTCAAAATTAAATGAAGCTGCAGAGGAAGAAAAGACTACACGAGAAAGAGAAGATAGAAGAGCTGCATTGTGGAATATTAAATCTACATTTTTAGATTTACCTCAAGTTAAAGGAACAGAATATAAATCATTAAAAAGAAAACTTAGGTCAGCAACCTCACCAGAAGAAGCACAGGCTTTTGGAATAGCCATAATTATTAAGGAAGCTGAGAAGGATGGAGAGTAGAGGTTATCTTTTAGTAGCTACTGTATCTAAACCTTTCTACGACGCTCTTGTTATGTGCGTAGAATCTTTAAAGGATGAAGTACCAGATGCTAAAGTAGCAGTGTTCACACATGAAGAGTGGGTGACAGATGAGGATAGAAAGTTATTCGATCATCTTATAACACCAGTACCAGTTCACGTAAGAACAAAACTATGGGCATTAGAACGAACACCATTTGACGTCACTTGTTATCTTGATGTTGATGGTTTTGTTCTAAGTAATGAAATAGAAGAAGTGTTTGATCTTCTAGGTGATAATGATGTTGTCATGTCAGAGAATAGACCTTATAATGCTAAGGTTGTTTACTTTACACACGACAATCAAGTAGGACCAGGAATACCTGGTGAAGAGCTTGAACATTATAACAAAAAACATATTGAGTTATACAGACAAGGTAAAGCTCATAAGTTTAGATGGCACTGTGGAATGTTTGTTTGGAGAAAGAATGAACGTACACAGAAGTTATGGCGACAGTGGTTATACTGGTATAGGAAACACACTGGCGAAAAGAATACCGGTCCTTTCCCTAAAGGATTAACATACTGGGATACATTTGCTTTTTGGAGAGCATTGTATGAAAGTCCAGATATGGATATTAAGATTGGAAGGATGCCTAATGATGCAAAATATAATTTTGTCACTGGGTATAGAGAGACCGAACTACGTCCTGGAACAACTAAAGCATTTTTGCATTATACTATTGATCCAGAACAAACACACAAGCGGGAGGCTTATATTATAAATGAGACAGGTTTTGACACTACCTACGGATCTTTTGACCGTTTTAAATAAGTATAGTGATTGGGTATCACAAAATCCACCGGATGTAAATTTACCAAATTGGAGAACAAAAGGTAAGTTTAAAAAAGAGAATAGATCCGAATACGCAGCATCAATAGAATGTTTGAAGAGTGGCAAGGTACAAGACCACGATGGTTTTCCACCTGACAGTTATGGTTATGATCTAAATGAACCAACACTTAAAAGAACACTACAAGAAGAAGGACATAGATTTAGTCCAGAAGAAAAACAATGGATCCAAAAATATATTGAAAAGTCTCAAGACTTAGATGATACTTTGGGTGCATATATTGGATATAAATTCTGTGCACTAAAAATGTATTATCCTAAAGATGGATATATTGCTTGGCATACTAATTGGAATGTACCAGGATTTAATTGTTTGTTTACATGGAACCCAACTGGCGAAGGCTATTGGCGTCACCTTGACAGTACAAATGAAAAGCCAGGTTCATTGCAAGCTGATCCAGATACAAAGTTAGTACATATGGACGATCCAGTTGGATGGCATAGTAAACTTGGATACTACGGAAAGAAAGAAGAACATAATAAAATTATGTGGCATGCTGCTTTCGGTGGTCCAAGAATAACTTTAGGATGGGTTGTCTATGATGAAAACATCTGGGAAGATATTATTGAAGAGTTGACTTCAGAAGAAAAAGCTCTAGGACATTCAGCTAGCTTTGTGAGTCCTGAGACTCATCCGAATCATTCGAATCGGTAGTCTGAAGATTAACAATTTTTCTTTTAACATCTAGTCTATGTTTGTGACCTAAGAATTCTATTTCATCTTTATTGATAACTTCTAAACATTCTAAAGCACGTTTAGTCTTACCATAGATAACAAACCACAAAGTGTTTTGATCTAATAGTTTTAATTCAGTCACAGCGGACATTCCTTTTGCAGACATTCTGCGTGCTGTAAAGTGTTCGAACATCTCGTTTGACATAGATAGTATATCAGAGTAAAATTCGTTTGGGTTGTCGTATGCGTTCCAGTAAGTCTTGTATTCTTCTATTAACGCGTATTTGAAGTCATTTCGCAATTGCATAACTAATTCCTCTTATAAATAGTATATAAAGGTATTTATACTAAAGATTTTAAAGGAGTGTTTGAATGGCCACCAGAGTTAATATAATTATTGATCAAGGCACAGATTTTTCAACGGCAATAAGTTTAACAGATTCATCAGGCGTCAATCTAAATTTGACAGGATATTCTGCTGCCTCACAAATAAGAAAGACACATTCATCATCTAACTCAACAGCATTTACTTGCACACTAACTACAGCTAATTCAACTTTAACACTAGCCCTAAATAATTCTGTCACAGCAGCAATGTCTGCTGGTAGGTATGTTTGGGATGCAGAGTTAACAAACAGCTCTGGAACAGTATCAAGAATATTAGAGGGGATGGTAACGGTGACACCGGAGGTGACTAAGTAATGTAATACTTTATTTAATGATGCAGCACTTAATGTTAAAGTTAATCTTTCTAGTGGAGGATTACAAGAGAACGAATTAGCTGCACAGAATACTATTACAATAGCAACATCTGGTGGAGCTGGAACAACTAGTAATATATCTGAGTTATTAGATGTTGATGATGACCCAAAAGTTAATAATGGTATATTAATATACAACACTGCTAACAGTACGTATACATTAACAAATATACCACAAGGTGCATTTACAGAATATGAATTCACAGCATCTAATGGACAGGTTAACTTTGCTGGTAATGATAATAATTCATCAAGTTTAAACTATAGAAGTGCAGATGCATTAAAAGTTTATTTGAATGGTATTCTATTAGAGAATACAACTGACTACACAGCAACAAATGGTGCTAATGTAGTACTTACTTCTGGAGCAAGTAATAATGATATCATACAGATACATTCATTTAACATATTCAGTAGTAATAATATTTCCGTAGCTTCAAATAATAATATTGGAATAGCTAATACTAATCCAGATCATTTATTTTCAGTTAACGGAAAAGCATATTTCGGAGCTAACGTTGTAGTTAATGGTACATTAATAGACGATAGTAATAGATCACTTAAAGTATATTATGCTAATGGTGACGTTGCATGGGGATAACATATGCCAAGTAAAGCAAGACATTTAGCAGATTTAATAGCAGTAGGTTCGAGAGGTAAGGCATTGGGTAATACTGATGTGTCTATCAAATCAGACAAAGTTAGTAATACAGCTGTCAATAGATTAGGGACAGGTGCATCTGATGATTTATTAGTTGCAAATACCTCTAGTGATAAGATAGGAATACAAACAACTAACCCACAAGCAGTATTAGATGTTGAGGGCGATATAAGAGTTGGAACAGATTTAGAAGATAACACTGGAAGAGTGTTCAAAACATACTACGCTAATGGTAGTATTGCTTGGGGAGAATAAATAATACTATGAGTAGACCAACAACAAAAGCAACATTCAAAGAACATTGTCTTAGAAGATTAGGTAAACCAGTCATTGAGATTAATGTTGATGAGGACCAAGTAGACGATAGAGTAGATGAAGCATTGGATTATTATGCTGATTATCACTTTGATGCATTTGAACCAACATACTATAAACACCAAGTCACTCAAACAGATATTGATAACAGATATGTGACCATGCCAGAAAACATAATTGGTGTTGTAGATTTATTTGATGTTGGTGATGCAACAAGCACAAACAATTTATTTAATGTTAGATATCAAATAGCATTGAATGACTTATATGATTTAAGTAGATATGAGTTAGTACCATTCTATATGAACTTCCAGAATATCAGAATGATAGAAGAGATATTAGTTGGTAAACAAAGACTAAGATATAATAGACACATGAACAGAGCTCATGTAGATATGGATTGGGAAAGAACACCAGTAGGTACATATCTTGTATTCAAAGCATATAGAGTTATCGATCCAGATACATTTACAGATGTATGGAAAGACAGATGGCTATTGAGATATGCTGCATGCTTAATTAAAATACAATGGGGATCAAACTTAATCAAGTTCGAAGGAATGCAATTACCTGGAGGAGTTCAATTTAACGGGATGAAGCTCTATGATGATGCCGTTGCAGAAAGACAGCAACTAGAAGAAGAAATGGCAACAGCATACGTATACCCACCAGAAGATATGGTAGGATAATCCAATGGCTCAGAATGTATTCTTCAACAACTTCGCAAACAGTCAAGAACAACGACTGATAGAAGACCTTACTATAGAGTCTATTGGCATCTATGGTATCGAGGCATACTACTTACCTAAAACATATTACGACTATGATAACCTTTATGGTGAAAGTGATTTAGGTACGTTTGCAGATTACTTTAATGTGCCAATGTATATTAATAGTGTTGAAGGATTTGGTGGTGAAGGAGACTTCTTATCTAAGTTTGGTGTAGAACAAAGAGATACAATGACAATGTCTGTTGCTAGATATACTTTTGAAAACGAAGTAGGCAATGAGACAAAAGCAAATATTGCTAGACCAAGAGAAGGCGATCTTATATACTTCCCACTAAACAAAAAATTATATTCTATTAACTTTGTAGAACATGAACCAGTATTCTATCAAATGGGTGCTTTACAATTCTACGAATTAAGATTAGATATGTTCGAGTACAGTGGAGAAAGATTTAACACTGGTCTATATGAAATAGATAAACTTGAAACAAGAAGATCAACAGACATCTTTATGAACTCTCAGTTTGAAATGGAAACTGGAGATCCACCATTACCAATTCACTTAGAAGATGGAACAAGAATATTATTGAGTGGATACACAGAACAAGATGTAGATGATGTTACGGATAGTGAAGATACATATATTGAAACACAAGCAGATAACTTCATTGACTTCAGTGACGCAGATCCATTTAGTGAAGGCGGGAACTTCTAATGTTTGGACATAAGTTTTATCATCAGTCATTAAGAAAGTACATTATATTGATGGGTACTTTGTTTAATGATATTCATATACAAAGGCGTAATGCTAATGATAATGTTATACAAACTATTAAGTGTCCATTAACATATGCACCAAGAGAAAAAGTCACAGCAAGGTTAGAACAGAACCCTACATTAACAGAACAACAAGCAATACTACTTCCAAGAATATCTTTTGAGATGACTACATTAATGTATGATCCAGCTAGGAAGTTGAATACAATGAACAAGTGGACAAAGGATCCAGGAGATGCAGCTACTGGTGGTAAGATAAAACATATGTACCAACCAGTACCATATGATATATCTTTTGATCTTAATATCTATACAAGGTATGCAGAAGATGCAACTCAGATATTAGAACAAATCTTACCTTTCTTCACACCAGAATTTACAGCAACTATTGATTTAGTGCCAGAGATGGGAACTAAAGTTGATGTACCAATAGTATTAGAATCTCTCTCATCACAGGACACTTATGAGGGTGATTTTGAAACAAGAAGAGCTTTGATATGGAATCTAGGTTTCAGAATGAAATCATATCTGTACGGTCCAATAAAAGAGACTATGCCAATAAAAGGAGCAAACATTGGAGTGTTCGCTACTCAATCGAATGGAGCGTATTCAAACACGCGTTCTACTGCGGTTAAAGTCAAGCCAGGATTGCTTGCAAATGGCAGCCCAACTACAAATAGTGCAGCATCAGTGTCTGCAAACACTATAAATAGTACAGACGACTATGGATTCATAGTAGATTTTGAGGATTATTTTGATGGCGGAACATGATGATAAAATAGCTGAGACTTTAAACTTAGAACCAATTGAACCAGTAAAAGGTGAAGTGGTAAAGGTAGAGCCAGTTAAAGACAACAAATTAGAGAACGACTTTCAATATGCAAGAGAAAATTTGTATAACATTATTGAAAGAGGAACTGATGCACTGAACGGTATAGTAGATTTAGCTAACCAATCACAACACCCACGATCTTTTGAAGTAGTAGCAGACTTAGTAAGAACATTATCTGGTGCTAATAAAGACTTATTAGATATTCAAAAGAAAATGAAAGACATGGATCCAGAAGCACATGGTCCAAAGAAAGTAGAAAACAATTTATTTATTGGCTCCACAAAAGACTTAACAGATTTATTAGATGGTGGAGCAAGAAAAGTAAAACCAATTAAAAAGAAAAGAATAGATGGCTGATCATTACCTAGGCAATCCTAAACTAAAGAAAGCTAACATACATATTGATTTCTCGCAAGAAGAGATTCAAGAAGTTGTTAAGTGTTCTAAAGATATTATATACTTCTGTGAGAAGTATCTAAAGATTATCAATATTGATGAAGGTCTAATGCCATACGAACCTTATGATTATCAAAAGAATATAATGCATGAGGTAAATGAAAACAGATTTGTTATCTGTAAGATGCCACGTCAGACTGGTAAGACAACAACAATGGTAGCAATAATGCTACACTATGCTTTATTCAATCCAGACTTTAATATTGCAGTGCTAGCTAACAAAGCAGCAACAGCTAGAGAAATCTTAGGAAGATTACAATTAGCATATGAAAACTTACCTTGGTTTTTACAACAAGGTATAGTAGAATGGAACAAAGGTAATATTGTTTTGGAGAATGGATCCAAAATATTTGCATCATCTACATCAGCATCTGCAATCAGGGGTATGTCTATTAACTTAGTATACTTAGATGAGTTTGCATTCGTTCCATCAACAGTACAAGAAGAATTTTTTAACTCTGTATATCCTACAATATCATCTGGTAGATCATCAAGAGTATTGATTACATCTACTCCTAATGGTATGAATATGTTTTATAAACTATGGCATGATGCAGAGAAAGGATATAATGATTATGCAACTGTAAGTGTTAACTGGTGGGACGTTCCAGGAAGAGATGAAGAATGGAAAGAACAAACAATAAGAAACACATCAGAGAAACAATTTGCAGTTGAGTTTGAATGTGAGTTTCTTGGATCATCAAGTACATTGATTGATCCTCACAAGTTAAGGAATCTAGTATTTAAGAATCCAGAACAAGAAAATGAGAACTTAAAAATATTTAAACAACCTGAACCTGATCATCTGTATGTAATTACAGCTGATACAAGTAGAGGTGTAGGAAATGACTACAGTGCATTTACAGTTATAGATGCAACAGAAGTACCTTATCAGGTATGTGCAACATATAGAAGTAATACTATTGCACCAGTGTTATATCCTAAAGCAATATATAATGCAGCAAGAGCATACAACAATGCTCATGTGCTAGTAGAGATAAATGATATAGGCCAACAAGTAGCTGACATATTACATCACGATATGGAATACGAAGCTATAATATCTGCACAGTGGAAAGGTCGTGCTGGACAGATAGTTGGTGGCGGATTCGGTGGAGGCGATAGTCAATTAGGTATTAGAACAACACCTGCAATGAAAAGAATAGGATGTTCTATGTTAAAGACTATTGTAGAAAATGATAGATTAGTAATTAACGACTTTGATATCTTGTCAGAATTAACAACATTTGTTGCTAATAA
>Ga0115012_10001376_pt1 | contig 14115 bp, 14 predicted proteins | sample TroAtlMetagenome_FD_88706 | JGI IMG/M metagenome (GOLD analysis project Ga0115012, IMG submission 88706) | Marine eukaryotic phytoplankton communities from Atlantic Ocean - Tropical Atlantic ANT10 Metagenome | ecosystem: Environmental > Aquatic > Marine > Oceanic | place: Tropical Atlantic...
ATAGGATGATGACAGGGAGCACACCGACCGACCATGAACACACCTCAGGCACTGCCGCTGCCCCATCGGGACCTGGTTGCGGAGCATGTCCAGACCATGCTCGATCGGGACAGTCAGAACGTTGGCCTACAGGGTGGACAGGATCGACTGCTGCTCATGCTGACCCGCTCGTGTGAGCTTCGGTGCAGCTATTGCTTTGTGCGGCTGACTGAAGATGGTGCAGGGCAGGACTTTGACGGCGTGTACATCCCTCAGGCGCAGGGCGATGCACCCCCCACGGCCCTCGGAGACATGCCCCTGGACACCGCCAAGCTGAGTGTGGACTGGCTGCTGCGTTCAACACGGGATCGATTGGGCATTCAGTTCTTCGGTGGAGAGCCGGCTCGACGCTGGGATGTGCTGACTGAGACCCTTCAGTACTTGAGGGATCATCCCGAGCGCCGCGGCCGCGAGGTTGAGGTCCTGTTCACGACGAACGGGCTCGGCTTGAGTCCGGAGCGGCTGCACCAGATCAAGGATGCGGACATTCGAATCCAGTTCAGCCTCGATGGCGGTGCACACGGCAGTCGATTCAGGCGAGGCCACCTCTTGACTCAGGAGGCCGCTGTGGACGGGATCGAGTCCACCATCGATGCGCTCAATAGCAGCGGGGTCTGGTGGTTTATGAATGCAACGCTGCCGCCAGCAGCCAGCACTGAGGTGCTTGATCGATATCACTGGGCGCTCGAGCGAGGCGTTCCTGCGCTGCAGATCAACTATGTGACCGGCATGCACTGGAATGAGGACCAAGAGCGGACGTATCTGGAGGGGCTCCAGCAGATGCTGCTGCATCATCACGCCCATCCCGATGGTATCCATCTGTTCAACTGGTTCAATGAAGCCGACCCAGTACCGCTCTGCGGCGACATCATCGTGGATGTTGACGGTCAGGTCTATCAGGTGGGTGCGCTGTTTCACGAGAAGCGGTCCCCGGAGCTTAAGTCGACCTACTGTGTAGGGCAGGTCGCAGACACTGGACTACCCTTCACCAACACACGGCTGACGCTGAGTGAGCTTGCTGATCGCACGCGTGACGCACTCCGTAATAAGGACAAGCAGCGGCAGGTCTTCTTCGACAACGTGAGACTCGGCGCCGCGGTCGATCTCGTGGTCCAGCAGCTAAAAGATCAACTCGGAAAGCGAACATGAACATCGACTACAACGCCCACGATACCTACCCATTCATCGCGCTCTTGGAGGCCAATGCTGAGTGCATTGCCGAAGAAGGTTTGGCGCTTGGACCTGATGATTTTGTGTCCATGCCCGATGAAGAGCACAATCACCACGACGGTGCCTGGGTGGCCTGCCCGTTGGCGCTCGGCCAGCACGAGGAGGACTTCCCTGCAGAACTCCTCGCCCGCAACCGCGCCAACTGCCCAAAGACCATGAAGGTGCTCGAGCAGATCGATGGACTGGTGGTCGGAGGATTCATGATGCTCAAGGCAGGGGGGCAGGTGCTGGAGCATGAGGACAGCCGCGATGATGATGTCATTCGGGTACACCTCGCGGTTCGCCTTCCGGCTGAGGACGACGATGATTGGTCGGAAGGTCGCGCTCGGCTCGTCGATGTCCGACGTCCTTATGGTCCCAAGAATACTGGGACGGTGGACCGGCTCACACTGATCTGCGATGTCCGCATGGGGTTCGACATTCCCGATGGTGCGGTTGCAGCCTGGGGCCCTGTCAGTGCTGAGGATACTCCAGGCGAGGAGTAAGGCCGGATTCGCCGAAGTGCTTGGTGTAGGCCTGTACAACACCCAGACAACTTGGCTTGTCGGCACATCCGCTACAGACATCAGAGAAGGTTCGTCCCTGGGCCAAAAAGTAGACGGAGGTGCACGCCGCAGCACCTCGAGGCCAGCCCCTGCCGATGCAGGCTGGAAAGCCAACCAGACGGATCGGCGAGTTGTCCGGCAGCGCGTTCACGAATTGGTCGAACTCCGCGAGAGGGATGGACTCATGGAGCCAGTCGAACTGGCCCTCTTTCTCGCGCAGTGGTGCCACTGAGAGCAGGCTATTCCAACGATTCGCTGCGAGATCGGCCAGGGCCTGAAGTTCGTGCTTTGTCCGTCTGAGTGCGAGCGTGTGCAGGTGAATCTCCACCCCGCTTTGGTGGGCAAGGTCGAGGGCCTCAAGAAGCTGTTTGTGTGCCTGAGCGCCCACTATTTCATCATGGAGTTCGGCGGTGACCGCGTAGATGGGGACAGCAATGCTGCGCAGGCCAGCGTCGACCCAGCGGTTCAGCCTCTTGGGATCGGAGAGCCAGGTCCCGGAGGTCATCAGGTGCACGTCTGTGAATCCTTGCTTGCCCGCCCGCTCGAGGATTCGCTCAAAGTCGGGGTGAAGCACTGGCTCGTTTCCCGCGATGATCAGACGGCCGTCTTCTGCGGCCTGCGCAGGCGACAGGTGGGCGTCAATTCGGGACCAAGGTGTTCGCCGTGACTCTTCACGGAATGAGGTGCCTTCGCTCGCGCAAAAGAAGCACTGAAAGCCGCATGCGTTGTACAAGATGAGTACCCGCGAGATGGGCAGACCCCAGCGCTCGAAGGCTGCATGCTGGCCCTCGACCGAGTCGAACAGGAAGTTGCGCACGGTCTCATCTTCGAAGCGTGGCTTGCTCAAGGAAGTTCCATCGTCCCTGCAGACGGTCAAGGGTGGTCGCGCGGACGAACGGTACCGCGCCTGCTGGATGTCCTCACTCTAACAGGCGAAGTGACGGCTTCGTCAGAAGACGATTCCCACCAGCATGGTGTCCAGAGTGACCTGCAGCTCCGAGAGCTTCTCACTGACCTCTTCCGAGGTGTGGTTGGTGTACGGCGGCTCCAGCGGTCGGGCATCGGTGATCGCAATGATGCGGCGGTTGTCGCTCTTCCAGTCGAGCCGTGTCGCGGTCTCCCAGACCGCATCGTACATGGACTCAGGCCAGTTGCAGCCGCCAGTTTCGATGACGCCGGTCTTCAGCACAGTCTCGGTGACCATGATGCTCCCACCCGAGCTGACATCGAGCAGACCCCCATCGTTGATGGCGTACCACTCGGGCTCATCGCAGCCTTGGTTGTCCCCGTATGAGGCCATGGCCAAGTGACCCTTGTTCTCCTGAACCTCGGCGATGATGTCAGCGACCGCCTTCTCGACGGCCACTTGGTCGTCGCGCATCGAGCCTGTGGTGTCGATGAGTATGGCCACCTCCATGCCGTTGGAGCTGTTGTCCTGAATGGAGTCCATCAGCGCACCTCCGAGCTCGCCTGAGCCGCTCACAGAGGTGGTGATGCCCTCAGACGCGCCGCTGAGGTACGACAAGCTGTCCTCAGCTTCACAGTCCACCACGTAGGCGTCGCCGATGATCGCTTCCTGAGCAATGAGTGTGGCGGTGAGCAGTTCATCTGCACCAGGTGCGCTCAGGTCATCTCTGGTGATGCCCGCCAGATCCAGCACCGTACTCAGGCACATCTGGCCGTCAGCAGCATCGTTCAGAGCCTTGAGTAGAGAGTCGCAGCCTGTGAGGCCGAGCAGGGGAAGGCACATGAGTAGAGTCGGTGTGGTCTTGGTGCGCATGGGGTCCTTGAGTGAGAGAGCATCGACAGCTTGAGGCTATGGAATTTTCATGATGTTTTGAAGTCATCGCGCATCAGAAGGCGCGATGTCCAGCAGGTGATTCACGATTTGTGTCGCACCTTTTCTCGGGAACTGGCGGGCTTGCGACGAACCTCCTGCCAACTTTCTTCATCTTTCTTCATCAGACCCCTATTGTTCGGCCCGTCGCTTTCCGTATACCAGGCGCCACCCGGAGCACAGCATGAAGAAAATGCCTGATCTCAAGCTTCCCCCGAACGCCACGGTTGACCCAGATCTGGCCTCGTCGAGCGGGGTTGTACTGGTGGTCGATGACGACCCCACGGTCCGTAAGCTCACCCGAGATATTCTCATCAAGGTCGCCGACGCGGTGCACCTGGTGTCCTGTGGCGAGGACGCGGTCCGAATCGCACCTCAACTTGATCCAGACCTCATCCTGCTCGACGTCAATATGCCGGGTATTGATGGCTTTGAGGTGTGCGCTCAGCTTCGAGCGAACCCTCAGACTAGAGAGGTTCCCATCATCATGGTGACCGCCCTCAACGATCGCGCCTCTCGGCTTCGTGGGATCGAGGCAGGAGCAGATGATTTCATCACGAAGCCATACGATCGGATGGAGTTGAGGGCTCGGGTCAAGACCATTCTGCGCGTGAACCGATACCGTCGCCTCATGGAGGAGCGAGAGCAGCGTCAGCGTGCCTGGCAAGGTGCCCTCAAGGTCCTCAGCGAGCTCCTCGCCATGCGTGAGCCAGCCACCTTCGGTGTAGCTCAGAGGGTCGAGCGACGTGCGATCGACCTGGCCCGACGTCTCCGAATCCAGGACACAGACAGCATCCGCCTCTCTGCGATGTTCTGCCAGCTGGGCCGACTGGCCATTCCAGACTCCGTGCTCACCAAGGCTGCGAGTAACCTTCAGCTCTCACGGGCGGAGCAAGGCATGATGCGTGCGATTCCCGAGAGCGGCGCTGCGATTCTTGGCAACATCCCTGAGCTTAGGCGAATCAGTAAGATCGTTTATTGGCAGGACAAAAACTACGACGGAACTGGTTTTCCGCTCGATGACCTCGACGGGCGGACCATTCCTGTGGCGAGCCGAATCATTCGGGTTGCCCGTGACTTCGAGCGTTTCATCGAGGATGGGTTGAGCACTGACGAGGCCCAGCTTCGTCTCCACACACAGGACCGCTGGTACGACCCAGCCGTGCTGACGGCCCTCGATGCACAGCTTCTGGATGAGGCTGCAGAATTCGCCATGCGGGCCATGACGGTTCGCCTGGCTGACCTGAGAATTGGAATGGAGATTCTCGAGGACATCATCACAACAGACGACCGGCTGGTTGTGGTTGGCGCAGGCACAGCCATCACCGGAGCCATGCTCGAGCGACTCCATAATTTCGCACGCATCAAGGGCATTCGTGAGCCCATCGTCATCAAGCGACCAGATGCGTTTCTGGACGGCATGAACGCCGCCTAAGGGAAGATCCACATGCTCAAGACACGCCATTCATCTACCGTTATCAACGTCATCGACGCTTCCCAGCATGCACACGAGCGCTGGACAGAGCGCTCACAAGGCCTGGACTGTGTTCGCATTGAGTGCAGCTCAGATGTGCCTTCATCGTCGGTCCCATTCACGAAGGGCCTCTGGGTGTTGGTGCCGGACTCTTTAGACCTTACCGCTGGCCAAAAACTGGTTGAGTTGGCGGCCGGTCTTCCAGACTCATCTCATGTCCTGATCCTCAAGGACCATGGCGACGGTGGGGAAGAAACTGAGTTCAGCGCTGCGTTGGTCGTGGGACTTGGAGAGTCTGAGCGTGCGGTCAAGCGGGCGCTCAAGGGCTTGGTTCGTGCGTACCGTGCTGAGGAAGCTCTGGACTCGGCACTCAAGTTTCCCTCTGAGAACCCCAACCCGGTCCTCAGCTACGAGAGCACAGGTGAGCTTCTCTATGCCAACCCCGCAGCAACCGAACTGCTCAATGAATCCGATGAGTATGGGGTCACCCTGCATCACCGTTTACAGGCTCAAGCAGAGTCATTCTCAGAGAGCGCGAATGTTGTTGTAGAGCTCCAAGATTCGACCTTTGGCTTTCGCTTCGAGACCGACCCGGAGGTTGGTCGTTTGAATGTTTATGGCATCGACATCACAGAGAATCTGATTGCCATCGAGAGCCAGATGGCGATGGAGAAGCACAGTCGGAACAAGGACATCTTTCTGGCCGCGATGAGCCACGAGTTGCGTACGCCCTTGAACGCGGTTCTCTCTTGTGCCGAGGCCATGAAGGAAGGGACCTACGGGTCACTCGAGCTCGATCAGTTGGCGGCTGTGAACACGATCGAGCGGAGCGGAAAGCATCTCCTCTCCCTCATCTCCGACATCTTGGACATCTCCAAAATTGAGGCTGGCAGACTCGAGATTGAGTCTACGCCGCTGAGTGTCCAGTCGGTGTGCGATGCGGTGATGGAGATTGTCCGCGTACCTGCCGCCGAGAAGAACATCTCGCTGTCCCTCTCCGCTGCGCCAGATGTCTCAGTCTTTTCTGGTGACCCACTGCGCATCAAGCAGGTGTTGCTGAACTTGGTCGGTAACGCGATCAAGTTCACACCCGAGTACGGTGAGGTTGGGCTTGAGGTGTGTGCAGGCCAGGCGCCGGAGACCATCACCTTCCGTGTATGGGACACAGGCCCAGGCATCTCATCGGTACACGCTGACACCATCTTCAAGTCGTTTGTTCAGGCTGATGGAGATGTCTCGGGCAGCCAGCCTGGGACTGGGCTTGGTCTGACCATCGCGCGCCACCTCACCCGTCTTCACGACGGCGATCTGACCCTCGAGAGGATGGATGGACCTGGTGCGGTATTCACAGTCAGTCTGCCAATCGGCGACGTCGGTGACCTGGACGTTGTCGCTGAAGATGTCATGTCATCAGGACCCGCAGACAGTGGGCAGACAGCCGCACCCGAGGTCGACTCAAGTCATGGCGACATCGAGCGTGTACTCATCGCCGAGGACACGGACTCCAGCTACCAGCATCTGCGCGACATGCTCGTGAGTCTTGGCTACACCGTCGATCGGGCATTCAATGGCCAGGAAGCCATCGATATGTGTGGCGCGATTCGTCCAGATCTCGTCCTGATGGACATCGACATGCCCTACGTCAACGGCATCGATGCGATTCGAGAGATTCGGCAGGATGCGGACAACGACACACTCCCCATCATTGCGGTCACGGCCATGTCAGGGATTGCCAACGAACAGGTCTGCTTACAGGCAGGAGCCAACGGATTCTTGGCCAAGCCATACCCGCTTCGCGACCTCATGATGCTGATGCAGCGTGTCTCCGCTTAGGAGGCTCAGTCGCAGGTGATGAACTCGTCGCAAGCGGGATTCCAGGAGGTCTCCGCACAGTCAATTGTCGCGACCCAAGCGTCGCACTCGGCGAGGGCGTCCTTGTCTGTGACGGCGCAGTCAGTGAAGTGGGCAATCATCATTGAATCGACGCAGCTGTCGACGCTGGGGTAGCCCATACACGGCACGGCGAAGGCTTCACAGTAAGTTGTGACGTAGTCCTCGAGGGTGACCTCACCATCGTCCTCGGTCTCCTCGGGTGTCACCGGTGTTGTCCCAGTGTCTGACTCAGTGTCCACAGCATCTTCATCCTCAGAGAGTCCGGTGTCCTCGTCCGCCTCTGGCTGTGGGGTCTGCTCTTCTTGGTTTGCTTGGCCGTCATCGCTCGGCAGATTGTCATCGGCTGCCGCGACTTCGGCATCCATGTCTCCGGCCGTGATCTTGCCGTTGTTGCATGCGAGTGTGGTCAGAAAAAGGAATGGGAACTTGGACATGGTGAACTCAGGTGTTGGAGCCAAAATCGACGGGTTGAGCGGCGATTTCACGTGGAAGAAGGCGAGAATATGGCGCGCCAATGCGATGGTTTGGCGACGAATTCGGCGGGTAATCAACTCATCAGAAGATTGCTATGTTCAGGAGTTTTTTTCCGCCACTGATGCTGGCTGAGTTCGCTCGAATGACCCACAGCTTGAGTCTGCGATAAGCGTCCACCTCCCTGTCCCTGTTGCGGGTCCGAAGCAGAACAAACATGCATGTTCAAGATCCACAGAAATCGACTCTACAGATGCCTGCGAGGCGTCTGGTCCTGGCATTGGCAGCGATCGTTGTTGGCCTTGTCGGTATAGAGATGACCCTGCAGGCTGCCGTGGCGATCGGTTGGCCGAAACGGCTCGCAGATCCCGAGGCGTATGCGCATCCTCTCTGCGACTCTTGGTACTGGCGAACCCAGAGGCAACGCTCCGAGTCCAGCCTGTCCACAGCGACGCATCCTGGTTTTGGTTGGCTGCCGATCGGTGAAGGTCGGGATCAGGATGGCGTGTGGACTCCCTCAACTGAGACTGCAGGAGCGCCTGTAGTATTGGTCGGCGACAGCTTCCTCGCGGGAACGACATAGAAGGCGGATCGGATCGCCACAGTGGTTCAGGATGCGCTCATGGCTCGCGGGGTGGCCGCGATAGTCGAGGATCACTCGGTGGCTGGCTATGGCCTCGACCAAATTTTCCTCAGGCTCAGAGCTCGAGCGTCATCGTTGGCATCCGGAACGCCGGTGGTGATTGGAATTCTGACCACCGACATCGACAGGGCAGTGCTCTGGGAGCGTGAGGCTCCGAAGCCGCGCTTTGTCTTCGATGCGCGAGGAGAATTGACCCTTGAGACTGCGCACCTTGCTGGTCCTATGCCTGCCCCAGAAGCTCGTCTCCTGACGTGGGCCAGGCTCACCCAGTACTGGGGTGGTCGTCTGGCGCGCGCATCGGGTGTACCCCACGCGGAGTGTCGAGTTGAAGAGAAGCAGCAGCTGGCCAAGGCGCTCTTGAGCAGGATCGCAGAGGTGTGTTCAGACGGCGAACTGCGTTGCTTGGTGGTTCCATTCCTTCGGGCGGAAGATCTTGAGCGTGAGCCGGGGTGGCGCGAGAGACTGATCGAGTCCGAGACATCGGCGCTCGCGCAGGTGCCCATGCGCTCGGTCATTGGAGAGGCAAGCGCCCATCTCTACAGGGCGGACCGTCATCCGTCACGACATCAAAATGTGTTGGTTGGCGAAGCCATAGCGGACTGGGTGACGACCACGCTCACCGCCCCGGCTCAGACACCCTAAGCGGGGTTGAGTTCACCCATAAGAGTAGCTCAGCAATTTTGTTGCTACCTACTCACAAGTTGAATAGCGGGCGGCCCCTCTCGAGGATGACCATGAAGACACCTGCTTTGATTTCGCTATCCCTTCTCATTGGCTGTGAAGCGCAAGATGGCGGTGCGGGTACACCCCCGACCATCACAGGCAGTGAGGTTGGCCTTCAGGAAGACACGTCTGTGGAGGATGAGGCGGAGTTCGACGAGTTGGACCTCTCAGATCCCAGTGTGGTCAGCGCGGCATTTGCTCGTACTCGGGGAAGCCTCGATCCCGAAGAGCAGGTGTTCTACTACTGGAAAGGCCTCATCTACGACCGAAAGTATGCGGATCCGATGGGGGCTCCTCAATCTGACTACGGAACTCCGTTGATGGCCTTTGAGGGTTTTAACGTTGCCCGATTCGAGCCTGTTGGGGATGGTGTGTTCGACATGATCACGAGGGAAGTGTCGGTCTACAAGTCGCTCTCAGGAGAGATCATTGACTGCTGGAACAACGTCGTCATCGGGGCGCAAGATCCCGCACGCGTCCCGGTGGTTCACGTGACCAATGATCCCGTCAACTTTCAGATCTCAGGCGCAGACGTAGTCGAGATGGGGGAGATGGTTGTCTTCCCGATGGAGGTCATCCTGACCTACGAGTCACCGCTTTCGGTCGAGGACTACCCCGAGTACTCCGCGAGCAACACCTACGAGTCCAGCGAGCTGTTCAACTTCTTCACGACGAAGGCGGCCCTTCGCGACCCGGCCAACGACTCTGTGCCCGCGCACATCTCATGGACTCGGGTGGGACAGTACCTCCCATGGATGCAGGTCGGACAGCTCCAAGGGCACTTGGTCTACCACGCTCAGGGTCGGAAACTCGAGAACGGATGGGATGACCTCCCCACCGATCTTCGCACCTGGGTTGAGGACAATGCACCGGAGTACAAGCGCGCGCCTGAGACTCAGTCGTGGGGCTCAAACATGACCAGCTGGCGCTACTTTCGACGGCTGCTTGATCGGGGAGAGTACGTCACATCCTGCGATTAGGCTCGGGCCCGCTGTGATGGATACCCATGGCCAGGATCAGACACTCGAAGATCGCAGGTTGGTCCTGAGATCTGCCATCCGGGACTGCTGGAAGCCTCACCGTTCAGGGCGATGTTGGTGATGCCTTATTGGCTACTTCATGACGCCAAAGCAGTCGTAGAAGCTTCCTGACAACACACGCTCCATGTCGTCCGTGCTGTAGCCTGCAGCCTTCATCGAGCTGATGATGTCGTTGAGATAGCTGCGGACCTTTCCTGATTGCTGGGGCCCGTCGGTAGCGAAGATGGTTCTATCCACGAGATCCATCTCGATGATACTCTTCAGTATCCACGGATGCTGTGGTCCCGTGATGTCGCTGGCCTCACCGTCCGGTCCGAAGATCATGTCCTGACTCAGCGCGCTCACCTCGAGCCAGACGTTGTCGTAGGTGGCGGCCAAGTACAAGGAGTCTGCCGTCGCGTCGGCATCCGCTGTACCGACATGAGACAAGACAAACTCAATTCGACGCTCCTCCCCGAGTCCGCTGTACCTGGCGATTGTCTTCTCCAGTCCGATGGGGTTGGTGAATTCTGGTTCCTTCTTTGTCCCTGGAAAGGGAGACACGCCGGTGTGCAGAAGGACTGGTGCACGGTGAGCTGCTGCGAGCTCGTAGAGATCATCGAGCATGGGGTCATCGAAGGACACCGCTTGGTGGGCGTGCGCGAGCTTGATGCCGATGAAGCGTGGGTCTTCGAGGTAGGTGCCCAGGGCATCGAGTCGAATCGCACGCTTGTTGAGGTTCTCAAAGTCATCGAGGTTGATGCTCGCCATCCCATAGAACCGCGGTGAGCCGTTCGGGGTGACGTTTCTGGGGTCAGATATCAGAGACTCAATGTAGCGATTGGTTGCAAAGCCAACAGTATGGTGGGTGTAGGTCGCCAGCAGAACCGCGCGGTCTACGCCAGCCCAGTCGAGCTGGTCCGCGATACCCAAGGCAGGGGCGAAAGGATCGCCGATTCGCTCAGACATTGCCGAGTAGTAGGGGACCACAAATGAGGGCAGCTCCCGAATGATCGACTCCTTGCCTTCACGGTTGAAGTCCCCAGGGCTCTCCAGCGTATGGAGGTGCGCATCGACCACGCTCATCTTCACCCCATCGATCTCGATGGTTGCTTGGGCTGACTGTACGCTGAGGGCGAGCATGAGTGGTAGCGAGTTCATCGCACACCTCCGGAGGCAAGCGACGGCTGCATGGCTGGTGGCTCGATTCGCTGAGTGTAGGGGCGGTGGATGGCAATGGTCTTGACCATGCCGTCGCTGTAGCCGAGATACACTCCTGCAGGGTGGTAGCAATGTTGCTCATCGATGACGTGCTCGCACGGTCCCAGTACGTCGTCCGCGTCCTCCTTGGACATCCCCGGCACGACGGGCCCATCGAATCCAGTGGGAAGACGAGTCCCGACGGAGATGACCAAAGACTCGGGCTCAGGCTGGTCACCCTCGGAGGCGATCACGACCTCGACACCGAGCTGAATCCAGGTCGCGAAGTAGACTCGGTTGTATTCGATGAGGTTGTCAGGCTCACCATAGGCGTCCACCAAGTGTCCGTAGCGACCCCCAAGCTGCACTGGGCCGATTCCCCGTCCTGGAACGATTGTATAGACTTTCTGGGCGTCACTATCCGAGGCTTCTGCCCGATCTGCCCCTGTGTCAACCGCAGGAACACGCGTCTCGATGTCGCATGCTGAAACCATAGATGTGATGCCCAGGAGGGCCCAGAGTCGACGTTGCATGTCAGTCCCCTAAAACTACCAATGAGTAGGATAGGTATCGCGAACGGACGTTTGAAGCCACTTTTTTCTATTCTCGTATTCATCGAACATGTTGCAAGCTACCAATGGGTAGATTATCGGCGGCACCATTCCTGGAGAAACAAATGCTCAAGTCAATCACGCTGAACCTCGTCCTTGGATCCTTGCTCGCTGGCTGCGCTGCCCCAGATGAGGATGCGTCCAGCTCTACGGACTCTGATACGTCCGAGCCTACAGGCTCAGATGATGACTACCTGACCTTGGATGGGATCGATGACTCCATGTGCTCAGACGCCTACAGTGTCTGTGGAGACCTGCTGATTCCGGCAGATCTCGAGGGAACGGCACGGTCTCTGGTCGTCGTGCTGTACTCCGAGATCCCCCCCGCCGGACCACCTGAGGGCTTCGTCGTTCAGGTCGAGTATCCAGACATCAGGCCTGGCTATCGCTACCCAATTCGTGAAGGGTCGATTCTCTATGATGGTCCCTACTACCTCTGGGCCAACCTCTACATGGAGGGCGGCGGAGAGTGGACGCCGGTGAACGGCATCGACTTCACAGGCAATTCGGCACAGCCGGTCACGTTGGGTGGTGATGCCCTCCAGTTTGATGACATCACGCTCCAGATCGCCAGCGGTTGGTAGGGCGTTTCGCCAAGATAGACGCTGTATTGTAGACCCCATGAAAGCTGGTCTTCGCTAAGGTCTGACTCAGCCAAGATGGTCGATAGTGCCCGTCTAAACTGACTTCTAACATGACAAAATAAAAGTTGTTCATTGCATATACTAAACCTACTCATTAGTAGGCCCGCCAATTTTGGACAGGAGTTCCTGAGATGGACTTGAAGCGCGCATTTCTTTTTCTTTTCGTGTCAGCCTGTGGTGGGATGGACACCACCAAGGAGCTCGATGCTCCAAGCATCGGTCAAGATGGCTCTGGGGTTGGTGGAGACACTGGCACCCTCACGACGCCGGAAGCTGATGCTGATGCTGACGCTGATGCTGACGCTGATGCTGACGCTGACGCTGATGCTGATGCTGACGCTGATGCTGATGCTGATGCCGATGCCGATGCCGATGCCGATGCCGATGCCGACGCTGACGCTGACGCTGACGCTGACGCTGACGCCGATACGGATGCCGATGCCGACGCCGACACCACACCCGATGCGGTCGATTCAGGTGACGAACTGTTCTTTCGTCGCGTCATTCTCGCCACAAAGAAAGGGTCATCCTGGTTGGCGCCAATCGACCTCGATGGTGATGGCTTCAAGGAATATTTGCTCACCAGCATGACCGAGGGGTTGGGCTTCTCTATTCCTCCCATCGGTCCTGGCGGAGCGTACGTAATGTCCCGTGACGGTGGCGCTCCCACCGGCGGCGCTGTGGGTACATGGAGCCTCGAAGAGGGCTTCGATTACTGGGACGGCATCATCTGGCCCAACCAATCCACTGTCTTCGACATCAACAATGATGGCACAGACGACTGGGTGATTGGCTGCGGCTTCTTGCCCAGGCCCGAAGGGAACATCCTGTGGATGCAGGGCTACGAGGAAGACGGTGTACTCAGCTTTGGCTACCCCAACTTCCTGGACATCCCTGACACCACTCGCTGGTACCACGAGGCCTTGCCGGTCGACATGGACGGGGACGGTGACATGGACTTCGTGACCACCAACCACAACGGCTCGGTCTCAGCTGCGGGAACCAGCCTCGTTGAGTGGTACGAGAACGAGGGCATCCCTGGTGTAGTGAGCCTGACCCACCACGAGATTGGAGAGGGTGGAGGCGCGCTACTCACCATCTACGATGTCGACGAGGACGGCGACCAGGACGTCATTCTGCCGCAGTATTTCGTGGGTGAGTCTCTTGTCTGGATGGAGCAGCCCGACGATCCGACCGGACCCTGGACCAAGCACGTCATCAACGACGACACAGGTCACGGCTTCAAGGCTGAGATTCGAGACATGAACGGCGACGGACGTCCGGATCTGGTCTACGGCAACCACAACCACCAGCTCGCAGATGTCGCTGAAGAGCGCACAATGGGCGTGTACTGGTTCGAGATTCCAGACCCGCGTGAGGTCCATGATCTCGCCGACTGGGGTGCCAGCATGCACGTCATCTACGAGGGCTTCACCGTTGTCTCAGACGAGGTCGACTCACAGGGCGCCCCTGGTGTATTCCACACCGGTGACGTCAACGGCGATGGCCTGATGGACGTGTCCGTATCTGGGGACGGCGATGATGGTGTCTATGTCTTCACACAGCTGGAGGACGGTACCTTCGCCGAGAACGTCATCGATGTCGGTCTCACCATGGCGGGCGACCACCACATGGCTGACCTCGACGGCGACGGCGACATGGACTTCATCTGGGCCGTCTTCGGCGAGACTGGCCTGACGGGACCTGAGTCCACTGTCTATGGATACCTCCAGGACTGAACCTCAGCCGCACGGGCTACGGCGCCCCTCGGAGAATCGGTGCGCGC
>Ga0115012_10001379_pt1 | contig 14101 bp, 14 predicted proteins | sample TroAtlMetagenome_FD_88706 | JGI IMG/M metagenome (GOLD analysis project Ga0115012, IMG submission 88706) | Marine eukaryotic phytoplankton communities from Atlantic Ocean - Tropical Atlantic ANT10 Metagenome | ecosystem: Environmental > Aquatic > Marine > Oceanic | place: Tropical Atlantic...
ACTTCGACAAAGCCGAACTCCTCGAAATTTCAATTGTGACGATCCCCGCAAATGGTGAGGCCGTTGCCGCCAAAGGATATGATATGCAAAATCGTAATTTCAAAATCTCAAACCTTAAGCACATTCTTGATGTGGAGATGCGTGATGATGTGGTTGTTGTCACATACGCCCGCACAGAGCAACCCGATGAAGAGATCGAAGAGATCGAAGAGATCGAAGAGATTGAGGAGGCTATAGATGAGCCTGAGATCGAGGAGGGTTATGGTGATGAGGATGACGAAGACAAGGAAAAAGAAGACAAATTTTTAACCCCACAAGAGCGCGCTTTTCTCAATGCGCTTTTATCCTAATTAAGGAGTAAACATCATGAGTGATAAAACACTTGTAAACGAGGCAAAAGCGATCCTTGAGGGCATCAAGACGCATCAAAAGACCTCCACAGAAAAGCTATCTCAATTTGAGAAGCAACTTGACGATCTCAAGCGCGCTCAGCGATTGATTCAAGAGGCAAATGTACAGCCTCAAATCAAAGATGAGCATCTCAACGCACCCGATTACATGCTCAAAAACTTCGTTGATGAGAAAGGCGTACGCTGGCAATCTCAACGCAAGAACGTACAGATCGCAGGCCGTGGCACCGTAGCCGTTGAGGAGAAAGGACTCCTTGATTCTGATGAGCCTGTAAACCAATGGCATGCGGATCTCATACGCATCAACAAAGAGCGCTCACTTGCTCGTCTCATTATGAGCACACCCAACACACCCAAAAGCGATCTTCGTTTGTGGAAGCACCTCCAAAAGGCTCCTTCTTTCATGCGCCCCGCTATCACAAAGGCGTTCAATGATTCCGCAGGTGTTGGCGCTGAGTGGATACCCGATCAGTTTGCCGCAAACCTTTATTTTAATATCGAAGAGCAAAGCCAATTACCTCGCGTTGTTGCGGATAACCTCCAAAAACAAAGCGTTGAGCGTAGCACCATCTTGATTCCTCGCATGGAAAGAGGCGGCCGTCCATACCTCAAAGGCAAGGTTTCCACGGATTCGCCCGCACAATACACAGCCTCAACCGTGACAACCTCACAAAAGAGCATAACCGTGAGCGGGCTTGCGGGTCGTTACCTCATTGACGATGCAGCACAAGAAGACAGCGCAATTGCGGTTGTACCTGCGTTGCAACGTCAAATCTCTATGGATCTTGCTGATGCGATGGAAGATGCTTTGATCAACGGTGACTCAAGCGCAACACATCAAGATGATATAGCCAATTGGAACATCCGAGGAAGATGGGGCGCAAGTCCTGCTCTTGGTGGAAGCGCCGATCATCGACGCGCCTTCAAGGGTATGCGTCGCCAAGCCTTTGATCGCTCTTGTACTGCGGATCTTAGCACGTTCAACTATGCCAACCTTCTCGGACTCAAGGCGGAAATGGGTGAGCTTGGATTGCAAAATGTGGTTATGTTCGCATCTCCTGAGGCCGTACTTGCCAACCTTCTTGAGCTTGCCGAAGTAAAAACCATTGATGTCTTTGGCCAGTTCGCAACCATTTTGAGCGGTCAAATTGCAAACATCATGGGTATGCCGATCATCATGTCTCGATTCCTCTCTGCAGACTTGAACACCGCAGGAAAATACGACAACGTCACCAAGACCAAAACAGGAATCTTGATGGCGCATGCTCCTTCTTGGTACATCTTCGAGCGTAGAGGAATCCTTGTGGAGACCGATCGCAAGATCGATGTGGGCGCGACTGAAATTGTTGCAACCATGAGAAGCACTTTCGATACACTTGACCTTGATGCAACCAAAAACGTTGCGTTTGGTTTCAACATGGCAATCAGCTAAGGAGTAAATCATGGAATATAGAATCCACGTACCCGCAAAGCATGCGACAAACCTGACAACCACAACGGTTTTGCATTCGATTCCTTGTGATCGTAATGCAACCCTTAAAAAGGTCATGATCTCAAGCCGTGCAGGAATCACACACGACGGCACAAACTACTCTCAAATTGCAGTCAAGAACGGATCTACCACTCTTGCAGTGCGTTTGTTTAATGCGGTATCTCTTGCCGCATTGACGCCCGAAGAGTTGACCGTATCCGATGGCGATGTGACATCCTCCACATGCCTTAAGGTCGAGTACGACTTTAGCGCATCCGGTTTGGCTGTAGATTGCGATCTTGTTTTGATCTTTGAGACTGCGAGACAGTTCTAATTATGGCAATGGTTACGGTTTCCATACTACAGCAATACCTACCTGAGATCACGGGCACAACTGCCAACACTGATCTTGAGGCGTTGTTGGATCGTGTGGAAGCCGCAACCGCTCGCTATATGGGATGGGGTAAGGCTGATAACCTTGCCTCTCCTCGTATGTTGTCCGCAACATACACCTTTTATCTCGATACGCCTACGCTCGAGAATCCCGATGTTTTGCAATTGCCCATGAGGCCTGTACAAAGCATCACATCAATCCACAGCGACATCGATCGCCAATATGGATCGGATACGTTGATCGATGCGTCAACATACAGCCTTGATCAATATTTAGGGCAAGTGATCCTCAACCCTGTGACCGCAACCGATTACTTTGATCGCGGATACCGTGCAATCAAGGTGGTTTGTGAGGCGGGCTTTGCCAATAATAAGCTCCCATCAGATCTTGAGCATGGGATCTGTGTGTGGGCTTCTCAGCTACACCGCAACAAGGCGACACAGGGAAAAGATAGCATCACACAAAGAGCGGCAACCATCTCAATCAGCCCAAAGAATATGCCTCTTGAGGTCAAAGAGATCCTTGCGCCATTTCGTGAACCTCGCAAAATCTTTTGAGGTGACACGATGCCAAAGCAAATCTCTCTTGCACAATTTCAAAGCCGCATGAGAAAGGCCGATCAACGGCTTATCAAAACGCTCTTCATCAAGCTCCGTGCGCTCTCACTCAAGGGTGAGGCCGAAGCAAAACGCAACGCAACCGACTACCCCCGTGTACGTACAGGGCGCTTGAGGTCGTCAATCACAGGCCTTGTGGACACCAAAAACGCACGGCCTCGCTTGCTCCTTGTGGCAGGTGGAAACACAAAGGGTGCGCCTGTAAACTATGCAAAGTTTGTGGAGTTTGGTACAAAGCGCATGAGGCCTCGCCTCTTTATGGGTCGAGCCATGCAAAAGATAGAGCGCAATGAGGTTGTGAAAGAGCTGCGCAACCTCCTCAACCTTGCTCTTGTGGAGAGGTAATGGCATCACGATCAAGGCAAATCATTGAGAAGATCAAGGAGCTTGTTGCGGTGGATTATACCGCAGGTGAGAGCGGGCTTGATATGCGGAGCAAGGTGCAAGTGGGTGCCATCATCGATCCCCCATATATTCCTTTTGGGTGCGTGTCTTTTGTGCAGGCTACAAGCGAGTACGGGCAATCATTAGGCCGCTACCGCATCACAAACACCTTTGAGGTGTATGCGTTTGTTGGTGGTGGTGATGTGGAAGAGCGCACGATTGGCGCGATGGATCTGGTTGAGGATATGGTTGAGGCGCTTTGTGCGGATCGTCAAATTGGCCTCTCTTCGATTGTTGATGATATAAAATGTGCCTTTGTCGCAGAAGATGGCGATCGATATGGGATCGAGGGTGTGGGCATCGGTTATATTGAGGTGCAAGTGTACTCACAAAGCGACACAGGGATCTAAATTATGACATGGTATGATTCAGGATATAAGCAGCGCCAAGCGGTGGCAATAGATGCCACAGCCACAGCCGATGCAACCACAACCGCAAGAGATACCGAGTTTGGGATCCCTGCGGATTGGGATCTTTTTTGGGATAATATACGATCGGATTTCTTTGATGTGGTTGTGGCCGATCCCAATGGCAACCTCTTGAGCTTCTCGCGCAAGGCGGGTGCAAGCTACGCAAATCGTGTGCTCATACTTGAGGTTGATGGATATGCCACAAAAGGGCAAAGCGTTGTACAGATATATGTGTATTTCCAAAACCCCACACAAAGCAGCGATCTATCTGTATCAACCACAATGAGCGGCGTGCTCAATGGATATATAGAGCTATCAAGACCCACAGCGCTTGCCGTATCTCAACCCTTGTTGAGGCCGCCAACAGATGTGCCACAAACCGCATTTGTAAAGGCTTCCACAGATGAGATCGATGTATATTTCTCTGTTGCCTCGATCCTAGGTGGAAGATCCGCAAAATACAACAACAGGCTTTTGTATGAGGGGATCAACTATGTAAATATTTTTGCCCTCAACTCAGCGGGCGCAAATGATACAGGGCGATACGATGAGACACAAACAAGGTTTATGGGTGATTATGTTCGAGTCCGCGCCAAAGGCGGATCGAGTGGGAGTGATTATGCTCTTGTGTGTCGTATTGTTACAACAGAAACCCAGCAAATCGATATAAGATGTTTAATACAGGTACGCGATCAGCTGCCATCTAGTTAATAGGAGAAATTATGGCTTTACAGTTTGGCCGATCGGCCTTTATCAAATACGAAGAGGAAACCACATACGGCACAGCCGTAACACCCTCGATCTCAAACAGGGTGACATCGGTATCTTTGAGTAGATCACAAGAGCGAGAGCGCACAACGCACCTCTCACAATCGGATGCCGCCTTTGCTGTGTCTACATTCGATGCCTTTGAGCAGGCAGGTGGATCGGTTGAAATGCCTCTATTCTACAAAGGAATGGGGCAGCTCTTCAAAGCCGCCATTGGTGGCACACCCGCCACAACTGGATCGAACCCATACACACACGCCTTTGAACCAACAACCGTGCTTCCTTCGCTAACCATAAGCTTTCAAAGAGGCACCGGATCCGTTGAAACGTTTGAGGGTGCAATGGTGTCCACCATGACGATCTCATGCGAGGCAGGAGCGGAGGCGAGCGCCTCTTTTGAGTTTGTTGCAGAGACGGCAAGCGCAAGAACCACAGCGATCACGCCTACTTTTGGCGATGGTGCGCAAGTGTTTCACCATCAAGCGGGTACGTTGTCATACAACTCAAACACATACACCGTGCGATCCTTCGAGTTCACCATTGACAACAAACTAGAGCGGGTCAACAACCTCGGATCAAAGCTCACAGGGCAGCCACAGATTAGCGACGTGCGAGAGGTTACGATCACATGCACTCTTGACCTTGCCGACAACAACCTTTACAATTCACAGCTCGCAGGCGATCAAAGTGATGTATCTTTGACCTTTACAGCGGGTGCGGATTCCATGACTTTCTTGCTCAGAAATGCAAAGATTACGGATTACAGCGACGATGTAACATCCTTTGGACGCGTCGAACGTACAGTAACATTCTTTGGTTTGGCTGATGTGAGTGTGCCCGAAACCGCTTTCAAGTTTACGATGGTAAACGACAACGCAAACGCAACATCCAACTAAAAAAGAAAATTAACAATTTTTCAATGTAGATCGTGCATGAGTATAGCCAAAACAAAGAAAATGCCAAAAATCGCAATTTCTGATCGATTTGCCTAGCAAACGCACGAAGAAACAAAACCACAACAAAAAAGAGGTGTAATGATGGATAAAAATATCCTTGAGGAGATCATTACATCCGCATCTTTTGAGATCGAGGCTTTTGACGGCTTGATCAAAATAGAGGGGCGGATCTTGTCTCCATCCGAAGTTGAGGCCGCAGGCCTTGCAAGTGCGCTCATTGCGGGCGCAATCTTCAAAGGCAAAAGCAAAGAGCAGATCGAGCAAACCCAACGCATCGCGGAGCGTGTTGAGCGTGGCGAAATGGATAACATAGAGGAACTATTGCAATTGACCTCTTCCATATCTCCTGAGCAAATGGAGCGCCTTGCAGAGCGTGAGGATCGATTGCTTATGAAGTGTGTACGAAGATGCTCAAAAGACAACGGAAAGACATGGGAGCCTTTACACCTCGTGAGTGTTGTTGATCAGCAAAACGCAAAGCAAAACCGCCTTTGGGTGGGTATGATAAAAAGCGAAGATCGCAAAGCCATCCTTGATCGTGCCATGAGTGGGCACAAGGAGGCAAGCGACAAGCTTAAATCCTTTCGTACAGGATGAGGAGATTGTGCACATGTATGATATAATTGGGCGTACTTACGGCATGTTGCCCTCAGAGGTGGCAAAACTGTCATGGTCAGATCTTCTCGTGTGTGTGCAATGCGTGCGGGCAAGAGGGGATCGGATCAAGCGTATACTCAAGAAGGGCAAGCGCAAAAAGGATATGGTGTTCCCCAACATCTCAATCATTGACCTCGCGGACATACTATGAGCACAACTGTTGAATACATTCTTGATGTAGAAACCCAAAAGGCGCAAACAGGCCTCAAGAAAACCGAGCAACAAACCAAGAAGACCACATCCGCAATCAAGGATAGTCGAAAGGCTGCACGGGGTATGTCGGGATCCTTTCAAGCGGTGGGAGAGGTTGCCAATCTTGTGAATCCACAGCTTGCAGGCCTTGCCGATGTTGCAATTGGTGCATCGAGTGCATTTCGTGCTTTTGGGCGCTCTCTTGCCAGTGGAAATCCGATCATTATAAGCATCACGCTTGCGCTCACGGGCTTAATCGGTATTTATACCGCATACAACGCAAGTGTGCGAAGAAATGAAGCGAGTCAAAAGGCTTTACAGAAAGCAACGGCAACGGCAAACCAAGAGATTGAGAAGAGTATCGAGGTTTTTGATCGTGCTGAAAATACCCTTTTGTCAAGTGCGGAGCGCGTCAATAAACTTGCTTTTGAGTATCAAAAACTTACAGGGCAGATTTCTGCAAGTGAGGCCGCAGAAATCCAAAGAGAGCAAAAGACCGCAAAATTTAGAGACGAGGCCACAAAACAGATCGAGATTCAAAGAAGGGCACTCTTTGAGCAAAAGCGTGATTTGCAAAGAATCAAAGATGCAAACCGAGAGCGCTTTGATTTGTTGATTCGTGAGGGTAGGGCGCTTGATGAAAACGGCAACAAGCTTGAGGAGTTTGCAAAAGTATCGCAAAGGATCTTTGATACAAATAAAGAAATTGAGTCTATTGTAGATAGATCGCAAAAGCTACGCACTGAGGGGCAAGAGCGAATCAATGCACAAGCGAAGCAATACCAAGACACCCTCAAGGGCATTGCAGATGAAACGGAGCGCCAAAAACAAAGAGAGGAAGCCATCAAGCGTGCCAAAGAGCGCCAAACGCAATTGCAAGGCCTCCTCAACGATCTTCAAATGCAAAGCGCTACGCTTGCCGCAAAGGTGCGAGATAGTGAGATTGCACGCATGGCACCGCTCATGCAAATCAATGCACAGTATCAAAAAGAGATCGATAGTCTCAACGGGATTGAGGCGGGTATTATAAAGCAATTTGAAGAAGCTGAGCGTGTTGCTAGATCCAAGAAGGATCAAGTGCTCCTCACAGAAATCCAACAAGCCAAAACAGAGGCGCTTGCACGTGTTGAGCAAGCGCGAGGCGATGCGGAGGAGGTTAGAGCATCGAAGTTGGGCAAGATATACGCCAAGAACACAAAGACACAGCTCAAGGGGCTTGCGAATATAGGCAAGGCTTTTGGGCAAACACTGGCAAAACAAATACAGGCGCAAAATCAAGTAGGCAAAATCATCGATCAAGCCAACAGCGATCAACTCACAGCCCTCGACAAAATCAATCAAGCGGAGCAAGAGCGCCTCAAGGTGTTGCAAGAGATTGCAAAGCAACAAAAGATCAACACAGATGAGGCACAAAAGGCCGTAGAGGCGCGCGCAGAAAGAGAGCGGGCACGCGTAAGACAGCAACAAGCCGCGGGCGTTGTGGGTGGTGTTGAGACAATCATAAAGGCCGCTATTGATCCATCCGCTCTCATTGGTGCAATCGGTGCACAATTTGGCATTGTGGGATCTGCAATTGCGGGCGTTGCCACAACGCTCGCCGATCTCGGTAGAGTCGATCCACAACAAGCCAAAGATCTCGCAGAAGAATTGGGTATCTCGCAAAAGAGGGCGGAGGAGATGATCCGCGAACAGCGCACCGAAGAGATCAAGGAAAACTTTAGGGCAACATTCGAGGGCATTGCAAAAGGCCTTGAGGTTGTTGTACCTCTTATCTTTGAGATGTTGCCGCCTATTCTTTTCGATGCCGCAAAAATGATTATCAACGCCTTGATACAGTTGCCTGTGTTCATCGCCTCGCACCTCGCAAAGGCAATCGGCAACGTGCTCAAGGGTGTTGTTGAATTCTTCAAAAACCCAATAAAAAATATCTTTGAGGCTTTGAAGCAGGCTTTTACAAACCTTGTTGATCTCATCGTGGGTGCATTCACAAGCGTATTCCCATCTTTTATGGGCGGCGGGCGCATGCCAAGCGCACAAGGTGGTATCAGATTTACTGGAGCCTCAAGAGGCCTCGCAATGCTCCATGAGGGGGAGGCAATCATTCCGAGAAGCGGCCAAATCTCTTCAAGCGTGGCAAGAGATGCACAAAACATAATGCAAGCACAAGGCGGTGGCGGGGTTACGGTTGTGATCAACAGTGCCATCACGGAGCGATCGGCCGTTGATGCCCTTGTGCGCAAAATAGAGGAGCGGTTTAGCTCCTTTGGGCAATCCACAAGCCCGCTCTTTGGAGGCCGATAACATGGGCAATGCAAAATTCTTTTACTATCCACAGCCGGATGGCCGTCACCTCGTTGAGATTGATATGGGTGAGGCTTTGGGCGAGCTTCAAAGCGTATTCACACATGATGCGGTTGATGCCATCACGCAAGCGGGCGGCATATATCGATCGGTGTCACGTGGTGCGGAGTTTGTGACCATACAACGAGATCGCATGCAACTTGGTGAAGACCTAGCAATGCAATTTCGGGCGCTCCAGAATCACCTTGATAGAGGCTATGCATGTATGTTTACCGCAGATCACGCCAAAGCGTGGGCGGCTTCTTGTATCCCATCACCCACGGCCGGAGACTTTACAATCAATGTAGGTGATGCGGTGTTTTCCAGTATCACGGGCACGGTTGTTGGTGGCTCTTCTCTTGTGCCTGTGGCGGGTGATTATGTCGCCATTGACACGGATAGTCCGCCTTTGGTGCATGAGGTGGGAGAGGTGCAAAGCGCATCACTCACAATGGCCGCAGGTGGCTCGATTACGTTTCAAAATCGTGTATGTTTTGACTATGCGGGGCGCATGGCGTTTGCCCGTCACTATCGCTTTTGGCCTGTTCTCAAGAGACCACAAGAGGACATCGGTACACCCATGATTACAAATGAGGGCGGGCGGCTCTTCTCGCTTTCTGTGCGTCTTGTTGTGGATTATGAGGCCATGTTTGGCTTTTACAATGGAGAGGGTGAAACGGTACCGCTTGCCGAAGCCTCACCCGCATCAGGTGACTTGAGCAACAATGAGGGATCGTTTACGCTTGATACAGGGTATCAAGCTTTTGATCCAAGACCACAAGCCAAAGAGGTGAACATCAATACAAGCGTACTCAACGCGATACGAAGAGGGCGATCATAATGGCATGGAGCACCGATTTTGTTGCGGCCTTGAGTGCGCCATCTATCACACCCATATACATTCTTGAGATTGTACGGGTGCCACAAGGTGTGGGTACGCCAACCTTTATCTATTCGGATCGAGGGGATTTGCAGATCGGTCGTGGTGGTGTCGAGATACAAGGCACAAGCGTGATTCCACAAAGGTGGAGCGTGTCTTTCGGTGGTTTCTCTTTGCAACTTGTTGGCGATATAAGGCCATATCGCAACAGCCTCATAAGAGGAGCCTTGTGCGTGCTCCGTGTGTCGATCGCAGGCCTTGCCGATGAGCGGATCGCCATCGGGCAAATCGATCAAGTGGAGGGTGTGCGGGGTGTTTATCGCGTCACGTGCAAGGACTATTTGAGCGCATCACAAAGCCGTTTTGATACTCGAAAGGTGGGCACACAATACCGATCGCAATGGTTTTATGGCACCACCACAAAAACGACCGTTGTGCGTGCATGGAATGTGGCGGATGGGCTTCTTGAGGTCACGAGCACCGATGATTTTTCAAAGCCTACCGGATATGATGGGATCCTTTACTGTATACCCACAGGCGGCGGGGATCCGTTTTATATGCATTGGAGTGCGAAGAATGATGCAACTGATGTGTTTACGGTTGCGGGCACGGCCGATCACCCGTCAACCGTGAGCGCAAGCAACTTGGCGATCGGTGATGAGGTCTACAATGCGGCACGTATTTTGGGTGCACCCTTCTCCATTTTTGCACAGCTTATCACATCAACAGGCACGGGCACCAATGGCGCAAATGATAAGCTACCTGAGAGCTATGGAAACGGGGCACCCCTCCATCACTCCTTTTTCGATGTGGCCGATGCTCAGACAACCTCAAGCTATATCGTGCCCTCAACGGGTACATTTTATCAATATGACTTTGTATTCAATGAGCCTTTGAGCGGTGGCATGCGTGCAATAATGGACATTGCAGCCAATACGGGTCAATGGCCTGTGATGCGTCAAAATTCATTCTCATGGCGCGGGTGTTGTGATCCAACAGGGCGATATGGAAACAAACCACCCACAAGCGCACACCTTTATGATGATGACATCATGGAAATCTCAAGCGTGCAGCTCTTCGATCCCACCTTGAGTGCGCCATATCTCCAAACGTCGATCACATACGATGTAGCCAACACAACAAAGAGCGTAGTGAGTAACACAGATGGTGATTACTTGCCCATGAACACCGAGATCGAGCGCCAATTTGGAACACGTTATTCGGTGGGTGGATCCAATATGGCTTCAATGGCAAGCGGGGATCTTGCACGCATGCGGATATGGGATCTCTTTCACTGGACGCGGGTTTCTCTTCGCGTACACCTGCGTTTTGCGGTGCTTTGTGCGGGCGATGTTGTACAGCTTACAAGCGCCTTTATCCAAGACCTGAGCACACAAGTTGGCGACACGTACAACGGGCGCAACGGGATGGTGTTAGAGGTGGGCTACAATATCACATCAAGATCGTGTATATTGGTGTTAGGGTTTCCACCTGAGGTATAACTATGAAATACGAAACATTTTACGTTGAGCCGCCTTTGTTGAGGCTTTTGCGTGCAAAAGGGTACGCGGTTTTTGATGGAGAGGATCACGATCTCAATCTCATTGGCATTCGCTCGAAAAATCGCACAGCTGGGTCGTTTGATGATCTCTTTGTGTGTATCTATCGTGAGGAGGGTATGTGGATCAAAGAGACGTATCAAGCGACATGCGATCCAAGCGCAGAACAGCACGAAGATCCCACAAACCCAAAAGGCGTGGCAATACTCAAAGCGGGGCAATATAGAGGCGCGTGGAAGATTGACAAGCACGCGGGCAAGTACTTCGCTTTGTGCCAACGAGGGGCAATGGTTACCGTGTACAGGGATAACACAGGCGACACCACAAGCGATCACATCAACGAGGATACAGGGTGGTTTGGGATCAACGGGCATCGCGCCCATGAGGCAAAACTTGTTGATTCAACAAAGCACTACAGCGCAGGATGCCAAGTTTTGAGGCACCCCGCAGATTTTGCACGCCTCATGGGCTTGTGTAAGATGCAAGCGGCAAGATGGGGTGATTCCTTCACATACACACTCATTGAGGAGGAATAGACATGGATCCAAACACGGTTACACAAATTTGGCTAGACCTCGCTACCAATGCGCCTTTTGTGGGCTTCCTTCTATATCAGTATTGGGATCAACGCTCCACAAACAAAGAGCAACGTGCAGAAATGAAAGAGATCCGCCTTGAGGCCAAAAAGCAAGAGGAGGAGATCCGCACCAAATTTGAGAAAGTGATCAACGGCCTCAACGCAGATCGCGATCAACTTGTGGACGCTTTCTCAAGTCGCATCGATTCTCTTGAGCGCGGGCAAAAGAAGCTCTTTGCAATCCTTGAGCCTCTCAAAGAGCAGATACATGAGATGCGCCTCAAAGAAAAGGTAAAGCAAGAGATTGAGTTTAAGGGAACATGATACAATAACAAGACCGATTCATCGTGGATCGGGCGGGAAAAGTTGCAACAAGGTGCCTCATAAGGCATCTTTTGTTTTTTCTCAAAATAATGTTTGACATATAAATCTCATTCGCATATAATGAAAGAGTACTCAATAACAAGGAGCGAGACAATGGAAGCAGCAACACAGATCAAGCCATGTACAGTAAAAGACATCGAAGCAAAATTCTCAAAACTTAATGATTTTGAAATGATAAGGATCGCAGATAAGGAGCCTATATATATCGGGTATCATGCGGATCTAATGTGTATCAAGCTTTGGGATTACACAGGATTTGAGCAGTTCGGAGCAAGGGACATAGAGGGCGATATACTATACTTTGAGGTAACGAAAAATTACACTAAAATCGTGCTTCTCGACGAATTTTATGACGATCAATTTTGTAAATTGGCGTCACTTTTGAGAGCGGCCTGTGTTGTATGTGGCGAAAAAGATACAAACGCAAGGCTGTTTAAGCATGCATTCGATACGTATATATTCAAATAAGAGTATACAACAAACCCACAAGGCCGCATGATGCGGCCTTTCTTGTGCAATAAAAAAGCCCGCCTGTGGAAGCGGGCACAAAACATGAGGAGGCGTTTTGTTTGGAGGATATGCGATTAGGTGAAGTACATCACAACGATTGCATCACCATTCTCAAGGTTTCCACCCAGTGAAACGCGCCCCACAGATCCCGCACCATTGTTGCCGATGGTATATTCATCGTTGTTGGCGGCTGTATCACCAAGAGCGGTCATATTGAGAATCGCCAAACCGTTTTTGAACACGATTACACTATTGAAGAATCCTGTGTCAAGTGAGCGAGAAAGATCGAGAGTGTTGGTGGAAGATCCTGAGATTTGAAAGGCTTCTTGATAGAAAGCCGCGCCAATTTTGGCCGCTGTGATTGCGTCATTTTGGATGTTTGATGTGGCAACGCTTGAGCCACCCAACTTGGCATTTGTGATCCCTGCGTCTTTGAGGCGCAAAGAATCGGCATTGATCTCAATGGTGGAATCATCAACGCTAACAGAAAGAGCAGATCCCGCACCACCTGCAAGACCATTGCCCGCAACGCTTGAGGCAAGCTTGTTTTCATCAACGGAGGCGGATGCCAATTTGGCCAAAGTTACCGCGCCTGAGTTGATTTTGCTTGAGGTAACGGCATTTGATCCTAAAGCGGAGCTATCGACAACGGAGGCGGCAAAGTATGCGCTTGAATCAATAGATCCATCAGCAATGGCGTTTGAGACTACAGAGTTTGCACCCATTTGCGCGCTTGTGATGGTTCCAACGCTCAAGCCACTACCAGAGACGGAAAGTGTTGATCCGTTGAGTTTGACCTGTGCGGATCCTGAGTTGAGCTCAAGGCCGTTGCCCGCTTTGATCTCAAGCTCACCCGATGTGAATTGGAGGCCGCTATTTGATGAGAGGTCGATCGATATGGTCGACCCGCTCTTTTGTAGGCCGTCGCCCGCAGTGATGGAAGCCAAACCAGTAAATTGAGTAATCACGATTGCGGTTGTACCCAAGTTAATATTGTCGGTGGTGACAATAAAGCCTTGATCGGCATGTGTTGCACCTTGACGAATGAATACGGCCGCACCCTCTAGCTCTTGCGCGGTGTTGGCATCGTCTGCGCGAGACAGGGCAGCGCCTGCGCTTGAGAATACATAGATACCGTTTTGTGATGCTGTGCTTTGGTCTTTGAGAAGGACTCTCGAATTCGCTGTGAGATTTACCCCGTCTACGGAGGATGGAGCGCTTGAAATATCAACGTTTGCGGTTGAGGCTGCAATGCATGATTCCTTCCAATGTACCCCTTGAACCAAGGAATCTGCATAGGCTTTTGTGACGGCGTGCGCTGATGCTGTCGGCGTGGCTACACTCACGGCACCGCTTGAAAAGTCAAACGTGCCAGAAAGGTCGATTTTGGCCGCTGTGATTACGGAATTTGCGAGATAAGCAGTGCTATCAATAGCGCCATCAGCAATTTTGGCGGATACAACGGAATCGTTTGCCAGCACCGAAGAGGTAACAACGGAGGATCCGAGAAGAGAGGAAGAGTTGATCGCACC
>Ga0115012_10001381_pt1 | contig 14094 bp, 11 predicted proteins | sample TroAtlMetagenome_FD_88706 | JGI IMG/M metagenome (GOLD analysis project Ga0115012, IMG submission 88706) | Marine eukaryotic phytoplankton communities from Atlantic Ocean - Tropical Atlantic ANT10 Metagenome | ecosystem: Environmental > Aquatic > Marine > Oceanic | place: Tropical Atlantic...
CAGCGGCACCGGCAGCGCCAGCCCCACCCGCACCATCGGCAGCGCCAGCCCCACCCGCACCGGTGGCAGTGCAGCCCGCGGCACCGGCAGCGCCCCAGGCACAAGCTCCAGCCCCCGTGACTGCTGCATCCACTGCAACTCAACCCACGGGTTCATCCCGCACAGCTTCCGGTGCCGGTGGCTATGACGCCACCGTCGCGCTGCTTGGCGCGTACCACAGCTTCAGCCAAACGGCGGATGGCGAGTCGGACAGCGTGCCCCCAACGGCGTCCTACTCTCGGCCATTTGCTCCTGGGGTTCGCGTGAATGCGAACTATTGGATGGATGGCGGTCCATGGATTGTTTCCACTGAACTGCGGCTGTTGAACGATGTCGTCACAGTGGGCGACAAAATTCACGGCTTCACCGGCTGGGCCCTGAATCTTGGTGGGAAGCTGGTGTTCACCGAACAAAGTTTAGGGACCCCCTACCTGTTGGCTGGACTGGAACGCACCCAAAGCACCATTTTCCAATCCACGCCCACCACCGCGCTCGCACCGGCTGTTCAGAGCCTGTACGGGGCCCGCGCGGGCGGGGGTGTGATCGTGGCGTTGAACGATGGCATCTCGGTTGACGCATCGCTGTCAGAACTCTTTGCTCCGTACCCCATCGCCACTCACCTCGGTGCACGAGCATCCAAGCCATTGACCGACAGTCTGTCCGCGGTGGGCGGTCTGGATGTGGACATCAAACACATTGGTTTGTCGATCGACGGCACTCCAATTCAAGTGTCCGATACCGAGGTCAGCATGAGCGTTGGGCTGAAGTACGCAGGCTGGTAGGCCACGGCACCATCCAATTTTCGGAATGCTGAAACTCTTCGTTGGGTGTACCCTTGAATCGTCGTGGATTCACCGATGAAATTCTTCTTCTCTTCTGTGATTGTGCTGGCAAGCACGGCCTGCACTCTTCCCATCCAATCGGGTGAACCCACCCCATTGGATCCTTCGAGTTCCGCCGACACCGGTGAACCGACAGACTGCGAAGAACCATTCTTGTCTTATTTCGATGCCGATGACGATGGGTTTGGCGACGACCAACTCTGGGTTGAAGCGTGCACATTGCCACCGGGCCACGTCGAAGTTCCCGGCGACTGCAACGACCTCGACGCCACTGTTTCACCCGGAGCCATCGAGTCATGCAATGACCGCGACGACGATTGCGATGGGCAGACCGATGAAGATCTTGAGGACCAGTCTTGGTACCCAGACGAAGATGGCGACGGGTTTGGCAACTCCGAACTGCCCGCCACCGCATGCGAACCACCCACCGATGATTGGGTTGCCGAAGGCGGCGATTGCGATGACACCAACGCTGATTCGCACCCGGATGCTCCGGAACGGTTGAACAAGACCGATGACAACTGCAGCGGTGTAGTCGACGACCTCACGACCGTGGATGCCCACGGTCGGGTGACCGGGGATGCTCCGCATTCCCGGCTGGGCTCGACCCTCGCCGGTGGCTTTGACTTCGACGGAGACGGACTCACCGACGCGTTGATCGGCGCACCCGGTGAAGGCCGGGTGTTCATTCATTCGGGCGCAATGGACGCGGGGGAATGGGGCGCTTCCGATGCAATCGTCACCCTCAATGCCGAAAGCAGTGACGGCGGATTTGGACAGGCGTTGGCCTTTACCCACGACATCGATGGGGACTCGTTCGCCGATGTGGTCATCGGAGAGCCATCGGTGGCCACGGACTTAGACGGAGTCGGACGCGTCACTTTTTACATGGGGCTGAGCGAAGAAGGCGACGGCGGCATCGTGGCCCAAGTCGACGCCGTTCCGGGGGAAGAACTCGGGTCCGTGATCGCCTACATGGGGACCGGCATCGGATCCGATGCCACCGCACAGGTCGCCGTGTCCGGCACCAGCAAGTTGTTTGGCAACGACGGGGTCTTGATCATCGAAGCTTCGTACCGAAGCGGAAGCGGGTCCGCCCACTCCATCACCGAGATTGGCGGGACGGCCGCCGACGATGGCTTTGGTGCCGCCATTGCCGGCAACGTGGACGTCAACGGTGATGGCCTCAACGACTTGGCCATTGGTGCTCCCGAAGGACACTACGGAGACGAGTTCCAACCCGGAGCCATTCACGTGTTCTTGGCTCCGCTGGGCGACTCCCTTTCTGCCAGTGAATCGGACCACACAATGTATGGGGTGGCGCACGGCGATGAATTTGGTGCCGCGGTCACCGACGCAGACGACTGGGACAACGACGGTTCGCTCGATTTGCTGATTGGTGCGCCGGGCCACAGCGAATCAGCGGGACTCGTATACGTGGTCTCCAGCACCAGCTTTGCCGAAACGCCGATCACCGCTGAAAGCGCCACTGCCACGCTCGGTGGCGGCATCGGCCGCCTCGGCGCAGCCATAGCGGCACCCGCAGATGCCGATGGAGACCGAGAATCAGACGTCATCGTCGGCGCGCCGCACAACGAGTCCACCGGATCCATGGCCGGTGCAGCATTCGTGTACTGGAGCGGTAAAACAACCGGCAGCTACAGCCCCGACGCGAGCATTGAATCCGGATCGCATGGCGCACAACTCGGGTCCACATTGGGTGCCGTCGTTGACCGTACTTCCGATGAAACCGCATTCTTTGTCGTGGGCGGCTGGCCTGCGGACTCGTTCGATGACACCGAAACGGAGACCGGTTCCATCTGGTGGTTCGCCACTGAGTAGTTGAGCGGTGGACCTGCCGCGCATCGCCCACACCACTCACTCCCCCCCACTTGGGACCCATCTCAAAGTTTGATGAGCCCATCCGGTATACTTCCCCCGTGCCCACAGCCCTAAAACCCGGCGACACAGTCGAGCGATACCGCATCGAGTCCATCTTGGGAGAGGGCGGAACCGCACGCGTGTACCGAGTTCGACACACGACGCTGGACACCGTTCATGCCCTGAAAGTCCTTACACTGGATCACCCCAACATTCGGAACCGGTTGATCGCCGAGGGCAAAGCCCAAGCCACCTTGGGGCACAACAACATTGTGGCAGTCCGCGATGTCTTGGACCACCGCGGTGCACCGGCCTTGTTGATGGATTTTGTGCCCGGGCCGAGTTTGGCGCAACACCTCACCGATGCCTTGCCGCACCCCGATGAAGTCCTCCGACTGTTCACCCGAATTGTTGAAGGCGTCGCCTACGCCCACAACCGCGGCTTGATTCATCGAGATCTGAAACCCGCCAATGTGCTCATTGATTGTTCCCAAACCCCCTCGGTGCCTCGAGTCACTGATTTTGGTCTCGTTCGGTTTCTTCGACCCGCCCCGGGAGAAGAGCGCCGGACGGCGGTGGGCGTCATGATGGGCACCCTGGGGTACATGGCCCCCGAGCAACTTCGCGACGCTCACTCGGCGGACCAGCGCACCGACGTCTTTGCCCTGGGTGCACTGCTGTACTCCATGCTGACCGGACGGCCACCCTTTACCGGTGCGGACCAACTGGAGATCATGAATGCAACGGCTGAAGGCCGCTACCCGAGCCTGGAGAAACAACTCGGACCGGCGTTCGATTCCAACTTATCGACTGTGGTCGATCGGTGTTTGCAGGTCGAACCCGGAAACCGGTACGCGGATGCAGCCGACCTGTTGAGCGCCTTGGCCCCCGTCAAACCGGTTTCAGACCCCAATCACACCATGACATGGGACATCGACCAAGCGCTCACCCCCCAAGCGCATCCCACACGGGTCCCCTCGTCTCCGACGATGGTGGTGGGGCAGCGTTCTTGCCAAGTTTCGGCCTTGATCGTGGACGCAGCGGGCCGCGGTCACCGAGTGGAGGTTGGCGTGGTGATCGACGATGACGGCACGGGCGTCCTTCACCCTCCCAATGTGGGTCGAGACGCAGAAGTGGCCGCCCAGCTATCCACAGCGGTTGCTCTCGGCTCTACTGCCGACGAATGCGGCATCCGATGGGACGTACGCGGATTCACCGCCGAACTCCATGGCACATCCCTGGGCTTGCCCTTGGCGGTCGCGCTGTGGTGCGCCCTCAACGAACGAACGCCTCCCACCGGATTTGGGTTCACCGGAGGGGTCGATCTTGATGGCCGCATAGCCCCAGTTTCTGGCGTTCCGGCCAAGCTTCGAGCGGCAGCCGATGCGGGATGCCACACGGTGTTCGTCCCTGCCGACGGCCTGGGCAACCTTGAACTACCCCAAGGATTGACGGTTCTACCAGCACGCAGCTTTGATGGCGTGCTGACGCGCTTGTTTCCCGATCGCCAACGCAATCAAAAGCGCGGCCCCAATCTGAGATTTTTGGCTCTGCTTGTCCCGATCTTGATGGCCCTGACCGCCCTCACCGCCCGCATCGAGCCATTGGCCCATGACCCGCTTTTGCGGTGGATCCATGGACCTCTGCCGGCCGACAATACCGCCATCGTTGCGTTTGAACCCCAGCGCGACGCCCGCGCACTCCGAGCGAAGCACCCCGAAGTCATCGACGCGCTGGTGGCCGCCGGAGCCAAATCGATTTTCTTCGACGTCATCCTGCTGGCCGAAACGCCGAACGACAAGGCGATCGCCGAGGCCATCGAACGAGCACGGAATGCGGGCGTCCCCGTGATCTTGCCGTTGATGACCGAAAACCGCGAAGTCTTGTACCCAGAGTCAGCCGACTTGAGAGACGCCGCTTGGTTTGGTGCCGTCGTGGCTCAAACGGACACCACGTTTTGGCAAGTCCGCAGGGCCCCCATGCGAATCCGATCGCTCGATGGTTCCGTCCATTGGCATGCCGCTGCACAAACAGCCCGAGGGCATTTGGCCGCCGACACCGAACCGCGCATTGAGCAAGGTGACCTGATCATCGGTCCCACCCGAAACCCCGTGTGGGCTGACCTTGTGTACCTGCACCCTGCCGAACCCAGCCCCATCATTTCGTACTCAAACCCCGAAGGCTTTGACCAGGCAAACGGGAGATCGGTCTTGATTGGCGAAATGGGTGGCGCCGACGATGTTCACCGAACGGCGGCGGGAACCGTATACGGGGTGGAAATCGAGGCGGCGTTGATTGAGACCCTGCTTCAGCAGAGAGCCCCTCGCCTCGCGAGTCCCGAAATCAATGCCGCATTGGCCCTATTGGTGGGCTTGTGCACCGCCTTGCTGGGACTTGCGTTGCCCAAAAACCGTCGACGGATCGCCTGGGGAGTACCGGCCGCCGGCATTGCCATCGGCATCATCCTCGTGGTTGCCGGCGTGCTTGTTGCGTTTGGCCCCATGCTCGCAGCCTCCGCCATCGGCTTATGGATTGCCCGAACCACATTTATTGAAACAAAACCAATGAATCACCCTTGAATGGGAAACGAATGAACCACTCCCTCGCCATCATCCGTCGAATCTGGCTGCTCGCTGCGTTCGCGCTGATCTCGCCAATGACTGCGTGGGCGGAAGAATTTGCCACGGTGAAGGCGATTGCGGAACCCGACACCCGAGGACGCTGGCGGCCGGTGCAGGCCTCGGCCGCGGCTGCGATTGTCGAATCCGATGAACGCACCCCATTGACGGTGGGCATGGCCCTGGAACTGGGGCAGCGAATCGTGACCGACGAAGCCCGCGTCACCATCGAATTGGCCCGCAACGAAACCCTCACCTTGTCGCCAGGCAGTGACCTTGAACTGCAAGAACGTTCGGTCATCCAACGGCTGGGCGAAGTGTATTACCAAGTTCGAGACATCTTTTCCGTGCAATACGGAACGGTGCAAACGGCGGTGGAAGGCACCGAGTTTTCCATCTCGGGCACCGAAGGACCCGTACAGGTCTCTGTCACAGAAGGGGCGGTTCGTGTCAGCAATGCCGGTGAAACCGTTCGGGTCAAACGTGGCCAACGCGTGGTCGTTGGGCCCGAACAAGCACCGCCCACACCGTCGCGACTTACCCTAAACGCCTTGCAAGGCATTCGAGGCGGCGCTTGGACTCTCGGACGCCCAAAGCTGCAAATGGGGGCGGTTGCGTCCGGCGGTCTGTACGGAGAGAGCGGCGGCGCCGAACTCCGTTATTTTGCGGCGGTCCGGATACTGCCCGGCCTGAATGCCATCGCCGATCTCGGCCAAGCCTGGACCGCAGACAGCCACAGGCATGGCACAGGGCTGGGCCTCGAATGGGCCGCGGGAGGTTTCAGCGTGGGCGGCACAGCATCACTCACACTTGAACGGTGGCAGTACGCATGCGGCGGCAACTACGCAGCGCTCCATGCTGGCGGATCTGCTCATGCGCGATTCAGTGCCGACATCACCCGAAGGTTGTTCGTGACCGCGATGGGCCGAGCGGCCGCAAACGGGGACGGACTCGAAGCATCCTTTGGTCTGGGTGGAGGGATTTCACTGTGAAACGCCTTCTCCCCTTCTTGTACTTGTTGTCCGGCTGCAGCATCGTGCTGGTGGACGACCGCTGTGACACCGCCACGGATCCAGACACCAACGACACTGGCTTTGCGCCGGAAATCATGGACTTCATCGACATCGATGCAGGTGCCACCCATACATGTGGAATCCTCGCCGAAGGCACGATCCGGTGTTGGGGAAACAATGACGAAGGCCAACTTGACGCTCCGTCCGGGCAGTTCGCTTCCTTGAGCGTGGGGCACGCGCACAGCTGCGCACTCGACACTGAAGGGGCGGTCTCGTGTTGGGGCCGAAACGATGCCAACCAAACCGAACTGTTTGGCACCTTCACTGCAGTCAGTGCCGGCGGGGCCCACACCTGCGGATTGGATCAAGAGGGAACGGTGATTTGCGCGGGTCAGAATGACCAAAACCAACTCAACGCACCCGAGCATCGTTTCACCTCCATCGCCGCCGGTGCCACTCACACCTGTGGAATCATCAAAGGCGATGAAGATGGAAGCCGCAGCGCGTGCTGGGGCAGCTTGTCCAAAGAGCCCGAACCAGGCGAAGCGCACGAAGCAGTCATCTCGGGCACCGATTGGTCTTGTGTGGAAGCACATGGAAAAGAAGGCCGCGTGACAGCAGCCTGCTTCGGCGCCAGTGCAGACGGCCAACACGACGTCCCTGATGCCGTCATTTCTGGTGAATGGGCCGCTGGCGCGCGCCACGGATGCGCCTTGAACGCGGCGAATGAGGTCGTGTGTTGGGGCGCAAACGATGCCAGTCAACTGGATGCTCCCACCGGCGAGTTCATCCAGATTGCATCGGGTCCCACCAGCCTCCATTCCTGCGCTCGAGCGCGTCCCATTGGCGACGAATTGGCCTCCCCCGTCACCTGTTGGGGGTTGGACGCAGAAAATCAGTTGATGCCCTGAAACTTTTCTCCGCAGTCGCCCTTGAAAGGGAGTGAAGGTGCAATCGGCACCCTCAAAGGAGAAACCCAATGTTCGCGACGGCGCTCCAGACTGATATGGTTACCGCGGCCCCCAACTCAGGCACATCGGTGAGCATGGATTCGTTGGATACAATGCCAGGTTTGGTTCGCGACTTTGTCAGTGGTGGCACCAACGGCGCTGACTTGCTGCGAGAGTTCATGCGGCACGTGGCTCGAGTGGCGCGCCCGTACCCCGATGCCTACTTCACGCTCGGCGCCAAGAACAACGACGCCATTGACGATTTGGGCAACCGTGCATTCAGCAGCTGCTCGGCCATCGAAAAAGGCCGGTTCCCCTTTTCCGGGCGCACTCCTTTTGCCTCGTACGTCGAAGAACAGTTCGATGGCCGCACCATTCGCTACCACTCTTTCTACGCCAAGATCTCCATCGTGCGAGAAATGCTGCGGGATGATTACGCGCACAACCTTCGTCGAAACCCAGTTCTCCAATGGAGGGCCGAACTGTACGCCGACATCGGAACCGTGCTGAAAGCCCACTGCGACGCCACCCCTCAAGGCCGAGGCGTGCCACCCAAATGGTCGAAAGCCGGGCCGGGCTTGCGCATGATCCAGCCCCCTGAAGTGACCATCGCCCGACTTCAGCAACTCGACAGCGCGTCCCTTGAAGACCTGGTCTTGGAAGCGCTGATCACCGGCGGACCCCAAACCCAATCTCAACTGACAAACCTCATTGAGTCGGTGAAAGGAACCCCATCTTTCGATGAACCCGATGCCGGTTCGGCCGAAGATCACACCGCCGATCGCATGGGCGTCAGGGCTGCTGTTGCGGCCGCCTGGACCAATCTGCAATCCGAAGATCAAGCCCTCCTGATTGCCTTGGCACGCGGCGCATCGTACGAAGAACTGATCGAAACCAATCCAGGCTTGAGCAACAAAGTCGCCGTTAGCCGCGCAGTGAGCCGGGTCGGCAATGACTTCTTGGCCGTCATCATCGACGCCATGGGCGGATCCGCTTCGCCCGATGCCACACCCCGCACATTGCTCGAGCCCATCATGGCGATGCTCGCCGAGCTCTATCCCCGCGACTTCCCCCAAAGGTGACCCATGCCCGCTGAACTGTACAACTCCCTGTTCGACAACAATGCCCCACACGAGGGAAACGAAGCCCTGGTGGCCGCGTTTGCCCAACTGGGCCGACTTTCACGCGCCGCAAACGAGCTTGCCAACGATGAAATGATGGAAGGCCACTGGGTGTTCGAAGAAGAAGAGAATCAACAGGCCGCGCGATACGCCGCCGACGACCGCCGGGAAACATCCGCCACGTTCTCCGCCGATGGCTATGCCGTGCTCGTCGCCCTCAACAACGGTGTGTGGTCCGCTACCCAACAAAGCGGCAAAGCCGGCGCCAGCTTGAAAGTCGGGGGCGAATGGGTGGTGTTGACCCCGGGTTCACCCTCCGAACTCAACATTGCAGTCATGCCCGACGCCCTGACCTTGGTCGATCTTTCCGGTCAAGAAATCCAACTGCAACGTTGAAGCCATTGCGACTCCGCCCGGCCATCAAAGGGAGGACCACCGCACTGCGGGAACCCCTGCACTGGATGGAGGGGGGTTCGCTCCCACCATGTACACCGCCCGGCGGTTGAGCACGTTGTCGACCCCATCACCGGTCTGCACTGCGAGCCATGACTCGCCAAATCCCGCATAAAATATGGGGACTGCGACTCCGTTCTCGCGAAGCCAACCCCCAATGGCGCGGGCCCGGTTCCTCGAAAGTTCAGCGTTTGCCGCACTGTTCCCTACCGTATCGGTGCATCCGCCAATGTACAGCTTCACCGGCACTACGGACCCGTACTTGTCCACCAGGTCCGACACCTGATGCTTCAAGTGTTCCAGCTTGGGTTCCTCGGACGCATCAATTTCATGTTCGCCAGAGCCAAACACGACATCATCGTGTGGAATGTCCATGAACCATGGTGAGTAGGTAAAACCAGACCACGCATTGTTGGTGTGCAACGTCACGTCCAGCAACACGACATCCTCCGGCGAACCGACCCAAGGAACATCGACACTGCCCGGCCCCGAGCCCAACTCGACGCTTCGCTGGTCCAACACAGCCTTGTGAGCCCCGAAAGCCGTAATGTCTGCCCGCTGAACCTCCTGGTTGACCGAAACGGTCACCGTGCGCGCCTTCAAATCTGCCCGGGCCCGCGACAAGTCAATCTCAAGCCGTCCTCCGTACGCATACGACACCGGAACCTGCACCGATTCGACATACCCGTCCGAAAACTCGGCCCGCACGGTGGCCAGCGCCTCGACCACAGAGGGATCGCGCGGCCAATGAAACTTTGCTTGCTCACCACCCGACATCCCTGAGCGACTGAATTCAACGGTTTGCCCCCCCGCTTCAATCTCAACCCACAGGGAATCCACCGACCTTGGAACGGTCACGGAAAGCATGGGGCGCTCGCCGGGACCAAGACTGGGACTGTACCCAAACTCGAGTTCACCGGCCTGCGCAGAAAGACAAAGAAACAACCAACCCAAAATCGACATTGTTTGGCTCCATAAAACAAATGTATTCTGAAGCTCTAACGAGGCACCGATTCATGAAAACCCTGTTCTTTGCATTGCTCGGACTCGCCGTAGGTTGCGATAAATTCGAAGTTGAAGACACCGGCTCGTCCGATGGCGCATCCACAGGCCCCGGAGGTGGAGGCGAACGGCCCACAGAAAACGGCTTGCCCGACTGGTCGTGGGACCTTGACCAAACTGGGTGCGAAATCCAGCAAGCTACGGGCGTAGCCGGGCCGGGAGCCACCACGTACTTCTACGGGATGTACACTCGAAGCGGTGGCGACTTTCGAGGGTACGAAGAGTGGCACGTGTTCGCCAACGACACCTGGGAAAACAACGGTGGCTACGACTGCATCATCAAATGGACGGTGACAGCGGTCGAAGGCGAAGCGGGTCCATGCACCGCCTGCGATCTCAACCTCGACGTCTTGTTTTCGATCGATGAGTCGCAGAGCACCTGCCCCGAAGACTTGATCGAAGACGCGGGCGCCTCCACTTCGGCTCGTTACGATATTTTGCGAACCGAGGACGGCAACTCCAGTTGGTTCTTTGGTACGAGCGGACAAGAGTTTGGGAACGGCAACTGGAACTCCGATGCCATGAACTTCATCACACCGAAGAGTTGCAGTTGGTTCTAAACCCCAAGTTTGCTCTGGTTCTGGCGGGCGGTGGTGCTCGAGGTGCCTACGAGGCCGGAGTTCTTCGGTTCATTTTGGGCGACCTCCCCCGCCGCATCGGACACCCAATTCGGGCCGACCTAATTTGCGGTTCCTCGGTTGGAGGACTCAACGGTGCCGCGATCGGCGCTTGGAATGGCGACCCGACCGGCTGCCAAGAGTTGAGCGCATTCTGGACCGGCCTCTCCGTCGCCGACATCTACAAATTTGAAGCCCTCGACCTGCTGCGTTCGCCCATGAGGCTGATGCGGGGCCCCGCCCACGATGAACTCGCCTGGGTGGATGCCCGTCCGCTCCACGGCGTCATGCGGGAGTTCTTCCCCTGGCAACAACTGTGGGACGCCATTGACCAACACAAACTGCACGCCTTGGTCCTCACAGCAACCGATGTCAGCACGGGTCAAATCGTCCAGTTCATCGACGGGGCCATCGACCCGGACTCCATCGAAAACCACCACGGAATTCACCGCGAACACACGCGCATCCGGCCGGAGCACGTCCTCGCGTCCTGTGCAATCCCCTTCTTGTTTCCGCCCATCAACATCGGTGGCCGACCCATGGTCGACGGGAGCTTGAGGCAGAACACACCCATCAGCCCCGCGCTGAGGATGGGTGCGGACAACGTATTGGTTGTCGGCACCCGATTCCCGCGGGTCGCCCCCCCACCTTCGGACGACGACCCCATGCCGTCGACACCGGCCCTTCTCGGCAAAGCACTCAACTCACTCCTGTTGGACCCACTGCATCAAGACATGGCGCGCATTGACTTAATCAACGGGATTCTTGAGGCGGGTGAGGCCGAATTTGGGGAAACCTTTGTGGATCGACTCAACGGTCAACTGGGGGAAAAACTCACCCGGCAACTGCGGCCAGTGAACACCTTGTGCATCCTTCCGTCCGAGGACCTTGGAAAAGTGGCCATGACCACCTGGGACCCAAAATCCATCGACGCCACCAAAGGAACGCGATTCATGCTGTCCAAGGTGGCAGGAAACGGCGAAGAGTCCGACTTGCTCTCCTATCTGCTCTTTGATGGCAGCTACACCCAAGTCATCGAAGACCTGGGGTACAACGATGCCCGAAACCGCGAAACCGAAATCATCTCATTCGTTGAGCGAATGCTGGAAAGTCAGGGCAGTTGATTGGTGATGTCGAGCACATGCAGTTGCCGCCAATCCGCACCCGCATTCGGCAGCGCCGTAAACGCCAAGTAGGTTTGCCCACCAGCGGACACCATTGACGGCTCACCAGCGGCCACTTTTCCGGAGTTGATTCGTATGGTCCGTGAACCATCGATCTTGGTCAAAAAGATTTTGTGCGACTGCTCGGGGTCCGACACACCGTACACCACCCATTGACCGTCAGGAGACACATTGGGCTGGGCGCGCAGCGGAAGCCGCACGTTTCGGGCGATCACCTTTTTGCTGCCCACGGCAGTGGTCGCGGCAATGTCCCATTGGTCTTCTCCGCGCTCATTGGAAAAGAACAACATGGTTTGGCCTGCGTATACGGGACGACTTTGGTCTCCATTTCCACCCACCCAAGGCCGGGCGGAAGTGCCTTCAAGCACAAAGAGGTCTTCCCCTCCCCGGTTTTTTCTGGAATACGCCATCTTTTGACCATCGCCATGGAACGACGGCGCCATCTCGGAAAATGGGCTGGTCAACATCCGCGTCACGGTGTTGGTGCCGCGATCCCATACATGAATGTCGCCGCTCCCACTGACATCCGACACAAAAGCAACCCTGCGGCCATCGGGAGAAATTGAGGGCCAGGACAAATCGCCCTTGATTTGAGCTGTTGAAATGAGCTCGCTCGCGCCCTGTGTACCCGGAGAGAGCAAAAACAGGCGGGTTGTGCCCCCGGCATTGCTCCCCTCAAAAATCAAGGCTCCTTGCGGATGCCAAACGGCCGCCCCGGCCATGCTTCCGCCGCTCGAAAACGAGGACCTTGCACCCGGCAACTGCGCTTTGGTTGGTGACGCCTTCGCGGCACCACTCATCATCTCAACCACGTACAGGTCGTTCGTCCCTTCGTAATCGTTGATCTCGAAGGCCAACCAACGGCCGTCGGGCGACCAGGTGGGGTTGAACACATGGCCCGCACCGGAATGGCGGATTTCACCCGCGTGTGCAACGCCCAAACCAAGCATCAATCCTGCAATCAAAAACCGTGTCTTTTTCATCCGTCATCCTCCTGGCCCGCAGGTCCCACGGTCAAGCCGAGGGTCCCAAAAGGAAACCAGCGATTATTGTCTGTCAGCGCGCCGCCATGAAGCGATATCGCCCCCCGCAAACGGCCAAATTCCATGACTGAAACTCCTGTGCTGACGGCAACGCCGCCCGCTCGTACGGAGCCTTCCAAGCGACTGTAGCGCAGTGTCATCGACGAGTTTTCGCCAATGTTCCCGCATGAGTTGGGCGAATCAATGCACGACTGGCTCACGCCAGTCACCGCACCCGAACCAAACCCGTACATCGGACCAAGCGCCGTCCATATCGGCCCAAAGTTGGCGGTCACTGCCAGCCAGCCAATCCCCATATGGAGCTGATCTTGACGGAGATTGAACTGCCGGATCGACTCCAAGGTTCCGGTCTCATCGCTCGGTGCCCCGGTTAGGCCTTGGTACCCCACTTGGACCATCGCACCCATCGGTCCACCGATGCCCATTTCCCAGCCGGCCATGGCGCGGCCACCCACGCCACCAAATCCGCCCGGGCCGGTGCCCGCGGAGTCGGTGGCTTGCGTCCAGCCAGCCCCAACATCGACCCGGGGGCCCATGTAGGTAAAGCGAAAAGGCTCCTTCTCGCCCTTCGCCCGCTTGCTGACTTCGCCACCGCCCTTCTTGTCCAAGTTCAACACGATGGTGTCGCCACCGGGCTCAACAGAAAACGCATGCGGACCAAACGTGTATTCACCGCCGGGAAGAAGCCCATCGTACGACCGACCCTCGGTCACGCGCTGTTGGGCCATTCCGATGGTCGAGCGTTGGTCCGGCTGCAGCGGCATCATGGCCACGGCCAAATTCGCCTCGCCTTTGTAGCGGTCGGGAATGATCAACTCCACTTCACCGTACTGGCCCATGAGGTCCGCCAACCAGTTCGAAACGTCCGTGTCATCCTTGACGCCCTTGGCCAAAATGAGCCGTCGGTACACCAGCGTGACGTTGCCCAGTTCACGAGCGGCCTGCGCCCCCATGTAGTGGTCGTCGAAAGAATACGTCACACCCTTGCGGAGCAACGGCGCAATCTGGCGGTACGAACGGTCCACGCCACGCCAATGCCCCCGTTTGGCCAAACGCGTCATTTCCTCGGAAAGGCGGATGTGCTCGCCCGCGGCTTCGGCCTTCGACAAGGCCTGCGCTTCCATGGGTGCCATCAGCACTGCACATGGAACGACGGCAAGAGTTCGGTACACGCTCATTCTTCCACCCCAATCGCAGCGCTGTTTAGATCCCGTTCTGTTCCTTCATTTTGGCAGACGGGAGACCCGCTTGGTTCATTTTCACCATCGTCG
>Ga0115012_10001383_pt1 | contig 14086 bp, 13 predicted proteins | sample TroAtlMetagenome_FD_88706 | JGI IMG/M metagenome (GOLD analysis project Ga0115012, IMG submission 88706) | Marine eukaryotic phytoplankton communities from Atlantic Ocean - Tropical Atlantic ANT10 Metagenome | ecosystem: Environmental > Aquatic > Marine > Oceanic | place: Tropical Atlantic...
GATACCGACTTGGTCACGGCTTTTATTTTACCTGCCGCCACAATATGCGTACCAGGCGCAGCATAGCGTTTAATATCGATAAGCTGTTGTTCAAGTAACGCCAGTGTGCGAGGTACTTTCAGCATGATAACGCTGGGGGCACTCTCTGGCATGAAAGTAAGGCTTTCAACACTGGTTAAACTGGTTACGGGTGACGTTAGCGCGCCAGCCTCATCAATAACCGGTTTTAAATGGTTACGTCTTAAGTTTTCTTGTAATGATCGCAAGCTAATATACGAATCTGAAATCCAAATAGGATTATACTGCGTAAACCAACATCCAAGGGTACCAAAGTCATCATTAAAATGAGTATTGGGCCCAAGGTAGATGATGTTTCAGTTTGGTTTTCGTCTTGGGCTTCATTTCGGGCTTCATTTCGAGATGCGGCAAGCGCTTCAAGGTGCGCTTCCACATGCTCAATAAGCAGTTCATCGGCACTGTCCCAAGCTTGTAGGCTTTTGTGCTGATGTTTTTCAGGGTAGCGTATTAAGGTAAACTGGCGCTCTGCCATTGAAAATTCTGTATTCATTATTTTCTTGTCTAAAGTTATCGGGGTGTTATGCAATTACCACTTTTTACTGATGCGAAAGCAGCGAAAAACTCACCCATTACGCTACCGTTGCCAGAAGCTGAGGTGCGCTATTATCCGCAATGGATTAGCTCAGAGCAAGCGAATGACTACCAAGGCGTGTTTGAAAGCACTTTGCCGTGGCGACAAGATACCATTCGTATGTATGGAAAATACCTCGACGTGCCTAGATTACAGGCTTGGCACGGTGATCCTGAGTGTCTTTATAAATATTCGGGTATTAAGCTTGCACCACAACCTTGGACCCCTGAATTGGCGGTCATTCGAGATAAATGCATCGAGGTTTGTGATATTCCCTTCAACAGTGTGCTGGCAAACTGGTATCGACATGGGCAAGACAGCATGAGTATGCATGCTGATGATGAGCCTGAACTCGGACCTAATCCCGTGGTTGCGTCGGTCACTTTTGGTGAGTCTCGCCCTTTTGTGTTTAAACACAAAGAAACCGGTGCCCGTTTTACCCAAATATTAGAGCACGGAAGTTTATTAGTCATGGGGGAAACCACTCAATCGCATTATCTGCACGGTATTGCTAAGACGACTAAACATATCGGTGGTAGAATTAACCTTACTTTCCGGCACTTAATTTCAACAAAGTAGTTTTCATATGAATGTTAAAGAATTTATAGAATCAACCCTAACAAGCGCGCTTTCGCCTGCGTTGTTGAACGTGGAAGACGAGAGCTTTATGCATAATGTGCCTGACGGTGCACAAAGCCATTTCAAGGTCACCGTCGTTACTGATGCCTTTGAAGGCAAACGTTTAATTGCTCGTCATCGTGAAATTAATACGTTGGTCGATGAAGCCTTGAAAGGGCCCGTACATGCGCTAGCATTACATACTTATACCCTAACAGAGTGGGTGGCCCGTGGTGGCGAAGCGCTCACATCGCCAGCCTGTCTAGGTGGCAGTAAGTCATAACGCGTTTTTATCGTCGTTTCATTTTTCAATTAAGAACTTAATTAAGTATTCATTTTGATTTTCTATAGCCCCAATAGGAGCGCTACGTAACATGGAAGTAAGAAGTTCGGTTAACGCGTATTTGCAGATAGTAAAAACACCTACGGTACAGGTGGTGTTATTAGGCGGAGGCTTTTTGCTGCTAATGCTATTTGCCACTATGGAAGTATTAGCGCCTTTTGACAACGCCGTCATTGAAATGTTGGTGTGGGACGATATGCCTGGAGTGATTCAACGCTTCTTTGAAAATTTCACTGCGCTTGGCAGTAATGAAGTGCTTATCTTTTTTTCACTTGCCGTTGCTGGTTTTTTGAAATTGACTGGGCATCCAAAAAAAGCACTTACGCTATTAATGGCGGTAGCTGCAGGTTTAGTGATTACCTTTGTGCTTAAAGCGGGTATAGACCGTCCTAGGCCGCCGCTGTCTGGCCATCAAGTTACCGTATTAACGCAAAGCTTTCCCTCTGCTCATGCCATGATGTCTACCCTTGTTTACTTCTGTATAGCGAGGCTTTTTTGCTTTTCTATTACAAAAGTTAAATTGAAAATATGGGTATATTCTCTGACTACACTATTGGTATTCGTTATTGGTCTGAGTCGTGTACAGCTTGGTGTGCATTGGCCTACAGACGTAATAGCGGGGTGGCTAGGAGGCGGGGCGATAGCCGCATTTAGTTTCTATGTGATTAAATGGCAAAGGAATTTACGCATTCGTTCTGATCATTCGAAATAACCCTTAGCTTTTTATATATTGGCCTTCTCAAATTAGCCTCATAAAATTAGCTTTCACAAAAAAATGGCTTCTATTATGACGAACGCAGAAAGCACAGAAAGCGATGCCAGATTAGCGGTTAGCCGCATGCTAACCGAAGATCTCTACCGCATGCAGTGCTTGGCCGCATTAAAGTCGCAACAGTTGCCCCAAGGGTATTTAGCGGCGGGGTTTTTACGTAATGCCATATGGGATGAGCTTCACGGCTTTAAGAAACCTACGCCGTTAAACGACATCGATGTTATCTACTACAACCCATCAGATACCTCAAAAGAATCAGAGCTCCACATAGAAAATGCGCTGTCTGCGCAAGTACCTTCAGCACACTGGCAAGTGAAGAATCAGGCGCGTATGCATGTGAAGCACGGCCACAACGCGTATAAAGACTGTGAAGAAGCGATTAGCTATTGGATAGAACAAGAAACCTGTGTAGCTATTAGGCTTTGCCCAAATGAAGAGGGCGATAAGTTTGATATGCTTGCGCCCTATGGGCTATCACGTAATTTTGCCGGTACGATTTCGATAAACCCCCGCTACCCTAGAGGCGATGTATTTACCCAGCGGGTACACTCGAAAAATTGGCTGGTAACGTGGCCGCAACTTACATTGGGTTCAGCGTTGGTTGGCTCTATTTGATATTTCAACCACGGTAGCGGCTATATCAGTAAGTTTTTTATGCTCATTCATGGCCTGCTTTTGTAGTTTTCGGTACGCATCATTTTCATTTAATTGAAATTGCTGCATTAGAATGAGCTTGGCTCTATCCACTAACTTGTGCTCGGTGATGGCGCGTTTAGCTTCTTCTAACTCACGGCTCATGTCTTCAATATACTGAGCTTGTCCTCGCAATAAATCGTAAAATGAGCGGTGTGCAGACAGGGTTTGTGTTTGTTCGCTAATATCAGTGTTTTTACTCGAACCCGTCATATCATGCTGTTGTAATGAGAGATCACTGTCTTCCACTAAACCTGGCATGCTAGGGTCGAATAGCATTGTGAGGGGGGAGCCATCTTGTGCGTGTTCATCGGTAAAGCTTTCAATTAACCGCTGATGGTTTTTCATTTCATGATGCGCATTGTTTACTTTCGTATGCGCTTCTTTCGTTAAGCTGTCGGTTAGTTTATTTTCAATTTCTTGCATGGCATCAATACGTCGAGTGGCCACATCGAACCAGACTTCACTAATTTCAGCCGCAATGGGGCTGCCATCAGCAAGTTGTGCAATCATCTTGCGTAATTGATTAATATCGTGTGCGGCAGGGCTGCCATCTAAAAGCTCATAAGCCTCTTTATGGCAGGTGCGGGCGAATTCATTAAACACGGCAAAGTGATGCTGCTGGGCGTGTTGTAGTGCGCTGAGCTTGTCACACAAGCGCTTGTCAAAATGCGTCTCTGCAAAGCCAATAGCCCCCCATGCACGTTCTTGCCCCGCATATTCTTTCCCCTGCATAAAGTTAAATAGTGCAACTAAAAGGCGGGTAATGACGGGATCGCTCGCAATATCTGCCGCTTCAAAAATTACAGTAAGTAACCCTGCCACTAAGCGGCAATAAGCGCGGGTGGAATCTAAGGGTGAAAGGGTCAGGTTTTTCGCTTGTTCACGAAGTACGGGCAGGTAATCAATGCCTTGAAGGGCTAAAGTAATGCTGCTTAACAATCGAGGGTTAGCCGTGTCATGGCTATCGGTTAAATACAGTGATTTAAGTTGGCTGCGTAACATCGACTCTGCTTCACAGCTTGCTTCAATATGGGTGGCACGTTGCCCTGCAAACCTATCGCCTTTAGACGCTAAATAAATGTTGGTGGCGCCACGTTCTCGCTGCAGAGCATGCACCATATTTCGAACGGAAATAACAATGCGGCAGTTGCTGGATAGCTGCTCAAGCACCGTAATTTCAGCTCGTTTCGCGGCAAGCAAGAAGCGCTTAGTAGCATCGCTATAATGCGTAGCGGCCGTTATTTCATGGTTTGTTTGCATGATACGTTATGGAATTAGCGAACTTAAGGAATACTTTATAAAAGCAATGCGTATGCCTGAACGTATCACTCTTTAACATGTTTATTTAAGTGTTTGTTTTTCTTTGCTTATTTATTCTTATGGGGCGATGGTGAAGGTGTTTTTTTGAGCAGGCATCTATAGCCGTTAATGCGCGTACCGCGGTCTATGCTCAATAACGGTGCAAGTTAAGAGGGGCTTAAACTTGCACCTACTTCAATATTTGCTATTACGCTCTTACAACTCGAAGAAACCAGCCGACAAAAATAGAAATAAGAAGCCCGAAAAAAGACATTAACGCAGTAATCATCAATAATTTGCCTGAAAAGTCAGGGTCTTCACCGGCTTCCGTCATTAGCATGCCAGATGCTTTGAAGATAAATAATGCGGCGATAGAAAATAGCAAAATGACTGCAGTAGACATTAGCGTAGATTTCCAAAAGGTTTTTGGAAATGCCCAATGAATAGCGCCTGCCACTAGCACGCATAAAATAGTGAGTAAATAAGGGACCACTTCCACTCCTTATCGGTTGGTTAAATACACCTCGTTGCCAAAAGTATCAGTAACCTAGATTGAAAAATTAGTGTGAATACAATTGAGAGCGCCAATGACAATAAACGACGAATCAATTATTAGGAAAAACTAAGCTTATTACGATGCCATGGAAAGCCAGCCTTGTCAGCTTAAAATCCGCCGTACGATTAACATTCTATTAAAAGATTTTAAGCATTAATGGTGGTAGAATCGCACACAAAAATTGTGCATGACAGTGATCTACAGTATTCACAGCTGTACTGTTAACGCACGCCCCCTAAAACCTCTAGACTCCTGAGAAAACATGTTTGATTTAATTACTAATCGAGATAGTAATGTAAAAAATGACGTGCTTTCTGGTATTACCGTTGCACTTGCACTGGTACCAGAAGCGGTTGCTTTTGCATTTGTTGCTGGTGTTGAGCCCATGATTGGGTTGTATGCCGCCTTTATGATGGGACTTATTACGTCGGCCATTGGTGGACGTCCAGGAATGATTTCTGGTGCGACAGGTGCGATGGCCGTGGTCATGGTGGCTCTAGTAGCACAGCATGGTGTTCAATATCTGTTTGCCGCTGTTATTTTAGCCGGTCTACTGCAAATACTCTGCGGTATATTCAAGCTTGGTAAGTTTATCCGATTGGTGCCTTACCCTGTTATGCTGGGGTTTGTAAACGGCCTAGCGATTGTTATTTTCCTTGCTCAACTAGGGCAATTTAAAGTGGTTAATGCGTTTGGTCAGCTGGAGTGGATGCAAGGAACCATGTTGTACTGGATGCTTGGATTGGTTGCACTGACCATGGCGATTATCTACTTACTGCCTAAGTTAACCACAGCGGTACCGGCGTCTTTGGTGGCTATTGTTACGGTAACGGCTATGGTACACGGTCTCGATTTAGAAGCGCGTACGGTAATCGATTTTGTGCGTGATTTATTACCTGAAGCGCAAAAGGCCACTGCTACACTTGCCGGTGAGTTGCCTACATTTGCTATCCCTATGGTGCCATTTACCTGGGAAACAGTGATGATTGTTCTGCCTACTTCAATCATTTTATGTTTGGTTGGTTTGATTGAGTCATTACTGACCTTATCACTTATTGATGAAATGACAGATACCCGCGGTCGTGGCAACAAAGAATGTGTTGGTCAGGGCGTGGCGAACACAGTGAATGGCTTTTTCGGCGGCATGGGCGGTTGTGCCATGATTGGACAAAGCATGATCAACATTAACTCTGGTGGTCGTGGTCGATTATCAGGAATCACTGCTGCATTGGTACTTCTTGCCTTTATCCTTTTCGCTGCACCATTGATTGAAATGATCCCGCTAGCGGCGTTAGTTGGCGTAATGTTCGTGGTGGTTATCGCTACCTTTGAATGGGCATCGTTCCGCATTATTCGTGGTGTAAACAAAGAAGACGCTTTTGTTCTGTTCTTAGTTACCGCGGTAACGGTTATAGCTGACCTAGCGATTGCAGTAGTGGTAGGTGTTATCGTTTCTGCCTTGGTATTTGCATGGAAGCATGCACGCCATATTGAGGTTAAAAGTCACATCGATAGTGATGATTGGAAAGTCTATGATTTAGAAGGGCCACTGTTCTTCGGCTCTGTAAGTCATTTCAAAGACTTATTTGATATTGCCAATGACCCAGAGCATGTGGTTATCGACTTTAAAGAATCGCGAATTTGGGACTCATCAGGTATAGATGCCTTAGATACGTTAGCTGATAAATACGAACAACAAGGCAAGAAACTGCATATTCGTCATATTAGTGATGAGTGTCGCAACTTATTGCGTAAAGCTGATAAGTTCGTAGAAATTAACGTGAATGAAGATCCACGTTACCGGGTTGCTACCGATAAGCTAGCTTAACCGCTGCTGGTTATTGCCTTGGTGTCGCTACTGAGGCAGATTACCACTACGAGAGAGCATGATAGAGCGCTTAGATGCACCAAATGAAATCGCAAATGCTTTTGTTTGGTGCAAATTAAGGTGGTTCGAAAAGCCTGTTTTTTGAATAAATCTATATAAAACAGGCTAGTAATGACATGGCACTAATATTGGATATACTTTTTTGTGTGAAAAATTGTGTGTGTATGTTTAGAGCAACCTAGCTCATAAAAATTTGATAGCTATGATAACTCGTAGCGCTTGATAGGCAACGAAGCCCGCAACAACGAAAGTTGGTGCGGGCTTTTTTTTGTCCCGAATAAAGGGGAGAGACCATGACATCTTTGGCATCTAAAACGCGAATTCTCGTCGTTGGAAACGGAATGGTAGGGCACCATTTTGTTGAACAGCTTCATCAAAGCAGCGATAACGTTGACATCACCGTACTGTGCGGTGAGTCGAGACTGGCCTACGATAGAGTACATTTGTCCTCTTACTTTAGTGGTGCTAGCGCAGATGACTTAGCCCTAACAACCGCTGATGTATATCGTGAGTGGGGCGTTAATGTGGTGACAAACGCCATAGTGACTGACTTGCTGCGCGACGAGAAAAAGGCGTTAACGGAAGATGGTCAGGTATTTCCTTACGATAAGTTGGTACTGGCCACTGGCTCTTACCCATTCGTTCCGCCTATCCCAGGAAACGACCAAGAGCACTGTTTAGTGTATCGCACTATTGATGACCTGATTGCGATTGAGAACTCTGCCCGCGAAAGCAAAGTGGGTGTGGTAGTGGGTGGCGGTTTATTAGGGCTTGAAGCGGCAAACGCGTTAAAAGAAGCAGGCCTTGAAACCCACGTGGTGGAATTTGCGCCTCAGCTTATGGCTGTGCAGTTAGACGAAACCGGCGGTGACGTACTTCGCAGTAAAATTGAATCGTTAGGGGTAACCGTACATACCCAGAAAGCAACACAGGTTATCGAAGCCGGTGAGCAATCACGCTATCGCATGGTATTTGCCGACGGTACTTTTCTTGAAACCGATATGGTGCTGTTTTCAGCGGGTATTCGCCCATCAGATCAACTCGCCAGAAAATCCATGCTAGCCCTTGGTGAGCGTGGCGGCATTGTGGTTGATGATAATTGTTTAACGTCCGACCCTGATATTTTCGCCGTGGGCGAATGTGCACTGTGGCAAAACCGCATATTTGGTTTGGTTGCACCAGGTTACACCATGGCTCGTGCCGCAGTAAGCGCACTAACAGGTGGTGATACCGTATTCACTGGCGCCGACATGAGCACAAAGCTTAAGTTGATGGGCGTGGAAGTGGGCTCTATTGGTGACGCGCATGAGCGTACCACTGGCGCACAAAGCTACACCTACTTTAATCAGCCAGAAGGCGTGTACAAGAAGTTGGTGGTAGATGAAAGCCAACAAAAAGTGTTGGGTGCCGTGTTAGTGGGTGATACGAGTGACTACGACACCTTGTTGCAATACGCCTTAAACGGCATTGATTTGCCGGAAAATCCTGAAACTCTTATTTTGCCAAGTGCAGGGGCTGCGCCAGCATTAGGGGCTGATGCACTGCCAGATACCGCCACAATTTGCTCTTGTCACAACGTGGCCAAAAGCGACATTGTATCGGCTATCGACGAAGGCTGCTGCAGCCTTAGCGACGTAAAAAGCTGTACAAAAGCCAGCACGGGTTGTGGTGGATGTACTGCTCTGCTTAAAAACGTGGTTGATAGCGAGCTTGAAAAGCGCGGTGTCGAAGTCTCAAAAGCCATATGTGAACATTTCAACCATACCCGCCAAGAACTATTCCATATTGTAAAAGTGAACGGCATCACCTCTTTTGATGAATTGCTCGACAAGCATGGTACCGGTCTTGGTTGTGAAATATGTAAGCCAGCAGCAGGCTCTATTTTAGCGTCTGTGTATAACGATTACGTACTTAAACAAGAGCATTTACCTCTTCAAGATACCAACGATATCTATCTTGGAAACATGCAAAAAGATGGCACTTACTCTGTGGTTCCTCGCGTGGCGGGGGGAGAAATTACGCCAGAAAAGCTAATTTTATTAGGCGAAGTTGCCAAGAAATACAGCCTGTATACCAAAATCACTGGCGGTCAGCGTATTGATTTGTTTGGCGCACGGGTCGATCAACTTCCTGATATTTGGGAAGCCCTTGTCAAAGGCGGCTTTGAAACAGGGCATGCATACGCTAAAGCCCTTCGTACGGTGAAGTCTTGTGTGGGCAGCACTTGGTGTCGCTACGGCGTTCAAGATTCGGTGAAAACCGCCATCGATTTAGAGAACCGTTATAAGGGCTTACGTGCGCCGCACAAGATTAAATTTGGCGTGTCCGGCTGTACGCGGGAATGTGCAGAAGCTCAAAGTAAAGATATTGGTGTTATTGCCACCGAAAATGGCTGGAATTTATATGTGTGCGGAAACGGCGGTATGAAGCCTCGCCATGCCGATTTATTCGCTACCGATTTAGATACAGAAACACTGGTTAAGTACATCGACCGCGTATTGATGTTTTATGTACGCACCGCCGATAGACTTCAGCGTACATCGGTATGGATGGACAACTTAGAAGGGGGCTTAGCTTACCTGCAAGATGTTGTCATGAATGACTCGCTAAATATTAACGCTGATTTAGAAGCCCAAATGGAAACCGTGGTTGGTGCTTATCAGTGTGAGTGGAAAACCACGCTTGAAAGCGAAGCCTCGCGTAAACGTTTCCGTCAATTCGTTAACACAGATGGCACCGACACAAACATTCAGTTTGTTTCTGAGCGAGGTCAAGTTAGGCCCGCCACTGAATTAGAGAAATCTAAAGGTGCCGACAACCTCATTGCGGTTGACGTAATTTAATAAGGAATAAACTGATGACAGCAAATACAGAAGTGGCGCCCCTTTGGCATGATGTGTGTGGCATTGATGAAGTGGTAACAAACAGCGGTGTTTGTGCACTTGTAGAAGGTCAGCAAGTGGCACTGTTTAGTGTGATGAGAGGTGGTGAGCAATTCCTTTACGCCATTAGCAACTGGGACCCTATCGGTAAGGCAAACGTGCTATATCGCGGCCTTATAGGTTCTATAGCTGATGATGTCGTGGTGGCATCGCCCCTTTATAAAGAGCACTACGTGTTGGCCACAGGCAAGTGTATTGAACGTGATGACGTAAGCGTAGTGGCGTATGACGTGAAAGTGGAAGGTGAGCGAATACTCGTTGCTGTCTAACCCACTTTTCTATGTTGTTTTTGTTTATTAAGAGAGTTTATCCATGAATATGGCTACACCAAAAACCACTATGCTGGAACCATTACTACGGCAAAAGCAAACCACCTGTCCTTATTGTGGTGTGGGTTGTGGTGTAGATATCAGTTGCAACGTTAGCGGGCTTATTACCTCCCTGGACAAGGTTACTGGTACGCCCGAGCATCCGGCCAATTATGGTCGTCTGTGTGTAAAAGGCACAAACCTGCTCGAAACAAACGATCTTAGCGGCCGTTTGCTTCACCCAACCATGGCAGGTGCAAAGGTAGATTGGGACACGGCTACCCGCGCGGTGGCTGATAAAATCACTCAGACTATTGCTGAACATGGGCCGGATGCCGTTGCGTTTTATGTGTCAGGGCAAATACTGACCGAAGATTATTATGTTGCTAATAAGCTCATGAAAGGGTTTATTGGCAGCGCCAACATAGACACAAATTCACGGCTTTGTATGTCTTCTGCCGTTGCAGGTTATAAACGTGCGTTTGGCGAGGATGTGGTGCCTTGTGATTACACCGATTTAGAATGTACTTCACTATTGGTGCTTACAGGCAGCAACACCGCATGGGCACACCCCGTATTATTCCAGCGCATTCAAAGGGCTAAGCTGCGCAATCCTGATATGAAGGTGGTGGTAATTGACCCGCGAGAAACTGAGACCTGCACAATTGCAGACTTACATTTACCGCTAAAAGCAGGCAGCGACGTTGCATTGTTTAATGGGTTACTTCAATTTGCTCACAACAATGGGGCAATAGATGAAGCTGCGATTGGTGAGTTTACCCAAGGATTGAATGACGCCATCACAAGTGCTAACACTATTGATGCAAAAGACGTGGCTAGTCTGTGCGGTTTAAATGAGGCGGATTTAACCACCTTTTATGATTGGTTTATCAATGCTGACACTGCAGTTACTTTCTATTCCATGGGGGTTAACCAATCTTCAGCTGGGGTAGATAAAGCTAACGCCATTATTAATTGTCACTTGGCATTAGATTTTATTGGCAAACCAGGTTGTGGGCCTTTTTCTATAACCGGTCAGCCAAATGCCATGGGGGGCAGAGAAGTGGGGGGGTTAGCCAATATGCTGGCGGCCCACTGTGATATTGAAAACCCTGAGCACCGTGAAAATGTAAAAGCGTTTTGGCAGTCTCCGGCTATGCCAGAGTGCGGCGGATTAAAAGCGGTAGACTTGTTTTCAGCTATGGATGCAGGGCAAATCAAGTTTGTGTGGATAATGGGCACAAACCCTGTGGTGAGTATGCCCTATCGGGAGCAAGTTGAATCGGCGCTGAAAAAGTGCGACATGGTGGTGGTATCAGATATTGTACAAAGTAACGATACCCTTGCCTTTGCTGATATTGCACTGCCTGCAACAGGATGGTCAGAAAAAGACGGTACTGTAACCAATTCTGAGCGCAGAATTTCCCGTCAACGAGGCATCATGCCGCCTCCAGGTGAAGCCAAACATGATTGGCAAATTATGTGTGATGTAGCCAATAAAATGGGTTTTGCCAGCGGGTTTTCCTACTCTCACCCGAGCGAAATATTTGATGAACATGCCCGTTTAACAGCATACAAAAACGACGGCGCGCGATTGCTCAATCTTGCCCCTTTAACCGGCAAATCTCAGGCTCAATATGATGCAATGGCGCCTGTGCAATGGCCACTGACTATCAATAGTGATAAAACGCTTTCAGCTGTTCGCCCTTTTCATAACAAGGTGTTTTCTACCCCGACGGGCAAAGCAAATTTTGTTGCAGTGCGATTCTTACCTCCCACTCAAGTTACCTCGAATGCATTCCCCTTTGTACTTCATAGTGGGCGAATGCGCGACCAGTGGCACACCATGACACGAACCGGCAAAGCGCCGGTACTCCATGCTCATACTGACCACGCTAATGTTTATGTTCATCCCGAAGATGCAAAAGCATTGGGTGTTTCAACAAATGACTATGTCACGCTTAGCAGTAAAGTGAGCGGCGAAACACCCTGTATCTTCCCTGTGCAAATCGATAAACGTCAGCGCCAAGGCGATGTATTCGTTCCTATACATTGGTCTGGGGAGTGGGGTTCGCACAGTAAGTTGGCAAAACTTTATGCGCCAGCGACCGACCCTATTTCAGGGCAGCCAGAACTTAAGCATGGTGCGGTATCGATTACGCCCCTTAACTTTTCAAGCTACGGAAAGCTCTATATTAGTGATGACGTTCAAGCGGCACATGGCGAATGGGATATCGTAAAGGTGCTGAACGAGGTAGTGGAAAGCAATAACGGCTACTGGGCTAAATATTTAATTGATAATGGGCTGGGCGTATCTATTGCCAGCCAACTTGAATCGCAAGCGGTAATAAAAGGGTTGCTAGAAAAACTACCTAAAACGTGGGTGTGCTATCAACACAAAACCGCCGACAGCCAAGTGCTTATTTGTACTTATCAAGATTCGTTTTGTTTTATGGCGTTTTTCGGTACGCACAGCCCCAGTACGAAGCCAAAGTATGATGTACCAAATTCATGGGTAGACAGCGCATTAACGCAAAGTTTCAACCCTGAAAAACTGGCTAACTTTTTACGTTGTGACATTGACGAAGAATTTTTAAATGGTCCAGTGGTTTGTAGCTGTTTTTCTGTAAGGGAAAAAACCATTAGCAAAGCAATAGTAGACGGGTGCTCATCAGTTTCTGCATTGGGCGATACGTTAAAGTGCGGCACAAATTGCGGCTCTTGCAAACCGGCTTTAGCAACATTAATTAACGAACATGCTATCACAGTAGAAGACGTCGCTCGTGAAAGTTAACACCAAGCGCGTGGCTGATAAGAAAGCTACGAAGGTTACTATCGAGAATGCCACTGGCAATGTTACTAGCAAAGCATCTTGCATAAACGTGACAACTACAATAGCTATTATCACAAGAGCGACTAACACAAGAGCAACGACGAACTTTGCTCTGGAGAGATTATCATGAACACTTTAGTTAACACCTTTGGGCTGTTGTTTCGCAATGCATTATCGCAACCTGCTAGGTACTCCACATCAGGTTTTTTAAGTGGATGGTTAGGCAACGGAAAAAGCGCGCCACGTAGCAAGAAAGAAGGCAAAGTGTACATCGTTGGGGCTGGCCCAGGCGATGTTGAATTACTCACCCTTAAGGCGCTTAGATTAATCAAACAAGCTGATATTGTTTTGTTTGATGCATTAGTGGGCAAAGATGTTATTGCTGAAATTCCCCGTCATGTGAAACGTGAATATGTGGGTAAACGCTGTGGTCAGCACAGTATGAAGCAGCAAGAGATTAGCGCGAAGGTCGTTGAGCTAGCGAAGGCCGGTCATTGTGTGGTGCGACTTAAAGGTGGCGACCCTGCGTTGTTTGCTAGAACTTGCGAAGAAACCATGGCACTGACAGAAGCGAACATTCCTTTTGCTATTGTACCTGGCATTACGGCGGCCTCAGGCATGTCTGCTTACACAGGTATCCCACTGACGGATAGACGCTGTGCCCAGTCAGTAAGTTTTATTACTGCCCATTTTCAAAACCCTGAAGCATGGCCCGATATGCCCCAGTTGGCAAAAAACGTAGCTTCTCAAACCGTGGTGGTTTACATGGGGTTAAGTCGCTTGTCTTTGCTATGCGACGCGTTGGCAAAACAAGGCATTGCCAACGACTGGCCTGTAGCGGCAGTTGAAAATGCAACAAGCCCACAACAGCGGGTGATAGAGGGGAGCTTAGGTACCATTGGTAGTTTGGTGTCTGAAGCGAATGTTAGTGGTCCTACGTTACTTATTTTTGGAAAGGTGGTAGAGTCACGACAACTCGTCAATACATCACTTTTACACAATAAGCAGCATGTCTCAGCAATTTAGCAACTATATAAAAATCATCGGCAAGGGCCAAAAAGGGGGGCGCAGTCTTACCCGCCAAGAAGCTTACGAGTCTATGAAGATGGTTTTGTCTAATCAGGTTACCGGCGATCAACGTGGTGCGTTTTTAATGCTCTTGCGTACGCGAGAAGAAACCCC
>Ga0115012_10001384_pt1 | contig 14086 bp, 7 predicted proteins | sample TroAtlMetagenome_FD_88706 | JGI IMG/M metagenome (GOLD analysis project Ga0115012, IMG submission 88706) | Marine eukaryotic phytoplankton communities from Atlantic Ocean - Tropical Atlantic ANT10 Metagenome | ecosystem: Environmental > Aquatic > Marine > Oceanic | place: Tropical Atlantic Ocean...
ATTTCGTTTGATCCAGGCATTAGCAATTGTACATTATAATTTCCTTCAACACGTACCTCTACTTCCATTGTAATAGCTTCACCTTTGCCTTGGTCATCACTTGCAACAGCTTCTACGATTATTGTAACAACTTCTCCTGCATCCGCTCCAGATGAAATAGTAACTTGCAATCTTGCAGAATTAGTTTCTTGAAATCCATCAAGCGTCCCAGTACCAGTAGAATCACTCCAACCTTCTGGACGATTTCCCTCAGTTCCTCTGTACCAGTCTTTCTTTTGAACTTCATAATTTATACTATCAGACCATTTATTCACAAGTTTGAAATTGAAGGAAACAGTGGCCCCAGGTTCTCCACTGACAGAAGCACTTGTGGTTGAAAATTCTAAGCCATAGCGAACTCGTACTTGAGTGGTAAGGCTCAAATCATCATCAACACTAGGGTCATTTTGAGAAGTAGCAGTTAGAGTTACGCTATCATCATCTCCAAAATCAACATCATCATCAGTTGTAATTGTTAAAATTACAATTTGGCTTGAAAAAGCGTCGATGGTTACTTCAGTATCCTCAAATTCAGTATCCCAATCATTTCCATTAGTTGAAAGTGTAAAAGTATCTTGTTTATTTCCTTCATTGTTAACTTGTATTTCATAAGTGGTTTGGTTATCTATATCTACCGAACCAATAGTTTCTCCTCCTTCAGTTAATTGGAGTGAGACAGCTGCTTTTTCGTTAACAGTCAGAGATAAACTGATTTCTTCTAGATCATCAGAATCTTTATCTTTACATCTTAAATTAATTTGATAATCGCCATATACTGCATTTTCTGTAGCTTCAACAGATACAGTTATTCCATTTTTTACTGAATTATCAGATACATCAACTTTTGGAATAGTATCCGACTTAGAAGTCAATGAAGTATCTCCATTATGGCTCCACCAAACATCGATACCTGAACTTTGCAAATCATCATCATTCAATATTTTCATTTCAAAAGACATTGGTTGATCAACTACATTTTCTATTTGCACTTTCATTTCAATAATATTCTCAGGATCTACCTCAGATTCTCCATCTGCAGGATCATCAAAATCTAAGTTAAAATCATCAGCATCAGCAGATGCGTTAGAGGCAGATATTCCAACAAAAATTAGCGTTGCGAATAGAATTAGATTTCTTATGTAGCTCATTGCAGAAAAACTTCTAACCGGCAGTTGATATAAATTTTATGTTGACTGAACAAAAGTATTACATTGGGTTTCTAAATGCAAGATAGTGGATATAACTGACAATCATTTTCATTTAGACCCAGGGGGCCAAAAGGAAAAAGCAGTCAAGGATTTTTTGAATTCAGGCGGTACACGATTGGTTTTAGTTCATAAACCATACTCACCTTGGGATAAAATAGAACAATTCAAGGAACAAGTAAAAATCACCCTTAAACTTTCTAAAAAAGCTCGAAATGCAGGTGCTAAAGTAGCGGTAGTAGCTTCACCTCATCCAGTTCAATTAATTAAATTATTAGATAAATTTGATTCTAAGACAGCTTCAGATTTGTATCTAGATGCAGTGGATTTTTGTACTGATTTAGTCAGTGAAAATGAAATAGTAGGACTAGGAGAACTAGGCAGACCTCATTTTGAAGTTGATAATGAAATTTGGAATTTATCTAATAAAATTCTTCAAGAATCATTAATAAGAGCTAAAGAAGTAGATGCGTCGGTTATTTTGCATACTGAAACGGGAACTCCAGACGTAATGTCAGATTTATCGAATATAGCAAGCAAGGCAAGTTTTCCTAAGTCTAGATTAGTAAAGCATTATGGAGGTATAGGTTCAATAGAAAATAGCCATGGACTTACAGTTTCACTTTTGGCATCTAATGAAAATATAAGATATGCTTCTGAAAATAATCGTGAACATATGTTAGAGACAGATTATCTAGATGATCCCAATAGGCCAGGGGCAGTCTTAGGTCCAAAGACAGTTCCGAGAAAAACTTTAAAATCTTTTCAGGAAGGAATTATAGATGAAGAACAACTTTCTAAGATACATACAGATTTACCAGATTATATTTACAAGGATTTTAGTTAAACTTCCACTTTTTCATCAGATTTTAGTTCCCATTCTATGGATAATCTCCATTGCCTACACCAAGCTTCAATGACATGCCTTTCATGATTTGTCCCTACAAATTCAGTAATAATAACATCTTTACCTCTTTTTGACATCTTAAATGCTCCAGTCATTCGAGTTGAATTAAAAATTACATTACATGCTCCCAATCCAAATTTCTGCTTTACATCCTCATTTAGATAATGGGCAAGTCGATCAGCTTGATTTAGGACAAAACTACCTTGGAATAAATGTCCTTTTACAAGATTAATATCATCTTTTAGTAGCCAATAAAGAGTTTCACTTCCTTCTTTGAAAAAACCTTTAACCAATACTTCTTCTTTTTCTAATTCGAAGAGAATTTTTCTCAGTTCAGCCATTGGTATTTCTCCTTTAAGAAGCATTCCTAATCCTTCTGCAGAAACTATTCCAAAAGATTCAATTAGTCTTTTTACAACTACAAATCTTGCTTTTTCAGGTTCATAAATTCTATTTACAGGTAAAGTTCTATAATTTCCTCTTGTTGTTCGAACTAAATGTAAAGACTGGTAAAGCCTTGCAAGTGATTGTTTAAATGAATCAGGATCCATTCCGCTTCTTCGATATAATTCTTCTCGTGGCAATCCTTTTGAATCTATAGCTAAAGCAAGTAATCTTCTATCTTCTGGATTAGGAGGTTCATTTCTTGCATCTCTATAAACAATAGCATCTCTCACATTACAATATGTAGAATACCCCGGAATCATTACTCCTTGAACCAATTCCATTTCATTGCCATAATCTTTAGGATGGAAGAATCTCCCTTGAACTCTTAATGACAATTCATATTCAGATCGTATACCTCCCATTACTCTGAATGCCTCATTGGCATTTCTAAATCTTCTTTCAGGATGTATTCTTTGTCTCCAGAGTAAATATCCAGAAATGTCTCTTTCTTGATAAGAAATATCTAAAACAGGACCTTTAACCAGCCAATCACGTATTCTTTGATATCCCCTATCTAAAAATTGATTAACTATGTTTTCGTCTAAATCAGGAACTTTCGTCCCTTCAAATACTTTTATTCTAATTATATTGCTGTGAAAGTTTTCTTGGTATAATGAAAATTCGTCTAAACCATCTAAGAATTCACCAATTGTAATATTCTCATTAAGAATAATTTCTCTTACATCTAATAGTCCAGACATAGCCCATGATTCAATATATCCTGAAACCATACCTCCTTTTATGATCGGGTTTGTCCAGGCTTCACCATAATTAGAGTACATTTCTCTTCTTATGTGAGTTAACATAGGATCTCTCCAAGAGATTACTCGAGTTATATTTTTTTCTTCAGTATTTTTAATTTCTTCTAACTCTTCACTAAGACAATAAGTAAATAATCTAGTAGCGCCAACAACAATAATTCTAGAAATAAGTTCTTCTTCTTGTAGTTGATTAATTATATTTCTAGCAGAATCTAACGGCAATCCACATTCTCTACGAAGCTCTGCAAATGTTAATGGTCCTGAGCTTCTTAAAACATCAAGCATCAAGCTTCTAACTGCATTCTCCGGCGCATCATATTCATTCAAAAGCCTATATCTATTATGAGTAGTCCACGGATTTCGATGACGGTTGTATCTATGGATTATTAAATTCTCTTCTAAACTCCTCAACGCCCCATCAATTACTTCAGTTTTTATTTCTAATTCTTTTGAAATTTCGCTTTTTGTCATAGGGGGGCTTCTTCTAAGCATATCTACGATTAAATTTTGAACTTTTCCATTTACTTCTCTTTTGAATAATGCTTGATACATTCCTATTTTATTTGCCGGAACATACCTCAACCTTCCAGAGAAAAAGCGTCCTTGTAATATTGCATCAGAATCTCTCCATTCCCACCATTCATTTAAATCAGGTTTATTGAGCCTATGAAATACTATTCTTGGAGATGAAACATCAGTGTATTGATCAAATAAAGATTGCAAAGAATCAAATTTCTTAAATAATTTTTTATCAATATATTCACGTAACGTAACTTCAGAAACAACTTCTAGTCCACCATGAGATTGCGCTTCTAGGTATATTACATCTTCAGCCAATAAATACTGAGGAACTTTTCTACCAAGAGAAAAATTACCCCCTTGTACAACTCCTTGCTCTTCAAGTTCATACAATGTTTGATTAATTATTTCCTCTGGTAAATTTAGTTCTACAGATAGTTCTTCTGAAGATCTAGGCCCCACAAAACCAACATGTTTCTTTATGACCCAGTCTAATGATTTTTCATAATTTAAACTTTTTTCAATGTTTCGTTTTGAATAGGTTTCTACCTTTTTACAAACTAAATAATTTGCATGTAGTTCATCAGCAATTATCTTTTTTGTTATTTTCGTATTTTTCTTTACTTTGGAATAGACCTTATTTGCCTCAGCAGTTATTTTTTCATCTTTACAATATGCGGATTTATAGTAGGGAACTAAATCAGGTAAAGAATAAAGCGTTTCTTTATGCCCAGTCCATACAGACTCAACAATACCTTCTTCAATTATCTTTTTTGCTAAATCTTGCATTTCAGAAGCTGCCCGATCAGACATTCGATAAACTGATTTTTCTTTGTCATCTAATAAAAACAATCCACCAATTTGTTTTATTGCTTCTATCAAACTTTCTTCATTAGTGATTATTGGTTTCTTTTCATTGAAGTAACTATCAATTAATTCTTTTTCAAATCGAGGTTTATCTCCTCCATCTTCTTCCAAGACTTTACCAAGTACTTGTGAATGCAATTCACGTAAAAGAGCCGAACGGTCCTCCATTAGCACAATATCACTTAAACCAGAAAGAATTAATCCGTGTGCTAAAGGAGAAGGTATAGGTGAATATGTTCTGTAGTTTATCTTTCGTTTTCCATTTTTAACATCATCAAGGACGTGTTGAGCATTTTTTAAATCAAATGCATCATATAGTACTTCACGATATGCTTCTTCCAACATTGGAAAACTGTCCACTTCATTAATTGCTTCTAATACTTGCGATGTTCTAAGTTGTTGCCTTGGCAGTGATATTTCTCTTCCCTTATAATTTCTTAGAACCATAAATGAACGATTGGCACAGTGCCGGAATCGTTGAGCAAAAATTTCAGTATTCTTAATAGCTTTTCTTAAAAGAGGTTCTAATTTTCCAGGCATTAATCTTTCAGCAAGCCCTTCAATAGCTAACCTTGTTGGAAAAGTTAACAAGAAAGCATCATCACTTAAGGAGATTCTAACACTACTTCCAATTTCTTTACCAAGTTCAAATGCAAAAGCTCTTGAGAGTGCATCATTCACTCTTCTTCCAAATGGGAAATGGAATATTGCACCATTTCGTCCTCTATTATCAATATATCCTTCAACAAGCAAATTTTTATCCGAAGGAATAAATCCGCAAAGTTTCCGTTGTTCATCCAAATGTGAAATAACCGTTTTTGCAGCTCCAGTATCTAATTTGTATATTTCATTTAACCATTGCTCAATATCCTTATCTTTATTTTCTAATTTTTCTTCCAGTTCATGCCTAAATTTCCCTACAGATTCAGATAAATCAAAAGAGCGCGGCAGCATCTCTCCAGACCATGAGGGAACAGTTGGTTTTCTTCCAAGACCATCTTTTACAACAACAGTTGACCTATTAGATTCAATGTATTGATATGTTCTTCCACCAAGTACAAATATGTCATTTTTTGACAAATTTTCAACAAATTTTTCAGATAAATTACCTAATTGAATACCTCTTCCTTCTAAAACAACGGCATAGTTGATTTCTTGAGGTATTGTTCCAATATTCATATTGTAAATTTGTCTTGATCCTCTTTTGATACCTATTTCTTTTTTCTTTTTGTCATACCAAATTTTAGGATATACGCCATGCTTTTCTAATGAATCTCCACCGAGGAAGTCAAGTATTTCTAAGAATTCACTTTTTGTTAAATTTCTATAAGGATAGGCAGATGAAATTAATTTATACATTTCATCAACATTCCATTGCTTATCCAGAGACATACCAATAATTGATTGAGCGAGAACATCTGTAGCTTTTTCAGGTATTGAAACACGATCAATTTCACCTTCGTATGCAGATTTAACTAAAACTGCACATTCGATTAGATCATCTGAATCAAAAACTACCAATCTCCCTTTTGAAATGGCTCTTAGGGCGTGACCAGCTCTTCCTATCCTTTGTAATCCCTTTGCTATTGATTTAGGTGAACCAATTTGAACTACTAAATCCACATATCCAATATCAATTCCTAATTCTAAACTAGTTGATGAGATTACTACGTCCATTTCTCCAGCCTTTAATTTCTTTTCAACATCAAATCTCATTTCTTTAGAAAGAGAACCATGGTGCGCAGCTAATTTTTCGATTCCTCTTTCTTGAAGCTGCATGGCAATAGACTCAGTTCCAGCTCTTGTATTTGTAAAAATTAAAGTAGTTCTGTGATCTTTAACTAAATCTACTAGCATATCATACATTTTACTGTTAATAATTTCAGTAGAGTGTAAAGTAAGGTCATCTACGGGACATAATACTTTCAAATCTAAATGCTTTCTTTCCTTAACATCGACAATGTTTACAGGCCTTGGTTTTTTTCCTTTATAACCACCTAGAAATCCTGCTATGTCTTCAATTGGTGCTTGAGTTGCTGAAAGTCCTATTCTTACAGGTTCTTCTTCCATAACTTCAGCTAATCGCTCTACAGATAACGAAAGATGGGTTCCTCTTTTATTATTTGCCAAATCATGTATCTCGTCTAAAATAATATATCTTGTTCTTCTAAAGTGGTCTCTAAATTTTTTTGAAGATAATAACAAACCTAAACTTTCAGGTGTAGTTATTAGAATATGAGGAGGCTTTCGAACCATTTTCGCTCTATCTTTTAAAGAAGTATCTCCAGATCTTACAGCTACTTTGATATCTGGGACGTCCATCTCAAGTTTTTCAGCTAAAGACATCATCTCTTCCAGAGGTTGTTTTAGATTTCTATCAATGTCATTTGCAAGTGCTTTGAGAGGAGAGATATAGATAGCATGAACACCTTCTTCAAAATTTCCTTTTCGATATTTTTTAAAGAAATCATTTAGAATACTTAAAAAAGCAGTGAGTGTTTTACCAGAACCAGTGGGGCTTGAAACAAGAACATTTTCCTTATTCTCGATTAATGGAACTGCCATTGCCTGAGGGGGTGTCAAATCATTAAATCTTTCATTAAACCATTTTCTTACTAATGGTTCAAAACTTTTGAGTATTTCTCTTTTAGTACTTCTATCTTTAATGTATTTTACCATGTTTTTTATTTCGATATTTGCAGGACATTAGCAAGGGGCCTAATAATCTTTGGGTAGTTTTTTGCAATATAGTATGTGCTAAACTCTTTTTAGGACATCCTTTAGTCTAAATTCGAGCCATCGTGGCTAAGGGGTATAGCGGTGCATTGGTAATGCGCAGGTCGTGGGTTCGATTCCCACCGATGGCTCCATTATTCCATATAATAAGCGGAATGTCCTTTAGCCCATTTATTTATGTTAATGATTTCAACATTTTTAAATATTTCACTTAATTTCTTTTTTGTATCTTCAAATATAGTTTTATTTTTCCCTGAAATTGATTGCGTTTTTAGCATCAAGAAAGCACATTTTGGTTTAAAGTAATTACAATTTCTAATGAAAATATCTACTTGATCATTTTGTGCAATATCTTGGTAAATTATTTCAGGATTATTTGCCTGAATTCTATATTTTTCTGGAAAATGAGCGTCTTCCAAACAGGGGATAATGTTTTCTTTGGTTTTAGCCAAAACCAAAAGTTCAGCCATAGCTACAGCAGAGATTTCCACAGCAGTAATATTATTGGTTAGACATATTTCACTTAGATAACTAATTGTATTTCCTTCAGCAGAACCTAAGTATAGAATTTTGCTATTTTTTTTAAAAGGCCAATTTTTTCCACCAGCCATTAGATAAGCAGATAATTTTGAATGATATGGATTCCAAACATCCCATCCTTGCTTTTTTCTTATTTGTAATAATCCTCTTTTTTTTCTTAAATTATTTGGTAGTGACATTAACTTAGGCCTTGTTTTTCAGCTTCCATTGCTTCATTTATTCCTGGATCAGATATTCCAGTCCAAGGCTCCGCTCCAATAATATTTGTAGAATCCATCCCTTCTATCCATAGGTCAAGACCTTCAAAGCTACTTCTAGTTCCTTCAGGTATACTTAGTTTATATTTTGTAGATTCAGTAGTAGGCAGACCAACAGACCAAATTATTTGATTTCCGCTACGTTTACCAGGTCTTGGTTCAGCGTTAGTAATTGAATGACCTGGTACTTCAGCACGTAGTTTAAAATTGGCAGATCTTAATCTATAGTTAGTAATTTTGATTTCAATATCAATCCCTTCATTGCTATACTCAATATTTTCTTCAATCCATACCACGTCCATTATGGCGGCAACTACTTTGTCCAAATTTGGCACAGGTTTTCCAACTACGCTAGAGGTTTTTTCAGCAATGGCAGGTAAAACCTTTTGAACTAAATCAAATTTTTCGCTAACCTTTGCTCTTTTTTTCTGTTTTTTAAGATGTCTAGCAAGAGTTTTTGCATTATTTCTTAATGCAAGAACAATATCTTTTTTTATTTCAGGAATATCAGCTATGGCTTCTTTAGCCTCAGAAGTAAAAGGAATATTTGTAGAGGCAACATGGATTAAGATAATGGCCGGACCACTTGGAGTTCCTTTTCCTCCTTTTTGGTCTAATCCATACAATCTCCAATTGATGCTTTGTACAGCTTTTGTTATTGCACAGCCTCCAGCTTGGTAAAGTAGAGGCACCCTATTTGCAAACCTTAACATTTGGACAGGTTGATCTTTAGGTAAATTTCCTCCATAAACCATCCCTACTTCAACTAAAAATGGAGTTCCAGAAAAAACAGAGGGAGTTCTACTTATTGGAAGAGTATAGAAATCAGGCCTATATTCTTCCAATACTTGCTTTAGTCCCATTTTGATTAATTTGGGCCCAATAGGTACTAAAATTCCACTAGTAGGAGTTCTGATACTTGTTTTCTTAAAAGATTCAATCAGGGCTTTTGCTTCAACCCGAGTTAAATCCTGCGGCCTTACAATGTTAGCAATTCGGGATTTTTTTAGAACATCATTTATGCTTTTTGTCCCCATCGATGAGAAATCTTTACGGAGAAATTTAGCCATTTGATATTCAGAACTATGCTGTGCCATTCTCATTACTTGTCCAAGTTCAACACCATGTGGATGAGGTTTGACACCTTCAGTAGGTAATTTAGGCAAATTTGATATTGCACGATCAAAGATGAAAACTTTTTCATCAGGATTGGTGAAGACAATCTTAGCATGTGGATTAACAATTGCAGTTGATTTAATGTATTCAAGAACCGAAGGCCTTGCTTCACGATATCGACCTTTTATTGAAAAGGACACTTTAGTTCCATGTTCCTTTTCAGGATGAATTCCATCTTCATTGACTTCTTGTAATTCATCTTTCCAAATGAAATCTTCTTTTCTTTCAACATTTCCACGATTATTTCGTGTATCTAATTTCATAGTTATTTTTGTAGCTAAATGTTCTTTAGAAATACGTGTAGAAATGACTGCAGACCGGCCAGTAGTTAATTGACCATACATTATTGCAGCAGAGATACCAATTCCTTGTTGCCCTCTTGATTGTTTTCCACTACCAAATCTAGATCCATATAGTAGCCTTCCAAAAACATTAGGGACATTCTCTTCGATAATTCCAGGTCCATTATCTTCTATGGAAAGACTCAATTCATCTTTTCCTTGATTGCCTATTTTTATAATTAAATCAGGAAGAATTCCTGCCTGTTCACAAGCATCTAAACTATTGTCTACACCTTCTTTGACAGCAGTAATTAGTGAATGAGTCGGATTATCAAAACCTAAGATATGTCTATTTTGTTCAAAAAATTCAGAAACCGGTATGTCTCTTTGTTCCTTAGCCATTTGATGGGCTTTTGTTTTTTTAGTTTTTTTATTCTTTATAGTATCTTTAGGTTTAGATATTTTTGGTTCTTCTTTTTTTACACTTTCTTCGGGATTTTCAGATATTTTCTCTTCCTTCTTTTCAACTTTTTTTTCTTGTTTAATCTCTTTGTCCTGTTTTTTTTCAGGCTCTTTTTCTTCAGTTTCAAAATTGAAGGTCATTTGACCCATTAGTATGCTATAAAGACCAATAATTAAATTAGATGCCTGATTAGCTGTAGTTTATTTTACATCGCTTAGATTTAGGTAATTGATTTTTTACAATTTTTTTATTCCAATGTGCACAACCAACAACAGATTTTTTGTATCTAATAGCAATGAATCCCGGTTCTATATTATTTTTTTTAACATTTATTTCCAAATCATGTCCTTTGCAATATTCGATTAGATTGGCTTTGCTTATGTCTAAAACATTTATTTTTATTTTTGAACCAAATAGTTGAAGAAAATTAGTAGTAGGTTTAGGTGTTTTATCAAATCTAAAAATACAAAGTCCTGAACTTTCAGGAATAAATCTTAAATTGATTAATTCTTTAATCATATATATTTTATTTTTACTTCCTTCGTATAGTTGATATTCTTCGAATACTTCTTTAGACATACCAAATCTTTCTACACAGTATTCAATTAACAATGCAGTTTTATCTTTATCTAGTAATTTTAACATTTTTCAATCCTCGTTATAAAAAAGCCATCAGTATCATTATGATGTGGCCATATTCTACCACATTTTTCTATTTCTTTATCATAGGTTTCACCTTTCCAATGAGTAATGCCTTTTCCTATTGTTAAATTTTTGATATTTACATTTTTTAATTTCACAGAATGATTTTGTAATATTGAGTTAACGACTTTTTCATTTTCCTCAGGGGCAAAAGTGCACGTTGAATAAATAATCTGGTCACCTTTCTTAGCCATTTCACAGGTTCTTTCTAATATTCCTTTTTGAGTTCTTGAAAAACGATTATAATCATTTTCTTTCAAATTTCTTCGAATGGTGTTTTTTTTCCGAATTGTCCCTTCTGAACTACATGGAGCATCAACAAAATATATGTCAGCTTCCGTATTTGGGAATGATCTAAAATCACGAAGTGTTACTGTGGTATTTGTTATTCCTAATCTGTCTAAATTTCCTCTTAATGATTTTAATCGAGAATGTTTGTTATCATTTGCTATAATTTCACCCTTATTTTGCATCATCTCAGCAATTTGAGTTGTTTTTGATCCAGGGGCTGCACAGCAATCAATGACTCTTTTAGATTCATTAATATCAGGAGTAACTAGTGCAGGCATCATAGAAGTTAATTCTTGTATGTAAATTTGACCCGTAAAATGTTCTATGCTACTTCCTAGATTTTCTAATTTTGTTGTAAAACCATTGTTGTACCAATCAGTACATTCTATGGTTTCATCATATTTTCTTAGATTAGATAATATTTTTTCACTATCGCCTTTTAGTGAATTTATTCTGAATGATTGCTTTAATGGGCGATTAATGGCTTCATCAAAGCTTTGTACATTATCAACGATATTAGCATAGCGTTCAACAATTTTTTTTTGCAAAGTGGTTTGTTTTTCTGCGTTCATGCCCTTAAAACATGAGCTTTAGGATTTTTCACTTTAGCCATCACATTCCTTGTATCTATGATTATCTTAGCATGTTTCCCTACCATTTCATAATCAACATTTGAATGGTCTGTAGCGATTAGCACTGCATCAGCATTTTTTAGATTTTCTTTATTTAGTTCAACGTATTCAATTTCTTCAGCATTCTTAATATAAGGATCATGATAACTTATTTTAGCTCCTTTAAATTTTAGTAAATTTATAATTTTTAAGGATGGCGATTCTCTCATATCATCAATATCTTTTTTGTATGCAAGCCCCAAAATTAATATGTTACTTTTTCTAATACTTTTTGAATGATCATTTAGAGCTTTTCCAATTCTATGCGCTACATTCTCGGTCATTTTTCTATTTATCTCTCCAGCTAATTCAATGAATTTAGCTTCAGTATTGTATTCTTTTGCTTTCCAGGAGAGGTAAAATGGATCTATTGGAATACAATGGCCACCCATGCCTGGGCCAGGATAGAATGGCATAAAGCCGAATGGTTTGCTATCTGCAGCTTCAATAACTTCCCAGATATTAATATTCATTCTTTCAAATATTAATTTCAATTCATTTACCATCGCTATGTTTACTGCACGAAAAATATTTTCCATTAATTTTGTCGCTTCTGCAGTTTCAGGTGAACTAACCTTTACAGTTTGCTCTATTATTTCCGAATAAAGTTCGTTTGCTACGTTTAGACACGCAGGAGTTAATCCTCCAATAACCTTTGGGATTCTAGCTACTGAAAAATCTTTGTTTCCAGGGTCCTCTCGTTCGGGTGAATATGCTAAAAAGAAATCTTTTCCAGCAGATAATCCTGACCTCTCTAGGATTGGCTTTATAATTTCTTTAGTTGTGCCAGGATATGTAGTAGATTCTAAAATAACAAGTTGCCCTTTTTTCAGATTTTTAGAGATAGTAGTTGTTGCCTTTTTTACATATGACATGTCTGGTTGTTCATAGATATCTAATGGTGTTGGAACACACATTAAAATACAATCTACATTTTTCAATTCATCAAAATTGGATGTAGCTTTACTTCCATTTTTAATATATTTCTCCATAGATTCTTGAGAAATATGTTTCATTATTTGTTTTCCGGAATTAATATTTTTTACTTTTTCATCATCAGTATCAAAACCAATTACCTCAAAACTATTATTAGCAAATTCAATGCCTAAGGGTACTCCAACATATCCCATTCCAATTATTCCTATTTTTGCTTTCTTGGAGTTTATTTTGTCTATAAGTTCATTTTCATTCATAATTTTGTAATCCATCCATATTCATCCTCAGTTTCTCCAAATTGTATTCCTGTTAGAATATCATATAATTGACGGGTAATTTTACCAACATCAGATTTAGAGAATTCATATTCTTTATTTTGGTATTTTATTGATCCGATTGGAGAAATAATGGCAGCAGTGCCTGCACAGAAGACTTCATCTGCCTTTAAGGCCTCTTCAATATCGATTTTTCTTTCTTCAATTTCCATACCTAGTCTGTTTTTAGCCAAAAATAGTACAGAGTTTCTTGTTATTCCTGGCAAAATAGAGCCAGTTAATTTAGGAGTGATTAATTTATTTCCATATATTGCAAAGAAATTTGCAGCTCCAACTTCTTCAATGTATTTTTCTTCAGCAGCATCAAGATAGATAACTTCAGCATATCCTTGTTTTTTAGCTTGTCCACTAGGTAGCATACCAGGTACATAGTTACCTACAGCTTTTACACCCCCAGTCCCCTTCAGTGGCGCTCTATGGTAATCATCCGTTACTATTAGTTTTATTGGACTTAGTCCTCCTTTGAAATAAGGCCCTACTGGAGAGCAATAAACCATGAATGTGTATTCAGAAGAAGGAGCAACTCCTAGCCCTTCACCTGAACCAAAAATAATGGGTCTTACATATAGTGCACCTTTGTCAGTGCTTGGGATATAATCAATATTGTCTCTAACAATACTTTTAACGCCATCTAAGAATATATTTTCAGAAATTTCAGGCATTGATAATCTTAAACAGCCATTAGCCGCTCTTCTCGCATTTTCTTCTGGGCGGAACATAATAATTTCATTATTTTCAGTTCTATATGCCTTCATTCCTTCAAAAAGTCCTTGACCATAATTTAGAATAGTTGCTGCCGGTGATATACTAATATTATTGAAAGGCACCAATTCTCCTTTTTCCCATGTCCCATTGATGTTACATTTTGAAACATACATTGATTTGGTTTCAGTAAAAGAAAATGTCAGATTGTCGTAATTAATTTCATCCGGTTTCATTTGTGATCCTCCATA
>Ga0115012_10001385_pt1 | contig 14077 bp, 5 predicted proteins | sample TroAtlMetagenome_FD_88706 | JGI IMG/M metagenome (GOLD analysis project Ga0115012, IMG submission 88706) | Marine eukaryotic phytoplankton communities from Atlantic Ocean - Tropical Atlantic ANT10 Metagenome | ecosystem: Environmental > Aquatic > Marine > Oceanic | place: Tropical Atlantic Ocean...
AAGGCCAAGGTCAGCAAGGTCAGCAAGGTCAACAAGGCCAACAGCAGGATAACGGGCAAGGACAGCAACAGCAAGGCGGCCAGCAAGGCGGCCAGCAAGGCGACCAGTCCCAACAAGACCAGGGAGGCCAAAACGGCCAAAATGGTCAGAACCAGCAAGAGCAAGGCCAGACCCAAAACGGCCAGCAAGGTCAGCAAGGTCAACAAAACGACCAGCAACAAGGCCAGCAGCTGGATAACCAGGACCAAAACGGCGAAAACGACAACGATGGTGACGGAATCCCAGATGATCTAGACAATGACGACGATAACGACGGAATTGCTGATGATCTAGACCAGAATCCAAACGATCACGACAACGATGGCATCGACGACGCTGAAGACAACGACGACGATGGTGACGGAATCGATGACCGTGAAGAGACTCAGGACGGCGATGACAACACTAACATCTACGACCATGATAACGACGGAATCAACGACGCAGTTGACCTTGACATCGACAACGATGGCATCGACAACCGCAATGACTTCGAAGATATCAACAACAACGGTGTAAGAGACGCGGGCGAAGATCGTGCGCGTGATCACGACAACGATGGAATGGACGATGCAGATGATACCGACGATGACAATGATAACATCCTAGACGTGGATGAAATCGGTGGCGCTACTGGCGCATACCGCTACGACCACGACAACGATGGTATCTGGGACAGCACAGACACAGACGACGATAACGACGGCTTGTCTGACTGGTTCGAGTCCAACGACGGTAACAGCCTAACTGGTCAATTTGACCACGACAACGATGGTATTGAAGACCACGTAGACGACGATGACGACAATGATGGAATCATCGATATTTACGAGATTTGAAGCGCTAAAGTTGCTTAGGCAGTTGTTGTATACCCGTTCGGACTAGTTCGGGTCAGCTGATTTCATCGGGGGTTAGCCCCCGGTGGAATCTCAAACTCTTTTCATCAATCTGCAGGTTGATACTCTTAGTTCAGCGTGATACACTTGTGCACATACGCGTAGCGCGCTTGATATACCCGGCGCCAGTCACGAAATGATTCCGGAGTGGTAACTATGCTCTCAAAAAGACAATTTGCACAGAAGATTGAGAATAGACACAAGTCCACAGTATCAGTGGGTATTGTGTTCTTGATGATAACGAGCACATGGTTAGGGCTGATTTCCACCATCAACTATGGTAGCGAAATTGAAAACGAATTGATAGACGCAGACCCACTCTCCTTGAGCGATGCACAATCAACAGATCAAGGAGGCCAAGGCGAATGGAACGGAGGAATGCCTCCTCAGTATGGTTTGCAAATGCATGATGCTTTGTGGGACATGACTTGGTCTGATTCAATGGCAATGTATGGTCAAATAGACGACCTTTCTTCACTATCATTGAATCCAACTTATGGCTATATGCTTGAGGAATCAGCTGCAGACGATCACGACAACGACGGAATCGATGATTTGAATGATCTAGATGATGACAACGATGGAATTTATGATTTGCTTGAAAGATTTGACGGGTGCATCAACACAGATCCATATGATCACGACAACGATGGACTTCAGGATCACCTAGATTGGGACGACGATAACGACGGAATCCTCGAAGGACCAATCGATTACGCTGCACTTGAAGCACAGGGCTTAGACCCAAGAAACGTCTCAATGCACAGATTCGTTGAACCAACAACAATTCATCCTCTAACAGGGCAACCAGTGGGAATCGCATACCGTGCAGACCAACAACCATTCGACCACGACAACGATGGCGTAACCGATGAAGATTCAGACGGTTCAGGAGCAGGAAGATACGATGAGGACGACGATAACGACGGACGAATCGACCAATTCCGCTGGCCTTGCGACTTTGACAATGATGGAGACCAGGATTATTTCGATGATGATGATGATAACGACGGAGTTCTAGACTGGGTCGACGAACACCCTTACAACGACTCTATCACAGGTTCGATGGATGCAAGTGGAGCAATGTTCGACAATCCGGTATTGTGGACTTTCAACCAATATAGGATGTATTCAGCCGGAGTAAACTTCGTAGATTTAGAAGCTGCAAAGGTCGATGCGAATGATCAGTTCGACTTCGCAGGTGGAGCCAACGGAGATGGCGCTGCGGGAACTCCTGCATTTACAGAAATTGTAGATGGAGACCTAGATGGAGACGGAATTCCAAACTTCCTAGATCCCGACAACGACGACGACGGAGTCCCAGACAGTTCTGATACGGATGATGATGATGATGGAATACTGGACATGTATGATCCTGATGACGACAATGACGGAATTCCTGATGTATGTTGGAACATCGACACAAATGGAGATGGCCTTAACGATTATACAGGAACGGATACATCACCTTACCAAACACCTGGTGCTGATACTGATAACAACCCCGGGCAAGATTGTGAAATGGACTACGATGCCGATTTAGACGATGATAGATTCCGCCCATTCGATCAGAATTACAACGGAATTTGGGATTGGCTCGATCCTGACATGGGAGGAACTCCTACTCCTGACGATGCAGTTCAAACCCAATTGATTGCTTCTGATTTCGCTTACGATATCGACAACGACCAAATCGAGAACGAGAACGACACCTATCCGCTTACACAGAATTCTGAAGCCTGGATTGCTACATGTATGTCTCCTGCTAATCCAAATCCGCAAAACCCAGATCCAAGATGTCTTACAGAAAGAGCATCTTATTCCCAATTCAATGACTGGGACGGTGACGGGATTTCTAACTGGGACGACATCGATGATGACGGTGATGGAATTATCGATATCATCGATATCGACTGGGATTGCGACTTTGATAACGATGCAGTATTCCACCAAATTAACGGTTCTCTATACAGAGATGACGGGCCAAACGATGTCGACTCAGATATCGACGGAGATGGTTTGTCTAACGATATAGATTGGGACGACGATAACGACGGACTGAATGATTTGTACGATCCAGATGATGGAAACTGCGGAATTGTCGATTATGATGGAACCGATGCATTCGCAACTCCATATTATCCTCTTGGAGACGGAGCAGACCTAGATGGAAGCGAAGATAGCCAAGATTATTCAGATAACACAGACAACTATTGGACTCTTGTTTGGGGAGCAAATCCATTCTCAGATGTAATTCTAAATTACAACGGATTTGACCCAACCACTCCAGTGCCAACTGGCGGAGAGGTGCCCGAATTCTACTGGTTCTTGTTTACACGCTGGTCCTCTTACAATGGAGGCAATGAGTGGGACATAGACGCAGATGGCGACTCCCTAATCAATGGATTAGACAGCGATCAAGATGCTGATGGAATGCCGGATTGGTGGGACCAAGACGAAGGTAATGATGGATTACTAGACGTAAACGACCTCAAGATGGGAGGTACAATGAATCTAACCCAATGTGGAATGACTGTTGGCCAACTTGGCTCTGGATTTACCTGTGGCTATGCATATGCCATTGCATATCATATGCCATTAACCGGAACCAATGCTCAATTCGGCTCGCCGTACTCAACAAGACCTGACGCAAGTTTCGACCAAGGAAACGGCGGTAAGGTTCAGGGCGGTACAGATTGGACATGCACTTCGGGAGCACAAGGCGGTTGCTGGCACTATGACTTTGGAGGAGACGGAGATGTCGAAAGCGCAATTTCTTACACACAAATGCAAGACAATAGAGACGCATTCATTACATGGATCGGACTTCTGACAGGAGTCTGGCAATGGAACTTTGATGATACTGCAAATGCAAACACAATCGGTTTCCCGGATGAGCTGGGGGCCGATTTAATCAAGAATTCTGAAGACGGAGACGTCGATGGAGATTTCACAAACAACACAGTAGATCTAGACGAGGATTATGACTCGATCTATGATTGGAATGATGTTGATGACGACAACGATGGAGTTTGGGATTTCTTCGAAGTTGATACCAATGACGATCTAGACGATGACGCAAACCAAGATTATGGAACAGCGTTCTTTGTAGGATTGAATTGTGATGATTTAGATGACGATGGAAACGACCAGGACGTAGACGGAGACGGATGGTTCCAAGCAGTTTGGGACAAGGGTGTAATGAGTCAAGGATTGAAGTCACCTAAATTCTATGACGTCGACAATGATAACGATGGCGTTCCAGATTCAGAAGACCCTGATGATGATAACAACGGGGTACTCGACGTAGACCAAGAACTCCTCCCGGGATGTTTCTCTGGTGAAGAACAATATCCATTCGATCACGACAATGATGGAATTGTAGATTGGGCTGACGACGACTTTGACGGAGACGGAATCGCAAACCTAGTCGAGGCACAAATCTCACTTACAGCACCGTTTGACCATGACAATGACGGCACTCGTGACGACATAGATGTTGACGACGATGAGGACGGTATGCATGATGAAGACGAAGTCCTCCTATGGCCGCTCAGGTTTGATACAGAATCCACTAACCCGTGGGATCACGATGACTTTGGCGGCGGCGTTGGAATAGCTAACCCTAATGACCCTTCAACAGGTCCTGACGCAATCGACAACGATGATGATAACGATTCTAGGGAAGATGCAGATCATGACCACTTGGAAGAAGGCTTCACCTCAGATCCATGTTCATTAGGATCACAATCAAGCGATTGGGATAGAGATAACAATTGTAAGTTAGACGCAGATGACAAAGCTCCGACTTACATCACCATGGATATACCTGAAACTTTGTGGCTGGATGCACAAAGTCCGGCAATCTTCAGGGGCCACGTTGACTGGTTAAATCCTATTTCTGGCGTATTAGAATCTGCGCCGGGTCTTCCAGTTCAAGTTCACATTGAATGGACAGGAAATAACACAACTGCAATTGAAACGATAGACGTCATTACAAACACGTTCGGTAATTTCACTGTTGGACAATTCCTGTTCCCTGAAGACATAGTAGTTGGGGACAACCAAACATATCGCGTATATGCTGAAGTTACAGAGATGTTTGCGTTTAATGGAAACCAATCCCAATCTTATCTTGTCGGCTCTGAAGCAAATATGACTGTAGATTACTCTTCATGGACTTATTTCCGCAGTGACGAACAACCGTTCTGGCTCGACTTCAAGGCGCACTATGATGCAGATTGGACTCGCGGATTATATGACAACAGAATTGTCCACTCTCCTATCTCTTTCGAGATTACAGGAGGACTATTCGGTAACAGAACAAACCCATCGAATTTCTCTGGATTCAACAACGATGGTTACAGAACTGATAGCGAAGGCTGGGCTTCTCTAACATTCGTTCAGAATCTCGGTGCTAACGGTACATGGAAGCAAGTTCAATGGAACTCAACAATGGATAACGGCCCAGGGCAAATTCCTGGTGGCTATGAACAAATTGCTTGGAACGATTTGACAAAGACTCACGACGTTCTGATCGATAGTAACACTGGTATGCCGTTGAGATATGATTACACCAACACAAGTTTACCTGCCGGCGATATTGAAATTATAGCATCTGTATTGCCTGAATTAGCAAGTGAATGGCCATTCCCATATTTGCATGGCGACACATCAGATCCGTTCTCGGTACGTGTAATGCACCGCATGAACATCGAAGGAGAATTGATTGTTAGTGGACTATCTGCAGTATACTATTGGGATGGCACAATCAACAATGGAGATGGGACATTCGGAAATTGGGCTACCTTATTCCATCAACCTGCGCTTAATGCAGCCGGAGTAACTTTCGAGGAAGCAAAGGTATTGCGACCTTACCCAAGCCTATGGGACGGTAATCCTGACAACTTGCCAGGAGAAGCAATCAATCTGCGTAATTTCTTAGATGTGAATTCAACACACTGGTTCATCTCTCTAGTTAATGGCGGAGATAGCGATCTGCCGCCTTGTGGCCAAGTAGATCCAACCGATCCACAAAGTCCGATTAGATGTGAAATCGTACCTGAAATGAACACCGGTGAATCATTCGGTGTAACAGGCACAGTAACCAATAGAACCAACGATGCTTGGGATCAAGATCCTATTGCATTACAGGTTGATATTGATGGAAATGGACAATTTATGGGAAGTCAAGAAACAGCGTTCACACAACGTCCAGTCGTGAAAGACGGCGATGCTACATTTGAGTACAATTGGACTTGGTATAGCCAGTACGCTGCAGGAACCTATGGTGTACGCGTAGACTTCACCAATAATGCCTACTATTTCACAGGCAATTCAACAAATCTTGCTGCTACTGGTGCTTACATTAACGTAACAGTTGTTGGTACAACTCAGTTCCAAATGACAAGTGTCCCAAGACTATATCGTAACACTACAACTGTGATTGAGGCAAGATTGCTAGACAACTCTCTGCAACCTCTGCGGCAAGCTCCAGTGACTTGGACATGGTCTTATGATGGCAGAAGCGGTGTGAATTACACAGATGATCTAGGAACATTCGCAATTCCATTCGAGATTAATCCAGAAGATTCACTTGGCAACTATTCGCTCCAATTTGAATACGAAGGAAACCGTTTGATGAAGGGCAATGTCGATAGTCAAAGCGTGTGGGTAGTTTCGAGAACTTATGTGAATGTGATTGAATCATATCCAAATCTCAGACAATCTGGTGATAGATGGGACTTTACTGCTCAAGTTACAGATGACAATAAGACTGCGTCTGTAAAGGACTCGGGCGGCCGTGAATTAAGTGGTGCATCAACACCGAATGGCGGCTTAGTCGATGTAATTTACGAAGGATTGGACTTTGATGGAGTTATGCATAGACAAGTGGTTGCAACACTTGCACCTAACGCAGGTCTGATTTCATTACCAGAACCACAAGTCGATGGAAGCCATTTGTGCTACTATGATGGAAATGGGGATCAAATCCCAGATCGTGACTCAAATGGAAACGGGCAGTTGGATGATTCAGAAGCCATTGGATGTTTGAAGGCTAACGTGTCACCATTGTCTCCACAAATCTTGCGTGAAGACCCTGACAGTTTCTTACCAGATGGGTTCGGCCCGGTTTCAGTTTACTTGAGATTCCGCGAAACACTGCCAAACGAGGGATGTGAAATCCTTGAAGTTGAGTACCTCTCAATGCAAGGAAAGTGGGACCCATGTCTCGATACAATCGGCAATGACCACTTCAGAGTACAAATGGCTTACAATGCAAACGGGTTCTCCTTGATAGGTAGAACCTCTCTAGATGTAGACGACCAAATCGTATACACTAGTGAGATAGACCCGCTCACTGGCCAAGTTGTACCAAAACCGATGATCGTAACTGGACAACTAACCGATGAATTGGGAACCAACCTGACATACAGAAATATTCGTGTAAACTATGAGATGGTAAACAGTCCAGCAGGACCGATTGCTTGTTACAACGGAGTTACAGATTTGGATGGCAACTTCGCAATCACCTGTCCTCTAACAGACGTACTAGCAGGGAAAGCTAGAGTTACTGTGACCTATTCTGCATGGGACAATAACGATGCATATCGATATCAAAACAAGACTGTACAGACTGAGTTCGATGTTTTCAGTAATTCAACACTACAAATTGCCGAAGTAGGTCCGTTTAAGTCAAGCGTTGAGACATTTGTAGCACAAAATAACGGAACATCGTTCCCGGTTCTATACCTAAAGGAGAGCTTCCACATCGATGCAATGCTTACTCAATCCAACGGCCAGTATGTCGGTGGAAAGTGCCTGAACATTTACTTGGACCCAGAGAAGAACGCACGCCCTCTATCTAGTATTTACACAAGAGAATCTGATGGAATGGTCGAGTGGTTCAGTGGAGATCCAAGTCAAAACCCTGGATTGAAAGGTGTTGAAACCACAGGTGGGGAACTTGAAGGATTCAGATTGTTACGTGTAGCATTTGAGCCGGATATCAATGTCCCTGGAGGTTGTGATAAAGATACCAGCAACGTGCTAAACGGCTCCCACATGGATATCGTAGTACTAGTAAGAAGCAGAATCGACTTGCAGGTTAAGACAACCTGGTCGTACGTCAACAACAACGGATTAGACACCGATGACCCAGTAATTGGTGAGATTGCACTATTACGTGATAGACTAAATCTTGCCGTCGAAAATGAAGAGATTTACTTCATCAGAGAGTATTGGGACTCAGATAACCTAGAATGGGTTGTTGAAGGCAGAAACGAATCTTACACGAACGAGCAAGGACATGCATCATTCGAATGGGCCTTTGCAGGAAAGACCTGTCAAGGTGAACCATGTTCTGGAGATTGGAGAATCAAGGCGTATTACCCTGGCTCAACATTCTTCGCAGAATCGAGCGATAATATCACACATGAGGTACATTACAAGGCCGCAACAGTGTCAGATCAAAGTAGCGGAATTGTTACTCCAACTACAATTATGGCGTTCATTATCGTACTTCTGGGCGCCTTAGTGGCCGGTGTGATGTATTATCAGCGAGTAGTTGCAAGACGCCAAGTCGAAGCATTGCGAGGAATTCTAACGGATACAATGTTACAACTCCAAGCAGCTAACGAATATATTGCAATCATCTTTGATTGTTACAAGCAGTTAGTCAAGCACTTCCGCCGCCATGGATTCATGAAGAAGGTATACGAAACCACTCGTGAATTCGAAAGCGCAGTGCGTGGAGCATTCCACATGGTGCCTGCCGATCAATTAGATGGATTTGTAGCAATTTTCGAAGAGGCAAGATACTCCGACCACGAAATTGGCCCGAGCCATCGTGACCGTGCAATTGCAACTCTGAATGAAATCACAAAGAGCCTAGCAATTGCATTAGGAGATGGAGGCATGATTACTCGCACAGAGGCGCATGAATCCGATCTCTACGGTGGTTTGACTAAGGCTGGAGAATTTGTAGCGGCTGATGGTTCTGTAAAGCAAGCAGGAATCGACGATAACGCCGATACTTCAAACTTCAAGATTTGAATTGGCCGGTAGTTTGGCAAAGTCGGGCAATGCCCCGACTTTGCCTAATCGGCGGCGCAGGTTTGATGAGGGCCTTCCCCTGTGGCTTGTCCATGAACGATTGGAAAGGTCTCATTGACCAAGCGATGATGCAAGAAGGGTCAAACACGATTGAAGCACACAGAATTTACGGCTCAGCGGTACGAGCAGCATTATCAAATGCTCAATTATTGCTTACAGATTTGGAAGCAGCACAGATTATCGAATCAATATACGGGGCCTTAGTTGCGTATTCACAACAGGTTATGCTTAGAATGAAAGCAGAAGACCCAGAAATCGGTGGAGTCGATCATGCATTCAGAGCAGGACAAGCATACGGTGTATCTTGTGTCTTGAATCACCTGATTGATCAACTGACAGACGTTGCCTCGATCACCTCACTTCAAGCCTTGGATGACTTTTCCGATACCCTTCACAACGACATCCTAGTACAGGCTAGAGCTGCAGGTTTAACAGTAGAGTTACTGGATGCTAAGGGCGATATTTTACTCGATTAAAGCCTCTTGAAAATGGCACACCGCGACGCGAAATAGAATTTTACCGCGTCGGTGCCTTCATAACAGGGTGGTCGGTCGGCGACTTGCTTCTATAGCATCGAGGGAGTCATATGAGTAAACCCGTAAGCAAGACAAACCCAAATCTAGTCGGTCTAATCGGCGATTTGAAGGCACAGTCTCGCGAGACCGGCGCACCTCTGTGGCGAGATGTCGCACTACGTCTTTCAAAGAGCCGTAGCAATTGGGCACAACCGAACCTTAGCCGCTTGAGCCGCCATTGCCCCGAGGGCGCTACCGTCCTCGTACCAGGCAAGTTGCTCGGCAGCGGAGAAATTTCGGCTAAGCACGACGTCGCCGCATACAGTGTCAGCGCTGGAGCCCGTGAGAAGATTGAGGCAGCAGGAGGCAGAGTCCTTTCGCTTGCTGAATTAATGAACGAAAACCCAAACGGATCGGGGGTGTACCTCCTTGGATGATAGCAAGACATTTGTCTATGATGCAGATGGTCTTGTCCTAGGCCGTTTGGCTAGCACAGTTGCGGATCTTCTTCTGAAGAGCACTCGTGCTGGTAACAGCGATCAAGTGGTAATTGTAAATGCTGAGAAGGCAGTCGTTTCTGGCAAACCATCATCAGTATACGCAACTTATCATGATAAGTACGCACTAAACCACGCTCGCAAGGGACCTTATTTCCCTCGTATGCCTGACATGATCCTAAAGAGGACTGTTAGAGGCATGCTGCCATACCAGGCAAAGAGCAGTGGACGCCGTGCACTTCGCAATCTACGTGTTGAAATTGGATGTCCAAGCAGCCTTTCTGGTGATCTTCCTGAAGGTCACGAAGCAGGCGATGACAGCAAGATTCGACGCCCACTCCCACAACGATTCGTTCGTCTGGGAGATATTAGCGCTAACCTAGGCGCACCAGCACACCGATGGAATGGAGATGGTCAGTGATGGCTCGCAAAGGAAAGAAAGTCGTACACACTTCAGGTAAGCGCAAGACAGCAGTTGCACGCGCAACAGTCAAAGCTGGAAAAGGAAGAGTTCGAGTAAATAGCGAACCAATAGAAATTCTACAACCTGCTCTATCACGCCGCAAGGCGATGGAGCCACTAGTCATTGCAGACGCAATGAACCGCCTATCCAAGGTTGACATCAATGTCCTAACCCATGGTGGCGGAGTGATGGGTCAGACCGATGCGATTAGAACTGCTCTCGCACGCGGTTTAGTTCACTACAACGGTGGTGCAGAAGGCCTTGATGAGGAACTTCGTGACGAATATCTGCGTTTCGATCGCAGCTTATTGGTCAACGATCCTCGTAGAAAGGAACCGAAGCACCAACTTGGTCGTGGTGCTCGCCGAAAGAAGCAGAAGTCGTATAGGTGATTTAGATGATTATTCCAGTACGTTGTTTTAGTTGTGGCGCATTAATCGCACACAAGTGGGAAGAGTTCAATGAAAAGAAAGCAGCAGGGAGCGACGCTATGTCGGCCTTGGATGACCTTGGAATTGATCGCTACTGCTGCCGCAGAATGTTTGTATCGCATATCGAGTTAATCAAAGAGGTTGCACCTTTCAGTGCACCTCGAGAGTGAACACAATTCGAGTTACTATTCCCAAGGCAAGGGCTTGTGGGTTAGCTTGGCCTATACTTGGCGGCTGGGGGCCGTCAGACCCCAGTTCAAATCTGGGCAGGCCCACTGCCTGGGACAGTTATGTCTAGGATGCTAAATGAGTCTCCGTAGGAGACTCGTAGGCAATGACTTGATGGTGGATGAGGCTTTACATGACAATATGAGAATCCGTTCTTTGTTGCTGGCAGCCATCATGACCCTTTCTTCTCTATCGGTAGTAATCGCTAGCGATACAATCACCACACAGGATGTTGATATATCTGGCAATTATACCATGACTGGCAACTATACGGTTTCACATGGAACTACACTCACCATCAAACCAGGCTCAACCATTGATATGCAAGATTATTGGATGAAGGTAGAAGGGACATTGATTGTTGACAATTCCACTATCATGTCATCCATTCAGACCACTAGTCCGGGTGGCCACAATGCAGGAGTATGGGATTCTCTTACAATCGCCTCTGGTGGAACAGCGACTCTTGATAATGTTACAATTTCCAATGCCAAATCGTGCATGATAATTGATGGTATCCTTTCTGCAAAATCCTTGGCGGTTGAGGATTGTTTGATCGGCATCGAAGTATCGGGTACAGCCGATATTAGCGGTTTATCAGTTGAGAGTGTAGACAACGATGGAGTTAGAGTAAGCGGTGCTGCAACATTATCCCAGGTTGCCATTTTGTCTGCAACTGCTGGAATTAGTTCTTCAGGCGATTTAGTTGTAACAGAAGGAGAATTTCAGCAGGTCGGAACAGGTGTCTCACTCGATGGGGGAACAGCCGATGTAGAAGATCTTGATTTTATCAGCGGAGTTGGAAATGCGGTTAGTATAGCCTCAAACGTTTCAGGTGATATCGATGGAATGACAGGAACATCTGGCAACTCAATTGTGGCAATAGATTCCACTGGATTCCAAATTTCTAACATTAACATGTCAGGAAAGAGGCTAGTTAATTCATGGTCTGCTGGGGATTTGACAATTTCAAATGCAACTTATTTCGCAGATAGTTCCGAGACTCCTATCGACCTGAGAACATCAGGTACAGTGGCACTTTCTGAGATTTCTTTGACCGGTCAGTTTTCAACATTCCAAGGTAGTTACAGTGCTCCATGGATCGGAATTGCAATAGCAGGTAGTGGAGACTACTTGATTTCAGATTCCCACATCGAAGCCACAGATTACGCAGTCAAAGCAAGCGGCACAGGAACACTTTCTGTGTCAGACACAGTATTCTTGTCAGAAAATAACGGGCTCTCTTTCTCAGGAATATCACAGACCACTCTTGACAATGTTACCTTGAATATCTCTCAAGGTGGTGAAAGCGGTATCGATATCTTACAAGGAGCGCATTCATTTTCAGGTCTTGAAGTTAATATGCCATTCAACCAATATGCAACAGGTAGTACGGGAATTGAAGCATGGTGGTGTTCAATCGATTCTCAAAACATTACAGTAACAGGATTTGCAAACAGCCTTTCAGTCTATGAATCGTATTTGAGTGCAGAGGATTTGCACCTGTTTGATTCAAGCGAGCAAGGCTTGTATGCTAGTTCATCAATGATCCACGTTTCAGATTCTATGGAAACAAAAGTCTCAGATACTGGTTTGACAATGGTATCTTCAAATGCAGTTCTTCGCACATGGTCTTCTAGCTATCACGAAAATGCTGCGGCAATTGATTTAGATTCTGAAGTAACGGCATGGAGCTTGTCTTCGACAAGCAACCTATATTCAGATTCTACTGGAGAAGGCGTTCTAAATTACGGTTCGAGTCAAACTTTGAACCTCGACACTGCAACCAACAATCGTCTATGGGAGATGACAATTAGTTTCGAAGACTTAACAGGAAATCCAGTCGACGCAGATTGGCAAGTTATGGGATTCAGCGGGACAGCAAGTTCTGGAAGTGCAGTGTTACCAGTCAGCGAATCAGGTTCACAAATAACAGCAACCTATGGGGGAGTTGGAGCAATATCAACGCCGACTGGAGTACAAGGAGGAACTCACACCATTCAAGTTCCAATTATGCCACAAGGAGATTGGACTTTGAGCGCAGGCTCTGTTGTAGTGTTGGGGCCAACAGATGACGGGCAACCTCATACTGCGGGAGGCAATATCACTATTCCAGCAAATGCCAAATTGGTACTTCAGGATACTAGCCTAATGATTCCAGAAGGCGCTAATTTAACAGTTCAGAACTATGGGGATTTTGAGGGAGAACACTCACAATTCCATGGAAATATAATCTCGCATTCAGATCAATTCGGCGATTCACCTTCTTCAAATCTTACTGTAGATGGAAATGTGTTTTGGACATCTTGCCAAAACGATATGGTACTGTACAATTTACATATTGAGGGATCAATCCAATTAGATAACTCATGTAAAGTCACAATTAATTCCGGCAGCACTCCTTCAAGCTGGACAATTGGAATTGGTGCGGTGTTTGAAATTGTCAATCGATTAGATGTAACAGTATTAGACAAAGGCGAGCCAGTTCAAGGAGCAACAATTAGTGTACAAGGGCAAAGTGTTGTTACAGACTCAACAGGAATGGCCAGCAAATCGGTTACCGCTATGAGTATAGATTCAAGTGGCGTAGTTTCAACAGGCTTAATGCAGGTTCAGATGAATTGGGGCCAGATCTCCGATCTTATGGCCTGGAATACTTCTATGTCTAAGCAACACACCTTTGTTGCATCAACAGTACAAAGCGGCTCTTTGACAGAGTGGCTGGAACTAGAGAAGGCTTGGAGCCCATACCATCTCACAGGCGATTTGGTAATACCTCAATCCCAAACCATGACAGTAAATGACGGAGTATTCCTCAGAGTTGCAGATGGAGTCACAATAACTGTTGAAGGGTCCTTCGACTCAGGCTATTCTACAATTTCATCAATGGGCG
>Ga0115012_10001388_pt1 | contig 14070 bp, 1 predicted proteins | sample TroAtlMetagenome_FD_88706 | JGI IMG/M metagenome (GOLD analysis project Ga0115012, IMG submission 88706) | Marine eukaryotic phytoplankton communities from Atlantic Ocean - Tropical Atlantic ANT10 Metagenome | ecosystem: Environmental > Aquatic > Marine > Oceanic | place: Tropical Atlantic Ocean...
AGAGCTTGTTTTTAAGGGAAAAATTTTTTTTTGGGTATTAGGGGAGAGTTTAAGTGGGGGGGGGGGGGCAACCCCGCCCCCAGCCCCCCCCCCCCCCCCCGCCGCCGCCGCCGCCGCGCCCCCGGCCAGGGCCAGCGCCAGCGCGCCCGCCGCGCGCCCCCGCCCCATCGCGCCGCCCGGGGCCACCCCCCCAACCCTAGCCTCTGGCGCTCGCCCCGGGCGCTGAAGAGCGAGCGGGCCGTGACGAGAGGCGCCCCGGCCCGTGGAGCAGGTGGGCAGGGGAGGACTCAACACGCGGACTCCGCGGCTACGTGCTGAGAGGATTGCAGCGAAGGGCGCCGCGTGCTCGTGACACGTGATGGGATTTGTTCGTGACACGCGATGGGCGCTGGCCTGGCTGGGGGACTCGGCTGGTGCCGCGTGGCACTGCGCACTCGGCGCGCGGGCATGTGAATCGCACACATGTGAATCACTCGAAATGGAATTAAAATTACGAGAGGTGGGGGCGGCTTAGAATTAGTACACGTCCAGGAACATGCACACACCGGCCAGGATCCATTTGTTCTCGCCGCCCTTGCACTTGAGCTGGGCGGTGAAGACCTCCTGCCGGAAGCGGACCTCGGTGATGTAGACCGGGCACTGGTAGGTGTCCTTCTGCTCGGCCTTGTCCACGGTGACTGCCTTGATCTGAATAACAGGCATGGAGTAGAAGAGCTCCTTCGGCAGCGAGTCCTCGAGGAGCCCCGCCTTCTCGTCCCACCGGGCGCCCTCGAGGGTGAGGCCGTGGATGTAAGCACCGTCACGGGCGGGGCCCTCAATCTGGTCCGGTTGCTTCTTGGTGACGTCGGTAACGATGACTGTCTTGTCCAGAGGCCAGTCGTTACGCCGGGCAGTCGTCTGCATGACGGCCGTGAGGAAGGACTGCGGGTTGAACAGCCCGGGCAGCCAGGTGACCTTGGGGAGGGTCAGATCGGCGGTCCAGTCGACAAGCTGCTGAACGCGCGCCAGCAGATCCGTGACCCAGGCCCCGAGGGGGCGCAGGCTCGGGTACGCTACCTTGCCCCACCCGCCAGGGACGCGGTCCTCCGCGAGGGCCATCATAACAGCCTCCATGGGCTCCGACATGGTGAGATCGCCCTTCAGACCGAGGTCGAGCTCGGCCAGGGAGCGCCGCATCTCCACTAGCAGACGGTTCATGCGCTCTGACTCCTGGATGGCGACCATGACGTAAGGGGTGAATTCATCCACGGCAGAGCGGATGTCCTCCATGTCGAACGGCTCCGGGAGCTTCTCCACGAGCTCGTCCAGAATCATCTTGGCCTTGTCCTCAGGGGACATGCTGGCGTCGTCCGAAGCCTGGCGGGGCTGCAGCAGCAGAAGCGAGGAGCAGAAGGCGTCTGCTTCGCGCAGCTTGAAGCCAATCTCAGCGTTGGGGTGAAGCCCGTAAGCAAGCGGGGTCTCCGCCGGCATTGTCTCCTCGATGTACGCCAGGGTCTGCTTCTGGTTCAGGTTGGTCGGGGGGGTGTGGAACTTGGGGAACATATCAACGCCTTCGAGGAGATCGTTGTTCATGTACTTGGTCAGGTATGCGAAGGCCAGGCGCCGGTCCCAGTCCTCCACGATGTGCCCTCCATACATGATCTCACCGAAGATGTAGCGCAGGTCATCCCACGGCACGGTAGTGTTGTTCTCGAGGTAGTTGTTGGTGCACATCCCGCAGCACAGGAGGTCGCCCGTGTTGAAGGGGTAGTTCATGTTCCAGCCGATGCCCGACTTGGCGCTGACGAGGTTGCCCACCCCGAACTTCTTGCGCTCCAGGAGGGCGGCATGGAAGTAGGAGAGAGCGAACACAATGGCCCGGAACTCCGTCGGCTTGGCGCAGCCCTCCATCATGTCCTCCGTGAAGGAGGCGTAGGCCTTGATCAGGTTGGGCTTGAGGCCCTCCGGGGGCTCGTTGGTGAGTTTGATGGAGTTCTGCAGGAGTGAGATGGGCAGGCCCTTCTCGAGAATCGGGGGCGCCTCAGCGGACAAAAACAATCTGAAGTTCTCGTGGGCGCCCTCGGAGAGCTTGTCCACCACCTTGTCGAGCTCCTTGGTCGTCCACTCTATGGTAAGGTGGATGTTCTGCAGCAGCACCCAACCGCCATCCTTGTGGGCGGCCTTGAGGGCGTTCATGGCGATGTTCTCCTGCCCCTGACCGAGGGACACCGAAACGAGACTGGAGGCCTGCGACTCAGCCTCGGAGGAGATCCCAAACTTGGAGCCGAGGCTCTCCACGCTGGCCGCCACATCGACACCCGGGGAAAGGAAGACGAAGGTGGGGATGCCCGGCTTAGTGTCCTCGAACGAGCGAGCAAGGTTGTATGTGACAGACTGCACGTATTCCTTGCCTAGAAGCCCAGAGACGAAGGATGTCATAGCCGCAGTGAGACGGTCGGGGCGCAGGGCCCGGAAAATCATGAGGCGGTCAAGCTCGGGCATGCGCTTCCAATCGCCCGGCAGGGGCTCGTCCTCCGGACGCTCGAACTCGATCCACTCGCGCCAGCGCTTAGCCGAGCCCACGAGGTCGTCCGCGAGCCCAGCAAACTCGTTGATCTCCCTCAGGGCCTGGACGGTAGCCCAGCAGCCATCGCTCACAAAATCGGAGACAGGGTTGTCGATGCCCAAAGTCTTAGGCCCGCGCAGGAGGAAGTCGAACTTGCTCATGTCGAGTTTACCCTGGGAGCGCAGTACCATGATCCCCAGCTGGGTCGCCACGATGAGCTTGTGGCGCTCAAAGAGGCCCTGGTTGACGTACTGATAGAGAGTGATGCTAGTGGTGTGAATCAGCAGCTCCACGCGCTTCTCGAGGGGCTCCTTCTTGTTCAGCTTCTTGTCTTCCGGGACCTTAGACTCGTCCTCACCCCCCGGGGTCACGTCGATGCCCTTGTCCAGGATGGCCAGGAAGTTGGCCATGCTGAAGTGGTACACACGGTCGAGCGAACTCAGGGTGTCGATCAAGAAGTACATGAGGGACCCCCGAGCGGCCACGGGGCGGTATGCCTCGCGGGCCGTGGCGATCGTGGCCTCCGTCTCCTTTGCGATCTCGACCTTCTCCTGGATGTCGTTCGCAGTCTTCTTCGTCTCCTCAAGATTTTCAATCAGCTCGATGTCCTCCAGGATGTCGCCCTGCGAGTTAGCGAGGCGGAACAGGAGGTTGTCCTCGAGCTCCTGAATCGTGATGGTGTACTGGGCAAGCTGAGAGCGCAGGTCTGCGGCCTGCTGCTGCAGGTCGGGGCGTTCTTTGGCGACGACCAGGCTCAGGAGCTGGTCCTCGAGCCCCTTCTCCGTCACGCAGAAATTCACAATCGTGGCCTGCGCGTTGATCTCGGGCTTGTAATGGGGGTTCGAGAGCTTGGTCTGCAGGAACAGACGGAAGTTGGGGTCGTACTCGACTTCCTTCTCACCCACCTTGATTAGGGTAGCCCGCCCACGCTTGATGGTCTGCTTCCCGATCACTGGGTCGAGCACAGCGTCGATGTCCTCAGGAAGGTTCTCGATGAGGAGCGGAATCCCGTTCTCAATGCAGTTCTGCACGGCGTCGAGGTACTTGTTCTGGGACAGCTGGATGATCTTCAGCCCGTTCTGCTCCTCACGGTTAATGATCCACTTCACACCCTGAAGCTGGGGGTCCACCATCAGACTCCAGCGCGCAGCCGCATTCATGATGGCCCCATTCTGGATGGAGAGACCGTCCGTGGGAAGGCCCTCCTGGTTCCAGGTCGCCACCTGGGACCCAGTTGTGAGAACGTCGAGTGGCATGGCGCCTTCCGTCATTGGGATTTGGCGGTTCACCATATCAGGGATCCATTTCTCCTGGACGAGGTCGTCGCGGTACTCCATTGTGAAAGGCCCAGCGTAACTGACGAAGGCACTAGCCAGGAGGGAGTCACCAACGAGCCGGCCCTCCATGGCGCCGAACTTCTCGATGGTCTCCCCCCAGCGCTTGTTCTCCCCACTGAGGCCGTTGATGAGGCGGTCGGCCAGGGCGGCCTTGTTCTGGGTCTTGGCCGCCTGAGCGATAGCAGTGTTCTTGTCCTCAGTGGCCTTCATGAGCTGGTCCTCGAGGGACGCCACGCGGTCCTGGAGCTCCTTCACCTTAGCGCGGATACCCTTGAGCTTGTTGTTCGCAGTGCTCAGCTTCTTGTTGGCGTCATCGAGCTTGGCGCGCTTCGGCGCCACAATCTCGTAGATACGGTAGTACTTACAGATGTTGGCCACCCACGCGCACAAACCCGCCGCGGCGCCGGACTTGCTCCGGATGTACTCAGCGTTGAAATTGGGGTTCGAGAGGTAGTCCTTCTCGACCCTCTCCACGCAGTTGACGGGAGTGTTGTCCTTGTCGAACTCAACCAGACTCCTGAGGAACTTGTTGACGTCACCCATCATCTTCTTCCCGGCGTTCCAGCTCAGGTCCTTGGGGATCTTCCCACCCGGGGAGGTGAGGACCATGCAGGCGCTGACGACCGCCACAACCTCCGCAGCGGGGCTGCCGAAAGACTTCAGCTCACCTAGGCTGTTCTTATCGAGGGAGTTGAGGGCAGCTTCCGCCTCCTGAATGATGGGCTCCGCTGCCTTAAGGTCTTCCTCGCACTCCGCCTGGAAGGCCATGACCTCCTCAGCAATCTTGGAGCACTCTTCCTCGTCGCCGCGGGAGCTCTCAACGGCATCATCCACGATGGCTTTCTCCTGGCCGATAGAGACGATGAGGGCGTCAGTGGTGCTCTTCTTCTCCTCGACGATGATCTGCTCCTGCTGCAGGTTGGTCTGCAGGTCCTTCACCTGGGCGCTGGCCTGGGCGATCTTGTCCACGCCGTTCTCCAGACGGTCTTTCTGGACCTTGAGGTCGGCACGCTTCTGGGCCAGAAGGGTGTCGTACAGGGAGATCAGCTCGAGGTAACTCTTGGGGGTCGTGTAGCAGAACCTGCGCAGGCTCTCCTTGAATTTCACGGCCGAATCAGAGACCGACTGGTGGGCGAAGGCCATGTGGTAGGCGATGTTCTCGCGGACCTCTGCCTCGATGTTGGGAATGTCCTTGAGGAAACGCGCGGCCACACTGACCAGGGCCTCATGCGGCCAGGAGTGGAACCAGTCGAAGACAGTGCAGTTCACCAGCCCGGGGAACTGGCGAGCACGGATGCGGAACTTGTCCCCCACAGGGCTGAAGCACAGGGCGAGGTGGAGGTTCTTCCGGACCTTGTTGATGAAGAAGTCCCAGCAGTTCTCCGAGGTGTCAATGATGCCCGCCTGCTTGACCTCACCGCGTACAGAGTTACAGAAGCCGTCCTTGTCTTCGGGAGTGAAGAGCTCCGAGACCTCTCCCGTCGTGAGGAAATCGTTGATGTAAATGAGCATGCGCTCCTGCACGATCTGGTTGTCCGTCATCAGGAAGGTAACGGGGGTCCCCTTCACACCAGCCTTCTGGTACAGGCCGAGGAAGTCCTCCTTGAAGTCGTTGATCCCGTAGCTGCCGGTGATCTGCACCTGGAAGAGCTCGTGCCCGCAGATGAATGCCGCGAGTCGAGCAAGGCTCTGCTTACCCGATCCGCCCACGCCCACGAGCATGGCGTTGCCCTCAGGAAGGTCAATGATGCGTGTGATGCGGGTAACATGTTCGACCGCTTGGTTGAACAGCACCAGGTCCATGACGGCATTGCTCTCATTGTGCTCCTCGAGCTTGTCCTCGAGGGTCTTCTTGAGCTTATCGAACTGGTTCGCACCAAGGTAGATAGGTTCATCCTCAGAATTGAACGTCATGAAGTTCGTGTAGATGAGGGGCTGCTCTTCCACAGCCGTCATGTCGAGGTCCTGGAAGTACTTCTTGGTGACTGTGGACCGCATCTCGGCGAACTTGGTCATGTCCTGCTCCGATACCATGCGGTCAAGGAAGACGCGCTCGCACTCATGCACCCATAGGCGCACGACCTTGACTGGGTCGGCGTAGAACTCCTTCACCATGCGGCACATGCCCTGCATCACGTTGGACAGTTCGCGGAGGTTGAACTGGTAGTGGAACTTCACGGCACTGGGCAGGAAATTGTTCATGACCAGGCTGTGAAGCTCCACCGTCGCCTCCGCGACCTTCGACGCATACTTAGACACCTCAGGGTCGAAGTCGCCCATGTGACCCTCAATGAGGGCGGAGTAGATTGACTGAACGACATCCTTGGAAGGCATCTGCACACCGAAGGTGACGAAGTGCCGCTGCATGCGCGGGGTAATGTAGAAGGAACCAGCGGTCGGGTTCATGCAAGCGCACAGCTGCGTGTTGAGCACGTCCTTCATCACGATCTTCTGCTTGTCGAACCAGCCGCCGTAGTCAACGTACTGGCGCACAATCTCAATGGCGCTCTGGGTGTCATACTTGTCCACCTTGGGCATGTTCATGTCGTCCACGAAGTATATTAGGCGCTTGGAACCAACGGGGCCGAAGCGTGTGCCGCTTTTCTTCTCAAGGACGCTCTCGAGGGTGGGCTGCAGATCCCACGCCTCGGTGAAGGAGTTCATGTTCACCTGTGTGAAGAGAGTTGTCTCCGTGTCCAGAGCCTTCAGCTTGTCCGACATGATGGCCGTCTTACCGGTCCCCGTGTTGCCCACGAACATGACGTAATTCTTGTTCGCAATGAGAGAGTCCAGGAAGGACGTCAGCCGAGCCGTAGCCACGGTGGGTACAAAGAGGTTCGAGAAAGCCCCGTCCCGGGAATAGTGGAAGCCTTCAACGCGGTCCTCCCACGCCATCATGGTGGGGTTGGCAGCGCCGAACGAGTCCTTGTCACTGACGAAGTAATCGAACACAAGACCCTTTTCGGGGAAGGTGACGCTCTTCCACTCCGAGATCCACCACTTGGAGAACTCCGTCTGGTAGTCGTGCACCTTGTCTACGAGGAGGGTACCCCCGACAGCCCAGATGCACGCGTAGACGAACTGGTACTCCACAAGCTTCACATCCGGAGGCGGCGCTCCCCGCACCTGCTCCATGGGGATCATGCCCTCCAAGATCTTGCAGATGGAGGTGGCGATGTTCATTGCCACCAGGGGGACGACGGTCTTGAAGTTCTTCCGGCAGTAATCGAGGGTCTTCTCCAGGTAGTTGCTGAAGAGCTTCGTCAGGGTGGGGCGGTACTCGGAGGCCTCAAGAGAGTGCACCCAAGATTCGACTATGGGCGCCCAGCCAATGTCCTCGGCGTTCACATAGACCACACCACCACGGGAGACCGTGGCGGGGGAACAGTGCACCATGTGGTTGATTTCGAGGAGGAGGCGCATGGAGTCGGTGAGCGGAATGCGCTCGTTAGACGCCAGGGTGAGCATCTTGTTGTCATCCATCACGGTATTCATGGACTCGATCCACTCTGCATCGATATCACCATCCAGAACGATCCACTGGTGCTGGTTGGTGGTGTTGTTGGAGAAGTCGCGGAAGGTGACGGACATGAGCCCCTCTTTCCACTCACGGGTGGAGGGGTGCAGGAAGCCGTACAGCTCATTGCGCGTGACGGCCTTGGGGTTGATCGCCTTCGACACCGACTTCTCGCCCACCTTGTTCTGAGCGTGCTGCAGGACCTTCCAGATGGCGGTCTTCCCCGAACCAGCAGGGCCGAGCAGGAAGACGGACCAGCGCACCTCGAAGATCTCCCTGAGCTGCGAGATCTTGAGGCAGAAGGTCGGGTCGGCTTGGTAACCCAGGTCCTTGCAGGACTCGATGACCGCGTCGTCAAAGTCCTTGTCGACGGCGCGGGGTACCAGCTCCAGGGTCTTAGGGAACAGGTCGTTCAGAAGACCCATGAAGATACCAGTGTCGTCACTGGTCAGTTTGCCGAGGTTGAAATCACGCAGAGCACGCAAGAGGACCTTGTCTTCAGAAAGCTCGGGAGCCGCGCGCTTCATCCCACCCGCGACGTACAGCGTCGTCTTGATGGCACGAAGCTTCCAGTCGTAGTGGGCAGACTTAGACAGTAGATCCTCGCACAGCTTGTACAGGATGACGAACTTACGCGAAAGGATCTTGGCCATCTGGAAGCCCTCAGCCATGAGCATGATCTCGCAAATGAGGGCAAGGTCGGGCACGCACATGGACACAGGGCGGAAGAGGGCCTTGAGGGACTCGGGCAGCTCGGCACGGCCGGGGTAGCCAGGGTTCATCGTAATGAACGCCATCACCGAGCGGAGGAGCTTGACCTCCACTTCGTTGAAGATGAAGCGGTCCTTCTCAGCCCGAATAGCGTCCAGCACCGTCTTGTACTGCGTGGAGCACACGGAAAGGACGGCAACGGGGATGCGGTTGAACTCGTCGAAACAGCCCCATGCGCCGGTCTGCGCCAGACCCTTGTAAATGCCGCCCATGACGTTATAGTCCATCTGGTCGGAGCAGTTGAAGACGTACACCGGGATGCCGAGTGCACGGGACAGGTCCTTGACCGTCTCGGTCTTGCCTGTGCCCGCGGGCCCGGCGGGGGCGCCTCCAAGGCACAAACGCTGGGCCTGAGTCAGCGTGATGTAGCATCGGTCGGTGAGCGGGGTGATGCACAAGCAACCACAGATGCCGATGTACTCGTAGCTGTAGGGGATCTGGGCGTCGCAAATGTCAACCTGAAGCTCCCGAGTCTTCTCGTTCTGCAGGTAGCGCAGCTGGGACTGCCACTGGAAGCAGTTGCCCTCCTCCACGCGCTCGTCCATAAGACGCTGCATCACGTCACGCGCGTGCACGTCAATTGTGCACAGGGTGATTAGCTTCTTCCGCTCGTTCTTGGTGAGCTCGCCGTTGATAATGTCAACTTCCTCTGCAAGGTGGTCGACCTGACGCTGCCACTCGTCGCGGAGAGCCTCGTCATTGCCGTCCTCGAGCGCCTCGAACGCCTCATTTACCTCGTGCGTGAAGAAAACGCGAGAGACGGTGATAGTGTTCTGGACAGAGTTCTGGAACATCCACTTCTTGCGAGGAACCTCCTCGTACTCGGGGATGCCCTTCTTGAACTCAGACGACAGGGCCTTCTGCATGGAATGCTCCACGGTCCCAAGCCACGTTTCGACAGGGCCGTCACACGAGCACTCCTCGGCAAACGGCACGTACTCCTTTTCCTTGGAGTACATCCCCAACGCCAATTTCGTGGGCTCGCCCTTGTCATCCTTCTTGAACTCGAGGTTGCTGCAACCGTCAAAGCACTTGGGAAGGTGCTTGACGACGAGCTGGGGGTTGGACCCCTTGGCCAGGATGTCGAGCAGGGCGGCCGGGGCACAGAAATAGAAGCGAGGGAAGGCGATACGCTTCGTCTCAAGGTAGTCCTGCAGGGCCTTCTCGCAGACTTCGAGCTCCGTCAGGAGCTTCTCGAGAACCTCGAGACGGTTTTCGTAGTTGCAGGCCTCCACCACATTTGTGACGTCGACGGCGCTCTTCTGAAGGTCTTGGAACTCGGCGTTGAGGCCATCGAAGCGCTTAGAGTCTTCGGGAAGCTGCACACGAATGTCCGCGCTCCCAATGAAGATGGACTCCAGAGAGCTCCACTTCTTCTGGACGTCCGTCCATGCAATCAGAACGGAGTCCACCGTCCCGAGCTTCTTCTGCCAGCTGGTTACAATCTCCAGGAACTTCTCGTTGCCTTGGACGTATTTCCCGGCGCTCATGTTCTGCAGAGCAAGGTTGTCGCTCTCCAGGGTTTCCTGCACGACTTCGTCGTACATCATCTGGCAGATCTCAGTCTCGGGGAACGGCACGAAGGACAGGGTGAGACTAGACCACGTCTCGTCGATCTTCTTCAGGGCCTTCTCAATCACGAGCTCCTTCTGGGCGCGGTCAACAATGTCGGAGACCTCATCCACGCAAGAGTGCAGCTCTAGGTCGAGAAGGTCCCCGAGGTTAAACTTCTCGTCCATCGTGAAGTGCTTCCCGGTGGCCTTCATGAGCTGCTTCCAGTGGCGCTCGCGCATCGCTGGGTGGTGCAGGTCCGCCACAAGTGGGAGAGAGGTGAGCATGGCCTTGATGGCCTCGTCGAGCATCTTGAAGATGTCGAAGTTGCGCACGCCCTTGCTCAGCTGCTTCATCTCCTTCTGGAGTTTCTTGGCCTGGTCCACGAGGAAGTCCACGTCGATCTTGTCCCACAGGGTCTGATGCCAGTCGTTGAAAAGGTACACCACGCGGGCGACCATGTCCCAGATTTCCTTCAGGAAGAGCATCTCCTCGCTACAGCGGGTGATGTGCACGTAGTCGGACACAAACAGCTCGAACAGCTCCTGGCACTCGTTCAGGTAGCGGGCCTGCTCGACCAGCGCCGTGACAGAGCCGTAGGGGTACTCATCTGTCTCCTTTCCAGAATGGAAGTGGTCCAGGATGAGGTAGGACGGCTCAAGGCACTCCGTGTTTAGCTTGCCCTTGACCCCGAAGGGCGCCTTCTTCTGGAAGAAGGCCCGGAACTTCTCGACCTTCTCGTTGAAGCCGTCCGAGCGCTCGCGGATCTCGCGCGCCTCCAGCAGCTGCATCTGGTTGATGGCGTCCCGGCGCTTGAACATGTCCTTCTTGAGGCGGGTCCAGGCAGTGGGGGCGGACTCGAGCTTCTCCAGGACGGCGTCGGGGATCATGATATTGTAGCTCTTGAGAAGCTGCACGGTGGCCTTGAGCGGCTCGAACATGGCCTCAGTGCGGTCCATGCGCTTCCGGATGTCCCGCATGCAGCCCATGACCTCGTAGAGCACGGCCTTCTTGTCCAGGGGCTCGGCCACCTCCTCCTCCGCGCCGGCCCCGGCCTCAGCCTCGTCGGGGGGACTAGCGTCGCCCGTGAGCAGGTCCGTCTTCGACAGGACGGAGGTTGAATCCTCGATAAACAGGTAGAGGTCGTCGATGGAGTTAGTGACCTTGTTCGAGAGGTAGGAGGTGTACTGGAAGATCCATTTCGTGACGGTGGTACTGAGTGCCTGCTTGATTGGCTTGGCGTCCACACGGATCCAGCCGATGTTCCGAGAAGTGGTGAGGGCCTGGATCTCATCCTGAACCTCCTTGTACTTGTTGATCTCCTCGTCAAAGCGCTCCAGTGACGGGTCATCCTTGGTACCGTCCTCAAGTTCCGTCGCATTGGCCTCGAGGAACTCGCGCAGGGTCTGGTTGAGGTCGTTGACCCAGAGGTACTCGAACTTCCGGTAGGACTCCTTGAAGGCGATGCATTCCTCCTGGTTCGCCAGCACGAGCTCCTGCACCTCACTGATGGCCATGCGGACCACAAAGTCCTCCTCAAGCTCCACCGAGTAGCTGCCCTCGCCAGTGTCGAGGCGTTTGGTGAGCGTGCCCACCTCCAGGAAGCCCTTAATCCAGCTGTTGAAGGTTGACTGCACGCCCCCCTTGAGCTCACCCAGGTCAGGCTTCCACACAATGTCGGGCACTAGGAGCTCCAGCTCGATCTCGATCAGCGGCACGATCTCGTTCTTGGACATGATCTCGGGGTCGATCTGGCTCTTCAAGTAATCGATCGAGACGAGGATGGACTTGGACATTCCGTTCATGACGATCTCGGAAACGTACTCCACGTAGTCCTTCCAGGACGGGGCCCCCTTGGAGACCTTGAGGGTCCGGTTGGAGTTGGACAGCAGCTTAGTGATGCCTTTCCCGCCCTCCTCGATAGCCGCGTAACGGACCGCGGTCAACGCGCTGTGCGCTTCCACAAGCTCCTCCATGGTGTAAGTCTTGCCCTCCTTGCGCTCGAACATTAGGTTGGAGCTCCACTGGTTCAGAATGTCACGCGTAGTCTCCACATTGTTCTTGATCGTGGTGAGGGTGCCAGAGAGGTCCTTGACCATGGCGAGCACCTCGGCGAGATAGTCGTCAATCTTGTGGGAGTTCCAGTTCATGCTCTGGAGGCCCTTCTGTAGGGACTGGTCCGCCGCCTGCAGGCGGTGATCGATCAGGGGCTTCTCCACAGGCAGGAGGTTCTTCAGCACATTGTTGTAAGTGATGGCGATGATCTCCAGGTTGCCCGTCTGGGAACGGAATTTGTCCGCTCGAACGTAGATGGCTTGCGCCGAGGCGGGGATGTCCACCCCGAGGACGGTAAAGTACTTCACTTCACGCAGGAGCTTGACGAGGTCTGTGTCGAAGTTCACACGGATGAGCGGGAGGTCCTCGTTGTCGTCACGGATGAGCAGGCTCAACTTGAGCTTCTCCTCCCCGGTGGCGGCAACGTCCTCGTACCACTCCTTGATGTGCTTCTGCTCGTATGACTCGAGCTGCGTGCACAGCGAGGCGTAAAGGTCGTGGAGGTCCTTGGCCTCTGGAGTCTCCATCACCGCCTTGGAGAGCTTCTCCAGCTTCGCCATGGGCTCCTCAATGCGGTCCTTCAGCCCGCGCGCCCACGCCACAGCCCCCGAGTGGGGGGCCGAGTTCTTCGCGGTCTGGGGCGCGCCACTCTGCTCGCGGAAGATGCCCTCCACCGTGCGCAGGTTGTTCCCGTACGAGGTCAGCAGGTCCATGTGCTTCTTCTCGAGGTCCGTGGCGATGAGCTCGCGCTCCAAAAGGCCCTCGAATGAGTCGAGCAGTTTGAAAGTCGTCCCAATCGTCGTGCAATCGTCGAAAGCCTGGATGATGAGGTGCCCGAGCCGGCGCTCGAGGTCCTTGATCACGCAGCGGAACTCGTAGAAGTCGTCGTCAAACTGCTTCGACTGGACGTCCATGATGTCATACTGCACAGTCTGGAAGGCGTTTACGGCCTGCGAGAAATTGGAGAAGATCTGGCGCACGGATGTGGTCAGCGACTTACCCTTCGTCCCGCCGATCTCCGTCTGCTCCAGCTTGTTGAACTGCAGCACGGTCTGGCAAAGGTCGAGGATGTCGTGGCAGCGTTCGAGGAAGGAGTCGAGCCGCGCGAAGAGAGCCGAGTTCTGGAAGCGCCAGGGGTTCTCGGGCGTTTCCTGCTGCGTGCGCGCCTTGTAGTCGAAGTAGTAGCTCTTGAATGTCCCACAGACCTTGAGAGTTGTCTTCAGCCGCGCCACCGCCTCCTGAGGCTCAATCTGGAAGATCTCCTCGCCCTGCACGAAGCGGCAGGCCTGCGCGATGAGGTCGTTCGAGATCATGCGCATGAGAATGACCAGTCGGGAGGCCGTGTTGTAGTTTTTCGAGTGCTTCCAGACCATGAGCAGAGTGTGCATCAGGGGCTTGAAGAGCTCCACGAGCATAGGGAAGTCATCCATGGTACTGAGCTTCTCCAGGTAGCGCTTGAGTGGCCGGAGGTAACGGATATTGTCATTCGCCTCGGCCCGCGTCAGTGCGACCTCCCGGCAGAGCCTGTGGAAGGCCGGGAAGTACGTGCTCTTGGAGAGCTCCAGCACCTTGACGACCTTCTGGATCTGCTGGCCCTGGAGCTGCTCGTGGATCGAGTTGAGGTTGGCCGAGCGGGCAGTCCAAAACTCGAGCTCGGTGAGCGGGCCCGGGTTAAGGCCCTCCTTGAGGGCCGCCTCGGGGTCGCTCTTGAGCACGTTCTTGATCTGGCGCGACCAAGTCACCACGGCATTCTCCAGCAGGTGGATGTGGTCCTTGTCACGGACCTGCTTGTCAGACTCACCCGTCCCGCTGGAGGCGGGCGGCAGTGGCAGCAGCGTCTTGCCCTTGGTGTGCCCCACCGTCATGAAGACGTTGGCGATGAAGCGGTGCAGGTTGTCGTTGACCTCCTTCACCATCACGTCCGGCCAGCCCTTCTGGTTGTGAGGGTTGCTGATGACGCCCATGAAGACCTCCTGCCACACGGTCGAGAAGTGCTCCAGCGGAACGTCGCCGAAGTCGCCGCACGTGATCTCGCGCGACATGTTCTCGTTCGTGAGGGCGACCGGATTCACCTTCAGGAAGTACACCGTCTTCTTCTTGAACTTCGCGGGCGGGTTGTTCGCTGCCACCAGGTCCTTGCCATCCTGGAACACCAGCAGACGGGAGACCTCGGGCGAGTCCAGGAAGCCCTGCACCGCGCCCCTGCGACACGGACGGAAGGGGGGGGGCTACCACGTCAGAGAGAGCTCGGACGGATGAGCGCGAGCGCCAGGCCCCGCCGCGGCGGCGTGCAG
>Ga0115012_10001389_pt1 | contig 14068 bp, 9 predicted proteins | sample TroAtlMetagenome_FD_88706 | JGI IMG/M metagenome (GOLD analysis project Ga0115012, IMG submission 88706) | Marine eukaryotic phytoplankton communities from Atlantic Ocean - Tropical Atlantic ANT10 Metagenome | ecosystem: Environmental > Aquatic > Marine > Oceanic | place: Tropical Atlantic Ocean...
CCGTTCGCCGGGATTGTCGACGAGGAAAACGCGGTAGCCACTCTCGCTGGGGAATCGCTTGATGAAATCCGACTCTGGGATGATGAGGTTGCCCTGCATGATGCTGTCGGCGATCTGGCCGACAAACTGAATCTTGAACGCATTGCCGTGTTCGTCGGTGTAGCCAATCGTGTCCCCGAGATTTTTGCTCTTCATCATGTCGCCGCCGCTCAAGGCCCACATCATGACGCTTTGATCCGCGATGGCCGGGACAACATCGGCCGGCAATTTGAGGGCTTCGCGGGCGCTCTCCAGAATGCTCCACGGATTGTCGCCCGGTTTCAGTCCATCCATCGTGTCAATGAAAGAAAACCTGCCGGCCAATGTCTCCGGGCGCACCCCGAGCAGTCGCGGCTCCTGCGCGAGGTTGAGGTTGAGGCAGTTCGCCTGGTCGCCCTCGCGCAACCGGAACGGCACGAAGTTCACGACCTCCAAGACCTCTTCGTCGAGGTTGTAAAAATCCTCCCGGTTGGTGGGGTTGTTCATGTCATGAACGATGGCGATGCTGGCTTCACCCATCAACTCAAAGCCACCTGTGCCCGAGGTGGGTTGGTCGGCATTGGTTTTGGCGTCCTTTTGGAAAACACCGATGGAGGCGATCATGAAACTGCCGCAGGCGAGCATGCCGATTGTGGCCATGCTGCGGCGCGAACGGCGGGCGGCGTTGCGTTGGCCAAGCGCCCTGAGACTGAGTGATTCCGCTTGGCCAAGCGCGCCGGCGTTGGCCAGTCGCTTGAGCCGGGCCGAGGCCAGCGCCAGGCCGGACAGCAGCAGCATCGCCCCAGCTCCGTAGAATGAGTTGGGTGACATTTGCCCGCCACCGGCCAGGCCAGCCCCGATTGAGCCAAGCGCAGCAAGTATCAGCACGACGCCAATAATCGTGGATCGTTTGGCTGTGTTTTTCGGGTTGCCCTGTTCCTGAGTCTCCCCGGCGAGGAGTTCGCGGGCGGTTTGTTTTTTGAGTTTGCGGAGCGACCACCAGATGGTGGCGAGCGCGACGAAGAAGCCCATCGACATGCCGGTGCCCATCGCGGAACTGGAGCTGTGATACGTGAGCGTGGCCGAGGCGACGGCGTCCTTCCAGTTGGTGGACAGGGCATTGAGCAGTGTCTCGGCAAAAAATGTCCCGGCAACGGCCCCGACGGTGCAACCGACGATGGCGATCAGGCCGCCCTCCAGCAGCAGCATGCGGCGCACGCGCCTGGCCGGTATGCCGACCGCGAGCAGTGTTCCGGTTTCGCGCGTCCTCTTTTCCATCGTGAACTGGAACAGTAATGAGATCAGCATGACCGCAGCAGCGATAAGGAAAAAGCTGAACGACATGAACAGTTGGCCGAAATCCATCGCGTTATCAACCGAGGCAGCGGCCTGCGATCGGGCCGGCTGAAACGTCAACCCGGCGTCCGTCGGCGTGATGTTGGCGAGCAGTTTTTTGCCGAGCGCCTCCTGTGCTTCGGAGCCGTTTTGCGCGTAGCGAACGGCGGTGAGACTGCCGAAGCGATTACTCCAAATCTCCTGACCGGTGGCGAGGCTGATGTAGGCCTTGGGTGTGCCCTTGAAGGTGTCCCAATAATCCTCGTCCTTGTCGCGGATGGCGTCGAGATCCATCGGGAAACCGGTGTCCCAGTCAGCGCAGTTTTCCGAGTCGGTCATGCCGGGAAAGTCCGGCATGAGGGTGATGTCTGAGCGCGGATCGTTCATCGCGATGATGCCGCCGACCTTGAATTGGCCGGTGCGCTCCTCGAGTTGGCGCATGGTGCCGACGGAGTAGTAGCTCAACTCGACGTCATCGCCGACTTTCGCCTGCAGATCGTCCGCGGTCCATTGGTTCAGCCAGACGGTGCCCGGTTCAAAATCAGCCAACGCCGAGGCCATCGAGTACGGCGTGGAGCGTTCGCCGATCTGGATCTTGTTGACGAAATAGGTGAGCACCTCGGTGGCATTGGTATCGACCGCGAGCGCGGCTTTGGCCAGGGGCGGATCGATGAACACGCGCGGTGAACGCAGCTCGATGCCCTTGTCGCCAGGGAGCTCCAGCAACTGAGCCTGTGCATCGGCGAGCTGCCAGTGCCTGGCCAAGGCTGCTTTCGCTTGGCCAAGCGGATCGTCGCTTGGCTTGGTTGCCTTGCCGGCGAGCATCAGGTTGGCCATGCCCGGTTTTTCGATGGCATCCTGAAGCTGGCTGAGCGGAACAAACGCATTGTACGGCGGCACCTGCGAAGCCTGCAGGCTGAACCGGCCAAACTGCGCGTCGCTCACGATTGCTAACACCTCCATCTGGGCAAGCGACGCGGTGGAGTCCTCGATCGGTGCCATCGGCGCGTCACGGGAGAGTTGTGAGGGGTTGTGTACGCGGAGGTTGATCGAGTTGCCGACCTCTACGTTCAACTGCTTGGCCAAGCGTTCGTTGATGACGATGCTGTCCTCAGGAATCTCGGCGAATTCCGGCTGCTCGAGGGCGAGTTTCCAAAACGCAGCGTCGACGCCCATTACGACCACGTTGTTGGCGCGACTCTCGCCGGAAGGGCGCTTAGCTACGCCGGGCAGTTGTAGCAGCGCGGCGGTGTCGGCACTGAGATCGGCCTGAAGTTGTGCGGCCAGTTCGGCCCGAAAAAGTCGGTCGTTCGAGGGCAGGGCCAGCTCGACCTTGCCAAGGCGCGCCTCGGCCATGCCTCGCAAACTGCCCCGGACAGATTCGCCGACCAGCAGCGCGCCGACCAGCACCATCGCGCCGACTGCCACGCCAAGCAGGGTGCCGATGTGGCTCCGCGCATAGTAGCGGAACGAGTTGAGTACCAGTGACCAGCTTGTCATGGTTTAGGCGGCGTTGCTGGCGAAGGTGCCGTCCTGTAGTTGATGCGTGGAGCCCATGCGCGCGGCGAGATCCGTCGAGTGGGTGACGACGATGAGTGTCACTTTTTCGTCGCGATTCAACTCGACGAGAAGGTCTGCGAGTGATTCTGCGTTGGAGTGATCAAGTGCTCCGGTGGGTTCGTCGGCGAGGATGAGGCTGGGTTGATTGATCAGTGCACGCACCACGGCGACCCGCTGGCATTCGCCGCCGGAGAGCTGGGCTGGGCGGTGGGTGAGGCGGTGGCCAAGCCCGACGCGATCGAGCAACTGTTTCGCGCGCTCGACTGCGCCGGCCGGAGCCTTACCTTTTTCTGCGAGCGTCGGCACGAGCACGTTTTCCAAAACAGAGCATTGCGGGAGCAGGTGGTGCGATTGAAAAATGAAGCCGATTTTCTTGTTTCGGACAGAGGCCAAGTCCTGCTCTGTCAAGTGGGCGAGTTCCTGTCCGTCGAGCTGAATGCTGCCGTTGGTCGGGGAGTCGAGTGAGCCGAGGATGTTGAGCAACGTGCTTTTGCCCGAACCAGAGGGGCCGACGATGGCGATGGATTCGCCTCGGTTGACCGTGAGCGTGATGCCCTTGATCACCGGCACGGGGTCGCGGTCGGCGCTCTCGTATTGCTTGTGGACGGCATCAAGCCTGAGCACCACTGCGTTGTCTTCTGCCATGGCCCGAACGCTACGACACTAGCGAAGGTGCGGAAATAAAATTCCACTATGCACAAAAAAACCACCCAGCCGTCCGGCCGGGTGGTTTGCAAAATCGGGCGCTTGGCCAAGCGCTATTTTTTCTCTTCGGCCTCGGGAGCCGGTTGTTCCTTGTCTTTCTGCTTGGCCTTTTCGATCTCGGCGGGGAGGTCCTCCTTTTTGATCACCTCAATCTTGGCTCCCTTTTTCATTTCCTCGGCGGAGGGAACCTTGATGATGTCGCTGGTGACGACCTGCTTGGGGGCCGGATCAACCGGAGCCGCCGGGGTGGCCGGATTCGCGGATGCCTGCTCCTTGCCCTTGATGGAGAGCAGGTCGACGTCGAAGATAAGCGTGGAGTTGGGGCCTATGTTCGGCGGGCCGGACGGGCCGTAGGCCAGATTGGACGGGATGAAAAAGCGGGTGGAGCCACCGGCCTTCATCAGTTGCAGTCCCTCGGTCCAGCCCTTGATGACGCCGTTCAGCGGGAAGCTGATTCCGTTGCCGCTGTCGAACTCCTTGCCGTCGATCAACGTGCCCTTGTAGTTCACGGTGACGGTGTCAGTGGCGGCAGGGGAGGGGCCGTCGCCTTCCTTGATGGTCTTGTACTGCAGGCCGCTGTCGGTGGTGACCACGCCTTCCTTGGATTTGTTCGCAGCAAGAAACGCCTCACCGTCTGCTTTGTTTTTTGCAGCGGCAGCATCCCCGGGCGCGCCCGGCAGGCCGGTTGTGTCAGCGGCTTCCTCTTCCTTTTCTTCCTCCATCATTTCGGCGCGCGTCTTGTAGATGGCGTCGAAGGTGAAGCTGGTCACCTTGAAGGTCCAACCTTCCAACTTCTTCAGCTTGGCCAAGTTGTCTGAAAACGCCTTGTCGCGGTCGGCCTTAGTTTTGGTTTGGCTGTCCTTGTGAGTTTTCTCGCGGTCGGTGATGAGCTTAGCCAAGTTGTCAGCATGCTCCTTGTCGAGCCGCTCCTTGTCTTCCGGCTTTTCGTCTTTGCCCGGTTCGCGGGGCTTGCTTTCGTCCGGTTGAGGAACACGTGCCTTGGACTCGTCGTCCTGGGGAACGCGGGTGCCAGCGGCGTTGACTGTCATGTAGTGATCTTCACCGCTCTTCGACATCTTGATGGCGAAGGTGTAGCCCTCGAAGGTCTCGATGTTGGCGGAGACGGCCTTGTCCATGCCGATGTCCTTGGGGTCGGTTTCCTTGCTGGCGACGTCATCAAAATTGGCAAAACCGAAGACGCGCCCGGCACTATTGCCCTTGGATGAGTCAAGTTTTTCGCCCTCCTTAGCATCTACTAATGTCATATCATCCCCATCTTTTTCACGAGTAAGACTCCAAGAGTTCGCTTTATCAGGGTGATTGACAGACACCGATTCAATTTTTTCTATCTTTAAAAAATCATCCTTGTTTAGCCACTCGCTAGCATCTGCTGCTATATCGTTTAGGGCACTAGAAAAATCAATTTCGATTACATTAATTATCCCGTCTGCCAATACGAATCGTTGATTTTCTGATGAACCGAATGGCGAACCAGCATTTGCGCCGGAATTAGAACTGCTTTTTTTACCAATCAGTAATGTCTTTAGAACCTTTTTATCGCTGCCCTTAAATTCGAGTTTTAAACCCGATTTATCCTGGCTTGAAGAAGGGTCGACTAGCTCAAAACGGCCATATTGCTTCTCACTAGCATTAATTTGCCTGAGTGATTTAAGAGTGACTGAATCAGAAACCAATTTTTGAATATCCTCAAATTTAGCTTCAAACCCGTCACGTTCTAAGACATTCCATTGCTGGTCTTTTTGCTCCAATGTTACACTGCCATTCTTGTCTGTTATCGTAATGGCAGTAATTTTTGTTGGATCTATTTTTTTAACGACTTCAGCGCCAATTCCGGTTTTGGAACTGGGTTGATCATCATTATTTTTCGAAGTTAGATAAGCAATAACCCCAAGAGTGGCTACAACTACTAATGCAATTAGATTTTTCTTATTCATTTTGATTTTTATTTAGCTGCTGTAACTTTTCGTTTGCGAACAAAGAAGATTATGCCTGCAATTACAACCAGTGCCGGCATGGATACTATGTTTGCTAATTTAATTTGTAATTGGATTAAATCGATCTCAGATCTTAATTCCTTTCGGATTTCTCTAATTTGCTTACGTTTCTCGAGTTCCTTTTTTTGGATGTCTTTCAGAGCTTCAGGATCGATACTTAACGTAAATTGATTTTGACCTTCCCCAGTGCTTTCTAGTTTAGTTTTATCTTGAAGAATCGCCTGCTGCTCCGCTTCAAGTTTTTTCAATTTATCTTCAAATTTGGATTGGGCTTCCTTCTCCAAATCCATGATTGTTGTAAATGGACGGTCCTGATTTCTGCTTCTTATATTTATGAGAGTATCATCACCAAAATGATCAACAATATTTTGAACGAATGAAACATTCTGACTTAATAGAAATCGTTGTTGAATTAGAAAATGTTCTTCTGATAGCAAGTCTGTATCTCCAATGAGACATACATGGTTTTCACTTTCAGATTCCTTCAAATGATTGCTATTAGTTGTTTTTTCTTCATCACTTTCCTCCTCATCTCCAGAGGAACCTGGCTTTCCGTCTGGAAATGCAGTTGTGAAAGTTCCACTGATTTTTACTGCGAGTGCAAACTTGTTTGTTCCAGTAGGTTTGCCGTCTTCGCTTCCGGTAAGAAATGAATCCATTATCTTTTCGCCATTAAATTGAGATGACATGCCATCAACTAACTTTGCCTGATCTGAACTTGATATCAATTCTTTGGCAGTTAGGCCCGTTGCCAAATTACTGACATCAAAACTACCTGCATATGGCATTCTTATTGATCCTAAGTCTCTTGTAACGATTTCCTCTTGGTTAAATGCTTTTTTACCCAAAGCCAGATAAGCCGGCATTATTCGACCTCTTGAAAGAGGATCTCGTTGATTAAGCCTGAAATTAAAATCGGCAACTACTTTGGAATTTTCAAAATTTACTCCCCATTTAGTGAATAACCTAGATAGGGTTGATGCACCCCCCATACCAGGTATGCGCATTTGGGGGTTCTGATTGTTCCCTTCATCCTTTAAGGCTAATGGATCTGCAAAAACAATTAATTTTCTCCCGCTTAAAACGAATTGATCAATTGCGTACTCTGTTGCATCTGAAATATTTTTTGGATGAATAACTAACAAGAGGTCTATGTCATCAGATATTTCTGTAGCAGTTGCTTCCAAGCGTTCCACATTAAAGTCTTGTTGAAGTTGTCTGAGAAAAAACCAAGGTGGTTGTTGGGCTCCACGATTCATCATTGCCATTGGATTTGAAGCATCTGGTCCTCCCCAAACGTTAAGGCTACTCATCACGCCAATTGTTTGCCTGTCTTCTTTTAATTTTAGAACGTTTTTAATAGCGCGCGAGATGTCATATTCAAGAGTTGTAGATTTGGCTGGGTCGAAAAATGGTATTACCTCGGTTGTATCCAAAAAACTGACTGCCATACCGACGTAAAACGAATTATTCAATAACTGAATCCCATCATTGACTGCAAGTTCCTCTTCGTCAGTATCTCGTCTGGGGTTAATTTTTTTTAGTTCAATATTGCTACCTGCATATTCTTGATACTGATCTAAAAGGTCTTCAATACGTCGTCCATGCTCGCTTACAAAAACTGGAACGCCTTTTTCACCCTGAGTTAAATAAAACCTTATTTCAAGCTTACTACCGTCACCTTCCTCCTTAAGATCCTCCAAGAGTTTTTTTGAGCCCTCTGAAAGAGTAAACAAGTCGCCTTCTGTTAGATCGGCCTTGAATTTTAGCTGAGCAGTTATTGTGTTAAACAACACTATGCCAATAAATATGACGACTACCCCGATAAGGGAATTTACATACACGTTTAATTTTGTTTCTTTTTTCATTTTAAATTTAAAATTTAGATTAAGCTCTGAGGCCTTTTATAATTACGCTAGTAGTGAAAAGGGGAAACCCTATCACAGACAAAAAGTAAATTACTGATCTGCTATCGATTTGGCCGTTGTTGAACTGTTCAATATTGGGCATAACACTAAATGCCGCAGTAAATTCTACAATCCACCTGGGGGCTACTGTTTCAACGACATCTGTAACTGGAGGAAATCCGCAGAGAACTAGAAACAGGCATATTACAACTGAAAGTATAAAGCTAATTACTTGGTTTCTGGTGAAAGCTGAAGTCATGCTTGTAACAGATAGATATGCACCAGCTAAGAAGAAACTACCAATATAGCTTGCAAAAATGACGTTGTTGTCTGGATCACCTAAATAATTAACTGTTATCCAAATGGGGAATGTGAGAGCTAGTGCGAGAGTTAAAAATAACCAAGATGCAATAAATTTTCCAACAATACAGTGCCAAAGAGAAATTGGCATAGTAAGGAGTAACTCCATTGTACCAAGCCGGCGTTCTTCCGACCATAGCCTCATGCCAACAGCTGGAACCAAAAACAAATACAACCAAGGGTGCCACTGGAAAAAAGGTCTTAATGACGCTTGGTTGCTGTCCATAAATTGACCAATTAGGAATGTAAATGCCCCAGTCATTAATAAGAAAATGACAAGGAAAACGTAAGCTACAGGCGAGTAGAAATACCCAGCAAGCTCCCTCTTTGTTATTGTCCAAATACTACTCATTTTTATATTAATTTTTTGTTTCAGATAGAGTTATTTCTCTGAAGACATCATCCAGACGTCCTTCATCCTTTTTAATTTCACTAATTTCCCAACTGTTCTGAGAGGCTGTTTCAAATATGGCCCGTCCAAGTTCACCATTCGAATCTTTACTTTTGGGGAATACCCGAACTGTGATTATTGGAGCTTTATCATTGATAACGGTCACCTTGGCTGCCTGAACGATAGTATTTAGCTTATCGCGGACCGCCGCTGCCTCAGAGTTGTTTAAAGAGACTATATAGCTGCCGGCTAATTCTGACTTGTTTTTGAGTTCGTCAGGAGTGCCATTCGCTACAACCTTGCCTTGATCGATGATAATCGCTCTTGTGCAAGCCGCCTCTACCTCCTCGAGGATGTGTGTGGAAAAGATTATTGCTTTAGATTGGCCCATGCGTCGAATTAACATGCGCATCTCGTGTTTTTGGTTTGGGTCGAGGCCGTCCGTAGGTTCGTCCATCACGAGTATGTCCGGGTCATGAATAATTGACTGTGCGAAACAGGTGCGATGCCGGTAACCCTTCGAGAGGGTATCGACGCTTTGGTGGCGCACCTGCCCGAGGAAGCACATCTCCATGGCACGGTCGATCGCCTTGGCCTTGTCTGCGCCGCTGATGCCGCGCACCTCGGCACAGAAACCAAGGAAACCCTCCACGGTCATGTCCGTATACAATGGCGCACTTTCCGGCAAATAGCCGATCAGGCGTTTTGCCTCGATGGGATTCTCGATGACGTCATGATTCCCCACTCGGGCCACGCCAGCGGTTGGCGGGATGTACCCTGTGATCATTCTCATCGTGGTGGATTTACCTGCGCCGTTCGGCCCGAGGAAGCCAAGGATTTCTCCCCGCTCGACGGTGAACGAGACGTCATCCACGGCGACCTTCGCCCCGAATTCCTTGCTCAGATTTTCGACTTTGATCATTTCAATTTTGTTTGCTTTTGAAACCTTGGCCAAGCGCTTGGCCAAGCGTTATGGGGAGGCTCAAAATACCCCCAATCGTTCCGATTCCCCTCAAAAAGGGCCGGAAATACTACCCTACCTGTCAAGAGGTTTCGCCCTGTTCGACGCAAAAAAAATGAGCGCGTTCAAAAAAGGGCATCACCGGCGTTCGAAGCCGAAACGCAGGCTTTATGTTGCCACCAAAAACAGCCACAATTTCCGCCGCTGAATTGGCCAGGAGGATGAGTTTCAGGACGGACAAATACGGGCGCGGATACGGGGCGGTTATGCGCTGCGGAGCGATCGCCTTCATGTGTATTTGGTTTGCTGTTGGCCAGGCGCTTGGCCAGGCGCAACCGGTCCCGCCCCGTCCCGTCACAGCTCCGCCCAAGGCGACCGCTCCGGCGACACCGCCCAAGCCGGTCGTGCCCCCGCGTACGGCGCCTCCGCGCAATACGAACCCCAAGCCGGTCGTGCCCACCCGCCTGCCGGACAACATCGATCGACTACTCAAGCATCGTGCCGGGTACAAGACCGCCAACAGCCAGTCCAGTCAGTTCACCGTGTTCGGGCCAGTCTCGCCCAAGCGCCGGGGAGGCATACTCGATGTCAACGCGGACACGATCCTCATCGCACCGGATCACGTGGCGATCGCGGCGGATCGAATGCGGTTCGCTATCTTGAAACAACTGGGCGTGCGACCGTTCCTCGGCGGGAAAGTTAAGATCAGGCTCGACCCTACGCTGCTCCCGGCCGCGACCGTGCCGGTGGTGACTGTGCGTCATCTCTCCGGATACACGTACGAGTTGACGCTGCCCTGTGAGATCGATGCCCCCAAGCTGGTTCGTGCACTTGTGCAGGTGACGCTGCTCGACCTGGCCAACCGCAAGCCGCAGTTGCGCGACACGGAGATTCCGTTTTGGCTGACCGTAGGGTTCACGCAGATACTTTTGACAGAGCCGGACTTGGTGCTGGTCATCCGCAAGCCGGAGTCCGGGGGGAAGGAGATGGCGACCGAGGAGGTGATCCGCACCGTGCGCCGTCACGACCCGCTGGCCGGTGCGCGCGCCCGGCTGAACGGTCGCCGCGCGTTTGATTTCAGCGAAATCTCCATGCCGTCGCCGTCCCACTTGCGGGGCGAAAACTGGAAGGACTTTCAAGCGTGCTCGCACCTGCTGGTGAACCGGCTGCTCACGTTGCCGATGGGGCCGCAGCGGTTGCAGGGGATGATCCGCCAGTTGCCGGAGAGCCTCAATTGGCAGACGGTTTTCATGAAGATTTACGGCGACCTGTTCGCCGACATGCTCGTGGTGGAGAAATGGTGGGCATTGATGATCGTGCAGTTGACCGGGCAGAACCAGTACCAAAACTGGACGTTGCTCGAGGCGGTGGAGAAACTTGAGGATCTGCTCAAGCTACCGGCCGAGTTGAAACTCAACAGCGCCGACTCGCCGCTTGAGGCGGAGATCACGCTGCAACAGGCGTTGCGAGGCTGGGACTTCGACGTGCAGCGGCCGACTCTGCAGCAGAAAATCAATCAGTTGATCGTCGCCCGGTTGAAAATGCCGCGACAACTGCTGCCGTTCGTCAACGAGTACGGCCGCATCCTCGAGATGTATTTGGCCAAGCGGATGCGTGTCGCCAACTTCAAGCCGCGCCGGGGACAGGCCCGCCCGAAGGTGGCCCCGATAATCGACGAGGCGGTGCGGTTGCTCGACGGAGCGGACCGGCGACTGTTGTTATTCAAGCCGGAAGTCGCCACGCCGAAACCGGCCATGGGAACCCCGGTGCAAACTCCGACCAACTGATGCCGCGCGAATCGATCAAGGCAAAGACCGAACGCACCGCCGCCATCATCGACGGCCTGAAGCAAACCTACCCGGACGCCCGCTGCGAACTCGACTACACCAACCCGCTCGAGTTGCTGATCGCGACCATCCTCTCGGCCCAGTGCACCGACAAGCAGGTCAACATCGTCACGGCTGACCTCTTCAAAAAATACCGTTGCGCGGCTGACTACACTGCCGTGCCGCTGGAGTCGTTGCAGGAGGACATCAAGCGCATCGGCCTGTTTCGCAACAAGGCCAAGAGCATTCAAAACTGCTGCCGCGCATTGATCGACACCCACGACGGGAACGTTCCGGCCGACATGAAGGCGCTTGTCGCGCTGGCCGGGGTGGGTCGCAAGACGGCGAACGTCGTGCTTGGCAACGCGTTCAACATCAACGAGGGCGTCGTGGTGGACACCCACGTCGCGCGCCTCTCCAGGCGCCTTGGCTTGGCGTTCGAAAAGACGGCGGAAAAAGTCGAGGCCGTGCTGCAAAAACTGGTGCCGAGGGATGACTGGACGATGTTCAGTCATTGGCTGATCTGGCACGGCCGCCGCCGTTGCTCCGCGCGCAAACCGGAATGCAGCGCGTGCGAGATCGCCGCGCTTTGCCCCTCGGAAAAGGACGGCGAGTACTGCGAATGACCGCGCTTGGCCAAGCTCTACACGTCTGGCGATGCGGGGTGGCCTCCCCGGCGTGGAACATGGCCGCGGACGAGTTGATGTTGAGGGAGGCGGCTGCGCTTGGCCAGGCTGCGCTGCGATTTTACTCATGGGATCAGCCTTCATCGTCGTTCGGCTATTTCCAACGATACGCGGATGTCGAGGGTTGGACAGAGTTGCGTCCGCTCATTCGCCGCCCCACCGGGGGAGGGCTGGTGCAGCACGACGAAGACGAGTGGACGTACAGCCTGACATTTCCGCCGGGCCATCCGTGGTGGCAACTGAAGGCGGAGGAAAGTTATCGCCGCGTGCACGATTGGTTGCGCCGTGCCTTCGAGCGTTGCGGCGTGGTCACGGAGCTTTGCCCGGAAACGCGCCCGGCCGGCGCCGGCCAATGCTTTGTTGGTGCGGAGAAAAGTGACCTCCTTTATTGCGGGAACAAAATCGCCGGGGCGGCCCAGCGCCGTAACCGCAGAGGCCTGCTGATCCAAGGATCCGTGCAGGCCAAGGCCACCGGGGTGGAACGGCAGAGTTGGGAGACCGTGATGCTCGCAGAAGTTCAGTGCAGCGAATGGCAACCGCCCGAATCGTTCACCGACGAAACCAAGCGCTTAGCCAAGCGCAAATACGAAAGCGACTCACACAACCAAAAGCGGTAAGTGGTTTTGAATCGGGGGGAGTCTTTTTATCTTTTCACGGACTCGCAGGCTCGTCCCTCCAAGTTGCAACATTCTAATGCGTGAATATGGAGGGACGAGCCATCGAGTCCTTGCCCGTTTTTAAGCCCTCTTGACCCTTGGCCCTTTTGGAGTGTCTTCGATGACCCAGCCTTGGGCTGCGAGTTCGTCGCGGATCTGGTCCGACCGCGCAAAGTCTTTCGCCTTGCGGGCGGCTTGGCGTTCCTCGGCAAGCGCGAGAATCTCGGCCGGCGCTTCCTCCTCAACCGTCTCGATGCCAAGCACGCTGTTGATCTTTTCCCAGTTGGCCAACTCGGTGGCGGCCGCAGCGGCGTCCAGTTCTTCGGCGGCGAGTTTGCGGTTGGTGTCGCGCACCCAGTCGAAAGCAGCGGCCCAGGCGGCTGAGACGTTCAGGTCGTCGTCCATCGCCTCGGTGAAGCGGGTGATGAGCGGCGAGTCGGCAGCCGGCTTGGCCGCTTGGCCAAGCGCGAGTTCGCGCAGCTTGGCCGTGCATTCGTCGATGCGGCCCAACGCGGTCTTGGCCCCGGCAAGGTTCTCGAGGGTGAAGTTGAAGGTCTCGCGGTAGTGGGCGGAGATCATCAGGTAGCGCACCTCTCGCCCGGCACTGCCCTTGGCCAACAGGTCGCGCAGCGTGAAAAAGTTTCCGAGGGACTTACTCATCTTTTTGCCTTCGACCAAAAGGTGCGCGCCGTGCATCCAGTATTTGACAAATTTTTGGCCGTCGCATTGCGCGCAGGCACCTTCGCTCTGGGCGATCTCGTCCTCGTGATGGGGGAACACCAGGTCTTCGCCGCCGAGGTGCAGGTCGAAACTTGGCCCGAGTAATTCCATGCTCATGGCGCTGCACTCGATGTGCCAGCCGGGCCGCCCCTCGCCCCAAGGACTTTTCCAGAACACCTCGCCGTCCTCCGGCACGCGCGCCTTCCAGAGTGCGAAGTCGGCGACGGATTCTTTTTCGTACTCGTCGCTGCTGACGCGCTCGCCCGGTCGCATTTCGTCGAGGTTGAGATTGAGCAACTGGCCGTAGCGGTTTCCGGCCTCGCGGTATTTCTCGATGCTGAAGTAAACCGAGCCGTCCCCGGCGCGGTAGGCGATGCCGTTTTCCTCAAGCTTTTTGATAAGCTTGATGATCGGGCCGATGAACTTGGTCGCGTGCGGCCGTTCGTCCGGCACCAGGCAGCCAAGCGCTTCGAGGTCGTTGAAAAAGGCCTTTTCAAATTCGCCGGTGTATTCACTGAGCGACTTGCCGGACTCATTAACGCGGCGGATGATCTTGTCCTCGACATCAGTGATGTTCATCACGTGGCGGACGTCGAAGCCGCGAAAGGTGAGGTAGCGCCGGACAACGTCGGCGAAGACAAACGTGCGGAAGTTCCCGATGTGCGCGTAGTCGTGCACGGTCGGGCCGCAGCAGTAGAGCCCGACTTTTTTACCGTTGGGATCCAACGGCACGAACGGTTCGACCGAGCGGGAGAGGGTGTTGAAAACATTCAAGCCCATAAAGCGGCGACAGCCTAGTCGGCCGCGCCGAAAAGTAAAAGTGGGAACCGCTTGTCCAAGCGGAGTGTCGGCTTGTCCAAGCGCGTTACTGCTTAAAACTGAATACTTATCTTACAGCCCCATGCTTTCGTATTTTTTCGCGATTCGC
>Ga0115012_10001391_pt1 | contig 14065 bp, 14 predicted proteins | sample TroAtlMetagenome_FD_88706 | JGI IMG/M metagenome (GOLD analysis project Ga0115012, IMG submission 88706) | Marine eukaryotic phytoplankton communities from Atlantic Ocean - Tropical Atlantic ANT10 Metagenome | ecosystem: Environmental > Aquatic > Marine > Oceanic | place: Tropical Atlantic...
CCTTGTCGCAGTACAACTTGGCCTGCGCCATGGTGCGGGGTGCCGAATCCGAGTTTCCCCCCGAACACGACCAAGCGGTGTGGGCCATTTTGGAAAACGTCTTCCTGCTCGATTCTGGCCGCTTCGATCGGTTCTGGGCCGACAGCGACTTCGATGGGTTTCGCAAGCGCATGGCCATGCCGTCTGCGCCGATGAGCGCCGATGCGGTGGCGGCGTTCTTCGCCGGCCGCCAACTGTGGGGCCCCACGCCCGGTGCCGGTCCGACCCGAATGGCCGCGTTCACCCGAACCCACGACACCGCCCTGTCGGGCACCGTGACCGGCAAAGACTTCTCGTACTGGGGCACCGGCAACCTCGATGACAAGGGCACGTGGCGGGCAGAGCCCGGTCGCATCATCGTCGACTGGCACGGCGACACCGTCCGCACCGAACTCATCATGCCCGAAGGGATTAACAACTACGACCCCGCCCTCCACGACGGGTGGTTCAGCGCGCCCGAGGGCGCAGAGCCCTAGGACGACTGAGCCCAAAACAAAAAGCCCCCGCCATGACGGCGAGGGCCCTGAGTCCAAACGACGGATCGCTTAGAAGTTGTAGCCAACGGTGATTTGGGCATTCGGAAGAACGCTGCCAAAAAACGGGCTGTCTTCGAGGTCTTCGAGGACGTCCTTTTCGTTGTCTGCAGCGGGCGTGATCACGGGTCCACCGGTGAACAGGCCGCCAATGTCGAAACCGTAGAACATGCCCTTGGCGGTTCCAGCACCAACGCCAAGACCGAGGTAACCCACTGGGTTTTCGCTGAACTCAACGTCGTACTCGTCTCCGTTGTCGTCGTTGGTCACGGTGCCTTCGATGTTGCCGAAGCCCACACCGGTATTCACCCGCAGCCACTTGGCTTCAGTGAAGGGACGGTGGTTCAAGAAGAAACCCATCCAGGCAGAGCCACCGTTTTGGGTGTACTCGTCACCGTCGAGTTCCAAGCCAAACGGAGCGTCCATTGCAGGAGCACCGCCAACGACCACTTGCAGTGTGGTGCGCTTGGTGTGGTGATAGCCGAGGCCAATCGAGCCACCGAAGGGACTGAAGCCAACGTTCACGCCGTAGTCGGCCTTCTTGGCGGCGTGCGCAGGAGGTGCAGCGAGAGCGGAAAGCGCAACAAGAGCGGTCAAAATCCGAATCATCATGATTGTATCCATTTTGTAGGGGGGGGTGACGCTCCGAGAGCAACGCTGGACCTGACTTTCAGGAACCTACTCCCGGGGCGAATTTTCGCTAATCGAAGACCCCCCCATCTTCAATCCCTAAACCGTACACAAAGAGCATACAAAGCTTCATTCTGCGGCCACTAAATGATCGGAATTGCGAACATAAAACCCCTTTTCAGGGCACCCAAAAAAAAACAAAAAAAAGCGTGTGTCGAACCCACTCTTGCCATTGTATGTGGCAATTATTGACCCCAGTCAAGGAGTCGAGCACGACCCTTTCTCATGGGACCGCACTCCAGCAAACAAAACCGAGCACACCGACCGTTCCTCGGTGCACAAGCTGTCTGAATGCCGTCATCGACTCACCGATGAGCCGAGGCCAACCGGCTTGCTCAACCGCACCCAGCGGTGTAATCCCGCTCATCGCCTGATGGCTGGAGGACGCATGAAACTGGCAACCCGAAAGAACAACACACGCGACGGCGAACTTCTGGTGGTCTCGCGCGACAACAAACGCGCAGTCCTGGTCGGCGCTCTGGCCCCCACCCTGCAGTCCTTGATGGACGACTGGGCCGCCAAGTCTCCCGAAATCGAGGCCATCTACACGGCGCTGAATGCCGGAGAACGGGCCGATGCATTCGACGTCGATGCCGACTCCTTGCACAGCCCTTTCCCCCGCGCCTACGCTTGGATTGACGGAAGCGCCTACATCAACCACATCGTGCTCGTGCGGAAAGCGCGCGGCGCCGAACCGCCCGCGACCCTTGAAACCGATCCGCTGGTCTACCAAGGCGGCAGCGACACCTTTTTGGGGCCCCGCGACGGCATCCCCCTGGCCAACACAGACTGGGGCTGCGACTTCGAATCCGAAATCGTCATCGTGATGGACGACACGCCCCAAGGCGTGAAACCCGAAGAGGTTGGAAACTACATCCGCTTGGTGATGCTCTGCAACGACGTGTCCCTGCGCAACCTCATCCCGGGCGAACTCGCAAAGAGCTTTGGGTTCTTCGTCTCCAAGCCCTCCAGCGCATTCAGCCCCTTTGCCGTCTCTCCCGAAGAGCTCGGCGACGCATGGCGAGGCGGTCGGTTGCACCGCCCGCTCATCACTCACCTCAACGGCGAACTGTACGGCAACCCCGATGCCGGTCCCGAAATGCACTTCAGCTTCCATGAGATTGTGGCGCACATCTGCAAGACCCGATCGCTCAGTGCCGGAACCATTGTGGGCAGCGGAACCATCAGCAACGTGGACCGCAGCAAAGGGTCGTCGTGTTTGGCCGAAAAACGCATGATCGAAAAAATCGACACCGGTGAGTTCTCAACTCCGTTCATGACCTACGGTGACAATGTCAGCATCGAAATGTTCAACGAAGCGGGCGACAGCCTGTTCGGCCGGATCGAACAAACCGTCGTCCCCATGAGTTGAGCGATAATGTCACTGGTTTTGCGCAGCTATTGGCGGTCTTCGTGCTCGTGGCGAGTCCGCATCGCCTTGCACTGGAAACAGCTGCCGTTTGAGACCGTTCCGGTTCACTTGGTGGCCGACGGCGGCCACCAACATTCCATGGAACACCGCGCCCTCAACCCCATGCGGGAACTTCCGGTGCTCACGGCAAACGGCGAATCGTTGGCCCAAAGCATGGCGATCTTGGAATACCTCGAAGAAACCCAGCCCCACCCGCCGCTGCTCCCCGCCGACCCCATCGCTCGGGCCCGGGTCCGTCAGATGGCCGAAGTGGTCAACAGCGGCACCCAACCCATCCAGAACCTGCGCGTCATGCAACACCTGGGTCGCGTCTACGACCTGCCCCGCGACCAACAGGTCGAGTGGTCCCGGGACTGGATCGCCCGCGGTTTGGGCGCCTTGGAAACCTTGGTGGCCACGCACGGAGGCCAATGCTGTTTTGGCGATGACGTCAGCTACGCCGACCTTTGCTTGGTCCCTCAGCTGTACAACGCCCGCCGATTTGGGGTCAACATGGATGACCTGCCCACCCTTGTGGCCGTCGAAGGTCGCCTGGTTGAAATGCCCGCCTTCGCTGCAGCACACCCCGACCAACAACCCGACGCCGCTTAGCGCAAGTCCGGAATGACCTTCATCAGATCCGACAGCGATTGACTGAGTTGATCTTGTTTGTCGTTCGACAGCCCTGTGTGGGCCGCCAACACAATGGCTTCCACCTCCACAATCAAGCTGCGGTACAACTCCACGCCGCTTTCGGTGAGAAACAAGTGGCTGATGCGACCGTCCAGTTGCGAGGCTTCGCGGCGAACCAACCCCATGGTCAACAAGGCCTTGGTTGCCCGACTGACAATTCCCTTGTCCATGGGCGTCACGGTCACGACTTCCACTGAAGTCCGTCCCGGAACTTCGGCAATGGCCGCCAGTACCCGCCATTGGGACAAGTTCAGTCCATGGTCTTTTACGATTCGACTCGTTCGACGTGCAATGCGATCCGCCAACACCGTGATCTGGTAAGGCCAATATCGTTCCAACTCGAGTACGCGGTCGGGATGGATGGGTTTTACTGCCATGAACCCCATATAGTTGCATTCACAACTTTGCGCAAAAGCAACCATTAGGGTAGGTGCCCATCACCAATGATTAAAATGGGGGGTCTCCGTGGCTGATTTGTTCGAAAACCCAATGGGCTTGTGCGGCTTTGAATTTGTCGAGTTCACCGCTCCCGAGCGCGGCATTCTTGAGCCCATCTTCGCAAGCATGGGCTTCACCAAAGTGGCCAGCCACCGTTCAAAAGCCGTGGACGTATGGCGCCAGGGCGGAATCAACCTGCTCGCCAACTACGAAGCGAACACCCCCGCCGGATACTACGCCCGCGAGCACGGACCGTCGGCTTGCGCGATGGGTTTCCGCGTTCGGAATGCCGCAAAAGCATTCGAACTCGCCATGGAAAATGGCGCCGAACCGGTGAACATCACCACTGGATTCAGCGAACTCCGTCTCCCCGCCATCCGCGCCATCGGCGGAGCCATCATCTACTTCATCGACCGCTTTGAAGACGGGAAGTCCATCTACGACATCGACTTCGAATACCTCGAAGGCGTCGATCGCAACCCCGAAGGCTGCGGCTTCAATGTCATCGATCACCTTACCCACAACGTCTACAAAGGCCGGATGGACTATTGGGCGGAGTACTACGAACGCCTCTTCAACTTCCGCCAAATCCGCTACTTCGACATCAAGGGCGAATACACCGGACTTGTTTCCCGAGCGCTCAGCGCACCCGATGGGCTCATTCGCATCCCCCTGAACGAAGAAAAGTCGGAAGCGGTTGGTCAAATCGAGGAGTACCTGCGCGAATACAAGGGCGAAGGCATTCAGCACATCGCTTTTTCGTGCGACGACCTTCTGGCGTGCTGGGACCGCCTGAAGGCCAGTGGCGTCTCTTTCATGTCGCCCCCTCCGAACAGCTACTACGACATGCTGGAGGAGCGGTTGCCCGGTCACGGCGAACCCACCGCAGAGTTCAAGAAACGCGGCATTTTGCTGGACGGCACCACCGAAGGCGGACACCCCAGACTGCTTCTTCAGATCTTTTCCGAGAAGGCCATCGGACCGATTTTCTTTGAGTTCATTCAACGAAAAGAAGATGAAGGGTTTGGCGAGGGCAACTTTGAAGCCCTGTTCAAATCCATTGAACGGGACCAAATGGCCCGCGGCGTCCTTTCCGATTCGGCGAACTGAGAACACTGTGACTGTAGAACTGAAACGAATTCATCACGTTGCGTACCGCTGCAAAGACGCCAAAGAAACCGTCGACTTTTACCAGCGCGTTCTGAACATGGGCTTTGTTCTCGCCATCGCCGAAAACGAAGTGCCTTCCACCAAGGCCCCCGACCCATACATGCACGTGTTTCTCGATGCGGGCATGGGCAATGTTCTGGCGTTTTTCGAACTGCCGAACTCCGACGAAATGGGCCGCGATGAACACACCCCACTTTGGGTGCAGCACATCGCATTCGAAGTCGCGGACATGGACGCCCTAACAACCGCAAAAAAACACATTGAGGCCGAAGGTCTCGATGTGTTGGGGCCGGTCAACCACGGCATCTTCAAGTCGATTTATTTCTTCGACCCCAACGGCCACCGCATCGAACTGGCCACAAACACCGGAACGGCCGAGCAAATGAAGATGCTCAATGAAGTCGCTCCCGCCATGTTGGAAGAATGGAGCCAAACCAAACGCGCTCCGGCCCACGCGGCCTGGCTTCACGAATGACCCCAGAAAAGAGTCGCGAACGGAACCAACGAAGCGGTCACCGTTGATGCACTCCGGGGACTGCCGATGGTCCCTTCTCAACGTGCCGCCTCGAACGCAACGGGCCACTTGCGGACCAAAGCAAAGCTTTGAAGCACCGTTGTTGACGCTCGTCACCCAATCCAGACTCGGTGCCTGGGCTTGAGCCCGCGCATTGTTCAACTTTATGTTTGATAATGACATTCATTTTCAATATGAGGAAAACCGCTCGGTGAGCACGAAACCGATCCCCACCGCGCTGGAGAAGAAACAACATGTCGATCGCAATCTTTTTTGGCAGCACGACTGGAAACACCGAAGCGATGGCTGAGATGATCGGTGCCGAAATCGGTGAATCGGTCGCGCAAACGGCCAACATCACCGACATCGAACCCGAAGAACTGCTCAACCACGACGTCCTGATTCTTGGAATTCCCACTTGGAATGTGGGCGAAATGCAGTACGACTGGGAAGACTTCGTCCCGCGACTCGCGGGCATGGACCTGACCGGCAAGAAAATCGGCTTATTCGGCCTCGGGGACTCTTTTGGGTACTCCGAAAACTTCTTGGACGCGCTGGGTCTGCTTTGGGATGAACTCAAACAACTCGGTGCACCGGAGTTGATCGGAGTGTGGTCGACCGAAGGTTATATCTTTGACGAATCAAAAGGCATGTTCGACGACAAACACTTTCTTGGCCTTGGCCTCGACGAAGAAAACGAGTCGGACATGCACGAGGAACGAATCAAGGCGTGGGCAGCGCAAGTGCGAAACGAACTGGGCTTGGCTGCGGCCGGATGATCCACTAATCAATGCCGCAGATCCACCTCGGGTGGCAGCGGCACGCCAAACATGAGGAATAAAACATGCACTGGTTCACACTCTTGGCGATGCTGAGCACCGCCTCCGCCGGCACCATCGTCGACAGCACGAACGCCACCGTTGAAGCGAACAACCCCCAAAGGATCGTCACCGTCGCCGGGAACGTTTCGGAAACAGTCTTTGCGCTTGGAGTCGGAGGCAACGTCGTCGGCGTGGACGCCAGCAGCCTGTTTCCCGCGGCCGTCCATCAACTGCCAAAAGTCGGCTACTACCGCAGTATCAATGCCGAAGGCATTCTTTCACTGTCTCCCGACCTGGTGATTGCGACCGATTCAGCCGGCCCCCCTGCGGTGATCGAGCAAATCCGCGGCGCGGGGATTCCCATCGCCGTACTGGACTCCGCGCAAAGTTTCGAAGGCGCGCAACGCCGGGTGACGCAAATCGCCAAACTACTGGATCGCACCGACGAAGGAGCAGACCTTACGGCCAGCATGGCCACAGAACTGAGCGCAATGTCCAAACCCGAAACCGCACCCCGCGTACTCTTCATCTACGCGCGCGGTTCCGGCACACAGAATGTCGCGGGCACAGAGACGGCAGCCAACGCCATGATCGAACTCGCGGGCGGAAAAAACGCAGTGTCCGAATACACAGGCTACAAACCCATGAACGCCGAGGCAATGATCCAAGCCAACCCCGACTACATCCTGTTCACCCAACGTGGGTTGGAGTCGATCGGTGGGCTGGAAGCGGCCGCAAAACTCAACGGCATTGCACAGACCCCGGCGGGCCAAAATAAGAAGATCATCGCGATCGATGATCTTCTCTTGCTTGGATTCGGACCGCGCACTTCGCAGGGAGCAATCGAACTCTCGAAGGCTCTGCAACAGTAAATGAGCGGTTCCCGTCACCGGAACCCGACGCCGCTTTTCCTTGGAATGGCGGCGGTGCTCTTGGGCGTGGCGGGCGCGGCGGTGCTGTACGGGTCGATGCCCATCCCTTTGACTTCGTTGGTGTCCATTGCCCAGGAATCCATCGGGGTTGAACCCAGCCACGAGGTCCCGCCGGGTCACCGGTACATCATCGTTCACCTGCGGCTTCCACGGGCCCTGTTTGCCATCCTGATCGGCGCATCCATCAGTGTGGCTGGGGCGATGATGCAGGGACTCTTTCGCAACCCCTTGGCCGATCCCGGCCTGTTGGGGGTGTCCAGCGGGGCCGCGTTGGGCGCTGCGTCCGTGATTGTCTTGGGGTTTTCGCTGCCCTGGGTGCCCACTTTGACTTTGCCGATTTCCGCATTCGCCGGAGGCGTAGTGGCCACCCTAGTCGTGATGAAACTGTCCCTACGGGGCGGTACCGCAAGCGTGGCCAATATGCTCCTCGCGGGCATCGCCATCAACGCGGTGTGCGGGGCTGGCACCGGACTATTGGTGTACGTCTCAGACGATGAACAACTGCGATCGCTCACCTTTTGGACCATGGGCAGCGTCGGCGGCGCAAGCTGGGACAACCTGCCCTATGTGTTGGCCTTGGCTTTCGGCCCAGCCCTTGTCGCGCTGCCGTTGGGACGGTCCATCAACGCGCTGCTATTGGGCGAATCGGAAGCGCTCCTGCTGGGCGTCAACGTCGAACAGTTGAAGAAATTGATCATTTTGCTGGTCTGCATCATGGTCGGCACCAGCGTGTCGCTCACCGGAATGATTGGCTTTGTCGGTTTGGTGGTTCCCCACCTGTGCCGCCTCTTGCTGGGGGCGGACAACCGAAGGGTCATTCTGGGCAGCATGCTCCTCGGTTCCACCTTGCTGTTGGGGGCTGACCTCATTTCGCGGACCATCGTTTCCCCCGCGGAACTTCCGATTGGCATCGTCACAAGCATCGTGGGTGGACCCTTCTTCTTGTCTCTGCTCTACCGCAGCCGACAACGGGGGATCTTTTGATGCTATTGGTCGAACACATCCACCACACCATTGGCACAACAAGCATTCTCACCGATGTTTGCATGGGCGTGGCACCGGGCGAGGTCGTGGCGCTTTGCGGCCCAAACGGTGCAGGAAAATCCACATTGCTCAACATCGCATCCGGTGAACTCACGCCAAGCGAAGGCTTGGTCTCCTTGCTCGACCGCACCCTTGAAGAATGGCCAGCGGTTGAACTGGCCCGAAACCGGGCCAAACTGAGCCAAGAATCGAACCTCACCTTTTCGTTCAAAGTCAGGGAAGTGGTCGAGATGGGTCGGTTTCCACACGACACCCCCCACGCGCACGACGATGTGATCGAGACCTGCATGGAGAGGGTCGGCATCACCGAACTCAGCGATCGCTATTACACCTCCCTTTCCGGCGGGGAAAAGCAACGGGTCCACTTCGCCCGGGTTCTGGCGCAACTGACAGACACCAGCGGACAACCCAAACTGCTGCTGCTCGATGAACCCACATCGGCCCTAGACTTGCTGCACCAAGAAGTGGCCCTTGAGTTGGCGCACACATTGTGCAAAGAGCACGGGTTCGCCGTTTTGGTTGTGCTGCACGACTTGAACTTGGCTGCAGCATGGGCCGACCGCATTGTTCTGCTGAAAGATGGCCACGTTCACCACTCGGGAACACCCGCTGAAGTCCTCACTCAACCGATTCTTCAAACCATCTATGGAATCGATGTTCTCGTTTTGTCCCACCCAAACACAGGCCGGCCCGTCGTGACCATCGATCGGGCGCGATAGCGGGCTGCCATCCCCCCAAGCATCCGGCCTGCATCGAACCATTCTCAATGGCATTTACGGCATGACATCCGTTATGGTTTCGACGCCCACTGCACCCTTGAGGACTCGAACCATCATGCGATTTTCATCTCTTTCCGTTGCCATCGTATTTTTGTTCGCATTGCTGATGACAACCCCAAGAACGGCTTTTGCCGCTGAACCAACCATCAAAGAATTGCTCGACGCCACGGACGACGTCAACCGTGGACAAAGCAGCACCTCCACGGTTGAAATGCAGGTCAAAACCAAACGGTACGAGCGGACGATGACCATGCAGTCTTGGTCCCGCGGAGAAGAAGATTCGCTGATTCGAATTCTGTCTCCGGCCAAAGACGCCGGCACCACAACCCTGAAGGTCGGCGATGACATGTGGAACTACATCCCCAAAATCGACCGCACCATGAAAATTCCTCCCGGAATGATGTCGGGGTCTTGGATGGGCAGCCACTTCAGCAACGACGACTTGGTCAAATCGAATCGCCTTTCCAATGCGTTCACCTACGAAAAAGAAAGCCTGATTGACGGGGTGTACACCATTGTCTGCACCGCCAAGCCGGACGCCGCGGTGGTGTGGGGTAAGGTGGTGGTCAAAGTCCGGGCCGACAAAGTGCCGGTGGAAGTCCGCTACTTTGACGAAGATGGCGACCTCGCCCGCACCATGACCTTCAGTGACGTCCAAGATTTCGATGGTCGAACTGTCCCGGCCACCATGCTCCTCAAACCGGCCGACAAACCCGAAGAGTTCACCCGCATCTCGACCAAGACCTTGGACTTTGATGTGCAACTGAACGACCGGACATTCAGCCTCCAAGCCCTCAAGGAGTAGGCGTGCTCGCTCTCGCATGGCGAAACATCTGGCGCCAAACCCGGCGCAGCCTCATCACCGTCTCAGCGATGGCGTTTGGTGCGGCCATTTGCATGCCGATGATGGCCTTCATGGATGGCATGTTTGCCACCATGTTCGATGTGGCGGTGACCCAGCAAATCGGTCACGTCCGCGTGGAACACCCCAGCTACTCCGAAACCAACTCGATGTTCGACACCCTGCCGAACGCCTCAGAGACTTTGAAACAACTCGAAACCTTGCCCGAAACGAGCGCCGTCACCTGGCGGGTTCACGGCGCGGGGTTGCTGGGCTCAGACCAAAAGTCAACCGGAGCGATGATTGCCGGCATTGATCCGGTTCGCGAAAGCACATTCACCTCGGTCGATGCCATGCTCGAGAGTGGGCGTTGGCTTTCCAAGCCGAACGACATCATGCTGGGCCACGGACTGGCGGAAGAACTGAACGCCGATCTGGGTTCGGAAGTGGTCATCATGACCCAAGCATCCGACGGTTCAATTGGCGCAGGCACCTACACCGTGACCGGTGTGGTGCGGAGCGGAAATGCCATGCGAGACAAACAAGGCGTATGGATGAGTTTGTCGGATGTCCAGGAACTGCTGTTCCTCGAAGACCAAGTCCATGAACTGGTGTTGCTGGCCAACGGCGGTCGCAGCGGCGTCGACGCTCTCCGAACCAGCGTGGACCAAACGGTGGGCGACGATTGGCGGGTGCGTTCGTGGTACGAAGCGAACCCGACCATGGCGGAGATGCTGAAACTCGGCCAGCAGCAGTCGAGCTTCATGCTGGTGATCATCTTCTTTCTGGCCGGCTTTGGCGTGCTGAACACCATGCTCATGAGCGTGTTTGAGCGGACCCGCGAGTTGGGCGTAATGATGGCACTCGGCACCCGCCCCCGGCAGGTGGTCAAACTGATTTTGCTCGAAGGGTTTTTGCTGTCGGTCTTGGGGGCGATGGCCGGGGCCGCGATGGGCGGCGCCCTCGACTACTACCTGTGCACCCATGGCCTGAACCTGGGCTACGGCGATTTTGAAATGAACGGGGTGGTCTTCCCCAACCGCCTCAAAGGCGTCTTTCATCCAAGCCAAGCCATCTCTGTGGTGGTCTCGATGATGGTGATTTCCGTATTGGCCGCCGTTTGGCCCGCGTGGCGGGCGTCGCGGCTGGAGCCGGTTGCAGCCATGAGGGCCGACTGATGTTTTCTCTGATTTCAATGGCGGGACGAAATCTGCTGCGCAACGCCCGGCGCACTGGGATCACGGTCCTGGGAATCTCGTTGGGACTGGCGTTGTGCCAAACGGTCTACAACTTGAACCTGGGCAACTACAACAGCATGCTGGACAGCGGCATTCGGGGTGCGTCCGGGCACGTGGTCATCCAACACGCTCAATGGCTGGACGACCCCGAGATTGAACACGTCGTCAACGACTCCACCGCAATCCGTGATCAACTGAAGGCGGACAATCCCGACGCACTCGTCACCCGACGGGTGCTCGCCGGCGGCCTGGTCACCTCCCCCACCAATGCCGTCACCGTGGCCGTCATGGGGGTCGATCCCGAACCGGAGGCGGAGCTGTCCCGCGCGGCCCGAAATGTGGTCGATGGCGAATGGTTGAAACCCGATGACAAGCGCGGCTTGATGCTGGGCGACACCTTGGCCAAACGGCTCGGAGTTGGCGTCAAAAGCCGCATCGTCGTAATGGCGCCAAACCCCGAAGACCCGAGCGAAAGCACAAGCCTTTTGTTTCGGGTCCGCGGCATCTTTCACAGCGGCGTGGAGGTCTTGGACAACTTCAGTGTGATGGTGTCCGTAAAGGGCGCCCAACCGCTGTTGATTGGCACCGACCCGGCCCACCAAATCGCCGTAATTTACGACACTGACGCTCAGACCCAGCAAGGGGTTGCGAAGGCCAAAACAATGGATGTCGGTGAAGCTGCAGTCCTCTCATGGAAAGAAGCGCTGCCCGATTTGCAGGCGTTCATTGAAGTCGACACCCGGACCAACGAAATCTTTTTCATGGTCTTGGGGTTCATTGTGGTGCTGGGCGTGATCAACACCATGCTCATGAGCGTGCTGGAGCGGGTCCGAGAATTCGGCGTGATGATGGCGCTCGGTATGCGGCCCAAAACCTTGGCGGGATTGGTGTTGCTGGAGGGCGGACTCCTCGGACTGGCATCCGCACTGGTGGGGACGGCCTTGGGCGCGTTGTTCACCTACCCGCTCGCCACCACGGGCCTCGACTTCAGCGAAGCCATGGGCGAGACCATGATGGTTGACGGTGTGGCCATGGACTCCCTGATGTTTGCCCAGTACGCCCCCGATCGCATGGCCATTTATGCAAGCGCAGCCATTGCCATGACCGTTCTCGCATCCGCGTGGCCGGCCTTTCGGGTCACACGCATGCGCCCCATTCAAGCGATTCAACACCAGTGAGCAAGGAAGAACCCATGTCGATTGTGAGCGTGCGGAAACTGACCCGCGACTACCACCAAGGCGAACACACAGTCCAGGCCTTGCGTGGCGTAGACCTGGACATTCAACCCGGTGAATTCACGGCACTGATGGGCCCCTCGGGATCGGGCAAAAGCACCTTGCTGAACCTGATTGGGGGCTTGGACAAACCGACCGCAGGCTCGGTGGAAATCGAAGGCGCAAACTTGGCGACCATGACCGCTGCAGAACGAAGCGACCTTCGACGGGACCGATTGGGGTTCGTGTTTCAGGCCTACAACTTGATTCCCGTGTTGACCGCGGCTGAGAACGCGGAATTCGTGTTGCAACTTCAAGGCAAGGACGCCACGGCGCGAAGGGAGAGGGCATTCGAAACCCTGGCTGCGGTTGGCTTGGAGGGCATGGAAGGTCGCCGTCCAAATGAATTGAGTGGCGGTCAGCAACAACGCGTTGCGGTGGCCCGCGCCATCGCCGGTGACCCGGCATTGGTGTTGGCCGATGAGCCCACCGCAAATCTCGATTCAAAAACGAGCGATGAACTCATCGCCACCATGAAGAAACTCAACACCGAACTGGGCGTCACCTTTGTGTTCGCAACGCACGACCCGAAAGTGATGGACGCTGCACAACGCGTCATCCATCTGGTTGACGGCGAAATCGCGCAGGACATTCGAAAATGAACGCGGTCGCTTGGGCGGGATTGTGGGCGTTCAGCGCGCCCGCCACAGCCTCACCGAACACCGAAGTTCACGGGGACATCAAAACCTTCTTTGTCAGCACCCTGCCCTACAACAACGAACTGTTCAGCGAATTGGGCCTCAACGCCACCGATCCCACCGCCCAGTCGTCGGTGGACGGGCGGATCAAGCTCACCGCAAAAACAGACTCCGTCCGCACGGTGTTTCATCACGCGGTGACCGCGCAAACCGGGCAGGCCATTGCCGCGACCGGCCAAAGCGGCATGGGAATCCAAGCCCCGCAAATGATTGACCTTGGGTGGCAAGGCTTTGAGGAGTCCACCAACCCCCAAGCGATGTCGCTTCAAGGGCGGACCGATCGGCTGAGCATTGCCGCCGACGCGGGCCCCCTCACCCTCACCATTGGCCGGCAACCGATCACCTTGGGTCACGGCCTGGCCTTCACCCCAATGGATTTGGTCAACCCCTTTTTCCCCACCACAGTCGACCAAGAGTACAAACCCGGCGTGGATGCTGCGGCCGTGGATGCGTTCTTTGGCACCTCCACGCAACTGAGCGCCATGGCGGCCTACACCCATCCCGTCCCGATCGACGAGGCCAAAGATTGGACGATTGATGGAGCGGTGTACGCCGTCTACGGCCAGCACACCTTTGGCCGGCACGATGTGGGGTTGCTGCTGGGCGAAATTCGCGGAGATGACGTGATCGGGGCGACCATCGCCACCTATGCGGGACCGGTCGGACTCCACGCGGATGCCACGTACACCAATCCGTCGGATTCCAGCCCAGAAGATCCGTTCGTTCGCGCGGTGCTGGGCGCCGTTTGGTCGGCCACGGGCGAGCTGATTGTGTCCGCCGAGGTGTACCACCAATCGCTCGGATCGTCGGATCCAGATGGGTACCTTGAGCGACTGGCCAGCGATCGCCACGCCACCGGCGAGTTGTGGTTGGCGGGCACCAGCTACGCATCGACTGCCGTGAGCTACCAAGCCTCTCCGCTGGTGCTTGCCAGTGCATCGGTCATCGGA
>Ga0115012_10001392_pt1 | contig 14063 bp, 8 predicted proteins | sample TroAtlMetagenome_FD_88706 | JGI IMG/M metagenome (GOLD analysis project Ga0115012, IMG submission 88706) | Marine eukaryotic phytoplankton communities from Atlantic Ocean - Tropical Atlantic ANT10 Metagenome | ecosystem: Environmental > Aquatic > Marine > Oceanic | place: Tropical Atlantic Ocean...
GGCTGCTCACGCCCGACGCGCTCGCGGTGCCGCCCCATGGAAGCTCATAGGTGCCCAGGAAAGGAATCTCGACGTAGGCGATTCCTGTGACCTCATCCCCGTCGCCGGTAAAGTCGGCGTCCAAGGTCGATGGAATGGTCCCAGCAATGGCCAGGGTGCCCTCAAAGGTGCACTCCGACTCACCAATCACCGCTGGCGAGGCCGCGCTGTCGACATCAAAGGAGATGGTGCCCAGACAGGTATCGGAAGCAACGTCGGGCACATTCAACGCCAGCGAGATCACTCCCGTGAAGGCGAAGTCGGCGTCCGCGTCCGCGTCCGCGTCCGCGTCGGCATCCGTGTCGGCGTCGGTGTCGGCGTCGGTGTCCGCATCTGTGTCCGCATCCGTGTCCGCATCGGCTTCTTCCGACAGGACGGTCGTACCAACGGTGCCCCCCTCATCGCCCTTGTCCAACGAAGGCGCACAAGCCACCAAGGCCACCGAACCCCACAGAAACATTGTCGTCGCACGCATCCTGTTCTCCTCTTCAATTCTGACCCAGCCTGGATGTTCCAGGACCGGAATGGCGGCGAATATGCCACCTCTCGCCACAACCCGCCAACCAAGAGCTCGATCTCACACCATGCCCTGACCACTTTCGACGCCGCGCCAGCACCGCAACAGCGCCCACGCTCCACCCACCGAGGACGCTGCCCGCGGAGACGACGGCACAGCCAGCCTTGGACGCATCATCCGCAAGGTTGCCATTTCCTGCACTGCCGTCGAGCTCGAAGTTCGACCAGCCAAGAGTCTCATCGGGCGCATCCATCGCCAGGACTTCCTCGATGAAGTCGCTGTGAGCATCCACGCGCGTGGATCCCGCGGCCCCGCCTTCGCAGACCGGCTCCCCGCCCTCCGGGTCGAACACAAAGGCGATCACACCCGCGATCGCCCACTTTCCATCCGACCGCTTTCCGAGGGCCGGCCCGCCCGAGTCCCCGACACAGACATTGCTCCCTTCGCTGTCCCATGTGTAGACGAAGTCATCGTCGTAGTCTGCAAGCTCGAGATCCACCATGCGCTTCACGCCCGCGCCCGAGCCTTCGACCTCGAGCGCACCCCAGCCGACATGGGTCAGGGTGTCAAAGGACCAGTCTCGCTGACCAGGACCGATGTCATTGAGCGGCAACGGATCGACGCCTCCAGGCATCTCCGCCAGCCGTGCCATGGCGATGTCCGAGCGGAGCACCGGGTCGTAGGCGTAGTCGGGATGGGTGATGGCCGAGCTCACCGTGGTGATCGATTCCACGGCGTTCTCGTCGTACAGATCGCTGCCCGTCGCAAAGGAGATGTTGTAGCCAGCGCGGTTGTAGTCCACCATCGCATCCACACAGTGGGCCGCGGTGAGGACCTGACTGTCCGCGATGAGCGTGCCCGAGCAGAAGGTCCCCCACAGGTCACCCTGCGATGCCACGAACGCCCCCACGGCATCGAAGCGGTCCGTCGCTTCTCCACCCACGACGGGGGGGGGAGGTCCGCTCGCCCACACGAGACCCGACAAGAGTACAGACAGCATCACAGCTCCGAGCATGCGGGCCCACACAGCCCACCTGAACCACCGTACCCGAACGGGGTCGGGTCGTCTTCGCAGGATCAATCGGCCTGCTCCTGCTCCTCGTCCGCCCGCCAGTCCGCTTCCCGCCGATAGATGGTGCGGGCCGTGATGCCGAGCAGGCGCGCGGCCATGGTCTTGTCCCCATCACAGACCGAGAGCGTGGCTTCGATCATCGTCCGCTCGACCTCCTTGAGTGGCGTACCGACGCGAAAGGACAAGGCCCCGCGGACCGCCTCGAAATGGCGCATGCCCCGCGGGAGATGCGCCACCTCGATGGCGTCGCTCCGACAGAGGACGACAGCGCGCTCCACGGCATTCTCCAGCTCACGGACGTTGCCTGGCCAGGACCACGCCGACAGCGCATCGAGGGCTGCAGGGGAAAAACCAGCCACTTCGCGGCGGTTCCGGGCCGTGTGAATGCGCAAGAAGTGCTGCGCCAGGAGGGGTACGTCCTGCCGCCGCTCTCGAAGCGGCGGAAGCTGCAGGGCGATGACGTTGAGCCGGTAGTAGAGATCTTCACGAAGCCGGCCGTCCTGGATGGCTTCGAGCGGGTCGCGGTTGGTGGCTGCCAGGATGCGCACATCCGCTTGCAGGGTCCGCGTGCCTCCGACCCGCTCGTACTCTCCATCCTGAAGCACCCGCAAGAGCTTCACCTGGACCGAGGGACTCATCTCGGTGACCTCATCGAGAAAGAGCGTGCCGCCGCGGGCCAGATCGAAGCGGCCCTCTCGCCGTCCCTGCGCACCCGTGAACGAACCCGCCTCATGCCCGAACAGCTCACTCTCGAGTAGGTTTTCCGGAAGGGCACCACAGTTCACGGTGATCATCTTTCGGCTTCGACGGGGCGAGTGCTCGTGGATCCACCGAGCGAGCCGACCCTTGCCCGTGCCGCTCTCCCCCGTGATCAGGACCGATGCTTCCGAGTCCGCCACCTGGGCCGCTTCGTCCAGCAAGGCCTGCATGGGGGCCGAGCGCCCGACGACCTCACCGGGCGAGATGCGGGCCAGCTGCTCGCGCAGGTCCTGGTTCTCGAGGACCAGCCGGCGTCGCTCCAGAGCCCGGCGCACCGCGCGCACGATCTCGGCCCGACGAAGGGGCTTGGTGACAAAGTCGGCCGCCCCTTGCTTCATGGCCTCCACTGCGGTCTCGACTGTGCCATAGGCAGTCATGACGATGACCTCGAGGGTGGGCGAGACGCTGCGCGCCAGCTTGAGGAGCTCCAGCCCGGTCAGTCCTGGCATCTTGAAGTCGGTCAACATCAGGTGCGGACGATCGAGACGAACTCGCTGCAGGGCCTCTTGAGCATCCGCAGCATGGATGACTTCAAGGTTTTCCCGCACGAGGATGCGCTCCAGCGCAGTGCGGTTCGACGCCTCGTCATCCACCACGAGCACGCGAGCAGTCATGACACTCCTTCACAAGTGCGACGAATCGTCACTGTTGAAGACAACTTGTCTCTTCTGAGACGATCTGTCGATCTGCGATTTTGTGCAACCTCTGGATGACGCCGCGTCCTCACCCTCGGCCATCGCCGCACCCGACGTTAGGCGGCGCTCGCCCGGAGGTCCGCCATGTCGTCGATTCCCAACGTCCTCGCCAGCCGCTACGCGAGCCCAGAGATGGTCCACGTGTGGTCCCCTGAACACAAGGTAGTGCTGGAGCGGCAGCTCTGGCTGTCCGTCCTGCGCGCGCAAGCAGCCCTGGGTGTGCATGTTCCTCCAGGGGTCGTGGCGGCCAGTGAAGCGGTGATGCACCAGGTTGACCTCGACTCCATCGCAGCCCGCGAGCGGGTCACCCGACACGACGTGAAGGCCCGCATCGAAGAGTTCTGTGCGCTGGCTGGGCACGAGCACATCCACAAGGGCATGACCTCCCGCGATCTCACCGAGAATGTGGAGCAGCTCCAGGTCCAGCGCGGACTGGACCTGATCGCCCAGCGCACCCTCGCTACCGTCGCGCGCCTCGCACGCCTCGCCGCCACCCATCGCGATCTCGTGATGGCCGGACGCAGTCACAACGTCGCCGCCCAGGCGACCACACTGGGCAAGCGCTTCGCCACCGCTGGAGAAGAGCTGCTCCGCGCCCTCGACCACCTCGACCACATCCGTCAGACCACCGTCCTGCGTGGGATCAAGGGTCCGGTTGGAACACAGCAGGACATGCTCGACCTGCTCGGGAGCGCCGAAAAGGTGTCGGCCCTGGAGCAACGGGTCGCCCGCGAGCTCGGCTTCGCACAGACCACCGGCAGTGTGGGACAGGTCTACCCACGCTCTGCCGACTTCTCCGTCATCTCTGCGCTGGTCCAGCTCTCGTCGGGTCCGGGAAACCTGGCCCGCACACTGCGGCTGATGGCAGGCCAGGAGCTGGTGACCGAAGGCTTCAAGAAGGGACAGGTTGGCTCCTCGGCCATGCCCCACAAGATGAACGCCCGGTCATGCGAGCGGGTCAACGGCTTTGGCGCCATCCTGCGCGGACACCTCACGATGGCCGGCGGCCTGCTCGGCGACCAGTGGAACGAGGGCGATGTGTCTTGCTCAGTGGTGCGCCGCGTGGTCCTGCCCGATGCCTTCTTCGCCATCGACGGCCTGTTCTGTACCTTCGTGACGGTTCTCGACGAGCTCGGCCCGTACCCGGCGATCGTGGCTCGGGAGCTCGATCGGTACCTGCCCTTCCTCGCCACTACCAAGGTCCTGATGGCCTGCGTAAAGGCTGGGGCAGGGCGTGAAGCCGCACACGAAGCCATCAAGGAACATGCCGTGGCGGTCGCCCTCGACATGCGCGCCCGGGGCGTGGCACAGAACGATCTCATGGAACGCCTCGCTGCAGACGACCGTGTGCCGCTCGACCAGTCAGGGCTCGGCCGCCTGCTGGCAGACCCAGCCTCCTTCACCGGAACTGCTGGCTCTCAGGTCGACGCCTTCACCGCACGGGTCGCTGAGCGGGTCGCGCGCGATCCCGTCGCAGCCGCATGGAGCCCCCGCGGAATCTTGTAGCGGCCCCGGCTCACTGAACGTCCCGCCGAGCCCCTAATCCAAGGACGTCTCGGCATCCGTCTGGTACACGCGAATCCAGTCCACACGGTACGTCTCTGGGAAGGCGCTGCGATCGACACCACAGTACCCACCCCAGTCTCCGCCAACGGCAAGGTTGACGACGAAGTGGAAGGCCTGATCGAAGGGCCAGGTGTCCGAGTTGCCGGCCCCATCGTTTTCAAAGGTGAAGTAGTGGTGGCCGTCGACCAAGAAGCGGATGCGCTCTGGAGTCCAGTCGATCGCGTACACGTGCATGGCGGTCGTGGCCGTGTCGAGCATCAGGTCACCGCCACGCTGGGTCCCCAGCATGTGGTTGTAGGCACCTGTGTGCACCGTTCCGACGATCTCGTTGGCATCGCATCCGACATGCTCCATGATGTCGATCTCGCCACTTGCCGGCCAGCCGCCGTACACCCAGTCCGTGGGCAACATCCACAGCGCGGGCCAGGTACCCACTCCGGCAGGCACATGAAGCGCCCCTTCCATCCGACCGTAGCGCCACTGCGCCTTGCCAGACGTGTTGAGCCGGGCCGAGGTGTAGCCCGATGAGCCGGAGGGACGGGCTTCGATCACCAGCACCCCATCTTCAATGCGGGAGTTGTCGGTGCTGTCCGTGTATTCCTGCAGCTCGTTGTTGTAGGTGTAGGGCGCAAGGAGCTCATGGGTCCACTTGGATGTGTCGACAGCGGAACCATCGAACTCGTCGTTCCAGACCAGCAAGCGCTCCCCATCGACGCGCCCCGAACCGGTCGTCGTGAGCGAGGCGTTGTCGAGGTAGACCGCGCCACCCGAGGACCAGTCCGCGAGGGTAAAGCGCACCCCCACCTGGCCACTGCTGACCCCCTCGGGCACCACCGCCTCCGCTGTCAGGGCGTGCCACACGCCCGGCTCCGTGGTCTGATCGAAGACCATGCTGCTCAGAGTCTCGCCCTGGACCGCGCCTGCACTGTCGAGGAAGCGCACAAAACCCACCAGCTCATTGCCGCTCGACACCTGGTCATCGGCATGGGAGAAGGCCGAGACCGAGAAGGACAGTGTGTCGCCCGCGGTGAGGTCGGCCAGGTCGAGCCCATGCTCGCTGGTGTTGGGCACCGCATCGGCGTAGCGCCCCCACACCTTGTAGGCGTGGCTGCCCTCCAGCGCGGTAAACGTCGCACTGCTGCTATGGATGAAGTCCCCCGTCTTCGACCAGGCATGATTGAGGGTGCCGTCGGCCCCGTTCCACCAGGTCTCGCCCCGCTCAAAGCCCGGATTGGCCAACAGCTCGACCCCAGGCGCGTCGGTGTCGGCATCCGCGTCGGTGTCGGCATCCGTGTCCGTGTCCGTGTCCGCGTCCGCGTCCGCGTCCGTGTCCGTGTCCGTGTCGGCGTCGGCATCGGCGTCGGCATCCGTCTCCGCCGGCAGCGGGGTGACGGATGCGTCGGTCTTGGGTGTCTCGCACCCGACGGCGGCCAACAACATGACCAAGCAGCGCGGCTTCATGGGAGGCTCCAGCCTGAGTTCTCTCGATAGTACCGGATTCTGGCTGCAGCCCGGTCGAACTCTGTCACGAAGCCGGCTTGTTTCGTGTCAGTCGTCGCTGCCGCCGTCGCGTCGTCTCTGCTGCACCCGCGCCCGATCGTCGGGTCGGTCGAGTGCACTCCACTGCGCTTCCGCCAAGGCCAGAGCCGCGTCCGCGCGGTGGTGCTGCCCGACCGCCCGGGCGCCATCGGCCGCCTGCTCCAGCAGCCAGGCAAGGTCCACATCGACAAAGCGGGTCTTCTTCAGATCACGGCCCGCGGCCAGCAGCAGAGTGTCCCACTCCGCCCACCCCCCATCGGCGGCCGCACAGGGCAACAGCGCAGCCCGCGTCGTGGCGAGCAGTGCCATGCGACCCGTCTCTCGGAAGGTCAGCAGAGCGTCTTGAAGCAGGGGTCGGGCTTGGGTTGTGTCACCACTCGCGAGCAGGACCAGTCCCAGGTTGACCCGGACGATGTCGGTGTTGTCTGAGTTCAGCCGCTCCATCATGCGCAGCGCTTCGCGGTAGTGGTCGCGCGCAGCACCCAGGTCACCTTCCAGACGGGCAATCTCACCCAGCTCATTGGTACAGCGAGCGAGGCCGTTTCGATCGAGCGCGCGCTCATACCCAGTCACCGCTCGGGTAAACGCTGCATGGGCCGCTGGAAGATCACCCGACTGCTTCTCGATGCGGCCCCGAAGCCAGGCCACGGTCGCCTCGCCACGAAGGTCGCCCGCACGCCGCGCGAAGTTGCGGGCCGAGTCGAGCACTCCCCGCGCCCCCTCCAGATCGCCACTCTCCAAGGCCAGACGACCCTGCTCCAGGCCGATGCGGGTCATGAGATGGACATCCTCCGACGCATAGTCTGCCGCTCGACGCAGCTCGGCGTCGGCATCCGAAAAATCCCCCCGCTGGTAGAACCGCAGCGCGCGATGGAGAGCCGCAAGTCCCCGAAGATCGCGGCGAGACTCTGCTTCATTGAAGAGCTGGGTTGTGGCATCAGAGTGATGGGGTGAGCCAAGAAGCCACAGGGCATCAAGCCGCAGCGACCATGCGATTCGCCGCTCCGGAGCCGACGCGGACAGCCGTACCGCGCGAGAGGTCTCATCCCAGAGGTCGAGCCACTCCAGCACCCGATCGGCCTGTCCCATCGCCGCGAGACCCCTTGCCGCCTGCAACAGGTAGGCGAGGGCGTCACGCTGATCTCCCGCCGCGAGGAGGTGGCGGGCCACGCGCCCAGCGGTCTCCGGACCGGACGCCCCTCGAAGCTCCACAATGGTGGCGCACATGCGGTGTCGCTCGACGAGATTACCCGATTCCTCGGCCATATCGAGGAGAGTCTGGCGAACCAGGTCATGCGAAAAACCAAAGCCAGAAGACAGTCGCTCAATCAGGTGCAGTCGCACCCAGCTGTCGACCAGCTCCGGATGGGGCCGAATGCGCGACCGAGCACAGACCGCCCGCCACTCGTCCACTTCGACCCGACTCCCGAGAATGGCCGCTAGCTGCATCGAAGCAGACTGCTCCGCGGACCGCTCCGCCAGCGCGGAGGCGAGTGCACGCCGGGACAGCTCGGCAGGATCTACCGGAACCTCGGCGAGCACCTCATCCGAAACGGAAAAACCCTCCGGCGTCGCCTGCAGCGCTCCGCGGCTCACCCAGTCCGCCACCACGGACACCAGAAAGCGCGGGCTCCCTGCTGTTCGAGCCGTCAACGACGACGCGAGATCCGGGGAGAATCGCAGCAGGGAGTCCACCAGAGCCCGATGGTCCACGGGCGGCAGCGGTCCCACCGGAACCGACACCACGCCCGGGTCCTCGATGAAGGACGCGTATGCCCGACGTCGGATCGGCTCTTCCGGCACCTTGGCGAGGGTGCAGACAACCACCAGAGGCCCCGCGTCTTTCATCGAGACCAGGCGACTGGCAAACTCGATGGCTTCGGTAGACTGGTGGACATCGTCGAGCCACACCAGCCCGGGGCGCGCCGCTTCTTCTCCACTCCGTCCCGGCAGCGTGGCCAACCAGGTGGCCAGTCGGGTGAAGAGCACCTGTCGCTCGCGCGGGGAGGCGAACCGAACCAGCGCATCGTCGGTCGTGTCCGGAGGGGCGAGGGTCGCTGCGAGCGCATCCAGCTCCCCCTCTTCCAACCCCAGCAGACCCAGCACCTGACGCAGACGCCCGGCAATGGCCTGCGGCTCCAGACCATCGAGCCGAAGTCTGCGACGAAACATGGCTGCGAGATCGGTGTTGGTGGCGCGTCCGTCGCTCCATGAGGCCCGCAGACTCTCGATTCCGGCCACTTCGTAGGCCGTCTCACAGAGCCACTCCGCGAGGCGACTCTTCCCCGTGCCCGGTGCACCGTGGAGCACAACAGCACGGGGGGCGCCTGCACGCTCGGCATCGACAAGCGCTTCCCACAGCTGATCGCGCTCGCCAAGCCGGCCCACGAGTCGGGGCGGACGCAGACCGAAGATGCTCAGGCCACCCCCGTCGAGTGGATGACGCACGACGATTCGAGGCCGACGCCAGTCTTCCGGCACAGGCATTCGCATGGTCGGCGGACGTGTGAACGGCACCGGCTCGAAGCGCTCGGCGTCGGGCAGATCGATCTCATCACGGGTCTCATCATCGAACAGATCCGACTGCTCCACGGCCTGTCCAAGATTCGCGGTGCTGAGCAGACCACCGAGGCTGATCTCCCCCATCGAAGCCGCATCCGCCCTGCGCACGGGGGGTGCCACCGGCTCGATCGTGGGACCGTCCATCTCCATTCCGCTCGACAGGTGGTCGAGCGACATCCGGGCATCGGCAGCGCACAGAAACCGGTCGAGCGGTGACTTCGCCAACAGCCCGCGCAGCCAGTCTTCCACCGCCGCAGGCACCCCGATCATCGGATCAAGCGCCGGTGGCTGTCGGTGCAGGTGATCCTGCAGAAACTCTTCATAGGTCCGCCGCCGACCAAACGGCGGCGCGCCGGTGATGAGCGTCCAGCCCAGACATCCCACGCTGTAGAGGTCGGTCCACGGTCCCTGGGCCTGCCAGTCTCCCTGCAGCTGTTCGGGCGCCATGTATGCCGGCGTTCCCGCCACAGTCTTCTCAGCAGCGCCCGGCTGTTCGAAGAAGCGCGCAAGCCCGAAGTCCATGAGCGTCAGCCGCGGCCGCGACTCGAAGTGGCTGCCCGCCGCCTCTACCAGCAGGTTGCCCGGCTTCAGATCGCGATGGATGACGCCACGCGCATGGCAGTGACCGAGTGCGCTCAGAAGCTGCCGCAGCACCTCCTGCACCTCCGGCCACGAAAAGCGTCCGATGAACTCGTGCAGGGAGCGTCCCCGCAAGAGCTCCAACACCACATAGGCCCCGCCGACCGGAAGGCGCCCACCCGAAGCCGTAAAGGCGAGCATGTCCACGCGTCCATGATCGAGCACACCGACAATGCCTGGATGCTCCAGCTGTGCAGCAGTCGCAATCTCGTTGTCGAGCGCGCGCACCACCCAGGGGTCGGACAGCTCGTGTTCCAGCACGACCTTTACTGCGACCTTCTCCTCTACCAGGGGCGTCTCAGCAGCCCATACCTCCCCCATGGCCCCGCGTCCGAGAACGCGAAGCAAGCGATACCGCCCCAGCGGTACCGGATTGGCGGGCACAAATGCGTCAGAACCTTGCTGCATGATGGGCATTCTATCGCGCGCGTCCGTCCCCTCCGTGAACGGATGCGCCACAGCGCATGGAACCAGACACAAACCGCCAAATACGCCAGCCACGACTGGGACGATCCAAGCGTTCCCATCGCTTCACGCAGCCCATTCTCGAGTCGCCCCGCGCTCGCATTCGTCCCCATCGTTCCTCCTAAAACCCCTTGCTGGACGTCACTGGCGACAAATCTTCGGCACTTCAGACATCTGCATCATCGAACCGAGAGAGGCGTTTCGCCCGAGTCCGTCGAGTCGAGCAGGCATCGCGGGAGACCCCGATCACGATCACACCAGACGCCCGCCAGCGGAAGATGCATCCGCGCGCAGATGGTGGGTATCGCCCTGTCATCGGCTTCTCGGTCTCGACCATCAAGCTTCGTTGAATGACAGCAACGAGGCCCCTCCCTACCCGAACCGCCATGTCGCGTTCGTACGCCTCGAGACCGTCTAGCCTGACGGCCTGCCGCTACGGAACCAAGGCCGCATGGGGTAGCCTTGGACGATGGCATTCACCTTCACCCGCAAGCCTGTCACAGAGTCACTGAGCACCCTGGTCCTGATCGGAGCCAGCCTCCTGCTCTTCCACGCACCGGCAGTGCAAGCCCTCTGGTCCGACGCGGTCACCAGCGCACCCGAGTGGATCCTCGTTGCGGTGATTCCATACCTGCTTCATCAGGTGGTCTACTGGGGCATGGTGGGCTTCTTCGGCTATGTCGACCGCCACAACAAGCCCGCGTTCATCGCTCGGTACCGGATCCAGTCCGGCAAGTCCAAGCGCCCGCCCAGGTCACGGGTCTGGCGAAACATCCTCTTCACGCAGACCGTCCTGAGTCCGATGATGATGCTCTGGCTGTGGGGCATGCTGCGGCTTCGAGGCTGGACCGCCACCGACCACATGCCAGGGCTCTTCGAGACGCTCCTTCAGCTCGCGGGCCTCAGCGTATGCGCGGTGATCTGGTTCTATACATCGCACCGCTTCCTGCATCGCCCCTGGTGGATGAAGCGGGTGCATCGGGTTCACCACGAATTCCGCACCACCACGGCAGTCGCAAGCATCTACGCCCATCCAGCCGAGTTCGTGTTCGCCAACTTTCTCACGCTCGGACTCGGGGTCATCTTGATCGCACCGACCCTGCCGGTGCTCTACCTCTGGACCATCCTCTCCGTACACACCGTCGTGGCACACCACTCCGGATACGCGGTCCCATGGATGTCATGGTCGGTTCACCATGACTGGCACCACTACCGGTACAAGGAGTGCTTCGGTACGATCGGACTGCTCGACACCCTCTTTGGTACCGAGAAGGAATTCGCCACATTCGAGCACGGCGAGACCCGCTAGCGGCTCCCCCGCGGCCACTCACCCCATCACACGCCCTTCCGCCAACACCCGCTGCCAGCCGGACTCCGACACGCCACCGGAAGCACAGAAGCGCGGCGGCCACGCCCCAGGCAGCGGCTTCGTCTCCGCACCGAGCAGGTCAAGCAGACCATCCACCCAGGCCCGGACCACCCGACCGTCGGGACCCGCTACATCGAAGCAGTCTGCGGCCGGTAGGGAGCATGCGACGCGCGGCCAACGCGCCACGCTCACCACGCGTCCCGACGCAGACGGATCCGCCACCAGCTGCATCGGCTGCGCGGCCAGGTCCGACCGCGCACGCGTCCACGCCGCCACACTCACCTGATCGTCCAGCAGGTCTTGCATGAGGCGAAGGCGCTGAACCCAGCCATGCAGGGCATGATCTGCGTCAGGCCACCACGGACCCCAAGAGAAGGCACCTGGCTCCGAGTCCACTGGAACATGGGGCAGCACGCAGACCACGCCCGGGTCTTCGCGCGCCCCTTCCGCCAGCGACAGCAGAGAGCGAAGACCATCGAGGTTGCGGGCATCCGCAATCAACAGGCGAGACGGCGAGAGCGGCAGCACAACCGGCTGCCCACCTGGCAAGAGTCGCTCCGGCGGTAGCAAGAGACCGGCGAGTTGCGCGCTCCCGTAGAGGTCGACGGCAGCGACACCCGGCATGGCTTCGATCGGAGTCAGGTGCACGCTCCCAGCCTCGCCACCGCCGCCCGGACGCAGCCAACGGGAAGGCTGATGCAGTGCGACACGAAGTCCGACGGCCACAGGAATTCCCATCGACCGCAGATACTCCGCCACCGGGATCACCCGACCATCCATCCGAACGACCAGATCGAGTCCGAGGCGCGATCCCAGGGGAATCACATCGGCCATCGCGCGCACCGGATCCAGCCCCGCATTCAGTGCATCGGCCACCCGGGCAGCCCGACTCCCCACCCGCACCTCGAGGCGGGGTGCCAGAGAAGGCCAAGACGGGCAGGCCTTCCTCAGGAGAGCCTGTCCGGACGGGAGCGGGTCAGGGAGCGCAGTGGTCGCCATCCAGTCGACATACCGCGTCCCACACCCGGTGCGCACGTTGGTAGGCTTCGGTTTCCCTACCCACCGTCCTGGATCGACAGGAGCTCGGATGACGGACTCTATGCCGTCCTTGCGGATCGAAAACACCGTCACAATCATCAACTGCGGTGGGACCATCAACATGTCGGGCACCAGTGGAGCCCGTCCTGCCGACATGGTCGCACGCAGTCTCGCACCCGTGTTGCGCGCCCAGCCCACTCCGGTGCGGGTCCAGCTCCGATCTCCGTTCCCGCGCCCCCCCGACAGCTCGAACCTCAACGAAGCATCCTGGAACGTGATCCGTGACACGCTGCTCGACGAGATTCGCTGGCGTCACGACGCCCTCGATCAGAGCACTCACCGTCGGGGGGCCGGTGTCGTGCTCACCCACGGCACCGACACCATGGCCCTGACGAGCCTGTTGGTGTCCCTGGACATGGCAGCAGAGCAGCTCCGGTTCCCGATCATCTTCACCGGCGCCCACGCAACGCCCGATCAGCCCGGCAGCGACGCCGTGCCAAACCTCATCAAGGCCATCGCCCTCGCAGGTCCCCACCACATCGATCTGCTGCCCCCTGGTGTGTTCGTCGTCATCGGAAACGATCTGCACCTGGCCAGTCGCCTCACCAAGGTCGAGACCAGCCCGGATGCCCATGGACGCTACTTCTTCAGCTACCCCGCGCCCATCGGACAGGTGTCGAACCACGGGGCCACCCTCAAGCTGAACGCGGACTTCCTGGACACTCTGCGCGCAGGTCCATCTCCCATTCCGCTGGCCCGAACCGGTCCACTTGGGCACGTCGCCCACCTCGTCGTCGACCGCTTCACTGCCACACGTGTGCTCACCGACACAGAGCAGCACCTGACCACAACGCGCAAGACGGTCCCCACCGGCCTCGTGCTTCAGGGAAACTTCGGTCATGCAGCCCACTGGTCCGAGCTTGCAGACTGTATCCGACGCCTCCAGACCAGCGGCACCGTGGTCGCGGTGGGCAGCAGAGCCGTGGCCGATCGACTCGCAGCCAGCGTGCCTCCCGTCTCCGTCTGCCTCATCCCGCGCAGCCTCTCCCATCCAGCCGCGCGTCTCAAGCTCGCGTGGTTGCTGGGAACCGACCGTCCCCGCGCCTCCATTGGCTCAGACCTTCGCGCCAACCTCGTGGGAGAGGTCTTCGAGACGGAGACACTTCCCGAGTGGATCGCCTACGAGACCTACCCAGACCGACTCCCAGGGACCGAGGTGGTGGTGGTTCGACCGGACCTGCACCGCTCCGCCATCGACGATGCCATCCAACGACTGCTCGACTCACCCGGAAGCCGCCGCGACCTCCATCTCTACGGCTTTGGTCACGGCCACATTCCCGGTCCGAACGCACCCGTCGCTGGGCTGGTGACCGACTGGCTGCAGGACACCCCCTTCACCGACGCAGCGGCTCGAGCCCAGCTCGGCGCGTGGCCACTCCAGGATGCACCGGACATCTGGACCGTGGTGGAGCGCCTCGGCACGATGCTCCAGAGGCTCGAACGCACCGTCTTCAACGACTGGATCGGGTCCCGCTACCTCCTGCTTCCAGGCGGGATCAAGCAGGCCATCCTGGCCGCGCTCGCTCGAAATCGGCGTGAAGAGATGGAGACGACTCTGACCGCGACACTGACCGCCGCACTGGAGACCTTCGAGACTCAGACTGGTGCCCAGCTGCGTGACCATGCCGGCCCCGTCGCGGCGGCGCTGAGGTCCGCACGGTGGCAGGACCCTGGCGCACCGGCTTTCCAAGACCTACAAGACCTGTCCACACAACAGCTCTTTGCGCGGCTGCTGGAGCTCGA
>Ga0115012_10001393_pt1 | contig 14059 bp, 12 predicted proteins | sample TroAtlMetagenome_FD_88706 | JGI IMG/M metagenome (GOLD analysis project Ga0115012, IMG submission 88706) | Marine eukaryotic phytoplankton communities from Atlantic Ocean - Tropical Atlantic ANT10 Metagenome | ecosystem: Environmental > Aquatic > Marine > Oceanic | place: Tropical Atlantic...
CTATGTGTAATGTTGTTCCAGAAATAGATACAACTCTACCTGTAATTGTTCCTATGTCTCCAGATGCTGTCTTAAATAAATTCTGTGATACAGTTTCACCAACTGTAAATGCAGTTGAACCAGATGGTGACATACTTCCTGTAGATAGAGTTAGTTTTAATCTATCGTCTGCAAGGAATCTTTCTGTCACTACAACACCATTAGTGTCTTCTAGTATTATGTTTTCTTCACTTCCATAGAATACATCTTCTTCTCCAGTTGCAGTTGTTCCATCTTCAAGAACAACTTTTGCTGGGTCAATCTTAGAACCAATATAAAGTGTTGGTATGAATGACCTTGTAATTCTATCTCCATCAAATCCTTCTGTGTTAGAACCACTTCTATATGTCTCTGCACTACCATCAACTAGATTAACAATTGCAACCTCTCCAAAGAAGATTGTTCCTGCTGGATTTAATAATTGTTTTACTACTGAACGATATTCATTAATAGTCTTTCCAACTTTAATTACATACGAATGTGTTTGATAGAATTTAGAATCCTGTATTCTTTGGCCTGTGACTGATGGGAAACCGACATCACTTGCATAGTTTCCATCTAATTTTGCAATTGTAGAATTCTTTGCAGCTGCAGTTGCTGGATTACCTTCTAATATCTGGAATGTTTTATTATCAGATGCAGTTATACTTTCACCCTTTACAAACATTCCACGAGTCAACTCTATTGATACTATTTGTTTGTCACTGTCAATCTTTATTATTTTACCTGTTGCACCACTAACATTACCTGTGACTGTAGTGTCTACTATTGGAGTTGCAGATGCTCTACCATAAATGAAATGGTTTTGATAATCTGGGATACCACTAGATTTATCAAAGTGGTTTCCTTCCTGTATAACTCTTAGTTGACCAACAGAACCAATTGAATCACTGTAAGGTAATAGTTTTGCACCTGTTCCTATCGTAAAACTATTCTGGACGACTGTACAAGTTGTACTTGAAGAGTCTCCTGTTATTGTATCTCCTATACTAAATGTTGTAGTATCGGATGTAGTTGGTAGTTTACCTATAACAAGTTTTTTTAATTTTTTATCATGGTCAACCAGAACACCAGTTGTACTTCCAGATGTGACTGTTTCTCCTATTGTAAAATTTGGTTTTGTTGGACTACTTACATAATCTAAATCTTCACTATAGAATACTTCTCCGCCTGGATATGCTTTTGGTAGTGAAGTAAACCCTACTCCACTTGATGTCATTCGGACTCTTGATATTGCACCAGTTGGGTTTGCACCAGATTGGTCAAAGAGTAATTTGTTTTCTCCTGTTGACTGCAATCCATCTTCTAAAATTAAAGTTGTTTCTTCTGGTTGTGCAAACACTTCAATAATAGTACCAGCACCACCAACATAATTTGCATGAGAAGCGTTTGCATAAGTTCCTGTAAAGACAATTGAATGACCATTGAGTCCTATATTTGCAGCTCCTCTTACTTCTTCAAAGTTTGTAAAAGGAATAGCACCACCTTGAGATGCAATAGTTTGATTTACATTTGCTCTTTTAACTCTGACCATAATCTTTTCTGGGTCATAGACTAAAGGATTTCCATATCTATCGTTTCCAGAGAATGTAGTTTGTCCTGCTGTTGCAACAAACTCAAGTGAACCAAATGTAGTTCCACTTTCTAAAAGTATGTCACCAGATATAGAAGTAATTACACCTTGTGCAAGTGTACCACCACTTGTTCTATTATCAAAGACAATCAACTCTCCATCACTATATCCACTACCTGTTTGTGATGGGTCTACTAAAACTTTTTCTACTTTACCATCTAGAACTGAACCTACAAAAGTGTTAGCTAATCGCCCTACACCCAATTCTGATTGTGGTAAATTAACTGGAACACTATCTGCTGGTGTGTATAATGAACCTTTAGATATTAGTTCACCTTTTATTGAACCACCAATTGCAGCTTCTGTACTTGTAGTATTTACTGTTTCTCTAACCATGATAGGTGTTCTACCATGTACTTCATTTTCACTATTGTCTGATTGTGTTCCTGTTTCTAATAATAATAAACTACCAGTGTCTTCGTTCTCTAATTGAAATGCTTCTGTGTCATCTGATTCTGTTGAAGCAAATCCTGTTCCATCTTCAAGACTTAATTGTATATTACTATCGGTATTATCAATATCTGATATAATACCTCTAACTGTTGCAAGATGGAATTTTGTACTGTCCTCTCTTGACTGTAATTCTATTGTATCACCAATATTTAAAGAACCAATATATGGCTCCATGATTGTCGCTCTGTAAACATCATCTGCTTCCCCAGAAGTGACTCCTACAAGTGAATCTACTTGTATTTCGGTGACTATTGTTTGTTCAGCATCTCGTTTAACTATTTTTCCTTTGTCATAATCATTTAGATTCTTTGTAGAATGTAAATGTAAGATTGTATATTCCACCCATCTAGATTCAGATGGTGCAATCATATTGTCTCTAGGATATGCAATCTCTATGTCTTCACCATATAAAATTCTAAATAAGAAATCATATGATGCTAAACTACCTTTTGCAAGGTATACTTTGTTAATATGTTTTGCAAGTAATCTTTTATCTGCAAGTATACTTGCATCAATCGTAGGCATGAAGTCTTTTCGGAAGTATTCTAAAAAGTCTCCTGTTGTCTTATCTACATCTGCATAGTCTAACAGATTGTTTGCAGCGAACAATGCACCACCTTCAAAGGAATCTACCTTTGCAGTGTATCCACTATTCTGACCAACGATTGTTTCATCTGGTAAAAATTGTGCTTCGGTAAATACTTCTATATAAATTTTATTGGATGTGTTTCCAATAACATCTATTCTTGCAGTTGCACCAGATGTTGAACCAACTACATATTCACCTATTTCCCAAGAACCAGTTTGTGTAGCTCCTAGATTGTTTTGTTCGTATATAAATTTTGCACTATCTAAAGGTGATGGAGAGAAGGTTGCAGTCTCTTGTAAGACTGCTCCTTCCCCATCTTCTAGACCTACATTCTCTAGGTCTGCACCTTCTTTGTGTATAAGGATACCTTTCTCAAGAAAGTCAAAGTATGCAGACATGAACTTTTTGAGTCCTTGTCCTTCCTCACTAATGTACTCTGGTAAGAGTTCATCAAGTTGGTCTACTAATCTTTCATTAAGAATTGGCATTTAATTATCCTTATGATACAGTATAACCATTACCACCGATAACTGCCCATGCTGAACCAGTGTATAATAATACAACTGTGTCACCAGCGTCATCTAGTCTGGCTTTAGTACCAGAACCAAGTAATGAATTTGGAGTAATGTCTGCATTACCACCACTGTCTGTTGCAACAACAAACATTTTTACTTGTCCTGTTGTACCAGCTGCAAGGTTCACTACAGTGTTTCCACTTGAGTGAGTAGTTAAAATAGTTCCCCATTTATCTACTGCTGCTGTATGTGCAGAACCACTTAAACTAACTGTTTCTGCTGCCTGTCCAAACGCAACGAAGTCTGGAAGGTTTTTTAATACATTACTGAGTGACACCTTTTTGTTTACTGGAGTTCCAGAAGGGTCGTCAATAACATGTAGCAAGTCTTCACCTGCTATGCCTGTCCCTAAGTCGGACAATGCGGTCACTTTCTTATCTGCCATTTTTATTTCCTCTCTAAATTTAGCATTAATTTAAACCCACTTCATGTGGGAATTCTACTTCATGCATACACATGAATCATAGTTTAGGAGTAGCTAGACGAGGAAGTATATCCAACCCCAGCACTCGTATCACCAGAGGCTATGGAGTCTGAGGCTCCAGTCACCTTTATCAATGATGTATTGATATCTAGAAGATTTGCTCTATAACCAACAACATCATATGAATTTGGAATTAAGGTAAAATGTATTGAACCATCTGTGTTAGATGTTTCTGTAATATTAATACCATTAATTGTAATCTTTCCATTTGCATAGTCAACTGTTCCTGCTTGACTATCTGCATATACTCTTGATGCTCCAGTGAAAGAATATCTTCGTAGATTTCCTTCACCATCGTCATCAAAGTAATATGTATCTGTATAACCAGATACTTTAAAACCTGTAGTGGATACTATACCACCATTATGTGCATTATGTCCACTATGTGGATTATATAATGCATTACCAGTACCAACTTCTACAACATATCCTAATGATTGACTAAGAGTAGGTGTAATTGTTTTACGAAGTTTTACTGTTGATATGTTTGAAAGAATAGAAGACTCTGCACTGTCTATATCTTTCAGTAATTGTGAATGTCTAAACACACTGTCAAATCCACTTAAGTTATTAGTGTCGTGTGTAATAATTGCAGCTCTTACAAGTGTTTCTAATTCAGATACAGTCTTAGTTGTTGCACGAGGGTTGTATTTAAAATTAGAATCAATTATAATATCAATAATTTCTGCATCAACTAATTCTGGTCTAACTGTTAGCATGTTTAATGCTTTTAATTTATCTTTTATAATTATTATTTCTGAACTTGTTAATTTGTTTACATTTTGAGAAGGTTTAATTGATATGAATATCTTTCCATACTGTGGTGGTTCATTATCTTCTCCACCCCAGACTGCAATTGAATCTGCGCCAGGATATAAAGTTTGTAGTTTAGATTTATAATCATCTACTGTGACTAATCTGTTTTGTGATGTATAGAATTTAGAAGCTGCAAATCTAATTGATTCAACATCCTCTTTGTCTTTACCACCAGAAGAAGCATGTTTTGTTGTAAGTGTCACATTAGTATTACCACCAATTGAATCTGTCATACTAAATGTTTTTGCACCCTCTGTATGTACTGAATTAGTGACTAGATATGAAATTGTAATTGTGTCACCATCTAAAGGTTCTGCACTAATAACACCATCACCAAAGTAAACTTCAAAAAGGCCTTGGTCATTCTCTTGAACATACCATACTTTACTGTCTTTATCTACTGCACTAATATCAGTTGATTGTGTCCATGCAGAAGTTGAACCACCAGTAGATGATACTGTGACTGTTATAGTTGATGTATCTACTAACCCTTCTGTTAATGAAAATCTTTGATTTTGTATTTGACCATTGTATGCAAAAATATCAGAGTTCATTACACCTTGATATAATTCAAGGTCTTCAAATTTAAATACATTATTTGTTGGATTAATTGTTTTTGTTTCTAATAGTATATAATTATAAATTGCACCATCATAATTAGTTTTAAATTTATGTCCTCTATTAAGAGTTAAAGATGTAGGAGTCTCACCACCAATCAAAGGATTGTTTACTTGTAAGTCTATCTTTGCCATTGAAGCAGTAGCACTAGTAGGAGTGTATCCTATTTCTTTTGCACGAGAAACTACATTCTTTCTTATCTGTGCAGTATCTAAAAATAATTCAGATGCAACCATGTTTGCATTAAATGCTGATACATGTGAACTGTATGCAAGAAGGTCTATAATTAAACTTAAATTACTACCTTCAAAATTATAATCTTTAAGAGTACTTTGACCCTTAAGATATTCTTTTAGATTATTTCCAATTGAGTCAAAATCTAAATCGGTAATATTTACTTGTGAACTTTTTACTGTTGCCATTATCTTACTCTCTCTAATATAACTTCTAATTCTTGTGGGTCTGCAATACCTATTACTCCATACTCAACATTAATATGTAATGCATTCATTCCAGAATTAGTTAATCCAATATGTCCTATTTGAATTCTAGGTTCTAGCATATGTAATGCATCTATTATTTGTTTTCTAACTTGTGTCCTTGTAATATCATCTGAAAGTTCAAATAGGAGTCCCCTAAGATTTGCACCAAAGTTTGGTTTGAATGGTCTCTCATAATTGTTGGTCAATATGATATTTCTTATTGCCCTTTTAACTGCTTCTTTATCGGTCTTCAAAGTGACATCACCAGAAGATGGATGTGGTGTAAGATTAAACTCTACATCAGTATACCACTTTCTTGCAGTTATTTTATTTTGGTTTTGTACACTCATAGTAGTATTTATGTCTCAAGTGTTAGTGCATTTGCAATATTAATTTCTTTTGGTACACCAATCACTTCTAGAAAAGCACAAAAAGTAAATGGAATCGGTATTGGGAATTTAAGACCAATCTGTTCAAAGAACTTGGTGACCTTTCCCATCCATTCTTCAATTAACATTTGTGGGAAGTCTCTAAAGTATGCTTTAATTTTATTAATTATTTTTTGAGTATCCCATTGAGGACAATCTGTTTTTTTATCGTCACTATTTAAATTAATTAAATCACCAACTGTAAGTCCTATTAAAGGTAATTCAATATTTAATAAATAATCTTTAAATGATTGACCTGTTTCCTCTTTTATTTCTTTCCATTTGTCTTTAAGTGATTTCATAAAACCATCTACATCAAATGTTAATATATCTATTACTAAAGATGGAATAAAATCTAAACCTAATGCATCCCATATTTCTTTAAATACTTTAATTAATTTCTCAAATGCATAATAAATTGAGTTGGTCAGCATTTGTTTTATTTCACCAATCATCTCTTTGAACATTTGACCCATAGTTAATTGTGGTGAATCAAGACCATCTGTTCCATCAAAGTTCTCTCTAGACAAATCTGGTAAGAAATCTTTTAATTCTTCAAACCTATCTTCCATCTGCTGTACAAGTTCAGCTTTATATTCTGGTTCTTTTACTAATCTTACTACATCAACTTTAATACCAAATATTGGGTCGGTGAATTCAAAATCAAATGGAACTAATGATGAAAGTGCTTCTGCAATCTTAACTGCTGGAAATATTTTATATTCTTCTAAGAGTGCTTCTATTCTTCCTTCCCACTCTATTTCTGGCCAATCTAATTTCTCTTTATTCCAAGTATGAGATAAAGGGAATGCACCCAATATTTCTTCTATTTGTTGTAATTCTTGCCAACCATATCGGTTTCCTATTGCAAGAAAAATTTGTTTTACATCATCTGCTGTTGGTACTACGACTTCTGGACAAGGAATTATTGGTTTTGCAGTGACAACAACCTCATCAATCCACTGACCTCTTTCCTCAGACCAGTACCTAGTAAATTCAGTTGTTTCTTCTATTTCAGCTGAATTATTCCAGTTTTTTGCAATTGTTGACATTATTATAACCTAAATTAATCGTAAGCAGTTCCATTAAGAGATATTTTACCTTTTATTATAACTGCTTTATCTGGGTCTGTTGTAGTAAGATTAATATCTCCACCATGTGCTTGTAAATTAATATTACCACCATTATCTGACATACCTTTATAAGAATTAATATTATAATTACCATTAGATAATTCAATATCGGCACTTCCAGAAATTAATACTTTTTTATCTTTTAATATTATTTCGTAATTATCGTTCGCAACTTTAAGAGTCACATCACCTTTAGGTAAAAATTCTATTCTAGAACCAGACCTATGATACATATGTAATCTTTCATGTTCTGGTGTATCATCCATTTCTAATACATGACCAGATTCGGATTCAATCATATGATTAAATGGATAAGTAGGTGCAACACCTATACGAGTTGGTTCTTTAACAGATGTACCTTCTAATTTCTCAATGACATTATTCGGATAAGTTTCACTAGTACCAGTGATTGCATTTTCATTTACATCGGATAAGGTAGGTTTGGTTTCTATTAATACTCCATAGTCATCTTTAACAGCACCACCCATATAATCTTTCTTTGGATATGTTTCACCCATTGACATACTGTTCATTTCTGTACCCATTCCATCATTATATGCAGTAAGGAAAGGTCTTCCTCTAGGTGCTTTATCTAAAGACCCTCTAAGAGTGTATTCACGACCAGTCTTGGGTTTGTCTACACTGTCTGCATAATCGTCCACTGAGGGTCTTCTAGGGTCGTTAAAACCATGTTCTGGAGACCTATCCACTGCATTATCTGGATTATTCTGTGGAATTTTGAACTGTGGGCTAGGTCTTCCAAATAATGACCCAATTACGACAAAATCTTGCATTAATTCTTCATCTCGGAAGAATCCCATGACTGTAGACCCTTCTACGAGTCCATGAGGTGATAATCCCAGTCCAGAAAGACTTGGAGCTGTGGTCGGCATAAGAACATCACTCCATGCAAGGTCTGGAGATGCAATTTTTAGTTTATCATCAGTATGTAATCCATAGATACGAACTCTCACACGACCCATATGTAATGGGTCATTTCGGTCTTCAACTACTCCTGTATAATAATTACTCTTTAATCCTGTAAACTTTGGCATCTTTTAATCCTTTTTTATAACCATCCTTCCAAATAAAATAAATCATGGGTATTAATACACCCAAATGAAACAATAATGTAATATAATCCATATTATCTGTATTCTCCACCCATTTTTTCTGGTAGGAGTCCCAAAAGTTCTCTATAAGCTCGGTCTTTTGGGTCTATTATCTTTATTTTCGGTTCGTGTCTGAGAGGTAATGTCTCTTGACTCTCATCTAACTGTATATAAGAACAAATAATAAGTTCATCACCTATTTCGGTTAAATGAGCACCAGCACCATTGACTGATACCTCATTTGAACCTCTAGGTAATGGTAAAACATAGGTTGTATGTCTATTACCATTCGTTTTGTTATATACATCTACTTGTTCATGAATAAGGAGTCCCACCTCATCAATCCAATCTTCATCTATGAGTATACTACCCTCATAGTCTAAGTCTACATCGGTACAAATTGCACCATGTATCTTTGTTCCTAATAATGTTCTAATCATATCTCTTCTTTATTCCATACTATAAAAAACAATAAAGGTATAATAATCACTGAGATTACTGTACCTAATGTAATTAATATTGCATCAATCATAATTAAAGTACCATCTTAATTGTAATCCAATATAATCTAGGTATTCTTTTGTTATCATGATATCCAACACACTGGATACACACACCAATAAGGATTTGCAAATCCTAATAACCATAGAATTAAAATCCCTAGTGGTATTTGTACCCAAGTCTTTCCTTTAGACCATTCTCTAAACCTTAGAGCATATGGTACTAATTTATTATATAACCAATTCGTCATTTATTAAAATAACCATACTAAAAGTGCAGTAAATAATGCACCTTTCAAAAAACAAAACCATGCTAATCCATATTCATCCATATCTGTTGCATCTAAAAATGCAAACATCATCTTTTTATGTGATTGAAGAATATTATTTATCATATATCATCCTCTGTTAATTAATATTTAGGAGTCCCAAAATAATACTAGGAGTCCCATAACATAATAAAACGCTTTTACTATTTCTAATAAAAACTTCCCAGAACTTTAGAGGGGATGTCAAAGGCCCATCAAAAAAAATCTAGGAGTCCCAAGCCACTGTGGCCTGAGAGTGTCTCTTAGTCTTGTCTGTCTCTTGGTGCTAAAGTATCTGATTGCATACTGAAACCATCTGTGGTACATGATAGATTCATTCGCAGGCCCTCATGATTACCTGTCCAAGTGATACCCTCAATCAACAACCTACCTTGATGTTGTATTTCTTCTAGTGTACTCTCTATACCACTGACCATGTTGACATTAATCATCTCTCCACAAGAGATGTCTGTTCTCGCAGGTATCATGATGTTTATTCTATTAGACTTTAATAGTGTCTCTACTCTTTCTCTATTAACCTTGACATGTGTCTCACCATCTGATATACTGGAATCACTCACACCCTCTGTGACCTCTGGTACATCACTCATCATATGTGGTGTAGAGTAGTCAAAGGCAATTGCAGAGTCATATCTCTTAGTGATTGGGTCAAGTGGGATGGCAACTTCTGCATTCTCCGCCTTGATACCATACTCAAACCCACCATCTTTAGGTATTCTGATACCCTCTGCCTGCAATCTGAATGGTGGTGCCTTTGCCATATGCACCTTATCCTTGTAGTTTCCATCATCATCTAACTTAAATTGAGAGGTAAACTCACTGTCTATGACTGTTAATTGTTTAGTGACTGTGTTATAATTAGTTATATTACTTGCATAGAGACCATGTGTATGGTTGTTTATAGTGTGATACATGTTGTTCTTGTTGTAGTTTAGTATGTCCCACTGTACACTTTGAGGGTCTGCGGTGGCACTATTCTCCATCACATTGTCTCTGAGCTCAAATCTAAATTCGTCTTTGAAGTAATTAAGTTCCATCATACTCGTTATATTGTGGAATCTAAACCCTTTACTTGCAGTCTGATAGAGATAAAAAGAGTTCCCATAGGGTTGATTGTTCTCATCTGGGACACTGGTGTGGTCTCTGAGGTACTCTAAGACTCTCTTGACAGTCCAATTGGGACTCACAAAGTTGTGTTGAGACCCTGCGTCACCCTTCATTATACTGAAAGACAGACCGAGTTCCTTCCCCCCCTTCACGAGGGGTTTAGAAGCACTTTCATCACTCCCTTCTGCCATTAAATCTATTGGTTCTTCTGGAAAAAATAAATTATCTTTGAATATTTTCTCTATTATTTGTCCAGATGTACCAGAGAAATGTTGAGAAATTCTTTTAGTTTTTGCTTCATATAGTAGAGGACTACAGAATTGAAAGGAATACATCTGTTTACTAAGGTCTAATTCTGTCTCTCTCATATAAGTTTTGAGATTATATATACGAAATACTTGATTTATATGTTCATCTTGTTCTGAACCATCTCCATGTACACCAGCAAAATGTAATCTTACATACTCTTGTGAAGTGAAATTTATTCTATTAAATAAATCAATATTATCAACCATCGTCATAGAACCTTCTAGGAATATATTGTATATGTTCTCATTTAATTCCCATGAATCTACTAGATTAGTGACATCCCACTGGTCACCTTCGTTATTACTGATAGATACAGTGATTAACCTATAGGAATTAGGAGACAGTGAACCTATGATATTTTGACTCATATTATATTATACTCTTATAAATTCTTTGAATTCTCTTAGTAGTCCTTCAACGAATTCTAGTTTAATATATCTAATACTTCTCTTATCTTCGTTGGTGGATTGTTCGTATGCTTTATTAGAAACCTCTGTATTACCTGTACTTATAGTGGTTTTGAAACCCTCGTCTGTTTCGTAATGGTGAGGACTATCCTCGTAATTCCGAACCGAACTGAGAGTAAAACTCTTGGACGACTGTGAACCTGTGATTGTTTCGTTGTTGATGAATGTTCCCTCTATATCGTTTAATATAATCTGATTATTTGTAGGGTCTATCTTGGTAATAAATCCAAATGCCGAACTGGTAGAACCTACTACCTTTTCCCCCATCGTGAATGTGTGAGGTATTGGTTGATTATTTTCATCTGTAGAAGGGTTTTTAGTGATGTCTGTAGATAAATTAGATATTAATGCCTTACCAGAATATTTTCTTTTAATGAATTTTTCTAATATTCTTTGTGATTTAGGCCAGTCATTATAGGTTGCAAGGTGGTCATTTACCATCCAAAACAACCAATACATTGTAGGGTCTGCATATAATTTAGTTGCAAGTACATCTGGTCTATCTTGGTCATTAATATAATAATATTCATATCCAGTGATAGCCTCTAATGCGTTCCCTTGTACACGAATATTCCTAAAAATATCCTTGGCTTTAATTAAATTACCATCGTTCTTGACATCAAAGTCAATCGTTGGAAAATATTTAAAATAATCTTGTGGCATATATTACTCCTGTCTTTCCTATATTAATCTGAGCCTGGGTCAAATCTGATGTACCAATACCCTTCTGCATGTTTATATGCTTTAGAATAATAACTTCTCGCGTATCTAGGTTTACCCTCACGAAATGCAATTGCCTCGTCTTTAGTAGCAAATTGATGGGTTTTTGTTCCATCCACTGGGGAATATTCATAATCTACTGGTGGGTTATCATCTTCTGTTGCTTGCTCATCAAAATTTCTCTGTGATTCACTATTAAGTGCCATATCATCAACAATAGACCGCATAGTGTCTTTATCCATAACACCCATTGCATTCGCAGCAACCCTTGCATTATATCTTTGTCTATTAAGTTGTAGGACTTCTTTAAATACAAGTGTTAATGTGATACCATTAGGATAATGTTGGACATTTCCATCTGCTTTAGTACCTTTTGTTCCCGCTTCTTTATCTTCTTTAACTTCTGGTGTATAAGTCTCAACTGAAATAAATGACATATCCTTACCACCAGAGTAATCAACATCTACACTAGAAAGATAACAATTTTGTGGATGTTCAATATGTCCTAATATAGGGCCTTGAAAATTAATTGCAAATTCTGCTGGTAATATTTTTAATCTTGGATTATATGCAGATGAAGTTGGTAATGATAACATTTTGAAGTTTTTAACAATCTTAGTTATTTCTTGTGAATCTGCTTCGTTATATGGGTTTAAATTAAATGTATAAGTATGTTCTCTTAATCCAACACCATTAAATAAATTAAATTTAGGGTTATTAGCAACATTTCCTTCTTGTATTGGTCTAAATGACATCATTGAATTTTCAGCGTTTTTCCAAGCCTCTTTTAGACCACTCATCACTGCCGCCCCAGACCCAGTACCGACACCCTCGAAATTACCTAATTCATTATGCCAACCTTTTCCCATTATAGCATTTATTATAGTATCACCTATACCAACCTCTTTTGTTTCATAATCTATACTAATAGTGTCTTTAACATTGTTGGGAAAGAATAATGCAATATCAACTTGTTCGTTCCACATATGACCACCATTGGCTTTCATTGTACTCTTTGCAGAATCACCCAGTGTTTCACCTTCAAACTTATGGAATCCCGCTTTAACCATTGTATCTCTAGCATAATCTGCTCCTGTCGCCTCAGTCCAACCTTCTTCAATACCTAAAATATGTTGTGCATCAATTCTTCTAGAATTAGTACTAAAAATAATCCAATTGTCAACATATCTATTACTATGGTCACCACTACCCACAGTGGGGAATTGTAGATGTGTTCTATTTTCTGGTGGGAGCATGGAGTCATTAGGCGAAGTGCTAATATGACTTCTACTATCCATGCCTGAGTCTATGGTGCGTTTTGCAGCGTAAAGTTTTCTAGCTTCAGCAGCTTGAGTTGAGGCCTCTGTTATATTTGATGGTATGTTGGATATTTGTATACCTGTTTTCATTGCAATTAAATCATCTACTGCACCAGATATCTTTGAATTAAATAGTTGTTGTTTACCACCTAATGCAGAATTAAGGTCTTCTTTAACTGACCCTAATATGTTAGATTTAAGCTTATTGAAAAAACTCATATAAATACTCCTAGTTATATTTAGTTATGTATAAGGTATTTATATGAGTTATAAGGGAAGATTCAAACCAATTTACTATAAAAAGTATAAAGGTGACCCAACAAAGATTGTGTATCGTTCCATGTGGGAATTAAGATTCATGAAGTATTGTGATAAAACTCCTAGTATATTGGAATGGTCAAGTGAAGAGATTATTATACCTTATCGTGGATTAGACAAAAAGATTCATCGTTATTACCCAGACTTCTGGATAAAATATAAAAATGCTGAAGGTAATATTTTGTGTGAGGTTATAGAAGTCAAACCTAAGAGACAAACCAAGAGACCCACCAAGAAAAACAAACCTTATGGAAAGTATCTCAAAGAGTCACGAACCTATGGTATCAATCAATTGAAATGGGAAGCTGCAAGAGAATATTGTAAGGATAGAGGTTATAAGTTTAGAATAATAACCGAAGACCATTTAAAGCCATAAAAAAAACCCACTCCGAAGAGTGGGCATTTCCGAGACTTGTCTGCATCAAGCAATCTTCATTGTTGTCGAATCAAATCTCTTATCAAATAGTTTTAACTCACCTATCGTAATTAAGCTTTTGTCTCCATTTTTCAGGCAAGGGAACGACCCCTCGAAACTATTTCATTGTAAGGTGAAGTTCACTAATGACTACTAATGGTTTGCAACCCAACTTTCGTCACCATCTTGAGCGAGATTTCGTATTCCCTACTA
>Ga0115012_10001395_pt1 | contig 14045 bp, 20 predicted proteins | sample TroAtlMetagenome_FD_88706 | JGI IMG/M metagenome (GOLD analysis project Ga0115012, IMG submission 88706) | Marine eukaryotic phytoplankton communities from Atlantic Ocean - Tropical Atlantic ANT10 Metagenome | ecosystem: Environmental > Aquatic > Marine > Oceanic | place: Tropical Atlantic...
ACTAGTGTAATGGTTGGAGATCGATATGTAGATATGGTGGCAGCATCAAATCATTCAGTACACGGAATACAAGTTAAAGGCGAAATTGGAATTCTCGATGCTATTGATGAAATTCTAGATAATCGAGGCAACATATGATTTGGGCAATTGGAATAGATGATACCGATTATCATGAAGCTGGATGTACTACGTGGCAAGCAAACCAATTACATAATATCTTGATTTCATGTGGTGCAAAACCAATTGAAAGGCGTTTAGTTAGGTTATGGCCATTCGCTGTACGTAGAACTCGAGGTAACGCTGCAATAGCATTAATCATGCATATACCTTCACATATTCAACATGAATGTATTGATGCAATCAATTCATGGTTTACAAAATTAGTTAATGAATTAAAAAATAATGACGCAGATAATCATGCTCGTCCAGGATTAATCATTTGCAAACATGAACAATTCGATGAGTCTGTTTATTGGAATTGTGTTAAATCTGAATATACTGATATTAATAAAATTGTAGATGACCCCTCAGTAATCCACTATTTAACTTCTGATTTAGGTGATGATGGATTAATCGGTGCAGCAGCATCTGTATCGTGGAAACCGTCTACAAATTCAACATTTGAAGCAATTGCGTGGCGCCATACGTCTAAATGCGGTAGTATTCGAAATATTCCTGAAAATGCAACTAATATCTTAGACAATTTACATCCAAATACATTCATGAATCGTGACCCTACTTATGATCGGGGTTTGATTTCACCGAGAACACCATGTCCTGTGTTGTTCGGTATTAGAGGTTGGAATTATGTTGATACATTAAACGCTCTACAAGATATGCTGAAATTAGATTGGAATGAAGATATTGTTGATTATGCAATTCATATTACGAATCAATGTACTGATGATCATTTAGATGGTATTATTGAAGCAACTGTATTAGATATCCCAACCAGGAATCGTGGGGGTCATGTTAATGTAAAAATCCTTACTATTTCTGGTGTTATAACATTAATTTCATTCAAGGAAGGTGGGACTCTAAATCGTAAAATTGGTGAATTATTGCCAGGTGATAAAATTCATGTTTTGGGTCTAATTTCTCCCGAAGGTGAATTGCATGTTGAAAGATTAAAGAGAGTATTTTCATCACCTGGAAATTTAATTCGTCCAAATTGTTCATGTGGTGGTCATTTGAAATCAACAGGAAAAACAGCACAACTTAAATGTAAATTATGTAAAAATATTGTATCTAGTTATTGGTTATCTTCAATAAGAATATCTCATGATTGGGTAGAGCCGCCTTCTTCTAATAGACGACATCTTTCCACACCCGTAAGTAGAATGTAAGCAAGTTTATTGGTGAGGCCAATCTTCATAATTTCATGGACACTGAAACTTATGGCATTATAGGGATGCTTGGAATTACTGCAGTCCTCCTTTGGTATATCATGAGACTGAGGAATAACAATATTTTAGATTCTGTTGAAAATAATCAGCCACATATTGCTGGTAGTGATGTCTTAGAGGGGGCCGCCAAAAATCCTGAGCAATTTGATGAACCAGATGATGAAACATTGGATATGCTCGGAGATTTATTAGAAGAAGCTGCTGAATCACAAGGACTTGTTTACGAAGAATAATTCTTAAATTCAAATCCCTCTTCATTAGGAATTAATTCCAGAATATCATTTTTACAATCGAGTATTCTTGTTGAAGTAGTAGGATTTTTTCGAAATAATCTCCAAGTAGATGTAAAAATATCAGGACCTCTAATTGCCCACTCATCCTTACCTGATGCATCAGCATACATTGGTGATGTTGCTATCAAAATACATTTACTATTACACGATTTGATTAAATTATTCATGCTATTGACTAACTTAGAATCTACTCTACCAGATACACCAGTCCAATTATCAATCACTACATGGGTAATACTATCCAACCCTTCGATTAAATCCAACGATTGTTCTATGCCTCTGGATAAGTGTTCACCAAATGCAGCAGCATGGAATCTTGAAAGGGAGGTTGGGGGTAAAGTCCCCAAAATATCTGATAATCGACCAGGATCTGGCATTTCCCTTGCAATCCACACAATCCTACCAGATTTGCTCAGAGATTCGCGAATTAATTGTAGAACTAATGAAGTTGCACCGGCTCCAGGTTCAGATGCGATATGCAATAATGCCCCAGTATCCGGAATCATTTCGTTCTTCGTAGTATGAGGTAGTCTTTGACTCGTTCTATCCGTCATACCTATACGCTTGGCCATAAAGCAGGATACATGGGCGAGTCATTACCACCAAGGGATGGTGAACGAATCCCTCGTAGAACTGCACCCGATTTTGAGGAACTAGGTGACGAATTTGGTGTTGCTCAGGGCATATTCCATGGTGGATTTCTTAATGTTGCAATTAATGATAGTAATCAATATGGCCCCCATGCAATGATTGCATTGCTTGGCGTTGTTGCATTTATCACTGGTATTGGGCTTTTAGCCATGTGGATTATTTAATTCGATTCATTACGTTTAGGATTTTAGCGTTACCACGCTGACCATGCCATTCGATTTCAACGTCCCATTGTAATTCATTAAACCAAGGGGCAGATAGTACAGTTGTTTCAAATTCGCCCCCCTCTCCATCAATATTTATTCCATATTTTGATTGCAATGAAACCAAATCTGCAATACAAGATTCGTCTAATTTCTTATTGATCCATGATTCATCTATCCCTTCGGCACTAACTGCAGTAAATCTTACATCAAAACCACAATCAATTAAATTATTCATATGAATTAATGAAGGCATATGCCACAAAGGACTGAATGAATGAATACCTAATCGTTCAGCCATCATATCAATACGTTTTCTTTGATAATCTGAACGTAATGCCCCTGAAACAATACCTTGGATAGGGTCAGAAGGTCGAGCAAATTCTGGTTTATTACAAGACCAGTGTTCTGGCCATTTCGCTTCACTAATATCTTGATTTGACCATGTTTTTGATCTAGGCCATTCAGATCCAAATACAAATGGTCTTAATGAATCTTCTAAACTACTAACTCCTTCGACTTCATTATCTAAAATGGGTAACCATGGAATTCCTGCAGCAGCAGCTTGTGCTCCAGCTATGGCTGTGCCATCAATTTGGAACATCATAGAATCGTTAGCTTCAACCCTAACAGTAACGATCATAGAAACATCCCATCCCTTCATTAACGCCCACCAAACAGCGTAAGTGGAATCTTTCCCGCCAGATGATAGTACGGCGACTCTCATGAACATGCGAATCAACACTTGTCGTTGAGCATTGCGGACATATCGTTCTCAAGGTTCATAAGAGGTCGATTAAACCCGATAGGCAGGAGTAATCGAAATGCAACCCAGCGGACGAGGATATGACCATGGAGTAAGTACGTTCAGCCCTGACGGAAGGCTATACCAAGTAGAATATGCGCGTGAATCAGTGAAACGTGGTACAACTACTGTTGGCCTGAAGTATAGAGATGGAATTGTGTTGATTGTTGACAAGAGAATTTCTAGTAAATTAATCAATGTCGACTCAATTGAAAAGATGTATAAAATCGATGATCATATTGGTTTTACTACCTCTGGATTAGTGGCTGATGCTCGTCAATTAGTTGATCGTGCTAGACTAACATGTCAAATCAATAAGATTACCTACGCAGATCCTATTCCTGTTACTACGTTAGTAAAGAAGATGTGCGACCACATGCAATCTTTTACTCATTATGGTGGAGCAAGACCATTTGGAACTGCCTTACTAATTGCAGGTGTTGACCCTGATGGAATTCACTTGTATGAGACAGACCCCTCTGGTGCGTACCAATCTTACCAAGCCGGAGCTATTGGTAGAGGACGATCCACTGTAGTGGAAATTTTCGAATCTTCATGGAAACCAAATTTAACATTGAATGCAGCAATTAAATTAGGTTTGGAAGCATTACGCGAGTCACTTGAAGAAGAATTAAACACTGATGCAGTTGAAATTGCAGTCGTTGATACAGATGGATATCATAAGATGTCTAAAGATGACACGCTAAAGCACATTGGTAAATTGAAACCGATCTCATAATCGCAACATTAACCATTTAGTCTACTATCCGGATACATGGTTAGTCTCGATGACGCAGTATTAGCTCGATACGAACATGGCGGTAAACGCTTTGAGATATTGATAGATCCAACTCTTGTTGATGCATATCGAAGTAATCCAGAATCTATTGATCTTGATGATATTCTCGCAACTGAAGAAGTCTGGTTAGATGCTCGTGGAGGTGAAAGACCTACTTCAGAACAATTACTAAATGCATTTGGAACTGATGAATTACATACATGTGTTGAGAAAATATTGAACAAAGGATCAATTCAACTAACTACTGTTCAACGTAAGGAGCGTGTTAAATCTATGAGAGGCGCGATTATACACAAAATTTCCAGTACTGCTATAGATCCTAGGTCTAAAATGCCACATCCTCCAAGTCGTATTGAAACTGCTCTCGAAGAGTGTAGGTACAGTATTGATCCATTCCTTTCGTTAGATCGTCAAGTAAATGATGCAGTGAAATTAATGAGGCCGTTAATTCCTCTTAAATTTGCTACCGCTCGATTGGCCTTCCGAATACCTGGTGTTGAATATGGGTCAGTTCAATCAGTCCTCAGGGAATTAATGATCAAAGAAGAATGGTTGCCAAATGGAGATTGGGCTTGTGTAGTGGAAGTTCCTGCAGGTTCCAAGATTGATTTAATGGGTGATATTGCAAAAAGATCCAAGGGATCTGTTGTCAAAATCATCGATGAAGGATCATAGAATTATACATCACGGTTATCAAGGGGTTATTGGTCGGTCGACTCGGAGTTGAAGATATGAGCGACCAGAACGCCCGCGGAGGGCGTGATGGACGAGGTACCCGCCTCGTCACTCCCGGCGCGTTGCTGGGAGCCAGTGAGGGACGCCGCATTGGCCACGGTGTAGTGGAAAATGAAGGACAATTGATTGCAGTTAAATTAGGTGCTTTAATTGAAAATGAAGATGAAGTTAGCATCCTTCCATCCTATACACGTTATACTCCACGTCCTGGTGATTTAATTATAGGAGTCGTAGAGGCAGTTCAGAGTAATCTCTGGTTCCTCGATATCAATGCTCCATTTAATGCACTACTGCCTATGAGTTTAGGTCCAGGTAAAGCTGAATTTGGCGGTGCACGTAATGTATTAAATGTAGGCAATACAGTTCTTTGTAGGATTCAAGAGGTTGATGAGACACACTCTTCAGTCGTCACCATGAAGGGTCTAGGATTACGGAGAATTGATTCAGGTATTGTAGAGGAGATACCTCCTCATTTAATGCAGTCTTTATTTTCAGATAACAATGTATTAAAATCGTTAAAATCTTCTACCGATTGCAGAATTATTCTTGCAGATAATGGGCGAATGTGGGTGGATGGTGATTCCAATTCAATGTCTAATGTAATTTCTAAATTAGAACAAATTAGATCTATGTCACGTGATTTTTCCAGTCTCGACTCTATGGTCGAGATTTTACAAACGGAGGTGCACTAAATGGGCGGATATGGCGATGTACAAATGATAGATGATAATGGAATTAGAGTGGATGGTCGAACTGCAGGAGAAATACGGCCTGTAAGTATCAATGCAGGTATAATTCCTGTAGCTGATGGTTCTGCGGAAGTAATTTGGGGCACCAATCATGTTATTGCTGCAGTTTATGGTCCCATGGAAGCACATCCACGTAAGATTCAGAAACAGGATCGAGCCGTGTTAGATGTTCGGTATAATATGGCACCATTTAGTACTACAGATAGAATTAGACCTGGTTTTAATCGTCGAAGTAGAGAAATTAGTAAGGTAACTGCTGAAGCCTTGGAATCTGTTGTCTTAACAGAATTATATCCTCGAAGCAAGATACGTGTTGAGATAGAAGTAATTACTGCTGAAGCTGGCACTAGATGTGCAGGTATTACTGCAGCAAGTGTTGCACTAGCAGATGCAGGTATTCCAATGACTGATATGGTTATTTCAGTAGCTAGTGGAAAAATTAACGGCGTTGTAGTATGTGATCTAAACAAGGAAGAAGATAACTATGGAGAAGCAGATTTACCGATGGGCGTATGTGCTAATTCTGGAGAATTAGTCTTTTTACAAATGGATGGAGACTTATCTCCCGAGGAATTTCAAATTGCTTGGGATTACAATATGGAAGCAATTGCACCAGTGCATGAAATGATGATTGATGCACTGAAACGTTCCAATGGAGGTGACGAATAATGGCTACACCACCGGTACCTGAATTATTGAAGACACACCTAAGTAAGTTAGCTGAAAACGATGAACGTTTAGATGGAAGAGATCGATTTGAAGGTAGGGATGTAATTGTTGAAACAGGTGTTTTAGCAAGAGCCGAAGGTTCAGCTCGTGTTCAAATGGGCGATACCATCGTACTAGCAGGTGTTAAGTTCCAAATTATGACTCCATACCCAGATCGACCAACTAGTGGCGGATTCATGACCAGTGCAGAAGTCCGACCAGTATGTGGAGTACATTGGGAGGCTGGACCTCCTTCTCCAGAAGCAATTGAATTAGGGCGAGTTGTCGATCGGGGAATCCGCGAATCAGGTTGTATTGATATGGAGGATCTTTGTATTCTTCCAGGGGAAAAAGCATGGCAAGTTATTCTCGATGTTTTTGCACTATCCGATGATGGTAATTTGTTTGATGCATTTGCAACAGCAGCTATGGCTGCCCTACGAACAGCAATTATTCCAGGTGAGCGATTTGATGTTGGCGAAGATAGGCCATTACCTGTATCCAAAACTCCGATGATGTGTTCATATCACAGAGTAGGTGGACGATTTGTTTACGACGCTCTTAGACGTGAAGAAATTGGAGGAGGCGAACGAATTCATATCACTCTTGGTGATGATAATCATGTTCATTCATTGCAGAAGGGTCTAAAGGGAGCGTTCACCGCCGCGGAATTTGACGAGATAATGGAGCATGCCCGTTCCCGATGTGCAGAATTAAGAGATTTAGTGAATAATTAGGTGATTAAATGGCTAAGCGAACTCAAAAGACAGGTGCAACAGCACGTTATGGTTCAAGATATGGTGTAAGTGTCAGACAGCGTGCAGGTAATGCATTATCTAGACTCAAGCGAAAATATACTTGCCCAACTTGTCAATATCAGAAAGTTACTCGTAAAGCAGCAGGGATTTGGCACTGTAAAAAATGTGGACATACATTTGCAGGCGGGGTCTGGGAGCCATACACTCGTGCAAGTGAAGCTAACCATCGTATTCTTCGCAGAGGTTCTGACGGAGCAACATCCACAGATATGGCAGTAATAGCTCAATCACGTGCAATGGAATATGAGAAATCATTACAGAATCAGGATACTGACGAGGTGTCTGTTTCTGATGACTCAGAAGAGTGATTTGAGGGCCATCAAGGTCCTCATTATTTCGAATCAATCAGATTCTCTGAGAGATTCATTGGCCACTGAGCCATTTGCTGCAGAATCAGATCAACATAGTATGACTTGTTCGATATCAGCAAATGCTACAGTAGATATTAGGGCACGTTGGAATACAATGATGCGTTCATTAATTGGTGCTGAGGAAGCGTTGATGAGTGGGAATCAATTGGTTGAGGGTGAGTGATGTCATGGCAGACCCAAGAGAACGAATTCAGATGTTAGCAGGTCAACTACAGAATGCAATGCAACAAGTACAAACTGTTGATACACAAATGAGAGAAATTCAAGCAACAATTAATGCTCTTGAAGTACAAAGTAGTGATCGGCCAGTATATCGCCAGATTGGCCCACTTCTCCTTGAGGTTGAAGATAGGATTGTATTGAAGGACGAACTTGAATCTAGTATGAAAACGCTTTCAGAGCATTTGGAAAAAATTCAACAATCTGAAAAAGAGATTAGGGAATTATACGAGCAAGCCATAGATTCATTTGAGTCTTAATTGGGTGATTTAATGACATCAATGTCTGATCTTCATCATTGGATCGAAGATAAGATTAGAGATGGTGTAATACCAATAGTGAGTCACAAAAATGGAGATATGGATACGATTGCTAGTGCATGTGCCCTTACACAATCCATTGGAAAATCTTCCAGAGCTATGGGTTTACATGTATCTAAAGTTGCACGCGAAGTAATTGATGAACTCGGATATGAATTTACACGTATGGACCCTAATCGAGTGGCAATGCCTAGAACAACGTCTGGAATTATTATCGTTGACTCTGGAGGTCCCGAACAAATTGGATTTAAGTTGCCTGAAGGGATTCCAATATGTGTAATAGATCATCATGCTCATACTTCTAATGATTGGAAAATATCTGAAGATGATATACACATTAACATGGACATGTGTTCCACTACTCAAATAATATTCGAATATATCAGCGAATATCGCAATGAAACATTGGATGTTAGAATGAGAAAAATGTTGCTAACAGGATTGATTACTGACACTGGACATTATAGACATGCAGATTCGAATGCATTGAATGCAGCATCAAAAATGTTAGGCGAAGATATCAAACATGGAGATGTTTTAGATTTGTTAAGAACTTCAGGATTAGGAAGATCAGTAAGAATTGCAACATTAAGATCATTATCAAAAGTTGAAGTAGAAAAAGCTGGAGATTTTGTTGTAGCTATAACATCATGTAGTACTCATGAAGGTATTGTAGCTAGTTCTCTTATTCATGCTGGGGCTGATGCATCAGTTGTAACTAATTCGAAAGTAGAAGGCATTAGATTAACCACACGAGCGAGCCATCGTGCTACCGATAATGGATTAGACATGGGTCAAATTTTATCTTCATTAGCAGAATCCTTAGGTGGTCAAGGCGGAGGTCATTCTGGTGCAGCAGGTTGGACGACTGACGTAGATCGTGTCGAAGCAATCTCATCTATTCTATCAAGAATTTCAGCAATTAGGTGATTAATGTGACAAATGAAATCATTGAACAAGCTGAAATGGCCATTAACTCACAAGATTATGAATTAGCAAATAGATTATTGACACAAATGAATGAAGGCGCTAGGTTTTTTGTTAAATCATTAATATCTATTGCACAATCAGATATTGAATCATCATTAGAATCTATTGAATCATGTATTAGTATAGTTAGGAGTCCAAAATCAAGGGACCCAATATTAGAGGCTAGAGCCAAGATGATGAGAGGTCTCGCACGAACTTCAATAGGTGAAATTACAGAAGGTGGCGCAGATCTTCGATGGTCAATGGATAGATTAGGCGCTATTGCCGAAGGATCTGATGAACATGGAATTGCTATACTTAATGTCGCGGCCTGGCATCGTCAACAATCTGAGATAGTGATGTCTTTGGCAACTCATTCTGAAATTGCAAGAACCTCTACCCATTCCCCAGAAATAGTTGCAATATCTCGTCAACGTGTAGCTTCAATACATGCTGAACTGGAAGATTTCGAAGTGTCACTACGGCATTATTGGTCATCGTGGAAAATTTCAATTTCTACTGGTTTGGATGCTATTGCTGAAGTTTCGTGTTTACATGTTATTGATATAGGATTATCAGACGTCAAATCATCTACTGTTAGGTTAGACAAACAAGTTGAGGATGCAGTACCAAAACCCCGATCTAAAAAATCCGATGCATCTATTCATCCAGATGATTTACTACTAGCAATAAAATGGTTAACACCAAGATGTATAGTCGATATTTCTGGGGAAAATAGACCCGATTTATCTTTAATTATTGAATCATATAATATTCTTGATTTACCATATCCAGAAGTCTTGATTAAAAATAAAGCATTAATTCAAGATAATGAAGTTGCAAATTTACTCCAATAATTTGCTATTTTATTCAGTTCATCAATTCCCCAATGTATATTGTCTGGAGCAGTCAAACACCATCCTACTTCATCAATTGATTCATCATTAGATTTCCATGAAATCGGATTAGCGGACATGGGTACTGAAATCCATGCAACATGACCTCCTTCAATTAGATTAGAGTTTAATCCCATTAATTCCCCTTGTAATCCAGTTTCTTCGTATAACTCTCTTATTGCTGCATTTTCAACAGTTTCGCCATTCTGAATTTTACCACCTGGGAGTTCCCATCCTCTAACATTATGTCTGACCATAATCCATGATGCATCAGAATCTAATGATTGGGGCCGTTCATCAAAAGGTGTTGTCCAAATTACGACCCATGTCATGTTCAATTCAACTCTTTCATAGCAATATCGTAGTATTGTTGAGCCCATTCCTCACCATTAGCAATGAGTCTTCGAGACAAGAATAATGCTGATTGAGTATCTCCATTAGACAATAATTGAATGAGAATTTTTTCATCGTCTTCGATTAAAGATTCATCATCCATGTTTTCAATTTGAGACGATTCAATAATTTCATGAGGTTTAGAAAGTTTATACATTCTATCAAGAAAAATAGTTCTGCTGGATATATCTGGAGGTTTCCAAGGGATCTTTCTTCCATCTAATCGAGCATCCATGCGTAACTTATACTCTTCTCTGACTGGCTTACTGGGAAAATGTGTCTGAGCCTGATCGTAACATAACCAAGCCTCATCAAATTCATTTCTACGTTCATGCAATCTCCCCAATCCTGTCCAAGCTTCATGATTCTGTGGTCTTTGAGCCACAATTGTTCTTGCCAATGGAATAAATTCATCGTGGCGACCATTGTCAAACAATTTCTCAATTCTTCTTCCAAAAACAATATTTGCTCGAGGGTCTCTAAGATCTAATGATTGAAATCGCTCAATAAATTCAGAAAATTTTTCTTTATTACATGCTATATTGTTATACCAATTATCCGGGTCTAATGGATCGACTGCAAATGCTGCTTCAAGTAAATCTTTACCATGGGTAATTAGATCTATTCCAGTCAAAATATTTGTTCGTTCAGGATTTCTTCCTAAGATGATGAATAAATCTTCTAGCACGGCTCGAATACCTATTTCATCAGCAATGAGTACCTTGATTTCGATTAATTGTCTCCAATTAGCCTCATTTGTGAAATCGTGTAATACTGATTGCCTAGAAGATTGTTCAGCCCAATTAAGATTTTTTAATCGATTATCACTATCTTTAGAAGCGATTTTTAGAAATTTAATAGCCTGAGCACGATGTCGATTACCTAAACTTCTGCGAGGATGTTGCAGACGTGCTTGTGTCCTATTTGTCATTGTATTCCTCACTCAATTGATGTAAATGGTTCAGGATTTAGACCAAATGGAATAGTAGCATCAAATCCGACTTTAGAGGTTAGTCCATCTTGACTCCTTGATGGGTCTAGACTGGATCCCTTCTGATTGCTTAATATCAATGTATCAGTATCAGGTTGCCAACGTGTCATCATTGCCCACTCAACTCTTATGGGGTCATCGATTTGAATATCATCATTTACAATTGTAACGGCTTTCATAGAACGATGTCCATCTAATGCAGCTTTGATAGCATTCATAGAATCTTCAGGTCCATTAGGAATAATTGATACTACAGATGATAACCAACCACATCCACCTTCACTAAGGTGCACATCTGTACATTCAGTTACTTGCGAAACAGCAGACTTGATAGTGGGTGCTCGTGGTAGTCCCATCAATGTTTTATGTTCCTTACCAGCAGGTAAAATTGCGTGAAAAATTGGTGAATTACGATGATGAATTGTTTGAATATTAATTACAGGTTGTAGTCGAACATCATCAACAGTTCCAGTAATATCTACATAAGGACCTTCTTCATCATCTTCACCAGTAATTTGTGCAGACATAACATATTCGCAATCTGCAGGGACATGAACTCCATTACTCAATTGAACAACTCTAAGTGGTTGACCATATATCTTGAGATGCAATGATGCAGCAACACGTAATTCATCAATCCGTTCATTGAAAGACATTGCTGCAGCAAGTAAAACACATGGGTCAGCCCCATTTATAATTGCGATATTGAGATTATCATTATCTGAACGGGCTTCGTCAGTAAATTGTCTAAGATGACGTGGAACTAATCTGGCAACTAGTCGATCAGGACCAGCGACATATTGTCGATGGAAACTCATATTCCTCTGTCCATTCCGTTCAGCAATTATTACAGATGCCGACATATATCGTCCTCTATCTTCTTCATAATGCCATGGTACTGGAATTGTTGTAATATCTACTTTCTTCATTTCATTTTCCATACATTCGGCCTGTGTAGAATCTATAACAACAGGATCAATTGGGTTTTCCATAGCCCAACCCATTGTATCAATTAATTCTCCAGGTGTCAAATCCCAAACTTTACACAAATGATCTCTAGTTAGTATATTCATACTAGCACGATGACCTGGGCATTCAGATATATTGTCAAACAATACTGGTTGATGTAGTAGACTTGCAGAAGATTGCATTAATCCGTGAATCACTGAAACGTAATCATTTACAATCGTGCTCATTGCAGCATGATCTCTGAACGACATGAAGTAATGGGGTAGTACATTGCCCTTCAAGTTTCCATGATTTTGGGCGCAAAATAACTCAGTCCTGCCCGTCACGCTCATATACAGAGGGCTGGTCGCCGAGTTGCAATAGCGAGGTGAGAGGTACTTGGGACGTGGACTGTTCGCTGGATCAAAAATCAAAGCGGACCGTCAACGCTTCAGGCAAAAGGACCGACTCATCCGTAGACGAATGAGGAAAAAGTCACGTGTTGGAGGAGTTCTAAAGCACGATCCTTTGCGCGGTAGTCATCAAGCTAAAGGTATTGTAACTGAAAAAGTCAATATCGAAGCTAAACAACCTAATTCTGGACTTCGTAAGGCAGTGAAAATAAATTTGAAAGGATCAGGCAATAAATTAACTGCCTTTGCTCCAGGTGATGGTGCTATTTCATTTATTGATGAACACGATGAAGTTCTCGTCGAAGGTATTGGTGGTCGTATGGGTCGTTCGTACGGAGACCTACCTGGAGTTCGTTTTAAGGTAATCAAAGTCAATGGTGTATCGTTAGATGAAATGGTTCGCGGTCGTAAGGAAAAACCAGTTCGTTAGGTGATAAAATGTCTGAAGAACAAGAATCTGTTGAGCAAGTAGAAACTGCAGATGTTTCAGTACCTATCGCTGGTATCGGTACATTGGTATTCTCAAAGTGGGATGCTACTGAAGTTACATGTAATGATCCCGGAATTGCACCTTACATCAATCTGACAACTATTGGAATGCCATTAAGTGGCGGTCGTCATGCAAATCAATGGTTTGGAAAACAAAGATTGTCTCTAATCGAACGCTTCACTAATGGCCTTATGCGCAGAGGTCCTAATTCAGGTAAGAAATCTTCTACTGTATCAGCTCTACGTGACGCATTGGATATTATTCATGATAGAACTGGAGAAAATCCACTACAAACTTTAATTGATGCTGTAGTGAATTCAGCTCCATGCGAAGGAATTACTCGAATTAGATTCGGAGCGAATTCACAACCAAAGGCTGCAGAAGTTTCTCCATCTCGTCGTGTAGATATAGCTGTCCGAAATCTTACTACTGGAGCTACAGGAGCTACTGTAAAAAGTAAACGTTCACTTACTCAATGTATTGTAAATGAAGTAATGAAAGCATCAGAAGGTGATGTTTCATCTTATGCAGTTTCTAAGCGTGAAGAAACAGAGAGAATAGCAGCGTCTGCACGTTGATTTTCTTAAAATCTGTGTTATCATATGTGGTCACTACACATCGTGTTTATCTACCAAGTTCGGGTCGAGAGAACGTTAGGGTGATACCATGGGCCGTAAGGAAGATAACATCAAGATTGCAACACAAGTAATGCATAAGAGAGATCGTATCAGAAATCTCGCTATAGCTGCACATATTGATCACGGAAAAACAACACTTAGCGATAATCTAATTGCTGGAGCTGGAATGATGTCTGAAGATCTTGCAGGAAAGAGTCGAGTTCTAGATTTCGATGAGCAAGAGGCTGCCC
>Ga0115012_10001396_pt1 | contig 14039 bp, 10 predicted proteins | sample TroAtlMetagenome_FD_88706 | JGI IMG/M metagenome (GOLD analysis project Ga0115012, IMG submission 88706) | Marine eukaryotic phytoplankton communities from Atlantic Ocean - Tropical Atlantic ANT10 Metagenome | ecosystem: Environmental > Aquatic > Marine > Oceanic | place: Tropical Atlantic...
GGTGTTGACTCGCAGTCCTTGTCGCCGCGTGGGCGTGCTGGCCGGCCCGGCCCAAGCCTCCGAGGTGAGCCACGGCAGGCCGACCGCCTTGGTGGTGGCGAGCCCGTTCGACGAGGTATGCCAGACCACTCAGCGCGCGCTTCATTCGGAGCATTGCCGCATTTACACCAGTCGCGATCTGCGCGGGGTTGAGTTGGCCGGAGCCATGGTTAAGATTTTGGCGGTGGCGATTGGGTTGGTGGAAGGCGTGAACTACGGTGCGGGAGCCAAGGGCTTGGTTGTGACGCGCGGCATTGCCGAGACGGCCCGCTTGGGCGCCGCTTTGGGCGCCGCCCCCCACACCTTCAGCGGCCTCGCGGGCGTGGGCGATTTGGTGAGTGCGGCAGCAAGCCCCCATCACCCCAGTTTCGCCGCCGGCATGGCGTTGGCGCGGGGGGGCAGTGTGTCCGGGCGAATCATCGATGAGTGCCGCGGTGTGCTCGCCTTGGCCGCCGGGGTTGGCGTCGAGTTGCCGTTGACCCGTGCGGTGTTGGCGATCGCCTCGCGGGAAGTGACCCCCAAATTGGCGTTCGATGAACTGATGAGACGGGAAGCCCGAAGCGAATGATGTTCAGTCGCTAATTGAGATTTCGGTGCGGTCTCGAATGGCGTGAACGTCGACCCGGGAGCCCACCGCCTGCGCGGTTTCGATCCACAGTTGGGCGCGGGTGGCCGCGGGCGATTGTTGTTTGGCTTCCAACAAGCTTTGGAATCGCGCGACTTCCCCCGATGTGCGGGCCGAGCGCTGGGCCGCGTGGGTTTTGGCCTTTTCGATCAAAAGGTTGGCTTCGCCTCGAACCTCAGGCAGTCGTTTTGACGTGTAAGCCTCTGCCGACAGTGCGAGCGTTTCGCGGTCGCCCCGTGCGCTGGACACATCGTTGAAGGCATCGACGACGGCGGGTGGAGGGGTGACTTCCCGGACTTCAACCGCATCGATTCGCAGGCCCGTGTTGTGCCGGTCCAGCATCGCTTGCGCGGCCGCTTCCGCTTCTTGCTGCAACTGGGTTCTGCCCGTGGTCAACAACGCATCCACACCCATGGTGGCGATGATGTTTTTGGTTGCACTCAGCACAATCGCAACCAACGTTGGCTCCGCATCCGCCAATCCGACTTGGTAGGCAACAGGGTCGGCCACCGCGTACTGAACCACCAGGTCGATGTCCACCAAATTGGTGTCGCCGGTCAGCATGCGGACCTTGCCCGGTTCCGCGCGTCGCACTTCGCTGACGTCCACGGTGATGTGCCGTTCGATGGGCCAGGGCGCTTTGAAGCCAAGCCCCGCATCCAAGGTTCGATCGATGGCCCCGAAGCGGTAGACGACGCCCGCATCACCCGAGTTCACGAACACGGTGCAGGTCACGGCCAAAAAGGCGCAGAGTCCCGCGAGGAGGCTCTTGGCGATCACTTCATGCCCCCGGTGAGTGCGTCAAACAGCGGCCCATCGGCGTCGACCACCAGCACGGACTCTTTGTCGAGCAGGGTTTCGGCCGTTTGGAGTTTTCTCATGAACAGGTAGAAGTCGGGGTCTTCGTTGTAGGCATTGGCGTAAATCTTGGCGGCCGCCCCGTCGGCGCGCGCTCGAATGCCCATCGCTTCTTTGTCGGCTCCGGCGAGAATTTCTGCGGCTTTTCGGTCCGCTTCTGCGCGGATGGATTGGGCGCGTTCTTCCCCTTCGGAACGGTACGCTTTGGCGATTCGACTCCGTTCGGCCCGCATGCGCTCGTAAATGGATTGTTCGTTTTGCAGCGGCAAACCGATGTGCCGCAGTTGCACATCCAGGATTTCAATGCCCAGTCGTTGGCTGCCAATGGCCGCAATCCCGGGCAACATGTCGGCGGGAAGCATGGGCTCTTTGGTGCCTTTATCGGTCATTAAATCGCTGAATTCACGCCCGCCCAACGCTGCAGCGATCCGGCTGATCACAAGGTCGCTGAGTTGAATTTTGGCCGTTTCCGGCGTGCCCACTGCCTCCAAGAAGCGTTCCGGATCGCTCACCCGCCAAAGCACAAAGGTCTCCACGACCAGGTTCTTTTTGTCTCGCGTCAGGACTTCGGCTGGATCGACGGCGAGCAGTTGGGTTCGTTTGTCGAAGCGAACCACTTCATGCAGGGGCCACGGGGCCCGCAATTTGAGGCCGGGCTCCATGACGGTGTCCACGGGTTTTCCAAAAAAGGTCACCACAGCAACCTCTCGGGCATCCACGGTGTAGATGCATGAAAAGGCGGCAAGGAAAGAGATGATGGTCAACAGGGAACGGTTCATGGTTCCTCCGCGAGTGTGGGGTCTCGGGGCCAATGGCCTTCATCGCCCAACCAAACACGCACGTTTTTCGGTGCGGCAATCAGGCGACTGGTGCTCAAGGTGGATTCGGCGGTTTCGGCGGCGAGTCGAGCGCGGGTCAACCGCGGCGCTGCAGCACCGTTTCGCTGGATGGAACGGAACCACACATCGAAGCCAATGGCTTTGGCGTCAATGCGTTCCGCATCGCCCTCTGCCGTCGATATTCGAGTGATGGCTTCGCCGCGGGTGCGGGGCAGCAAGTCGGCTTCGTACGCTTCGGCGGTGTTGATGAGTTCTTGCCGCTCTTCGTCCGCCGTGATGACGTCCAAGAAGGCGGCCATGACCGGTGCGGGCACGGTGACGTGGGTCAGGTGCAAATCAGCGACTTCGATGCCCAGGCCCGCTTGGCTCACGGCGTATTGGAGGGCCTGCTTCAATTCGGATTCAACCTGGGCCCGTCCATCGGTGAGCAAGCCGTCTTGGGCTTCGCCGCTGACCACGCTGACCAAAGCGGCCCTCGCCAATTCGATCAAGGCATCGTTGGGGGCTGAAAACCCGTAGGCGTGCGCGTTCGGATCGGTGATGGCAAACCGAATGACTGCCCGCAGGGTGATGAGGGATTGGTCGCCGGTCAGGAGGGTGTGTTCTCCGATGTCCAACTGTTGTTCTGCGCCGATGTTCACATCCGTGACGGTTTCAAAGGGCGGCGGCAAGTGAAGGACGATGCCCGCGCCCGATGTTTGTTTTACCGGAGCCCCAAATCGCTCCACGATGCCGACATGTCCGGTGGGCACCGTGTGGATTGCGCCCAGCGCCCAAATGACCGCCACGCCAAACAACGGCCGGCGATCGCGCATCCACCCAGCGGGCCGGGCTTCCAAGTTGGTCATCCCCGGTTGCGTGTCTGTGGAGGTGCCCGCGATGGACGTGAGCAACACGCCCAAGCCCTGCACGCCGATGAGAAGATTGGCCGCCTCCAATGCGGCGCCGGCCATGCCGTGGTTCATCGCCTGCAGAATGAGCGAGATGCCGAGCAATCCAATGGCCAAGTGCAGCAGCGGCTGATCGTCGCGTTCGGACTCGGGCTCTTTGGCGGCCCACATGCGGTCGAACAGCAAGACCCCGATGCTCGCGAAGCCCCACATCAGCGATGCGGCAGGCTGCAGATTGCCCGCCCATTGCCACGCCGTCCATGCGATCGCCAGCCCCATTCCGGCCCCGGCCCAACGCACGGCGGCTTCGAACCGGCCTTCCAGGAGGCTGAATGCGATGCCCGGTCCGTGGCGGGCAAGGATGGCCAGTCCCACCAATGCGACCAGCGGCGCGACTGAGGAGGTTCCTGCGACGGTGCCGATCGCACCCAAGTTGAGGATCACCAATCCCAGGCCTGAACGGAACAGCCGCGAACGGCGAACCGTGCTGGGCAGCGTTTCCGTGTGTTCGGGTGCGGGGGCTGTTTCGCGTCCCCGTTGCGTCACGGCATACAGCACACCGATGGCTGCCAAGGAAGCCCCCATCCACCCAATCGGCGCCAACTGTTCATTGTATGCGCCGTAGCCAAGAATGGTGGCAAACAACACTTCAGACAGAGACAGCACCGATGCCGTTCCGGCCGTGATGTGTTTCATGCCGAGGTTCAGCAGGTAGAAAGGGATGTTGGTGCTGACCACTGCGAGTCCGAAAATCCACAACAACGAGGTCATGGAGACCGCCAACCCGCCACTGAGCAGCGCCGCCACCGACGTCAAAATTGCGGCGAATGTCCAAGCGACAAACAGCGTGCCCAAAATCGGAGTGCCCCGTTGCCGGGTCAGGCGAGTGAGCACGAGAACCGCCGCGTAGCCAATGGCGGAAATGAATGCGAGCAGATCGCCCAGCAGAAAGCGGCTGGAGGCAAAGTGGGAAGCCTGGAAGAGCGACACCCAAAACATCATGCCCACACCGAAGAGGGCGATGACGCCGCCCGTAATTTCAGCGGTGCCGGAACGTTCCTTGAACATCCACCACGCCAACGGGAACACAAATACCGGTGCAAGATTGTGGAGAAAAATGGTGTTGGGAATCGTGGTCAGCGCGTAGCCGCCCACGAAGGTCGTGGACGCGATGGCGAGGGCCAACCCCAACCACAATCCAAGCTTCAAAGTGGTTGAGTCGGGACGAAGAGCCGCAGTCCCGCCTTCGCGAAGCACCGCAGAAAGGGCAAACACGGCTGCAACAATGATGGCGCGCCAAGCCGCAATGCCCAAGGTGTCCGCCGCCGCGGCACGGGTGAACCAAGCCATGAGCGAGAACGCGAACATGGCGGCCAGTACGAGCAGAATCGGACGCAGTGTGGGCGTCTCCTCGCTGGTCATGCGTTGTTCCTCCATGGCGTTCGTTGGGGTCATCCTACCGCGGACGGCCGCCTCCGCGTGAAATCAACCGGTTTGGCGGTTCTCAGAACGAGCGGGACGCCCCGCAAAGCGGGGACCCGTTTGCATTGAATGTCCGTGCGTTTGCGGTGTTTCAGGGTGATCGCAGAACCGAAGGTGGTTGGCGCGCAGCCCCTTGATCAAGGCGTCTTCGGGGATGCGTTGAAATAGCCGCTTTTGCGGAGCAGCTGTTTGAAGGCCGGGTCGTGCTTCACTTCAGAAGGAACGACTGAACCGCTTTTGGCCGCCCGGTAGCCGTCCCACCGCGCTTGCAGGCGTTCCACCACATCGGTTTGCGTTCGAGCTTGGTTGGCGGTTTGCCCAGGGTCGGTTTCGGTGTTGAACAAGCACTTGAACGGTTCGCCGGGTCCCGGAGGCGGTTCGGGGCGACCCGTGGTGCACATGACCGGTTGGCGGAGCAGGGCCCAGGGTGGGGCGATCACGGCTCCACGCATGGTGTCTCGCGGTGTCCAACTCACCCCGCCTTCCACCAGAGCGGTGCTGCGGATGGTTTGGGTGGGGTCGGTCAACATGGGCACCGCACTTCTTCCGTCGATGCCGGCCGGAGCGACGGCGCCGACCAAGTCGAGAACGGTGGGCAAGAGGTCCACATGGCTGACCAAAGGCTTCAAAGCGGTTGGGTTTCCTGGAAGCCCGGGAACCCGAAGCAACATGGGGACTTTCACGACCGAGTCAAAGTAGCTGTCACCGTGCAAAAACTCGCCGTGATCGCCCAAAGATTCGCCGTGGTCAGCCACCGCAATCAGAATGGTTTTGTCCCACCGTCCGGTTTGCTTCAGTACGTCGATCACCGCGCCCAAATCGTCATCGAGTCGGGTCATGCTGTCTGCGTAATGGCCCCGCCACGCGTCCAGGCCCGCCCGGCCCGCGGACAAGAGGGCGTGCTGCAGGTGGTTGGGGTCGGAACTCACGCCCACACCCTGCACCGTGGTTCCGCCCGCCACCCCCGGTCGTTGGCTGGCGCCGCTGGTGGTGGTCAGATCATCGCCCCACAGCAACTTCCCGATGCCGGTGGGGTCGTCTTTGGGCGGTTCGACCACAAAGGGAAAGTGCGCGGTGCGGGTGTGGTACATCGCGAAGATTCGTTGCGATTCGGGTTGCGCTTTGATCCACGCCACCAACGGTTTGGCCGACAATGCCTTGCCGGTGGGGCCGCTGGGGATGCGGCCGTCGGGATTGTCCGTAGTGGCTTCGATGATCTCGAGGTGCTGAAACCCTTTATCGAGCCCGTATTCGGGCCGAAATCCACTGGCTGCGTTGATGGTGAACCCCGCCGTTGCATAGCCATACAGCCCCAGAACTTCCGGCAGGGTGGGGATGTTGTCAACGAGGCCTTTGTCCCAGCCCACGACGCCTGTCGCGCTGCCAAAGCGGCCGGTCAAAATTGCGGTCAGGCTGGCCAGCGTGAAGTTGCTGGCTGCGTAGGCGGTGCCGAAGTGGTAGCCGCCGGTTGCGATGGTGCTGAGGTGCGGGGTCAGTCCGCGGTTTTCGTACACATCCACGTGGTCGCGCCGCACCGAGCACATGGTGACCAACACGATGTCGCAGTCAGTGCATTGGGCGGTTCCGGTGGGGTCGGATGGCGATGTTGGCGCATCCGATGACCATGTGCCCACGCCCCCGCGCACCGTGGGGCGCGCGTTGCCGGGCGGCGGTGGCGCGGACTGGGTCGGTGAGCCGGCGGCCGCGGGCTGCGCAGCCGGTGGTTGAGCAGCCCGCGGCAATGCTTCAGGCTCAGCCGACTGTGGGCAGCCCAATAGTCCGAGCAATAAAAGCGGGAAACTGCGGTTCATGGTGACCCATCATAGCCTGCGATGGCGCGCGATCGGTGGCTCAGGTTTCGTACCGGAAGGCGCTTTTCCCAATCACGATCTGGTCGCCGACCTCAAGGTTGGTGGGTTCGACGATTTTGGATCCATTGACAGTGACGGAAAAAAAGACGCCGCCCATTTTTTCAATCACGTGGGCGGCGCCTTCCCAGTCGATCCTGGCCGAGCCGCCGAGGCCGCCTCCGGAGATGGTCAGGCCGTGTTTTCCAAACCGCAGTCCGCCCTCTCCAATTTTGTAGGTGTCGCCGGTTTCGGTGGCGACCAAACGAGCGGTTTGTTTGATTCGGGCTTGCTGCCTCAAATCGTCGAGTTCGGCTTGGGTGTGCGATGTGGTGTCGTGAGCCAAGCTGCCATCGGTGGCGGTGATGGCATCGAGGTAGCCCGATCGTTCTTCATCCAAGGTGTAGGCCCCGAGATCCGATTCTTCGTCGGTGGTTCGGGTTGTCTTTTTCTCGTAGGTCAGCAAAAACTTACCGATTTGCAGTTCGTCGCCGTGCCGCAAAAGGTGTTCGGTGACGCGCACACCGTTGATTTTGGTGCCGTTTTGGCTGCCCAAGTCGGTGATGGTGTGGTCGTCCTCACCCGTTCGTTCGACCCGAGCGTGCTGGCGACTGACCGATATGTCCGGCAACAGAAGGTCCGTTCCCTGTCCACGCCCCACAACCACGGTGGGTTGAACCAAACGAAAGATTTGGGGTCTGCGTCCACGACGTTGAATCACAAGACGGTGCGCCATTGCCTAAATGTCCTCGTTTGGGCTGGTCTCGGAACGCCGTTCAGGGCTGGGTTCCTTGGGGGCTACCATATCCTTTCTGTCGCCCAAACCGTGATCTGCATCCTTTTGCATCATCTGAGTCCAGCCGAACATTGCGGTGATGGCCAGCAAGAGCAAGAGGATGATCACATCGTGAATTCGGTTCCGCCGGGCCCTCATTTGTCGCGGAGCATTTGATGGAAACGAGTAGCCAACGGGAATGGATTCGGTTGGCTCATCGATGAAGGGAACGCCGGTTGCGGCCATCGGCAATCCTTCGCTGTCGTCTTCGAAAACGACCTGGCCGGTGAGATCGTCGTTGTGGGGGACCATGGAGTCGCTCACCTCGCCCAGTCCCGCCACCACACGTTTGGAGAATGCCTCGGTGTCCTCGCCGGGTGCGCGGCGCGAGAGTTCGCGGGTCCATTCTGCGGTTTTTTCGTGCGCCGGGCGCACGGCGGGGTCGAAGGCCATGGCGGATCGAAGCCACTCCTCCACCTCGCCTTCAACCCCGCCGAATTGAGCCAAATTGAGCTTGGCGATTCGGCTATCCAGTTTGGCGTTGTGCAGTTCTGCATTTTCGCCGGCCCACCCGTACCGCTCTTGGGAGATGGACTCGAACAAGGTCACGCCAAGTCCATAAGCATCGGAGGCGGGCGATGCATGGGTGCCATTCAATTGCTCCGGAGCCATGTAGTTGAGCGAGCCGAGTTGGTATTCGGTGGTGTGGGCCTCCCGCTCGATTCCGGTTCCGCAGGCGATGCCGAAATCCAAGACTTTGAACTCGCCGTCCGGAGTCAAACGGATGTTGCTCGGCTTGATGTCTCGATGGAGAACGCCCAGGGGTTGGCCGGTGACCCTCGAAGGCCTGTGAAAGGCAACGTTCAGGGCGGTCGATACGCAATGAGTCATGTTGAGCAGTGCGCGGGGCGGCACCGGGTGCGGATTCAGCGAAGGGTTGATCAGCACCGACCAGTTGCATCCCGGTATGTACTCCATCACCATGGCGACTCGACCAGAGATGGAAATCAAATCTTCGGCTTGAACGATGGTTCGGTGCTTCAGCAGCCCAAGCAGTCTCGCTTCGTCCCGCATTCGTTCAGCGACATTCTGATTGCCGCTGACCGACCCTTTAAGGAGTTTAATGGCGACCATTTTGGCGAAGCCTGAGGCGGTGCTCATTTCCGCCAAATAAACCTCTCCGAAGCCCCCGATGCCGATGCGGCGCACGAAGCGAAACTGGCGGCCTCTGCTCGGCTGGTCTTGTTCTCCCACGCAGAAGATGTTCCACCGTGGGCCCAAGACAGTCAAGCTGGGGGCGCATCGCTGCATAGCTGTGCATTATTCGCGCTGAAAAACCCCTTGCATCCCGTTTGGGCAGAGACCGCGATAGATGGGGGTCACACTCACCGGAGTACCCATGCGATTTCTAATCCTCTTGGCCCTCGCAGCATGCGACATGACCCCCTCTTATGTGGACACCAAAGACATCGAGCAAGCCGCCGCACGCGGGGCTTGGGCGACGGTCTGCAAGGGCCTTGAGATGAAGGAAGACCGGATTCGTCGGTACGCCACCGAGCAGCTGTGGAAGACCAAGGCTCCTGCCGAAGAGCAAGCGTGCATTTGCGAGCACGTTGCGGTGGGCGAGAATGGCTGGGATGCCGCCATTGTCGAAGGCATGCAGACCTTGGGTGACGATAAAATCGTGGGTTGTTTCGCATCGTTGGTGGAACGGCCCGATCTTGAAAAGCGAACCGAAGCGGTGGTTGCATTGGCCAAGACCACAGCCCCCATTGCTCGGACCACCTTGGCGAAGGTTGCCGAAGCCGATGGTGACGCTGAAACCCGTGCACGAGCCGTCGCGGCCATCGCGGGAAACAAGGACTTCAAAGACACCATGGTGCGGCTGCTCGACAGTTCAGACAAGGGGCTTCGTGCCGCAGCCGCCAAGGGTTTGGTTGGAATCAAAGACCGCAAGCTTACCGACCGGCTGATCTCGATTGCGACCGACGATGCTGAAGGCGATGTTCGGGCCGCAGCCCTTGTGGCCGTGAAGTCTTCGGGGTCGTCCAAGGCGCACGAGATGGTGTGCGAAGCGATGCTCAACGATGCTTCCCCTGCCGTTCGTGAGTCCGCGGTTCGGACCTTCCGCGGCACCCGCCGAGACAGCGCAGTCAAATGTTTGCGGGCCAAGGCCTTCGCTGAGGAAGAAAGTGCGGCGGTGCGCGATGCGCTGTTGGAGGTGCTCAAATCCAGCCCCAACGACAACGCCGCGTTGGTGTTGTGCGACGCCATCCCATTTTGGATGCGCACATACGTCAAAGAAGACATCCCCGATAAGATTCCCGGAACGATGATCGTGAAAACGCAGAACGATCGGGATTGGGAGCGTTCGTACGAGTGCTTCGAGCGGGCGTACCGCAAGTCCGCCGGGTACTCATGCTTCGCGAAGATGCACGTCGGCCTTTGGTTCCGTGAGGTCGGCGGCAAGAACTACGTGCCCAGTTGCCCTGGGTACGAAAACAAGGACAAAGAGTAGGACACCATGGCTTCATTGATTGAACTCGCAAAAGACCCAGCCAAGCGGCGCACCATCGTTGAAGATGCGGCCAAGCTTCTCGATGCGGAAGTGGCCGACAAGCGCGGATTTTCCGGCAAGGCCGTCAAGCTTGCCTTTCGGGCCGTCAAGGGCGTGAGCCCGGGCATGATTCCCATGAGCATTGATGCTTTGTTGGATGATTTCTGTGCCCAAGTACAGCCGTTTTGGGAGTCGGCCCAATCCAGCGGTTCGGGCACCCGTGCGCATTTTCAATCCAACGCTTCGGCCATCGCTTCAGCATTGCTTTCCATCACAGATGCTCGAGCGGACAAAAGCACTCAAAGGGTGTTGAAAGGTGCCTACAGCAAGCTCCGTGGGCAAGCCGTAAAGCACATCACGGAAGCAATGCCCCGGTTGGCCGATTTGGTGGAACGCCACGGCTCCTGACGGGTCCTTGACGACGCGGGCGCGCGTGTCTGCTATGTTCCGGCTTCACGGAGGCTTTCATGCGCATTCAATCATGGCTCACATTGGTTTCACTCGGTTCGCTGCTCACACTGACGGCGTGCGGCGACAAGGTCGACGATGACACGGCGGCTGAAGCCGATGCCGATGCCGACGCCGATGCGGACGCCGATGCGGACGCCGACGCCGACGCCGACGCCGATGCCGATGCCGATGCTGACCCCATGACGGGTTCGCTGAGTGGCAAAGTGGTCAAAGGCGACGGTTCACCCGGCACCGATGTCAAAGTGCAGCTGTGCACCAAGTTGCAGTGCAAGCCCCAAACCCCCGATAGCGAAGGCAACTTCTCGTACACGGAACTCGAAGGCGCGGATTTTGCGCTGGAAGTTCTGCCTCAAACCGAGGGCGATGCGACCACGCTCACCATCATCACGCTGGAACGCGAAGAGGAACGGGTCCTGGAAGCGCCCATTGTGGTTCCCGAGTTCGTGACGGACATGACCATTGATTCCGCCCAGACTGTTTCCATGGAAGGAGGTCTGTCGATCGAGGCCGATCCCGCCGGGTACAACCCGCCCTTTGGCTCCGATCCAGGCGGCACCGTTGTGCAGGGCGTGCACATGGATCTGGAAACCGCTGGACTGCCTTTTGGTGTTCATGAAGGCAATGTGTTGGGCCTGTGGTACCTCGGGTACTGGAACACGAGCTTGGACCCCGCGTGGTCGATTTCGGTCGCCGACTTGCCGGGTGTAGAGGCGGGTGATGTTCTCAAAATCGTGACTGCCGATTACCTCGGCGTGCAGTGGGTGGACGGCGGAACAATGACCGTGGGTGACGATGGAGTGGCCACCGCCGACGAGGGTTCGGGAATCCACTTTTTGTCCACGCTTTTGATCATCAAAGAGTAGAACGTTTGAATCTGGAGTTCCGGCCTCAGCGTCGGTACTCCAGCATGGGCTCTCCTCCATTGGCCGGCCCCAGCACGCGTTCCACGCAGGCCCGGTATCGCTTGGGCCCTTGGGCGAGTTTGCCGGCCAGATCAAGGTCCAAGTACACCGTGGTGACGGACCACTGCGCGAGCCCATCCCACACCAGCGAGGGGTTTGCTGCGGGTTGTTCTCCGCGCTCGCAGGCGACCAGGCCGGCCAACGCAACCGTTTCGATGGCTTCGCGGTAGGCGGCGGGTGCGGTGGAAGAGGTGTAGGGCATGGGTCCGTTGACCAGGGCGCGTCCGTGATGGATCTGGTCGATCATCATGCGGGCGTCGGGTTGTCCCCCTTCGGTGGACAGTGGAAGGATCAGCGTGGGCGAGGACTCGGTGGCGAGTTGGCGAGTTTTGGGGCTCTCTGCCCCCCAGGTCGTGCCCATAGGCAGCCCTGGAATCACCAAGAATGCCTCGGTCACCAATGCCCCGCACGCCAGCAACGTTGCGAGGCGAGCTCGAAGGGGGCGGTGGGCGGAAATGAGTGCGTTTGCGCCCCCCGCGGCCAGCAGGGCTGTGGCGGGCACGGCCAACACCAAGGCTCGATCCGGCCACCAGTTTCGCCGAGTCAAATCGCTGAGGTCAAAGACCATAAACGGCCCCGCGAGGTCGATGCCTCCGGGAAGATTGATGGCCGGCCCTGCGGCAAACCAACAGGCCGAAGCCACCCACAACAACGGCGTCAACCACAGCGTGCGCGGAGCATTGCGCACCGCCCAGACGACCAAAAACACCACCAAGACTTGGGCGGCCAAGACCCGTTCACTGAGAATGCTTTCGCCGAGGTCCCTGAATTCGATCAACGCCCGCAAGGTCAGCTCGTTGTCTCCATGAGTGACCGTGTCGTTCAACCTCAAGCCTTGGCCTGGAATGGATCCATCGCTGGTCAATGCCGCATACAGCGGTCCTGCGGTCACCAACGCCAGGCCCGCAATCATGCGTCCACACGCGGTTCGCAGTGCGCCCAAATCCGGGCGCGCGGCCAGAAGCAGGATGGCCAACCCCACGCCAAAATAGACCCCGTAAAACCAGTAGGACAGCGTTCCCAGCCCCCATGCAATGCCGGCGGCATAGCCATCGATCCGGCGCCCGCTGTTCAGGCTTTTGAAGGCGAACCCCATGGCCAATGGCAAAAACAGTGCACCGAAGACCTGGGTGGGCCGTCCAAACGATAGTTCTCGGATCAAAAATGGGTGAGTCTGAGCCACCACTCCGGCCACAGCCGCCGCCATGGGCGTCCCCCACCAACCATGAGCGAGCCATGCGGTGGCCATGCCGAGCGCCAACAGACTGGCCCACACGAACGCGGTGAAGCCGCCGGGCCATCCCAACAAGGCTGTGAAGGGCCACGATGCCAAGGCATCCAATGGCGCGCCGTCCAACACAAAGCGGTTCAGGAGTGCGGGGTGCATCAACAAGCTGGATTCGGTGGCGGACGCAATGCCCTGGGATTGAATCAACCAGTGGTAGTTCACGGTTCCGGGCAGATCGGCCATGCCGGGTTGTCCGGGAAGCGCGATGGAGGCGTAAATGAGCGCGGGACCCACAACGATGGTGGCCACCAGTGCATTGACCCAGAACACCCACAGGGGCATCTTCGACTCGGTTCGCCACTGCAGCTGATGGAGTGATTTCATGCCTTGGAGTCCATTCAGGAAGGGCCCGGATTCGCGCCTGCGCACCCTCGATTCTTGGGCTTCGATTGTGGTGCATCAGGATGGGATGATGGAAATCCTACCACCGAGGAAAAGATTGGTTACGGCAATGTCCTCAGGAGGGAGATTCATGTCTGTATTTTTGTTTGTAGCGTTTACCCTTTTCGGCTGCGCAGGCGGTGAAGAACCGGCTCCTGCCACACCAAAGGCGCCCGCTGCGGATGCCAAGGTCCAGGCTGAGCCCGAGGCCAAAAGCGCGAACGAAGCCGGCATTCCAATCCGCGTGGGTTGGCAAGAAACGTGGGCCACCCAAGGGCAGTTGGCTGTCATCTTGCAGCAATCTGAAATTTTGAAGGAACTCGGCTTCGACGCCAAGTTTGTGGGGTTCTCCTACGGTGCACCGCTCAATGAAGGTGCTTTGGCGGGAGAAGTCGACGTGTTGTTCACGGCCGACCAGCCCGCCATCGCATTGTGCAACCGGGACAACACCTGGGGCATGATTGGCCGTTTGATGTACAACCGCGTCGGCACCTTCGTGCCCCCGGACAGCGACGTCAAAACCGTCGCAGACCTCAAGGGCAAAACCATTGCCATCCCGTTTGGCGCCGCAGCGCATCGCGAAACCTTGGGCGCCGTTCAGGCCGCCGGAATGGACCCGAGCAAGGACATCAACGCGGTGAACATGGGAATCAAAGAGGTTGCGGTGTTGGCCAAATCCAAGAAGTGGGACACCGTCCACGCTGGGTCGGCTTGGGACCCGGTATTCGCTCAACTTGAGTCATCGGGTCTGGTTCGGACCGTGGCTCAGGGGCTGGTCACCAGCGTGGTCGTCATGGACGACGATTTCGTGAAGGCAAACCCCGGCGCTGACCAGAAGTTCATGCAAGCCATGACCAAGGCCTACGAGCAGTACAAAGCGGACACGGGCAAAGCCAACGAGGCCTTCAAAACGGCATCGAACCTCGATTTCTCGCTGGCAGCGCTTGATTTGGCGGCTTCGGTCGAGCCCAATCTTGCCGCAAACGCTTCGATTGTGGTGACCTTGTCGGATGAAGACAAAGCCA
>Ga0115012_10001398_pt1 | contig 14030 bp, 15 predicted proteins | sample TroAtlMetagenome_FD_88706 | JGI IMG/M metagenome (GOLD analysis project Ga0115012, IMG submission 88706) | Marine eukaryotic phytoplankton communities from Atlantic Ocean - Tropical Atlantic ANT10 Metagenome | ecosystem: Environmental > Aquatic > Marine > Oceanic | place: Tropical Atlantic...
TGTAGTATCAATTTTTCTCCTTTTAATGTACCCGATTAATTATTTAATAGGATCTCCAGCAAACTACTGGTATGTGATTGAAAAACCTCCAGGTTTAAATGTAACTGAGTTTATGAGAGATCCTCCATATCATATGATTGATATCTATATTCTTGCAATAATCGTATGTTATTTAATATATCTGCCTTACTTTGTAAAAGATAAAATTATTATCACCAAGAGTTCTTAATGAAAAGTGTCTCAAACACACAGATACCTTTAAGTTTTAGGGCTAATAGACCCAAGGCGCTTCAATGGCTTGGAAGAACGGTTCTTTCTATGTTTGGTTGGAAGGTAAAAGGAAATATATCAGATGAATATTCTGGCAAAAAACTAGTAGTAACTGTGGCCCCTCACACTTCTAATTGGGATGGAATATTTGGAGTTGCAGCAGTTGCTGGGCTTGATGCAAGAATAACCTTTATAGGAAAACATACTGTATTCAGATATGGGCTTGGTAAATTTTTAAAATATATGGGAGGAATTCCAGTTAACAGATCTAAACCTGGTGGAATTATTCAAGATGCAATTAATCAGATTAAAGATATTGAAGGGTCTCTAATTGCAATATCACCTGAAGGAACAAGATCTAAAGTAAAGGAGTGGAAGACAGGTTTTTTGAGAATTGCTAGCGAGATTAATGCTCATATTGTCCCCGCATCTTTAGATTTTTCTAAGAAAGAGATTGTTCTTGGAAAAGCATTTATTCCATCAGGAAATAAAATTAAAGATATTTTAGATCTAAAAAAATATTACAGTGTTTTTGTACCAAAACATCCAGAAAATTACTAGTTTTTAGATTCTTCAATCATATTGTCCACCATTTCTTCAACTATAAATAAAGGTGGATTCCCATGATCTAATACAGCAGAATGAAAATCTTTGATGTTAAAGTCATCTCCTAATTCATCCATTGCTTTTTGTCTCAGTTCTAGCATTTTTATCATGCCAACTTTATAACTTAGTGCCTGACCTGGCCAAACAATATATCTTTCTATTTCAACCCTTACTTCTGTATCCGACATCCCAGTATTAGCTTTCATGTATTCCATAGCTTCTTCACGAGTCCATCTCTTATAGTGCATGCCAGTATCAACGACCAATCTTACTGCCCTTAATATTTCAGCCTGAAGAATTCCTAATTCATCATACGGATTTTCTGCAAGACCTACTTCTAATGCTAATCTTTCAGCATATAGGGCCCATCCTTCTGAAAAAGCTGATGTAAAATATCCAAATCTTCTATAGAGTGTAAGCTCTTCATTCTCAAGAGAGTGTGCTATTTGGTGATGATGACCAGGTGTTGCTTCATGATATGTTAATGTTCTCATGCTGTATTTTGGAGTTTGTTTTATGTCATATAGATTTACATAAAATACGCCAGGACGACTCCCATCTATAGCAGGGGGCTGATAATAGCCTCCAGCAGCAGTTTGCTCTGAGTATTCTGGTATCGCTTTTACAATAACTTCAGATTTTGGCATTGTATGAAAATAATCTTCCATTATTTTTATTGCCTCATGCATCATTTCTGTATAGTCACTTACTACAATTTCTTTTCTATTGGGTGTGTCTTCATACAAAAATTGTGGATCTTCATTAAGCTCATTCATGAGTTCGCCTACAGTTTTGTTTTTATCGTATCCAAGTTCTGTAAGAATTTCCTTCATTCTTGAAGATATTCTATCTACTTCTTGAAGACCCATTTGATGTATTTCTTCTGGGGAATAGTCAGTTGTTGTATAAGATCTTATTCTTAGTTTGTAATACTCATCGCCATTTGGTTGCGACCAAATACCATGATTTTTATTTGCATACTGTTTGGTTCGCATCATAAAATCTTTAAGGATTTTAAAACCAGGCGTTACACTTTCATCGATTGCTTTTTTAATTTGATCTTCAAATATTTTTTCTTTCTCTTCACCTACATTTAGTTCTTTTACCTTTCTTAAGAACTGAGTATAAAGAGGGTGTTCGTTGTAGTCATAGCTAATAAATTCACTTAATTGATCTATGACATGATCATAAACAAATTCAGGAGGGAAAATACCAGCACTAGCTTGGTCTTCAAGATCACCAAGAACTCCTTCATAAACTTTTTTTATCAAATTTGCTCTTGAAATAAAATCCTCAGCTTCAGACTCATTTCTAATTGGATGCATATTGTTTAAAAATTCGATCGTATATAAATGTATCCCGCCTATTTGATTGAGAGGATAGTCATGATGAGGAAATTCTTTTACTTGTTTAAGATTATTTTCAGCATCAAATATTGCAATTTTTTTTGTATTCTTTTGCACTTCTGTAAGTCTAGAGTCTTCATACTTATATAAAGTTTTAATAACATGTTCATACTGTTCAATACTATTCTCTCGGTCATCTTTTGTTGGAATAGAGAGATTAGAATTATGTCCTGTAAGCCAATTAAACCTATCAAAAATACCTATGTATGTCATAGCTTCAGGAGAATCAACTAAACCAATTACTAACTCCTTACCAAGAAAGTGATCTATAGAGTATGGCTTCATAAAAAATAGGTTGAAAAGATATATACCAACCAGGCCTAAAGACAAAAGAGTAAGATTTTTTGTGTACTTAAGAATTTTTTTAATCATGTTAAAATTTCCTTTTAATTATTATTCGTATTATGTCAGAAAAAATAGCCACTCTTAAGAAAGAGGATAACATATCAACAATTACTCTAGATGATGGAAAAGCTAATGTTTTTTCATCAGAAATGTCAAAACAAGTCAATGCTTGTTTAGATCAGGTAGAAACAGAATCGGGATGCCTAATAATTACTGGTAAAGAAGGAATGTTCTCTGCTGGTCTAGACTTAAAGACAATTCAAGGTGGAGATATAGAAAAGATACAAGAAATGTCAGTTAGTGCATTTAAATTATTAGCAAGAATATTTTCATTTCCAAGGCCGGTAATTGCAGCATGTTCTGGACATGGAATTGCTTTGGGAACTTTTCTTTTATGTTGCTGCGACTATAGGATAGGCGTTAAGGGTGACTTTATGCTCGGAGCAAATGAAATGAGAACTAATATGGTAATACCAACCCCAATTCTAGAGCTGATTAAATTTAGAGTTAACGATTCTCATAAATATAGAGCTGTTCTTGGAGCAGAAATGTATTCATTAACAGATGCTCAAGATGCAGGCTTGATCGATGAAGTTGTTAATCAAGATGAATTAATTAGCGTTGCTATAGAAAAAGCCAAAGATCTTGCCACAATGGGACACCCAAGCTACTCACTTACAAAAGAGCTTTTTATAGCCGAGCCTATGTCTAAAATTAATGAAGCTATGAACGATCTTGAAAAAAATATTAAATAATTAATCTGTGGCAAATGAATTTAAATTTATTACTAAAGAGTTTTCCAGCACTCTTGAAAAAGGCCTACTAGAACAAATCTTTACGCTAAACCAAGAAAACATACCAGAAGTTGGAGATTTAAATTCTACCGATAACTTTAAAAATCTTTTAGACATGAGCTATAAAAACTTTTATGTCACAGAAGCTAATAAAATAATAGCTTTTGTTGTATGTTTTAAGCAAGGAAGTGAATATCAGTCAAAGAATTATGAATTTTTTTGTAAAACAGAAGAGAATTTTATTTATATTGATAGAATCGCAATTAAAAAAAATTTTAGAAGAAAAAAAATAGCCAAGAATCTTTATATAAGAATTCAAAAAATCGCATCTGAGAAACAATATTCACTCTGTTGTGAGGTAAATACTATTCCAAAAAACCAACCCTCAATTGATTTTCATTATGATTTTGGGTTTAAAAAAATAGGCAAAAAAGAATTTGATAAAAATTCAGTAGCGTATTTTAAGAAAGAGCCATAAAAATAGACATGCATGTGTTTTATTTAGACATGCCTTTTTATGATAAAGTTATCATTAGTTTCAATAAGTAGCTAACTATAAATGGAGAGAAGTATGAATTTTGAAATAGAAAAAGCTATCACTCAAGGCCTTAACGTTGCAAAGGATAACTTTTTAGTGATTTGGGTTAATGGCATTATTGCAGGTCTAGCCTCTGTTCTTGCTGCTATAACAATTATTGGTTTAATAGTAATTCCAGCTATATTTGGAGGGTACCTAGAATCTCTTATAAGAATAAGAAGAGGGGAAGATGTTCAGATAGGAGACTTTTTTACATATGGCTTTAATCATTTCGGCTCATTTTTAGGGTTGTCTTTATTGCTTTTTTTATGGATATTTTTTGGTTTTTTATTTTTCATAATTCCTGGCGTATTTTTAAGTGTCGCTTGGTTTTTTGCTATGTATGTAAAAGCAGATAATCCTAACGTAACTGTTACTGACGCAATAAGCATGTCGATGAGTCTTGTCTCAAAAATCGGATGGTTTAAATTATTTGCATTACTTTTAATAATTGCCGTTGCTTCATTCATTCTTAATACCTTTACGTTTAATATCGCAAGTATCCTTATTTATCCATTTACTTATATGATTAATGTTGAAGCATATTTTCTTGCTACTGAAAACGATGAACCTGTAAATACAAAATCTAATGATATAAAAATGATAAATGAAGTAACCAGTTCTGAAGCTAACGATGCATCAACAAACAATGACGCTCAAAAGGATGAGTCTGGTGTTGATGATGAAGAAACAGAAGAAATTAAAAATTTAAAAGAAAAACAAGAAAAAGAGCTCCAAGAGCTAAAAGAAATAGAAAGGTTGAAAGCAAAACAAGCAAAGGAAATGGAAGATCTTAAAAATGAACTTTCTAAAAAAGACTAATGATTAGAATTATTTTTAGAATTTGAGTTTGTAGCCAATTTTCATAGAAGAATCAAATATTTTGCTTGAAGACATCTCGAAATATACAGCACTTCTTTTATTAATATTATATTGAGCACCAGCACCAAATTTTTGGTCCGTTTCATCATCTAGTTCATACTCTATTGCTTCAGTGCAAACTTGCCCAATTGGACAAGTTTTGATTTTAAGCTCTGAATCTTTTGATATATCTACAAAAAGTTTTCCTTCCCATCCAGAACTATTTCCGAATCTTAATCCAGCAATTATATTTGCCTGTGCATCATCCTCTGAAAAGGAATTAACTTCACTATCGTAAGCAGTACTCTTCACACCAAACTCAGCATATAGATCAAAGATATTTTTTACATTTAGTTTTACTCCTTTAGCTGAAATGGAGCTAAAGATGTCACCAATGCCACCATGAATACCAATTCTAGCTGCATTGATAATTCGATCATAAGAATCATTTGAGGTATCTATACCCTCTGCCTTTCTTTCTAGAACGACATATAAACTACCTGGTAGTGGCAAAGAGGCTTTTGCATCAATAGCTGTTTTATCTGTTTGAATAAAGCCAATATCTAGCGAAGAGTATTTAAAATCATTAGAGTCATCTTTTTTATCATTTTCTGAAAAAGAGAATGAAGAAAAAGCAATCAATAAGGCAAAAAGATAATGTTGCATTCTTTATTTTATCAAAATTAGTTCAATAAGTGGAGATGAGAGTTTTTTAGGCATTTATAAAACTATTTTCAATTTATACTAATTAATTGGTTAATTACTTATAATAATCCCCAATATGAAAAAAATTACACTATTTACCTTAATAATTGCGTCTTTAAATGTTTCAGCTGATCTAAAGCAAGCTCTAGATAAAGATATAGATGATTTAATGGAAAAAGTTATTGAATGGAGACATGATATTCATCAGAATCCTGAGCTTGGCAATAGAGAATTTAAGACTGCAAAAAAAATAGAGGATCACCTCAGATCGTTGGACATCAAGGTGGAAACAAATATTGCATATACAGGGGTTGTTGGCTTTCTAGAGGGTGACTTGCCAGGACCAACAATGGCCTTAAGAGCTGATATGGATGCTTTGCCAGTTGAAGAAAAGACAGGGCTTCCATTTGCCTCTAAGGTAAGAACTACGTATCTTGGAAATGATGTTGGCGTCATGCATGCTTGTGGACATGATGCACACGTAGCAATTTTAATGGGAGTTGCAGAATTCTTATCAAAAAACAAATCAAACCTTAAAGGAAATGTTATGTTTATTTTTCAACCCGCTGAAGAAGGCCCTCCAGAAGGAGAGGGCGGTGGAGCTGAAATGATGTTAGCCGAAGGGGTTTTTGATAGATATGACCCTGAAGTTATTTTTGGATTGCATGTAACCAATATCCCTAATGGAGTTCTTTCTGTTAAATCTGGTCCAGCAATGGCAGCAGCATCAGCATATAGAATTAAAATTAAAGGTGTGCAAGCTCATGGCTCTACTCCATGGACTGGCATTGATCCAATAATGGCAACTGCAGAATTGATAGAGGCTTTAAATACAATTGTAAGCAGGAGAATTAATATAATTAATAACCCTGCTGTTATTTCTGTAGGTCTTGTACAGGCAGGGACAAGAAATAACATAATCCCAGAGGATTCATTGATCATGGGAACTATTCGAACATTTGACCCTGAACTAAGAAAAGAAATATATGATGAAATAGAACAGATTGCTCAGGGTGTTGCAGTTGGAACAGGAACTGATGTAACAGTTGAATTTGATGTTGGGGGTTTTTATCCTGTGACATTTAATGAGCCTAAATTAGTAGATGCAATGAAAGAGTCTTTGATGAATGCTTCACCTGGAAGATTTTATGAATCAAATATTCCTGTAACCGGAGCTGAAGACTTTTCATATTTTTCTCAAGAAATACCAGGAATGTATTTTTGGCTTGGGATTAATAAGCCTGGAGTTGGTATAGAATCTTCTAACTTTGGCGAAAGAACAGATGTTGCTGGCAATCATTCTCCATATTTTTATGTTGATGATTCTGCATTAGATAAGGGCGTTAAGGCTTTTGTCTATCTCATAGACGATTACCCTACTAAATTTTAATAATATTACTAATAAGGAGTTTTAAAGTGCCTATTCACAAACATATTGAAGAAAATATAACCATGCCAGTAATTGGGGCGCCATTATTTTTAGTTTCTGGTCCTGATTTAGTAATAGCCCAATGTAAGGCGGGCATAATCGGATCCTTCCCGGCACTAAATGCAAGACCTCAACATGTTCTTGAGGAATGGATTATAAGAATAAAAAAGGAATTAGCTGAATATCAAGAACAAAATCCAGACGCAAAGGTTGCTCCTTTTGCAGTTAATCAGATTTGTCATGCCTCAAATGATAGGTTGATGCAAGACATGGAAACATGTGTAAAGCATGAAGTGCCAATTATTATTACTTCACTAAGGCCGCCTGCAGAAGTTGTTGAAGCTGCGCATAGTTATGGAGGGCTTGTGTATCATGACGTTATTAGTGTTAGGCATGCTAAAAAAGCAGCAGAACAAGGTGTTGATGGATTAATTTTAGTTTGCGCAGGCGCTGGTGGCCATGCAGGAGCTCTATCACCTTTCGCACTCCTTAGAGAAGTAAAAAAATGGTATGAAGGTACGGTAATTTTATCCGGTTCAATTGGTGATGGTCATTCGGTTGCATCCGCCATTGCTTTAGGCGCAGATTTTGCATATCTAGGCACGAGATTTATTGCAACTGAAGAAGCAAATGCAGATGCTGAATATAAAAAAATGTTAGAGGAAAGCGCTGCAGCAGATATTGTTTATTCTTCATTGTTTACTGGAGTGCATGGCAATTACTTAAAACCTTCTATTAAAAATGCTGGATTAGATCCAGACAACCTTCCAGATGCAGACAAATCATCTATGAATTTTGGTTCAGGCGGAAACACTGATTCAAAAGCTTGGAAGGATATATGGGGTTCTGGACAGGGTATTGGTGGCATTAATGACTCTCCGTCTGTTGCAGAGCTTGTTGGCAGAATTAAATCAGAATATGAATCTGCTTTTAATGCATTCAAGTCAAAAATCAGTGGTTAAGTAAATTCTATGATAGAGACAGTCATTATAATTCCAATTTTATGGATAGTTATGGTCGTCATCTATACTCTTTTATTAAAGAATAATGAAGGCACTAAAGGTATTACATCTGAGTATCAGACAAAAGATGGAACTAAAAGAACTGCTAAAAAAGATAGAGAAGATTTTATAGTATGAGTAAAGCCCTGGGCTTTATTGGTTTGGGTGTGATGGGGTTCCCCATGGCTGGGCATCTGGCAAATCAAAATAATAATATTTCTGTTTTTAATAGAACATCAGAAAAATCTAAAATTTGGAATACCAAATATACAGGCGTTATTTGTAAATCTCCTGCGGAGATTGCTAAATTATCAGATGTGATAATGATCTGTATTGGAAATGACAGTGATGTTAGAGATGTAATTTTAGGCAAAGACGGAATGATTAATTGTCTTAAACAAGGTTCAATAATAGTTGATCACACAACAACGTCATCAGATCTGTCTATGGAAATAAATGGATTGCTTAATCCTAATGACATCTTTTATATTGATGCTCCTGTATCTGGGGGTGAGGCTGGTGCTCAATCAGGTCAATTGTCCATTATGGCTGGAGGAGACAAAGAAGCATTTAATTCAATTGAAAACATTTTAGAACCTTATACTAAATTTATTAAATATATGGGGCCATCTGGATCTGGTCAGCTTACAAAGATGGTTAATCAGATATGTATTGCCGGACTTATTCAGGCACTGGCTGAAGGTATTAATTTCTCCAAAAAAGTTGGTTTAAATACTCAAGACGTTCTTGAGGTTGTTTCAAAGGGCGCTGCTCAATCATGGCAAATGGATAACCGATGGAAAACAATGACTCAAAACAAATATGACTATGGATTTGCTGTTGATTTGATGAGAAAAGATTTAGATATAGTATTAAAAGAAGCAAAAAAATCTAATATCAGTCTCGATGTGACTAAAATTATTAATGAATTCTATAAAGATATTCAAGATGCTGAAGGAGGAAGATGGGATACTTCCAGTTTACTAAAAAGATTAGAAGAATTAACCTAAAAAAACTTAGATGAATAAACAAAAACCCCATATCCAAATACAATCATAGCCGAAGCAGTTTCAACCGAATCCATATCTGTAGAATTTATATCAACCATAGTGTAATAACTATTAGGATTAGAAATTAACCAGCCAACTCCAATTAGATGCGTAAACATTATTAAAGCAACAATCCAATTCAGCGGTTGTGATGTGAATACAATTAAGGAACCTAAAATAATAAAGGTTAACTCTATTGTTAAAACAGTATTTATATTTTTCCTTTTTAGTAAATATTTTAAAAGACTATAACCTTTGATATTCGTATAAAAAAGCACAAAACCATATAAAAAATATAAAGACGTCAGCAGATAAATCATACAAATATTTTATAGTATGTTTAGCCTTTTGCAGAAAATTGTTATTTTATGTATATTATTATTAAGCTAAAAATGGGGAAAATTAGATGGTAGGTATAGTAGACGAAGCTCTTCCAGGTGGCTCGGAGGAATCTCTTAAGATTGGAGATCACATTAAAGCTCTAACAACTTTTGTAAGAGAAACTGCAACTCCAATGACAGTAGGGATTCAAGGGGACTGGGGAAGCGGGAAAACCTCATTATGTCTTCAGGTCCAAGATAGTTTATCCAAACCCATAGATGAATTTGAACAAGAAAATGCATACAAACAGATTTGGGTAAATGCATGGGAACATTCTTTGTTATGCAGTCCAGAAGAAAGCCTAATTAAAATTATTAATCAAATTATAGATGAATTAATTACTGCTGATCCTTCAAAAACAAAAGCTGAAAGTATAAAAAATGGAGTGAAAAATGTTCTCCATGGAGCAATGAGAATTGGTGGAACGGTTGCACTTGGGTCTGCAGGTAAAGAAATTGCAGAAAGCATGATTAATAATAGTGCGAGCTCAATCTCACAACTAAGAAAAGATTTAAAGACTTTGGTTAAAGAAATCAGGAAATCTGAGACAAATCCAATCAGCAAAGTTGTAGTTTATGTCGATGATTTAGATAGAATTGTTCCAGAAAATGCTGTGCAAATTTTAGAATTATTAAAAAATATATTTGATATAGAGGGATGTGTCTTTATCCTTGCTATTGATTACACCGTTGTTGTTCAAGGTCTTGAAACAAAATTCGGAAAGAAAAATAGCGAAAACGAATATCAATTTAGAGCTTTTTTTGACAAAATCATTCAGTTGCCATTTACTATGCCTGTCAATGACTATGACCTAGGTGATTATGTAAAAGATTTATTAAGACAAATAAAATATACCCCTGAAAGTGTAGAACTTGACGACGATTTATTAGAAGAATTAGTTGTAGATTCTATTGGGACGAATCCAAGGGCAATTAAAAGATTAATAAATAATTTGTGCCTTATTAAAATACTTACCGATCAAAAAATAAAAGAGGACGTAGATGAGCTTCTTGGCAATGAGAACCAAGCTACAATTATGTTTGCACTTGTTTGTCTTCAAGTAGCATTTCCAGATATATATAATCTTTTAAATAATTATCCTGATTTTTGGAACTGGAATGAAGCAGTTGCTGCCAGAGTTACTCATAAGAAAGAAACAAAGCCTCCTTACGATGACTTTGAAGAAGACTTTAAAGCATCGTGCGAGAGTGATAACAAAGATTTTGATGAAGAATGGGAAAAGGCTTTATTTAGGATTACCTACATAAATCCAAAAGAACGACCAAGAGTTGGAAGAATTTCAAGATTTATGTCGACTATATTAGAGGATGTTTTAAAGTCTGATGATTACAAAGATAACTCAACCAAACTGAGTGAATTATTAAAATTAATCACAAAAGGTCTAACTCAAACTTCTGTAACTTCAGTCTCTAGTTCAGAAGCTAATAGCTTAAGACCTAAAAAAGGTGAAAATAAAAGGTTCAAAGAACAAGGAATAGATGATTGGTATGACAGATTGCATGATTATCATGATGTTGTTGTTCCTGATTGGAATAAAGAAATTATTCAGTCAATTTTAGATATTTGGAAGGGTCAGCCTTTTGTTGCTGTTGATTCATCTGATCCTAGTTCCAAGAATGCTCAATACGTTATCGAATACGCATCAAGGATCACTCTAAAATATAATAAAAGGGTGGTATCAGAAATAGAAGTTGATAAGAAACACAATGTTAAATATTCAATCTTAAGAACACCAAAACATAAATTTGCAATTTTAAGTATAAATGACTTTGATTTTGATTTTAAAGGATCAAGAATTACCGATATTGACAGAGAAAATAAATCATATAAAGGCAATATAGGCTCCATTGAATGGATGAGAGCAGTTATTACCTTAAGTAATAAAGGCGCCTTTACCTCAAGAATGGTTTCTGAAACTTTAAAAAACGCTTCTGAATTTAGAGACGATGACTTAAAAGATCAAATTAATGGAGCTTATGTTCAATCTCAAATTCAAGCCTTTCAAAACCGTCAAAGAAACTCACAAGCATGGCAAGATGCAGCTGATTTTCTTGAATTTCATTATTCTGATAAAAATAGAAAAAAAATTACATTAAAATAAGGATAGCTTCTAGATAAAAAAATGTTATCTAAGTCAAAATTTATTTTAGGCCAACAATGCGTCAAGTCATTTTGGTTAGATATAAATAATGTTGAACCAAGTAATCCACCTGATGATGGTGCCAAAGAAAGACTAAGTGCAGGTAATGAGGTTGGAGAAATATCAAAGCAGCTTTTTTCTGGTGGTGAGGAAGTGCCATATTTGCCTGGCCAAGAAAACGAAATGTTTGAAATCACAAAAAAACTCATAGATGATGGAGCTACTTCTATATATGAAGCCTCTTTTATATACGATGACATATTTGTGAGAGTCGATCTTATGAATAAAACTGATAAGGGTTGGGATGTATATGAGGTAAAGTCATCTTCAAGTGTGAGAAGCTACCATGAATATGATGCAAGCATTCAGTGGCATGTCTTAAAAAAATTAAATTTATTTGATTTGAACGAAGTTTTTATAATTACTTTAAATAATAAATTCTCAAAGAAAAAAAAGATAACTCCTATAAATTTTTTTAATATTCATCCCGTTACAGAAATTGCTGATAAGAACAAATTAGAAGTCGAAGACAAAATTAATGAATTAAAAGAAATATCAAAAAGTCCTGAAGAACCAATATTAAAAATTGGCTCACATTGCAAAAAACCACATGCATGTGTTTATTTAGATAAATGTTGGCCAAGTAACATGAACGAAATTAACTCAGTGTTTAAACTTTATAGGCTACCTCTTAAGAAAAAACTGAAACTTTATAACCAAGGCATAGATACCTTTGAAAAAATAACAAATACAGAATCTTTTAGTTCAATACAACAACTTCAGCTAGAGGCATATAAAACAAATACTCCAGTAATTAATAAAGATAAGATAGCAACTTTTATTAATAAGATTAAATATCCTATTAGCTACTTTGACTTTGAGACATTTACAGATGCAGTACCTATTTTTGAGAAACAAAAACCCCATATGCAGATGCCATTTCAATACTCGCTTCATATTCAAATGAATGAAGATGAGAAATTAGAAATAGATGATAATCATTTTGAATTTATTGCAGAACACGATAAAGATCCAAGAAGATCAATAGCTGAAGATATGATTAAGAATTTTCCAAAAGAAGGCACAATAATGGCCTATAACCAGTCTTTTGAAAAAAGGTGTGTTCAATCACTAGCTGAATATTGCCCTGATCTATCCGATGAGCTGCTCGCATTAAATGAGAGATTTATTGATCTTATTGAGCCATTTAGAGGAGGAGGCTTCTATCACTCAAAATTCAAAGGGAGCTTCTCAATAAAAAATGTACTACCTGCAATTTGCCCTAATAATAGTGAATTAAATTATAAAGCACTTGATATTAGTAATGGAGGGATGGCAATGAGCGCCTATAAAGAATTAAGAAATAGTTCTAAAAATATTGATGTTGAGACGACTAGAAAAAATTTGTTCAAATACTGCCGTTTAGATACATATGCAATGTATGCTATATATAAAAAGATACTTCAAATCTAGTTGAGTTTTTATTTACTATTTTAATTTACTAACAATATCTTCTGTCTGTTTATCAAGATTATTTTGAATACTTTCAACTAGCAGCGATGCGACAAAAGAAACCTCAGCAAGCGGCTCAATAGAATTTGAACTATGACTTACAGCTTCAGCTAGATTATCTAAACCCTCACACATATAATCTAGTTTTTTATTTGTATCCTTCTCTCTTTTTGCATAACTAAATTTTCTTTTAGCATCATTAGCTTTACTGCTTGCTCTTGATGACTCTGAAATTGCTTTTTTTCTGTAGCTATTTGCAGCTACAGCTCTAATGGCCCATCTAAGCATATAATTACTCCTTTTTATTTAAATTAATTTATCTAATAAATGTTTGCCAAATAGCTGCAACAAATACATCTGAAAGAGAATCCGATCCTCGGATCATTTTTTTTACATCCTTAACTTTTGCCTTTCTACTGCTTCCATTTCCGTCTCTAATATCTCCATTTCTAACATTGCAAAGAGTAGAGCTTCCGTTTCCTTTTCGAACCTTATCATCCCTAACATTGCATATAGTGCTGCTCCCATTACCAGACCTCAATCTATCTCCTCTTATATTAGCAATAGTTTGACCGCCGTCTTTAATTTGATCTCTTTTATATTCAAGTTTCATATAATCCATTTCCCTATAAAATTAACTTAAATAAAATATAGTTATTTTAAGGATATATTGCAAATTAAGGATTGGTATTTTTTCCTTTAGCATAAAATTTATACACATCTCCAAATTTGTTATAACTATAGTGGCAGGGCGATCCAGTTACTCTTATATATCTCTTAATTGATTTGCCAAGATATTTGAAGAAATCCATTACAATTCTATAACAATATTTCCAATAGTATTTCCACTTTCCATCGCTTCATGAGCATCAACGATATGATCAATAGAATATTTTTTTGAAATCATGTGCTTTAGAGAATTTTTATTTAACA
>Ga0115012_10001402_pt1 | contig 14003 bp, 10 predicted proteins | sample TroAtlMetagenome_FD_88706 | JGI IMG/M metagenome (GOLD analysis project Ga0115012, IMG submission 88706) | Marine eukaryotic phytoplankton communities from Atlantic Ocean - Tropical Atlantic ANT10 Metagenome | ecosystem: Environmental > Aquatic > Marine > Oceanic | place: Tropical Atlantic...
GCGCCAATGATGTGGGCTCCCAGCAACTCCCCATGCTCTTCTCCAAAAAGAAGTTTGATGAAGCCCTCTGTCTCCGCTGCAGCCTGGGCTTTTCCAAGCGCCTGATAAGGAAATTTCCCTGCCTTGTAAGCAACCCCTTCCTCTTGGAGCTCACGCTCCGTTTTTCCAACGGAAGCAATCTCCGGATAGCAATAAGTGCAGCCGGGAAAGGTTCCAACTCGGCTGGGAGTTGATTCGGGCAGGAAGATCCCATCGACACACTGCGTTGCCTCATACATTGCCGTGTGCGCCAACCACGGAGGCCCCGCGATATCCCCGATCGCATATACCCCTCTCATCGAGGTCTCATACCGGTCTCCAATCTGGATCCAGCCTCGATCGGTAAACTCAGGGAGTTGGCCTCCGGGCAGTACGGGAACTACCCCGATCGCAACCAGACAGATATCAGCCTCAATCACCTGACTTCCCTTGGCGTTTTCTACCGTTACCCTCACCGAGTCTCCAGCGTTCTCGGTCGCGATAACCTTCGTATCCGTGAGGCATTTGATCCCCTGACGCGAGTAGGACTTTTTGAGGGCGTCTCCTATATCGTCATCTTCAACCGGGACAAGACGCGGCATCATTTCCACAAGCGTCACCTCTGTTCCGAACGCGTTGTAGATATAAGCAAACTCTACCCCGATCGCTCCTGCCCCGATAATCACCATGCGGGATGGCTGGGAAGGGAGGGTCATTGCCTCCCGGGATCCAATGACGTTACTGCCATTGAAAGGCAGCCCCGGAAATTCTCGGGCCTTCCCGCCGGTCGCAATGATAATGTTGGAGGTCTCGAGAACCTGCACGCTTCCATCACTCGCCTTTACCTCAACGTGAGTGCTATCGACTACCGAGCCATAGCCCTTTACGTAGTCGACCTTGTTTTTCTTGAGGAGAAACTCAACACCCCCAGCAAGCCTGTCGGAAACATTTCGAGAGCGCCCAATCACCGCGCCCCAGTCATAGGAAAGATTGTCGAACGTAATTCCAAACTCCTTCGCCTGATGCTTGAGTGTATGGAAAAGGTGCGCGTTTTTGAGCAATGCCTTGGTGGGAATACAGCCCCAGTTCAAGCACGTTCCCCCCGCTCGCTCCACCTCTACACAGGCAACTTTTTTTCCCAACTGCCCGGCCCGGATAGCGGCAACATAGCCGCCCGGTCCGCCACCAATCACAACCAGATCGTAGGACATGTAACAACGTCGAGTTTAAGCGCCACCCCCCAGAGGAGTAGTCGTGCTCAGAAGCTGCTCAAGCCCTGCTGAATGTCAAGGCCGCGCAGGCAAGGAGACGCGTTGGAGGTCCTTTTAATCTATCCTGCTTGAGTTCCGGCCCCCCTTCCCCTCGCCGGACACCAGATGAGCGGGTTAGGAGCGAGAAAAGCAGAAAGGCCTTGAAAAAAGGATGAGATCTTCCGTGATGGGGAGAGCTTTTCAATCTACCGTTCCAATGGCCCATCATCCCCCACGCGAAGTCACAGCGCTCCTGTCCATCGCCTGTGCCGGTCTCATTGCGGCCTGCCCATATACGCTTAAAGGACAATCCGTGGAGGAATGGGGGGTCGCGCTTGGCCAGAAATATACAGCGTTAGACAGCTTCAGGGCGGAGTATACGGCAGTCTCCCCTACGTCAGATGAACCCCTCCACGGCCTTCTCATTGAGGACCGCGAGACGGGGGCCTGCCTCGTAAAGTTACAGTCCGACTCTGGCAAAGGCGGCGCGGTTTGGTGGATGCCGCAGAGGGCCGGAAAAGAGGGCGGCACCTATGCAAAGTTCGGGGATTCCGCCTTCAGGGTCAGGGGGCTTGCAGAATTGGTCCGCCAGCATCAAAAACTGGTCTCCTCAGGCGACCAGAAAATTCAATCTAACCGTAGCCCCCGCCTCGCTCCATGCATCCAGCTTGGAGCGGATACAATCTCCGCATTTCTCTTCTCAGCTGCTCCAGGCCTGTCCCCCGCGTTCTCCGGAGCTCCCACCTCCCGCGTAGAAGAATTACGGGAGCTGAAGGAGTCCATTGAGCTCATTCTCGATGATGGCAGCTGGATTCGCCTGGACCGTGAGACCGGACTGCTTGCCGGGCAGGGATACCCCGCAGATCAGGGAGAACGCAGCCTCAGACTCGAAAACGTTAAGCCTCTGACAGGCAACAACGCGCTTGCTCGTGAAATTCCCTCCGTCGATCCCGCCAGCCTCCAGGAGGCTTCCCCTGAAGCGCTCAAGCTCGCCGACCCCCTGCATTCCGCTCTTTTCCATCATTTGGTCGAAAAGGCCTGTGCGGAGGGGGCGCCGAGCCCGGGAAGGCTTCTTGCCGAAAACGCCCCTGCCTTAAGGGCCTATTGGCTCGCTGCGTGGGGATACCTTGTTCCCCCGGGAATTCCGGCCAACGTGGCACGTATGCTGCAGGATCTCAAGGGCCAGAAGCAGCAATACCTCCGTGACTGGACTGCGGCAAAGGAAGCAGATCCTGACGCCATGGAAGGAGTTCCTTTCATTCAATATTTTAGACTCAGACGGATGAAGTTGCGAGAGGACCTCCGGTCAAAAATTGATGCTGAGTCCAAGCAGGGGCCCGCCCTCGCTCGTCTCCAGCTTCTCCTTGACGGGGAAATCTCCAAGCTCACCCCTGCCCGAGTTGCCCGGGGACGAGAACTGGCAAAGCTGATCGTGGCCAACCAGCGAGAGGCAATGGTCATCGCTCTTCTCCCCGAAATCCCCGAGAAAGCCTTGAAGTCTCTTTGACCTCTTAATCCAGCATGAATTGCAAATGGCGGGCGGTCAGGCTTCCCATCGTATCGCATGCCTCAAACGCTGAAGTGCCATATCTCTGGCACAGAGCCGCCCGCAGGCTGACAAGCTTCTGCTCAGGGGCAATGGTGTCCTTGCTCATCATCTTCAGCACTCCTTTCAGACGCACACGAGAGGCGCGGTAGCGGCGCGCCATCTGGCTACGTTCTTCACTGCGATACTGAAGAATTGTCGTGGGGTTGAGGTGCTCCCGAACCAGTTCATCAACGGGCATATTGTCCGGAAAACAATGGGACCGGTATACTTCCAGCATCCCTTCATAGCTTTGCTGGTCAAAGTCGATGGGCCGTACGCGATACTGGACCTCCTCAAAATCAGGAGTGATATCAACGACGTAATTCACACTACGCATGTCCCCGAGCAGCCGGAGAAAGCACCGCTCCCCGAATTTTACGAACTCCTTTGCAACCCTTACCTTATTGAGCTCTGGGGCCTTAAGGTAGTCCTTGATGAAGATATTTCCTGGAACACCGGCAATGTGCTCCTCAATCAGGGTGTTCCCATTGACAAGATAATTGATCCGGTTAGGGGAAAGGATGTGCTCCAGCTCCAACCCGTAAATCCGGTTAGCATCCGCAATCTTGACGTAATAATAATCCGAATTGCCATTAAACTGATTCGTAATCCGGACCCGGAAAGGACGGGAATTGCCAAACTCCCCAAAATCAATCCGCTCCACGCTCAGGTGTTCCGCCAACGAGAGGTCGCCCCCGATCTTCAGGACCGCATAGATCTCCGTAAGCTTGGTCCGAAGGTCTTTCATTACCTCCTGCGGATAGGAGACGGTAAGCCAGAGCGTTTCTTCTCCGTCCGGATCCTCGTAGGGCACGGCCTCTGAAAAGCGCAGCAAGTCGTCGTAGACCAAGGGAATTTCACAACGGCGCCCAAAGTGCTGCAGATACTGAAGAAGGAAGCCCGATACAGGATAGTAGTGCTTGCGCTTCTGGATGAGGGAAGACATGGCGTGAGCCCGGAACGCCTCCGGGGGAGTAAAATATCTCAGGCTTCTCAACCCGTCTCGAATCTCGCTATCAGGTGAAGAGTGTCGATCCCTCTCTTGGTAAATTCTTCCCAGTAACTTTTTTCTATCGGCTTGGTATACTCTTTGCGTTTCTCCTCATCCAGGGAGTTCCAGGCCGGAAGCCCTATCTTGCGTATGACATCTCGCTCGGCGAGGCGAAGGGTAAGCTCCTCCCAAAAGATTTCATTCCGCATCTCATCGATGGCTTCCTGAACGAAGGACCGGGTCAGATAATCTGTGGTAACCCGATATCGCTGAAGAGCCTCATCGAACTCGATAATATCGCCAAAGCCCAGATGGGTGACCTTTTCAAGAATGGTGTTCTCCAATTCTTCAAACCTTGCAAAATTTTCTTTAGCGCCAGGCTTCCGATTCAGAGATCCCACCTCAGCGGCGAGGCTAATCATATCAATGAGGACGCTGAGTTCCTCCTCTGTAAAGCGAAGATGCATTAACCTTAACGGGGCGCAGGATGGCATATCCCACCATTCAGGCCGCGACCCCGCAATGTTGAATTCCCCTCGACCGGCTGGCGGTGAGCTGATTAGATTTCCCCCGATGAGGCAATTGCTCATCATGTTTATCCTACTTTCCCTGCCCGGTTGTTTCATCTTTAACAAGCGTTCACCCGACCCGTACCCGGATGTAACCTTTGAGTTGATCCACGACCGGGCGGGCGGGCTCCAGCCGCAGGACCATGTCGCCCTCGCTAAATGGGACGACAATTATTACTACTTTCAGTGGCGGCGTATTCTTGAGCCGGCCACCATGAAGACGACCGAAGGAGCAGGAAAAGTGCGCGTAAAAGAATTTGACCGCAAAAATGGAAGTGCGCTTGAGCGGAGGTATGGAATCCTCGGAAAGGAGGATCTTAACGGTCAGCTTTACAACGCAGGTGCTTACTAGGCCTCAGCAGGCGGCAGCCCCGGTAAAATCACATCCTCTAATTCCCACCGCCCTGCCGAAGCGGCATCCTTCCAAGAGCTCAATTCCTGCGACATGACTACTGCGGTAGCCGGCTCCATCGCGATGGCTTTTCCTGTGAGCGCCTCCACAAGATGTTCCCACCCTGGATTGTGGCCCAGCAGCAGAGCGCAGCTCACCGTCTCCGGCAGCATCAGCATTTCATCCTCTGCGGCAGCCTGCCCGAATTGATAGAACGAGGAGAGGAACCGAACCTCAACCTTCGTCACAAAGGCTTGGCTCAACCCCGCAAATGTTTCTCGGGTCCGCTGGGCATCACTACTCAGCACGATTTCGGGAAGTCTCCCTTTCTCAACAAGAGACGCCCCAACCCGAGGGCCTTGTTCGCGGCCCACGACACCGAGCGGCCTTTCATGGTCCGGAGCTTCCACCCCTTCCCAAGGGCTTTCCGCATGGCGCATGAGGATCAAGCGGCGGAGCCTCATCACTACTCCCCCTGTTCGATCCGATAAAATTCCCGGGGCTGTCCAAGCGGGCTGATCGTATGTGTCCCTCTCTCGTCCGTGGCGCGCTCGAAAAACGTTTCATCTACAAAATTCTCCAAGTCGCTTGTGCGCAGCACCTTGTAAAAAAGGCCGCGGCGCTGCGTCCAGTCCAGTCGGAGCTCATCCTCCGCCAAACGGGTGACCGTCAAACTTGGGCGCTCGTTCAGGATGCTCCCATCGAAATACTTGATTCCAAGCTCCCACGCCGCAACTCCGCACTTGGAACCAACCGCCCGGCCCGGACCATCGTCTGCCGGCACATGGATTCCCCCATAAAGCCGGGAAATCCCAGCCTGATCCGAGGCATCATAATACGTTGCCCACTGTAATTGGACCGGAGCAGTGGGCCCCGCTTCAAATTCCAACTCCTCCACTTCATGAACAGCAAGGCCTCCAGGAAAGAACTCACTCCCAGTAAGGCGAGTGAGTACTTCCGCAGCTGCGCGACTAAAAGTGCTGTGCCCTGAAAGGTAGGCAGCAAACGCAGGCGTCACAAAGGTATCCCGCTGATACGGGAGCCAGTCCTCTGCGAGGATCCAGCCGACTCCCCCAATTTGAGTTGCCGGGTTAGCCGGCTCCCCCTGCCAGCAATAAATAGCAACCTTGCCGATTGCGCCGGCGCCCAGGTGAGCATGCCTTCCCGCGCCAAGGGCTGTACTTCTGGTCACTATTTCCACGAGACCGGGCTCGAGGGAAATGCCCTCCTCGTTGTAAAAGGGAAATGCCTCATTGGTCGACTGCCCTTGAGCCGCCATGTAGCGGATCGCGCTGATCGGGCGAACATAATCATACTCCCGCTTGCAGGTCCACGCTGCGACAGCCGCATCATGTAGCGACGCGTTAAGCAGAAAATACATCTTGGTCTCCCACTCCAGTTCATTGAGCTCCGGGCCAGATCCCTCGAAGCGCCTCTCAAAAGAGGGGTGATCCATCATCTCATTGGCTATGACGTTCCAGTGCCCGGGAGGCGTTTCTGACTCAGGACCATCTGCCCAGTATTCCGCAACGACCCTGCCAAAGTCGGCTTCGTTCACGAGATTTGGAGCATAGCTCGCCCCAGTCTCCGGGTTTAGGGCATGCCCACTTCCGTCATTCGTTCCGAGGGAATTATTGCCTATCGCACCGGGCGAAAAGTCCCTGACGGGAGCAACCGCAGGATCCAGGAGGCTGCTGAAGCGGATAACCTCCAGATTCCCAGCCTTGAATTCCTCGTCTCCATCGCCCTCCAGCTGGGGGGGCGGGCCCGGATCAAAATACAAGATCTCCCCCGGCTCCCGGCTCAAGGCGAAGGGCCAGACATCACGCCAATGCGACCCCAGGAACGATTGGGTATTAAACGCCAGCGGTTGGCCCGTCTGAGAGACCGCTTCAACAAATTCCAGCGGCTGCCAACGGTTGGGGTCATTCAGCGTAGTTCCGGCGAACGCAAGAACGAGTGGATCGTTGACCGGGGTATAGCTGCTATCAGTGTAGCCACCCGTCTCATTGGAGTTGTCGCCGCTCGTCCAGTCGATAACCGTTTCGCCCACCCGGTTCCCTACCGCGGAGGGGCTATTTCCCGCCGTGCTCAGGTTATTTGGATTATATCCCAGAGAAATCATGAGCGCACGGAGCTCATTCTGAACCTGAAGGGCATTGGCTAATGGGGTATTTGGATGGCGGACGGTTATGTAGCGGTGCCGCAGTACCTGATAGGCCGCATGACTAACTGCCTCCCGGCGAGCGGCCTCCAGATCTCCAGCCGAAGTGACATTCTCGCGAAAAAGGTAGCCGGTCGCTTCCGAGTCGTAAGCCGCCCACGCGTCATACATTGCCACTGAAACATGAAACAAATTCCGAGCATGGACAGGGGGGTCGGGAAACGACAGACGCACCGCTGCCAGATTCTGTTCGTTCCAGGTCCGGGCCACGGAATCTGCCGATGACGGCATGACCATTGAGAGAAGGGCGGCGGCCAAGCTGACGCCCCAGCGGGGGTGGTTTTTCATTCAGAGAAGGGTGCTGAGATAGAAGGTATCCTTTGATTAAACTACCGAAAGGGCCTCCTGCCGTCAACCCCCTCGGCCAAGCAACTCCACCCGCTTTGCCCCGATCCCGGGGGGTGCGCTTCCCCAGTCGAGTTATTTTGAAAACTTCGGCCTCTTCCTATCTCCGTCCTTGCCATCCGTTGCGAATGCCGCTCCAAATCACCGCCCCATGACCGCCGCGGAAATTCGCCAGAGCTTTCTGGACTTCTTTGAAGAGAAGAGGCACTCCATTGTGCCATCCGCGTCGCTCCTGCCTCAGTCCCCCGGATTGCTCTTCACCAATGCGGGGATGAACCAGTTCGTTCCCTACTTCCTAGGCACAGAAAAGGCGCCCTACGCCCCTCCCCGCGCCGCTGACACTCAGAAGTGCATCCGGGCGGGAGGGAAGCACAACGACCTCGAGGACGTGGGCCAGGATTCCTACCACCACACCTTTTTCGAGATGCTGGGGAACTGGTCCTTCGGAGATTATTTCAAGCAGGACGCGATCACCTGGGCATGGGAGCTCATGGTTGAGCGATGGGGCTTTCCTCCCGAGCGCCTTTACGCCACCGTGTATCGCCCTGGTCCGGGAGACCCAGCCGCCTTTGACCAGGAAGCCTACGACTACTGGAAAGCCCTGTTCGAAAAGGCCGGCTGTGACCCTGAGGTCCATATCGTCGATGGCAATAAGGCCGATAACTTCTGGATGATGGGAGAGACGGGCCCCTGCGGGCCTTGCTCCGAACTGCATGTGGACCTCACCCCGGAGGGAGATACCGGGGGCCTGCTGGTGAACAAGGATAGTGATCAGTGTATCGAGATCTGGAACCTCGTCTTCATTCAATTCAATGCCGAGGCAGATGGGAGCTTTCGGGACCTTCCCTCCAAACATGTCGATACCGGCATGGGCTTCGAACGTGCCTGTTCGATTATCCAAAACACAAATGGCTTCACGGACTTCTCGCGCAAGGCCTCGAACTACAACACCGATGTCTTCCGTCCCATCTTCAATACCCTCGAAGAGCTGAGCGGAAAAACCTATCAGGACGTTTATCCCGGTCCTGACGAGAAGGCTCCGGACGAGACCGTAAAGACGGCGGTAGCATTCCGGGTTATCGCCGATCATCTTCGTACGCTCAGCTTCTCGATCGCAGATGGGATTCTTCCGGGCAACACCGGGCGCAATTATGTCCTGCGACGCATCCTGCGGCGTGCGGTACGATACGGCCGGTCTCTGGGCTTCACTGGAGATAAATTTGTCCTGACCGCACTGGTCAAGACCCTCGTGAACCAGATGGAACGGGCCTTCCCGGAGCTCAAGGCTCGAGAGTCTGTGATAGTAGAAACCCTGCAGCGTGAGGAGCGCAGCTTCAACGAGACCCTCGACCGGGGCCTCACCCTTTTTGAGGAAGAAGCCGCCAGACTCTCCGGCGAAGCCTTCCCCGCCGAGGCCGCCTTCAAGCTTTATGATACCTTTGGCTTCCCGGTGGACCTTACCCAGCTTCTCTGCCGCGAACGGGGCATCTCTCTGGAGATGTCTCGTGTCGAGGAGCTCATGGAGCAGGCCAGACAAATCGCCCGCGAAGCCCAGAAATCAGAAATTGTTTCCGCTCTCGACATCGCCACCGAAGTTCACACGGAGTTCATCGGCTTTGAGCAGGACAGCTGCGAGGCCACTATTCTGGAGACGCACCTCGATGGGGGCCTCCGCTGGCTCCTGACGGATCGCTCTCCCTTTTATGCAGAAATGGGCGGCCAGGTTGGAGACACCGGCGTCGTATCCACTGGAGACTCAGAGATCCCGATCATTGCGCTCCAGCAGATTGGGTCGGCCCGGGCTCACGGCGTTCCCGCGGATCCATCTGCCTCCCTGAAATCTGGCGATAAGATCACGCTCTCCATTCATTCTGCACGGAGGCGGCCCATTGAAGCCCACCACACTGCCACCCACCTGCTACACTGGGCTCTACACGAAGTTGTTTCCCCTGAGGCAACCCAGCAAGGCTCTTTGGTGGCCGAGGACCGCCTGCGGTTTGATTTCACCTCCAGCGCCGTGAGCCCGGAACAGATCTCCGCCCTCGAGGAAAAGGTCAACAGCTGCATTGAGGCCGGCGAGACCGTGAGCTGGCAGGAAGTTTCCTTCGGCGAAGTTCAAGGCCGTGAGGACATCATGCAGTTCTTCGGCGACAAGTATGGCGACAAGGTCCGGGTGGTCCAGATCGGGGGCGAGCCCCAGGCCCTGGACGGCTACTCGATGGAACTGTGTGGGGGTGCCCACGTCCGCAACACCGCAGAGATCGGGCTCTTCAAAATCCGACGCGAGGAAGCGATCGCCGCCGGCACTCGCCGGATCGAAGCAGTCTGTGGAGCCGCCGCGGAGGCCTACCTCGCTGAGCTTGTAGAACAAGAAGCCGAAGAGAAGCACGCTGCCCTCGCCAAGCTGAGCGCTGCCAACGAAGCCCTTTCGGCCCTCGGAGTCGAGCACCTCAAGCCCCTCGAAAACGCCGATGCCGCCGCCATCAAGTCCACTGCGGTCGAGGCCGAAAAGGCCCTCAAGAAAGCTCAGGCTGCGAATGCTGCCCGGCAGGCTGACACTTTCCTCGCGGCCCTCCTGAAAGGCGATAGCCATCCCCCAGCAATCGTCGAATCCCTGGAGGGCCCCGCAGCCCTTCTGCAGGAGCTGCTTAATGGCCTGAAAAAGGCAGGGTTTATCGGCTCCGCCGTCCTCGTAGTTGATGATGGGGAGAAACTTCACCTTGGGGCTCTCTGCGGGTCTGAAGGACAGAGCGCGGGAAACCGGGCCGGGGACCTGATCAAAGCTCTCGCCCCCTTGGTGGGCGGCAAGGGTGGAGGCAAGCCCGACATGGCACGCGGCGCAGGGGCGGACCGGTCCGGGAAAAATAATCTGCTAGCCGCCGCACGCGCGGAATTTCAGTAGGCCAACTCAAGAGGAGGTTTTATTTAGACAGGCCTTTTGAGGGGCGTCTCCACCGGCTTTCAAAGACCTGATGATGAGGTCGGTTCTGGCCTGCTGGCGGCCAGCGATGCTATCCATCAGGAAGCCGAAAGAAAATATTAGAAGGCCAAGAGGGATAAAGTCAAAGGAGAGAAGGGCCGCGAGCAGAAGGAATCCTCCCGAGAACATCACCCAGTCCATCACCCCTTTCTGTCGAGGCGCCAGTGCGCCTGTTACTAACGCGATCGGCCCTGTCAAGGCGAGGCCCCAAAGAACTACGATGCCAAGAGTCGTAGCGACCCCTTTACTTTCTGGTCCCTCGGCAATTTCTTCGCTCATGAGGCCGCGCCCTTCCTGCCGTCGCCGCACCAGGCGGGATCGCAGGAACGCGAGCGCGAAGAGATACCAGCCTGCGGCCCCTGCGCAATAAAGGAGAACACCGAGCTCCCCGAGGGTATAGATATGAGAGATCAACAGGTATCCACCAATCGGAAACGCGAGACTCATGCTCGCTCCCAAGACCACAAGGTGGTGCGACGTCCTGTTGCGTGGGGCCAGCCAAGCCCCCCCGGCGACCACCGCGCTGGCAACAAACAGCACGAGGATAATCAAATTGTCAGACAACATGGCGTAGCCTCAGGTTTCTCAGGAAACCAGCCGTGCAACAAGCAGCGCAATGCGCGCTCGGCTACTACAAAGAGGCGATGCGTCAAAGACCTTGAAAATCGAGCGCGACTTGAAAAGATAGTGTCATGAGTGAGGACCCTGAAAAAGCAGCTTGGCGAGGAGGCCCTTCCCAGCTCGTAAACCTTCCTGCCTTCGTCGCCAGCGCGGTGGTCGCTATGATTTTCTTCGTGGTTGGGCCAAGGTTTCCGGAGATCCAGAACTATATCATGCTGGGAGCGCTCATCCCGGCTCTCTGGGCCGGGTGGAAATGGCTGACTGTGCGTTGCCACCGATTTGAGATCAGCACCGAACGCCTTAAAATGTTCGAAGGTGTACTCAACCGGTCCGTCGACGAAATCGAGCTATATCGAGTGAAGGATACTCAGATCCAGCAGCCCATCCTCTATCGTCTCTTTGGGTTGGGTCATGTCATTCTGGAGACCTCGGACCGAAGCCACCCAAAAGCGACTCTCAACGCCATCAAGGACCCGAGGGAAGTCGGCGAGATCCTGCGCCGGGAGGTTGAGTCCCTCCGCGACAAAAAGCGTGTGCGCGAGGTGGACTTTGACGAGTCGGGAGATAGCGAGTTCGGAGACGAGCTCGGCTAGGCAAACTGCGGGAATTCTGTCGGAAGGACTTGCACTGGTCTCCAGAACAGGCATCCTCCCGCCGCCGAAATTTATAATGCGGGGTTAGCTCAGTTGGTAGAGCAACTCGTTTACACCGAGTGGGTCGGCGGTTCGAGTCCGTCACTCCGCACCATCCGGCTATCCTTGGCAGAGAGGGCTTGAGGCCTTCTGGCGGCCAGTAACTCTACCGCATCCCTCAATCGGATCTTGCGCTCAGCGCAGATCATCCTCAAATCTGGGAGGCTCCCTCGCCGCTGGGACCGGCAGGCCATGCTTTTTTGGTCCCCGAATATAAACTACTCCCCTGAAATGATGTCTCTCCGCCAGATGCCACTCCTTCTCCTAGCCGCCATTGCGCTGGCCTCAAATGCCGCCGTCGCCGCCAAGCCGAATTTCATCATCATCTTCACCGACGATCAGGGCTACGGAGACCTGAGCTGCTTCGGCTCTACCACTATAAAGACCCCGAACATCGATCGAATCGCCAAGGAGGGCCGGAAGTTCACCAGCTTCATGGTTGCCTCGCCGGTATGCACCCCCTCCCGGGCTGCTCTCCTGACAGGGTGCTATCCCAAGCGGGTGGGAATGCACCAGCACGTGCTCTTCCCTTCCTCCCGGAAAGGCCTGAACCCGGAAGAGCATACCATCGCCGATCACCTCAAGGCACAGGATTATGCCACCGCCTGCTTCGGCAAGTGGCATCTTGGCCATCAGCGGGAAGTGCTTCCGACCTCCAACGGCTTCGATACCTACTTTGGCATTCCCTACTCCAACGACATGAACCATCCCGACAACAAGGGAAAGCCCCGCGGAGGCTGGCAGGGCATGGACCTTCTATGGGACGACCCAAAGTCTACCCTGACCAAATGGAAGACTCCGCTTTTCGAGGATGAAAAGATTGTCGAGTTGCCGGTCGACCAGCGCACCATCACACGTCGATGCACCCAGAAGGCCATAGACTTCGTGCAAGCCAACAAAGAAAATCCGTTCTTTGTCTATCTGCCCCACTCCATGCCGCATATTCCGCTCTACGTTCCAGACGACGTGCGCGACCCCGACCCCAAGAACGCCTATATCAACACTATCGAGCATATCGATACCGAGGTCGGGCGCCTGCTGGACACCCTCGACAAGTTGAACCTTACCGAGAAGACCTACGTGATCTACACCACAGACAATGGTCCATGGCTTCCCTTCCGGCACCATGGCGGTTCCGCAGGGCCTCTCAGGGACGGGAAGGGCTCGACCTTCGAGGGGGGACAACGAGTCCCCTGTGTCATGCGGGGGCCAGGCATCCCTGCCGGAACGGTCTGTTCCGAGCTCACCGGAACGATTGATATCCTGCCGACCATCGCAGCAATCACCGGAACCACCCTGCCTGCAGGAAAAAGAATCGACGGGCTCGATGTCTCCGACCTCTGGATGAACAAGGCTAAGAAATCCCCCCGCCATGAATTCCTTCATTACACCTCAAGGGGGGAGCTCCAGGGAATCCGGCAGGGGAAGTGGAAACTCCTCGTAAAAGGCCCGGGAGGCCGCAGGGGCCAAGGCAAAACCGGCTCCAAGAATGCAGGCCAGATATTCCTCTTTGACTTGGAGCAGGACATGGGGGAGCAAAATAACCTGGCCAGTCAGAACTCAGAAATTGTTGAGGGCCTTAAAAAGCGGATGGCCGCTCTAGACAAGGAGATTGCTTCTAACGCCCGCGCCCCTTGGACAAAGGACTGATCCGCCCTCGCAGAATTTCCTCTGACTTTCTTGCCAGATCCTCTCCAAGCCGTCGTAATACTCTACCGCTGGGCATTGCAGACCATCCCGCTGCTATTCTCGACTTTTCGTCCCCAATGACCGAAATCTCAAAAACACCGCATCCAATGAAATCCAGGCTTCTTACATTTGCCGCGCTTTGTGGCACCGCTCTCTCTCTTCACGCGCAGGCTCCCCCAAAGGGATTTGAAAAGGTCGATCAGGAAATCACCATTTCAACCCTGCAGGCGGCGATGAAGTATGATGTCCGCTCGTTCAGCGTAAAACCAAACGCAAAGGTAAAGCTCACCTTCAAGAACCCGGACGACCTCCCGCATAACCTCATCCTGTGCACTCCCGGAAAGTCGAAAGGTGGCGACAAGGGAAAAGAGGTCATCGATGCCGTGCTCAAACTTGGGGAAAAAGGAGTCGAGCAGAACTGGGAGCCCAAGGGGCACCCCCGCATTCTCCATAGCACTGGGATGGTCCAGCCCAAGAAAGAGTCCGTGATCTGGTTCAGGGCACCAAAGAAAGAAGGGAACTACCCTTACATTTGCACGTTTCCGGGCCACTTCGAGCTGATGAACGGAATGATGGCGGTCTCCAAGCGAGCCAACCCGGTGACCAACCTGACTTACAAGTTCTATCACGGCAAGTGGGACAAGC
>Ga0115012_10001404_pt1 | contig 14000 bp, 12 predicted proteins | sample TroAtlMetagenome_FD_88706 | JGI IMG/M metagenome (GOLD analysis project Ga0115012, IMG submission 88706) | Marine eukaryotic phytoplankton communities from Atlantic Ocean - Tropical Atlantic ANT10 Metagenome | ecosystem: Environmental > Aquatic > Marine > Oceanic | place: Tropical Atlantic...
ATCCCGCGGTCAGGGTCGAAACGCTTGGCTGCACGAAGCAGGCCGATGTAGCCTTCTTGGACCAAGTCCTCTTCGTCCATGAAGGGGCCAGCAAGCTTGCGGGCTTCACCATGGGCAATCCGTCGTCCGGACATGGCCAAACGCCAGCGCAGGTTTTCAGCCTGGTTCCAAGACCGGGCAGCGATTTGCGCGTATTCTTTCAGTTCGGAGTCCTTGCGGGCCGCTTTGATGGTTGCTTTGACCGCTTCTTCGAGTCGATCAACCGCACCGGCCCGTGTACGCTCAGCCCGATCGGGGCGACGCATCAGGATGGAGTCGGCTTCGTCGATACCGGCAACGGCTTCACGAGCTTCCTGCTCGGCCTTACGGATTTCCCGTGCCATTTGCTTTTCTTCTTCGGCGGTCAACCGCTCCGAGAAGAGGGGTTGGGTATCGGTCATTTTTGGTTTGCGAAGTTGTGCGAGAGACATCGGCGTCTTTCTCCTGGTAGCAGGGGAAGCGGTTCAATTCGGTGATGGTGGGATCGATTGCGCGTGTGGCCGTGACTGGGTGTGGGTCTCGAGGACCCCATTTGTTTTTCCGGTCACGCGTGTCTCGTTGAACCGGGTTTTCGCGCAAACGAAGGTCTGTGTCAAGACAAAATTGCGACGGCAATGTGACAACTGGCACATTGGCACGATTTCGATGCATTTCGGGGCCAATTTGCGGATTGAAATTGGCGAATTGGCCTGTCTAAAGGCCGGTTGCTGCCCGAACCCGATCGAGAGTTTGGCGGGCTGTGGTCCGCGCACGCGCTGCTCCGTCGTCAAGGACTGCACGGATTTCATCGGGGTGGGCCGTGAGGTGATCGTAGCGTTCCCTGGCCTCCGCTATCTGCTCGTCCACCACCTCAAACAACGCTTGTTTGGCGTGGCCATAGCCCAGGCCGCCCGCCCGGTATCGTTCGGCGAGTTCGGCTTGTTGGTCGGGAGTGGCGAACAACTTGTACAACCCAAAGACATTGCATGACTCGGGATCCTTGGCCTCGTCCACGCCCTTTGAATCGGTCACGATCGACATGATCTTTTTGCGGAGCTTTTTGGGCGGCAGAAAAATCTCGATGGTGTTGTTGTACGACTTCGACATCTTTTGGCCGTCCAAGCCCGGCACCGTTGCCATGTCCGCGCGGATCTTGGGTTCGGGGACGACGAGTGTGTCGCCGAACAAGTGGTTGAATCGCTGGGCCATGTCGCGGGCCATCTCCACGTGTTGCTTCTGGTCTTTGCCGACCGGAACCACATGGGAGTCGAAAGCCAAAATGTCGGCGGCCATGAGGATTGGGTAGGTGTACAGGCCCACGTTGGTGTCCCGTCCCTTGGCGACGGCGTCTTTGAATGCGTGGGCTTTGTCCATCATTCCTTTGGAGGTGATGCAGGCCAAAATCCACGAGAGTTCGCAGACTTCGGGCACGTCGTGTTGGGCCCAGATCACCGATTTCGAGGGATCGAGGCCAAGCGCCAACCAGTTGGCGGCTACGTCCAAGGTTTGAGAGCGCAACAATCCGGGATCCCGCATGGTGGTGAGGGCGTGGTAGCTGGCCACAAAGAAGTACCCTTCAGACTCTTCCTGCATCGCCAACGCAGGTCGATACATGCCGAGCAGGTTTCCGATGTGGGGCATGCCGGTGGGCTTGATTCCAGTCAGTACGCGTTGTGCCATTTCTGTACTCCGAGCACCCTCCTTCACTTGAGGTGGTACCATTCGCAAGCGAAAAGGAGTTCCATTGATGCGTTCCGTACTGTTGACCTTGATGATGTTCGCTTGCGACGGCGACAAGCCAATCGAAAACGAAGAGGACCGGCGGGAGTTGCCCAGCACGGATGCGGACGGCGGTCCGGTTGATGATGGCTGCGACTCCGATGACGAATGCAGTGATTGGCAAATTTGCGAGGAAGACGATTGCATTGCCGGCGACCGAAACAACTCATTCACGGAAGCCGAGGCCATTTCGGCCGGAGACGATGAAGGACAGGGCATCTCCTCGTACATCAACTTGGCCGGAGACAAGGACTTCTGGCGCTACACCTCGATGGGCTCCGAGTTCATTCGGGCGGCGGTCGATCCGCACGCTGACGTGCCCGAGGGTGCCCCCGAACCCGATACTTTTGTGACGTTGTATGGTCCCGACGGCACGGTGGTGACCAGCGCCGACGATTACCCGAACGGCACACGGGTATCAAACTTCGACTCTGTGTTGTACGCGTACTTGGCGGTCGCCGGCGATTACGTGTTTGTGGTGGAAGACGCCAACCCCATGTGGGGCGGAGACGCGTGGGGCGGCGAAGACTACACCTACCGACTCACCTTGGACGAATGGGGCTGGTTGACCGCGGGCGACTCGAGTTTGGAAGAGCCGTTTCGCATGGACAATGATTGGACGGATGGCATCCAGATCTCCACCAACACTTGGAACAGCGTGGGCGTCTTGTTGGAAGAAGAAGGCCAGGTCGACTACCTCGCGCTTCAGTTTGATTCTGAAAACCTGGATGGTGAGATCACCACTTGGAACGATGGTGTGCTGTACGTCGATGGAATCGAAGATCTTACGGGTTCGGACGCCACGCCTCATGTGACGGTGTTGGGTCCCGATGATTTGCCCGTGGCCTCGCGAACAGGTGTGGGGCCGGACGGTCCTGTGGTCGCTCCCGCTCTTCGCGCGGGGGAATGGGTGTTGGCCTTGGCGGATGCAGATGGCGGGGGCGGGGCCAACCACTGGTTCGTCATCATGCTGAATGCGGACACATACGACGACAATCTCGACTGGGAAGACGAACCCAATGACTCGACGGTGGCGGCCAATGTCATTGAGATGACCGAAAACATCAATGGCAGCGGAAAGCCCTTTTCGGTGGGTTCCGTTCAAGGCGTTGTGGACGGACCGGGAGACACGGATTTCTTTTCGTTGTCGGCACCCGAGGGGTCCAGCGGTGAAAACGATGCTGGCGAGGCGGCCCAGTGGCTGGTGGTGTGCATGAACAGCACCCGGTGGGGTTCGGCCATTGCCCCCAGGGTCACCGTGTACGGAGCCGACGGGTCGATTTTGGCGGACCAAGATGCCGATTCGGATTCGGGCACCGATCCCAATCTGACCATCGAAAACGTGGAGATAGAGCCGGGCGAAGAGATCATCGTTCAGGTCAACCCGGGCGCCGACACAGAGGGTGCACCCGACGAATGGTTTCGACTGAAAGGCTTCATTGCGAGCTTTCCGGTCAGTTCGTACGAAGCCGGTGGCTACACCTGCCCCTGACAGACTCTATTTGGCGATGTTGGCCGCGAGTTTGTCCAGTGCGTCCCGGTCAGGCGAAGGGGCCAGTCCGTGCAACGCTCGGCGGGCCCGCCAGGATTGCTCGGCCAAGTGGCGACGTCCCTCGATCAGCACGCCTGCATCGACGATCCTGCGCCTCAGTTCGCTGGCCCGTTCTGCATCGATGGGCCCATTGCGAAACTCCATCCATAGATCCCGAATCCGTTCGTCGCGCACGGCTCCAAGGCTGACTGCGTAATTGGGGCTGCGTTTGCTCAGGCGTTCTTCGATCGCATCGACCAAGTTGGTCTCATCCGTTTCCATCACGGAAAGGTCGTCCGCCAAATGCCAGGCCACGCCCGCATGGCGTCCGTAGCGACCCAATCCGCCGACCACCGAACGATCGCCCCCTGCGATGCGCGCTCCGGACCGGCAAGCGAAATCAAAGACCGCTCCGGTGTAGCCGGCAGCGAGTTCTTCCACTTCGGTCGGCGAAGCGACGCGGTTTTCGATCGATTGGCTGAGCGCATGGCCTTCTGCGATTTCTCGGAGGGTCTCCAGAACATCGCCCACCAGTTCCGGGGTGGGGGCGTGCCGAGACAGCTCCAAGGCCCGCAAGGTCAAATGGTTGGCGCCCAACCACCCCACGGCCCCAAGCAGTCGGCGAGCGGCGCGGCGACGGCGTCCCCCGGGCAGGCCCAGGGCGCGGTCGTGAACCAGGATGGCCAAGTGCAATAGTTCGGCCGCCACAGCCACATCGGCCGTCACGTGTTCCGATTCTTCAAGAGCGGCCTCTTGCACGTGAGCGCGCGCCGCCCGTTCGCTCAGGAGCACCAAGACGGGACGAACCCGCGGGATGCCCGGCGCCAGGTAAATGTGGGGATCGAAGTTTTCGGGCGCTCCGTCGCCTCCGGCCAAGTCTTGCAGCGCAGCATCGAGTTGTTGAATGCGCTCGCGCACTTCAACACCAAGACCGTCGAGGTCCAGGTGCGGTCCGACTCGGCTGCGAACGCTCACGGACGGCCTAGTAGCCGCCGGTTTGTTTCCACGCGGTCGCGTTGGCTTTGATCATCAGCCAAGCTCCGGTGGCGATCAGAGCCAGCCCAATGAAGCCGGCTGTGGGTACCACTAGGTTGGGCAAGGCGTCGAATCCCATGGACGAAAAACTCGCCGACACTTCGCCACCGGGCTGATCAAAACCGTACACCGCCAAGGTCAGGATGCCCATTCCGGCGCAGATGCCGCCGCCAAGCCAAGAAATCGTCCGCATTGAGTCTCCGTTTGCAACCGTTGAGGTTGCCGTGGATAGGGTTTTAACCGCGGTGCGCTTCCCTCACAAACCGGTAGCGCTGTTGGCTTGGCCAGGGTACCACTGAATCGTCATTCATTTATGGGAGAATTCATGCCAGAAGCGTACATCATCGATGCAGTCCGAACCCCCGTTGGCCGCCGCAACGGCGCACTCGCTGGCGTTCGAGCCGACGACTTGGCCGCCGCGACACTCGCAGAGATCGTGACCCGCACTGGAGTGGACCCCAAGGAACTCGATGACGTGGTCATGGGGTGTGTGACCCAGGTTCATGAACAAGGCGTCAATGTTTCGCGGAATGCTGCCCTGATTGCCGGCTTTCCCGTCGGCGTCACCGGAACGACCGTCAACCGGCTGTGCGGATCGTCCCAGCAGGCGATCAACTTCGCCGCGATGGGCGTGGCTTCGGGCCACCAAGACTTGGTGATCGCCGCTGGAGTGGAGAGCATGAGCCGGGTCTCCATGGGCGCCGACATGTTTTTGCAGGGTGAAATGGTGATCCCCAGCCCCAAGATGAGTTGGAAATACAACATCATTCCCCAGGGGTTGTCGGCCGAACTGGTGGCGGAACGGTTCGGTCTGAATCGGGAAGAGTTGGACGCCTATTCGTACGAAAGTCACCAACGGGCGGCCAAAGCCGATGACGCAGGCAAGTTCGAACGTGAAATCGTCAACGTGGGCGTTCACACCGAAGAGCAAGGCGATTTCGAGTTGTCCAACGATGAAGGAATCCGCCGTTCCACGACCATGGAAAAACTGGCTTCGCTGAAGCCCGCTTTTCGGGAAGACGGAATCATCACCGCAGCCAGCAGTTCCCAGATTTCTGACGGTTCGGCCGCCATCATGATCGCCAGCAAAGCGGCGGTTGATAAATACGGGCTCAAGCCGCGGGCCAAAATTGTATCGATGGCCACTGCCGGGGTGGACCCAACCATCATGCTTACGGCGCCCATTGGCGCGACCCGCAAAGCCTTGGAGCGCGCCGGTTTGTCCGTGGACGACCTGGGCGCGATCGAGTTGAACGAAGCGTTTGCTTCGGTGGCGGTGGGTTGCGCACGGGAGCTCAAGCTGGATTTCGACAAGGTGAATGTGTACGGCGGCGCCATCGCGCTTGGTCACCCACTTGGCGCGTCCGGTGCGCGGTTGATGACCACGCTGTTGAACGTGCTGGAAGACAAAGACGAACGCTACGGCCTGTCCACCATGTGCATTGGGTTTGGCCAAGGCATCGCCACCGTAATTGACCGGCACGTCGACTAAGGCGGCCGTTCAGATGGACCCCGAAGTCCACGCAGCGGCTCGGACTTGTTTTCCTGCGTGGTCCATCGGGTGGTCGGGTGGTAAAGACTGTCCATGACCCTTGTTGCTCATCTTCATGGCGCGCCCGATCGCTTGCCGTTCGTGGGCCATTTCCGCGTTGCCAGGCACGCGGGGCCGGTGGCGGTGGCGGTGGCTGGAAAGGTCAGCGGTCGCGGAGATGTGCAAGAAGCCTTTCGCGCGGCTCGGACCGTCGAAACCGCTTTGATGAGCGCGCCCCTGCAGGAGTGCACCAACCGCAACGATGCGTTGAGTCGGATCTGGGACGCGATTGTGGCCATCGATGGCTGCGATCTTGGTGCTGCGTTGGGCCACGACCTGGTGGCCGTAATGGCGGCCCAAGATGAGTCGGGAATGGGCATCACAGGCCCCGGATTGGGCGGTGTGTGGGCATGGCAATCCACCGAATTGCTGCCCTTGGTTCAAGGTCAGCATCCGCTTTTGGGCCCTCCCGGTCGCCCCGAGCGCCTCGGCGGCGTGCTGACATTGGATGCCCCGTGTTCATCCGTGGTGGCCGTGGCGCACGATCACCCCGTGCCCACCCTGAAATTGCATGGCCTTGCTCGACGCTGCGGGGTGAACCCGTGAGCGCGATCGAACGGTTGGATCCGCGCCGAGACATGATCTTGATTCGCGAGCGGATCGAGCGGTTGCTGGAGGCCGGGGCTGACCCGCAACCGTCCATGACGGACCTCGCCCAGCGGGATCCGCTGGCTTTGGCTGACTTGGTGGTGGGTCCGAAGGCCATTTGCGACGCGGCTTGGCTGGGTGCTTCGCTCAAGCACGCTGAGACGTTGGAGTCCTCATTGGCGCCGAACGGGTTGTACCGGCGGTTGGTGTCGTTGGTGCCCGATCTGCATGAAGCCGTGTTGAGTGTGGCCGCGAGTCGGCACCCCGGAGCGAGTTGGCTGGTGGAGTTGTCCCGCAAGACCGAAGGGTCCCGGGCCGGAACGATTCACTTGCTGGCGACCGCGGGGCATCCGTCATTTGCGCAAAATTGCTGGGCTCATGCGGCGGCGGGCCATTTGCCGGGATTGGTTTCTGTGGCTGGGGAAACCGGCCGCCCAGAGCCCGCCGCTGCGCTCGTAGCCGAAGGGCATCTGGATGCTGCAGCCCATGCGATGGTTGCCGCTTTGGAGCGCGCTCCGGATGGACCAGTGGTGGCGATGATGGCCGCGGCTTGGGGGCCAGACCCCGTTCCAGTTTTGAAGCGTGCCTTGCCCCATCTTCGATCCAAGAAGGTCGCTGTATCGCTGCGACAGCACTGCAAGGGGTATCCTGGGTTTGCCAGTCTCCTCGATACCATCATCAAGGCCATGGTCAACGCGTGAAAACCGAAACCACATTTTGCCGAATCTCCAGTTCCAGTTGTGGACTGAACGCTCACGTCGAACAAAATCGAATGGTGTATGCCGAAGCGGACGCTTCGTTGCCGATTCCCAACCGCAGTGAACGGCTGTCTGAACCCATGAAGCGGGTGAATGGCGCCTTGACCCCGGTGGGGTGGGACGAAGCGATTCGTGAAATCGGAGAGGGGTTGCGAAAGATTCGCGGCCAACAAGGTCCGGAAGGCGTTGGGTTGTACCTGGGTGAGCGGACTCAACGCGCCAGTCGAACCTTCATTCGGTCCCTTGCCTTTGGGGTTGGCAGCGGAACTCCGCACATTTTTTCGGAAGCCAATCTCAGCTATGGGGTTCCCTTGTGGGCCACGGAAAAAATGATCGGACACGCGGCGGCGTTGGTCTCAGATCTCAGCCGCGCCCATTATGTGTTGTTGTTGAGCGGCGAGCAACGAGACCTTGGTTGGGGTCCGTTCAGTCCGGGAGAAGGCCACGAAGCGTGGTTGCATCATTCGCGCAAAACCAAAAAGACCAAAGTGGTGGTCGCCGATCCCCGGCTCACAGAGTTGGCCGAAGGCATGGACAAGCATTTGCAGATCCGCCCCGGCAGTGAGGCTTACCTCATGCTGGGCATGCTCATCGCCATTGTGCAGCGGGGTTGGACCGACGATCAGTTCCTCCGGGACTACACGATCAACTTGGACAAACTCAAGGCGGCGGTCGCGGAGTGGAGCGTCGAAGATTGCGCAGCAATGTGCGGCATTGAGTCCGCTGAATTGAGCGGGATTGCTTTGAAATTCGCTCGGTCGCCCATGGCGCTGGTTCACCCCGCTCGCCAAAGCTTTCAAAATGAAGCGGGTGCGTTGGGTGCGTGGGCTTGGTTGGCATTGCACGCGGTCACCGCGAACATTTTGAGACCCGGAGGCTTGTACGAAAACCGTGGCGTGATCGATCTGTTTCACATTCTGACGCAGTTGAAGACCGACAAAGCGCCCCGCAACCCGTCGACGGGAGCGCCCCTGCTTCTGATGCAAGCTTCGGCGGCGGCCATGCCCGCGGAAATCACCGACGGTGCGCTGCGGGGACTGATCGCCGTTTCGGGAAATCCAGTGGGCCGATTGCCTCAACCCAGTCGGACGCGGGAGGCGCTGAACGCTCTTGAATTGTTGGTGTACATCGGGCATCACGAGGACGACACGGCGGCATTGGCGGATTGGGTGTTGCCGGCTTCGCTTCCTTTTGAGCAACCATCGATGGCCTTTGATGAAACCCGCGGTTCTTCGGAGGAAGAACGCGAGTGGTCGTCCCCCGCGGGAAGCCTGGAGTCGCAAGCGCGTTCAGAGGAGCGCATTCTTGCCGACATCTACGCCGCGTTGCGTCCGGGCTTGCGCGGCAGCGTGTGGGGTCGGCATTTGGGCGTGGCCGCCCAAATTGTGGCGCGGACGGATTTGGAACAATGGGAACAGCGGTTCTTGTCCGATTGGCTCTCCGGTTCGCCCGACGATTGGAATTTGGTTGTCGAAGATGCGTTTTCTTGGTCGCAGTTGCTGGAGTCAGGGGGCGTGGCCAAAGGGGAGCGTCGTCTGCACATCGGCGACGGCGATCGATCGTTGTGGCGACCGAGCACGGACAGCCAAAAGATTGATTTGGTTGCACCGGATTTTGAGCCGTTGATTCGCGGATACAGCCCACGAGCGCCCGATGATTTGGTGGTGCGCACTGGCCAGTGGAGAGAACGGTTCGACGATGACGTAAAAGCGCCCTCCGAGGATCGTTTTATGGAGGTTCGGATCCATCCGGACTTGGGGTTCGAACAGGGCAGTCGTGTCAAAATATCAACCGACTTCGGCTCGTGTTCGGCCACAGTGTCGTTGGACGAACGGTTGCGTCCAGATGTGATTGATCTGCCTTTTTACGAGGGTTGTTCGAGTTTGGATCTGCTGGATGGCAATGGTTTCGACCCGCTGGGTGGCACCGCCGTAATGGACGGTCTCAAGGCGGGTATTTCGAGTCTGTAAGGTGTTGCATGTTGGATTTTTCATGATGGGCTTTGGTAAGGTTTTAGGATGAACACGAAGCTGTTGGCGTTGCCGCTATTTTTCATGCCCTTTTTGATGGCTTGCCCAGACCCGCCTCCTGAAATCGCAGGTGCGGTGGATTCGGTTGAGGAAGGGCAGACCAAACGACCCAATCGAGGCGGGCCCGAGGGTGATCCTGACTCCATGGATTTGTCCCCCGGCGGAACCATGTTGTTGGACATTTCTCAGGCCGTTCCCCAATCTTCGCAAGAAGAATTGAAGGCTTCCGGCGAGCCGTTGGTCACCCTTTCGGGTTCGCTGACCGGTTCATGCGACGGCGGAGCGTTGCGGATTGATGTCATCGAGATTGGGATCGAACATTCCGACCAAGGGCCGATGATTGGACCGTTGACTTCATTGAGTCCCGAAGCGCCCGGCGAGTACAGTTTGGTGATGCCGGCCGGTAAGAATGTGCAGGTCGCGGCCTTGTGCGACATCGATAAGGACGGAAAAATTGTTCAGGACACCGACAAGTTGGCTCCCGGCGTCGCCTTGGGTGTGGTGGATGAGGACAAGCCCAGAGTCGATTTGATGTTCCCCGGAGAAGGCGACACTCCGGTTCAGATTGGCCAGCCAACCGGAGAGGTGCGACCGCCCGGTGACTCCACCGCTTCGCTTCCCAGTTCAGAGGCGGGCGATCGAGATCGCGGCGTGGAACCCCCGCCCGAAGGCGTGGAACCCCCGCCCGAAGGCGTGGAACCCCCACCCGAAGGCGTGGAACCCCCGCCCGATTCGCAGGAGTAGGTCCGGGTTCAGGGTGCGCTGATGACGCGGGCTTCCCCGCCTCCGGCACCGCGCAGTTCCATCTCTCCGATGACCACAGATGGCACCGCCCAGCTGACTGGGTGACCGCCCAGATCGGACAATGAAAAGCGGGCCGATTGCTCCGCGCTGTCGGTCATTTCCACGGATTCGTGAGTGGTGGATGCCGCGATGATGTCCCTCAAGGAACGGCGGTCCACACCGGAAAAGCGCAAGCCTCGAACCGGTTCAGTTCGTCCGTCCGGGTACAACCGATGCACTTCTGATGGTGGCGTCAAACCCGCCAAAGGCCCGTCGCCCGTGAACGCGAATTCAAAGTCTTCAGACAGCGCCGGCGGAACCAGGCGGCGGACCACCAAAACGTAGTCATTGCCTGCGCTTTTTGCGTGGCGCAGGGCCACTCGCTGCATTCGGCTAAGCGGCATCGTTTTTTTGGGTTTCACCGTCACCTGAGCGGGCATCGCAACGCGCCTGTTCAGCCCGCTCGAGCGACCGTGACCCGTGCTTTGGGTTCGGTCGGCTCGCGGGACCCGGCTCATGAGCACATCCCGCAAGACGCCGTCTTGAATGGCGTCGACCCGGCGCGCAGGCACTCCTTCGTAGTCGTGGGTGTAGTGACTGGCGAGTTGGGGGTTTTCGGTGGGGTCATCCCAGACGTTCCAGCCCGCGGGAAGCAACCTGCGGCCGATTCGTGAAACGGGAATGGGCCGGGTGTCCGAGTCGGAAGAATCGGGAGCGTACTCCCAAGGCGGCGTGCCCGAAATCTCCGGGTGCAACACTTGTCGAAAGAGTTCTGCGGCCGCTGGGGCTTCAACCAGAACCGGCCCCAAATAGTCTTCCTCAATGGGGGCATCGTGCAAGGCTTTCAGCCATGCAGTGGCTTCGTTGACCGATTCGATCATGTCGTCCACATTCGGAAGCTTATCGGGAGAAGCGGCCACCCAAGAACGGGTGTTCCGCAGGCGGGACCCATCGTTTGCCCGGGCGATCATTTCAGCCCGAACAATGGTGAAGGTTGTGGGGATCCATGCGGATGTGTCTTCGCTGGTCATCACCAACCCCGAACCCGCCCAGTCGCCGGCCGCCAACGCGCTGTCTTCAAGGTGCTCGGGTGCGGCGGCCTGGGTGGCCAGTTGGCGCACCAAGGTCTTTAGTTTGGTTTCGTCTGTGATTCGATGAGCCCGATAGGGCAGGACCGTGGGCGATTGAATCGGGAGAAGGTCCGGGGCAAAAGGACCGTCTCGACCTTCTCGAGCGGCTTCTTTCGCGGCGTAGGTTTGAGTGGCCCCTTTGTACGCCGCATCCAGAGCCAGCCACAGTTCTCGTTGAAAGGAAAGGTCCGAATATTCATCGGCGGGCCTGCGCGAAAACACGCCATCGGGGATGCCCATCGATGGCCGAAAGTTTCCATTGTCGAAGTCCGAGTCGCCCACGCGAACATCGACGCGCAAGTCCCTGCTGGGTCCAGACTGGCTGCTGGTGACGGCACCATCTTGCGCCCGGACGCTGGAGAAATGGCCAGTGCTCACCGTCACGGTGATGTGGTGGGGAACGGCTTGGTTGGGCAGTTTCAAGCCCTCCAACGCCCGCTTCATTTCCGCTTTGGTGACCGTTTCGTGAGCAACGGGATCGAGCGATAGGGCCACGCCCATCATGAAGAACAATCCGATCACAGTGCCTCCCCAGGCGGAGGCAACAACGGCGGTCGGTCGTGTTCCTTTTGGCTCCTCTGAAATTCGATTTCTCGAATCAACAGGTCGGGGGCCGTTGCTGAGACCGGAACCCAGCCGGATTCTGCGCCGCAAGAACCGTTGAACACGGCCACTTGATCGGAGGCCGCGATGATTTGATTGAACGTGGTCAGTGGCGTGCCAATCATGTCTGCCCCGCGCATCAACTCATCGGGACGCCCATCGGCCCAAACTCGTTGAACGCCCACGGTTTGGACAGCGAAAGCATTGGGGGTCACCCGACCGGTGAAGGTGAATCCACCGGTGATGTCGTCGACGATGAAACCGTATTCCTTGCCCTGGCGCTTGAGTTCGGACACCAGCATTCGCCGCAGTTGGCGGTAGGAAACGGTTTTTGAGGCCGTGATCATCAGATTGCCTTGGCGTGCGACGACCGCGTGCCCGACTTGGCGCCGTCCGTGTCCATTGGATTGCGGGGTGGCTTTGATGGGCGAACGGCTGGTCAAAAAGTCCCGGAGGATTCCCCGGTCCACCACCACTGTCCGCTGAGCAGCCACGCCTTCGTCGTCGTGCGTGTAATGCCCGTTCAGGTCAGTGCCGTTGATTCGCTGAGCGGTGGGGTCATCGATCACGCTGATGAACGGGGGCAGCACCGCTTCGCCAACCTTGTCGGTAAACGTTTGTCCTTCGTCATCGTCTTTTTGGCGGTGGCCTTCGATGCGGTGCCCGAGCACTTCGTGAAAGAACACGGCTGCGGAACGCCCGCGCAGGATGGCGGGTGCCACCGTGGGGTCCACCACCGGAGCCTTGGCCAGTTTTTCAACCCGGAGTCGAACCTCATCCACCAACGATTCGATGGTTTCTGCGGAGGGCAGGGATTCCGCCGAGTGGGCATCAAAGGCTTCGTAGACCGAAATGTCCATGCCATCGGTCGCGGTGGTGCGGGCCCACACCCCAATTCGGATTGCGGTCCGTGGAAGCGTTAGACGGGTGCCTTCGGTGGTCACAATGGTTCGGGTGGATTGAGCCGCTTGCAGCGTGACGGAATTGTCTTCGATCACGTTGGACAAGAGAAACCGTCCCGAGGCTGTGCGGAGGATGCTCTGCCAGCGATCGACATCGATGTCCATTTCAGTGGATGCACCGCTATGGATCGACTGGGGACTGTGCGAAAAGTCGCCCGATTCGTCTTCAGTTTCGACTTTTACGGCCAGATTGTTTTTCACCTTGAGCAGGCGTTTTCGTGCTTGGCGATAGGCGGAGTCGGTGGCTCGCCAGAGTGCTTTGCGAATCGCGTCCTCTTCGGCATCGTCGAGCGGGAGATTGACCGCCGATTTGTTTCCGTCGTCAAACCAGCCAGCGTCACGAATCTTGTGGGTGTTGTCGAGTTCATGAGAGCCGACCCGTACGTCGACATCCGCCATGCGGAATCGGTTTCGAGTCGGTTGGTTGGCCACACCATTTTTGGCACTCAAATACAGTTCGTCGGCGGCGACGGCACCGATCGCCATCCAATGGGGCGGGTCGGCCTGTTCGGCCAGTTCCGCATCCATTCGGTCAAGTTCCGAAGACAATGTGTTCAGGAACGAGTCGACCGGCTCAGCGTGGGCGATGGGGGTCCAGCCGAGAAAAAGTGCGATCGAGACTGCGCGGATCAGTATTCCTCGTCTTCGTAGCCGTCGGACTCCATGAAGCCTTTGGCGATTTCTTCGTCGCCGTCTTCGTTGATCCATGCGATCTCGCAGATGCCGTCCATGATTCGAACCAAGTCTTCCCCTGAACCTTCTTCCAAGTCTTCGAGATTCTCTTCCATCTCGTCGGTCAAACTTTGTTCAAGTTCGCCCGATTCCTCCAGGTTCTTGATGAGGTTCTCGCCCAAATCTTCATCCAACTCTTCGGCCGCAGCCTCGAGTCCAGTGAGCAGGGCTTCGATCCATTCTTTGGGACTCGAAGCATTGTGCGCTTCGATCTCTTCATCGATGCGCTCGACGAGCACTTCTCTGAGCGATCCAGGCAACTCGATCATGGTCCAATCCTCCGTTGTGGACCTCGCCTAACAAGAGTTTTTCTTGGGTCAAATCGAAGTCGCTTTTGGTTATCGATCGCCCCGTAAGATGGGTCGGAGTACAATCGACCCATGATTACCGATGCATTGATCAAAGCGTTGCCAAAGACCGACCTTCACGTTCACTTGGATGGGTCGATACGAATCCCTAC
>Ga0115012_10001405_pt1 | contig 13996 bp, 8 predicted proteins | sample TroAtlMetagenome_FD_88706 | JGI IMG/M metagenome (GOLD analysis project Ga0115012, IMG submission 88706) | Marine eukaryotic phytoplankton communities from Atlantic Ocean - Tropical Atlantic ANT10 Metagenome | ecosystem: Environmental > Aquatic > Marine > Oceanic | place: Tropical Atlantic Ocean...
TGAGTACCCGCCAGAGACGCCAGCGAAGGCGGCCGCGAGGCCGACGAGCGGGTTGCGTCCGACGGACTGAAAGACCACTGCGGCCAGCGGGATGAGCACGACGTAGCCCATCTCCGAGGCGGTGTTTGAGACCACGGCGGCAAACACCACCACGGCGGTCAGCAGGTTGCGCGGGGCACCGAGCACCAAGGCGCGGATGGCTGCGCTCAGCAGGCCCGCCCGCTCCGCGACGCCCACTCCGAGCAGGGCGACCAGCACGGTCCCCAGCGGAGCAAAGGACGTGAAGTTGGTGACCAGTCCAGTGCCGATGCGGCGCAAGCCCGCAGGATTCAGCAGGCTGACCGCATGGATGATGCCGTCGGCAGCGCGCCCCTTGGCGCCGACGGGGCGCGGGTCGGCCACCGACAGCTCGAAGTAGCCCGCGATCCCAGACGCGAGCAGCACGGCCACACAGATGAGCGCGAACAGAGTGACGGGGTGGGGCAGCAGGTTGCCGAGCCACTCCACGCCGTCGAGGAAGCGTCCGAAGATGCCGCTCTGGCGATGCTTGGATTGGTTGGTCATGGCGCGGGTCTACCACGGCCGAGTGCCCGGCCGCGCATCGGATTGTGACCCAGCGGCCCGCTGTCCGGTCTTCGCTTTGACGGCGCATGGACCCAGGGAGTAGCCTGACCCCGTTCGGTTCCTTCGAGCCCCCATGGTGACCATGCTCAGTCCACTCAGCATCCTTCTCGCGTTGGCCTCTTCGGCCTCGGCCTCGGACTTCCGCTTCGTGGTGGTGGGAGACACCCAGACCGATGGCAGCCACAGCTCCATCAACTGGGATGTGTTGCCGCTCCTTGTGGAGGACATGAACACCCATGATCCGACCGTGGGCCTCTTTGTCGGCGATCTGGTCGGCGGCACCGGCTCGGTGTCGGGAACGGTCGCACAGTGGATGGACTTCCGCACTGCCACCGCCGACTTCAACGGCCAGCTTCTGGCCGTTCCGGGAAACCACGACGTCTATGGTGGAGCGGGGACGTTCGACGCGTGGCGGGAGACCTTCCCAACTCTGCCGACCGATGACAGCCCGCCCTCCGAGGAGGGGGTCTCCTACTTCTGGGACGAGGGAGACGTGCGCTTCGTCAGCATCACCAGCGACCAGGAGCTGGCCAACCCCTACAACGTCAGCGCCGATGGGCTGGTCTGGCTCGAGCGGGTCCTGGGAGAGAGCGATGACTTCGAGCATGTCTTTGTCATGACCCACCACCCGGTCAGCTTCTCCACGGAAGGGGGGCTCGGCCACACCGGGGACGACTTCTGGCAGACCCTGGTGAACCATGATGTCGCGGCGCTCTTTGCCGGGCACTGGCACCGCTACCAGCCGGCTCAGCTGGGCAACGGAGGCGACACCTGGGAGACCATCATCGGCACGGGGGGCGGCTACATCGGCTTCGAGCCTTCGCGCCCCGAGCAGCAGCGCCACGGCTTCCTGCTGGTGGATGTGGCGGGTGCCGAGGTCACCGCCACCTTCTATGGCGATGAAGATGGCGATGGTCACTTCGACGACATCCTCGACAGCTTCACCATGCGGTCAGGCGTCGAACCGGCCCGTGGACTGCGCCTGCACTACAGCTTCGACGACACCCTCTCGGACACGGCCCCGCTGGGCAACGGTCTGGATGCAGCCCTCGCGGGCGACGCATCCTTGATCGAGGACGGTGCGCAGGGCGGCGCGCTGCGCCTTGATGGGGACGTCGATCATGCCATTGGGCGGGCCATTGATGCCTGGCGCCTGTCGCTCAAGGATGACCTCACCCTCGCCGTCTGGATGCGCACCGATGCTCTGTCGTCTGCCAGCTGGGGGAACGCGCTCGCCTGCTATGGAACCAATGACTACTACAGCGAAGACGAGGAGACGAACTACGCCTGGTGGCTGAGCATGGAGTCGGACGGTCGGCCTCTGGTCTTCTGGGAGTACGAGAACGGCAACAACGTCACGGTGACGGCGACCGAGGCTGTCCCCGATGCGACGGATGGGAACTTCCACCACCTCGCGGCCACCCGTGACGCCGAGACGCGGACCGTCACGTTTTACTGGGACGGGGCCATCCTGGGCGAGCCGGTGAGCTTCGAGCGGCTTCCTACTGGAGCCAGCCGGGGGCTGGTGTATGTGGGAGCGGACACGGAAGGCTCCGGCGACTCGGAGCTGGCGGGCGATCTGGACGAGCTGTGTGTCTTCGACCTCGTCCTCGATGCCGATGCGGTGGCCGCGCTCGGGGCGGGGACCCCGTGTCCAGAGCTGTTCGATGACGAACCGGATCCGGATGATCCCGACCCAGACACTGGAACGGATGACCCGGATGACCCGGATGACCCGGACGACCCGGACGACCCCTCGGATGGGCTGGACGGAGACTCCGACAGCCCGCCTGCGGATGAGGCGGAGGTCGATGCGGGTCGCGACCCCAACGAGAAGGTGTCGGGGTGCAGCCACGTCGCCCCGATGGCACCGGCGGGTCTCGGACTGCTCCTTCTGGGAGCCTGCGTCCGAGGTCGGCAGGAACGGATCTGAGCGCGCTCAAGTCGTGAATATTCAATTTATGGATACCGGCCTGGGCCGTGACGTAGAGACGATGTCTTTCGCGGATGAATGACGCCGGAGAGCACTGGTCTCTGAATTCTGCGCAGGATTTCGGTACCGTGCCGGTTGGTGTGGTGCACCATGGCACGACAGGAGTCCCATGGTACCGTCGTAAAGAGTCTGTCGTAGCGAATTGGAGAGCAGCCGATCTTGACATACCCAGTATCCAGATTCTGGATTGGGTGGTATCGGTCAGGCGCTGCGATTGGAGTCGGAGCCTGCCCGGCGCCGGCGTCATGCCCGTTGGGCAGCTGGCCGGTTGTGGCTTCTACCGCTTGTTCTTGGCCGCGGAGATGATCGCTCCGGGGGCACCGTTTTCTTTCATGCACGAGATGACCTCCGCGGGAAAGCATCCGGAGGCTCCGTTCATCGTGCCGATGATGATTGCTGTGGGAACCTCCAACCCAACCAGCTGCATGACATCCGTGCAGGTCAATGAGGTCGGCCGATCACAGGCCGCTGCGGTGCCAGACTGCTTCAGCTGCTTCAGGAGGGCCTGAGCGGCAGATCCCTCGCGTGCGTCGACCGATCTGCGGTCTGCCGGAAAGGCTTCCTCTCGCTGTCCGCAGTCCGTCTCCACCCGCTCGACGCCGGCCGGTAGCTCCACGGTCATCTCCCGGGCCGACTCCAGCCACTGCTCTGCAGCGTGGATGCAGTCGTCTCGCTCCGCACGCGGCAGCTGGACGCAGCTGGTCAGTGGTCCCTCGATCTGCTTCCATGACGCGGTGGCCGCGTCGCGCACCTCGACCGCCGTGGCCTGCAGTCGCGCCATGCGAGCCTCTGCGCCTCGGTCCTCCGCCTGCTTCGAGCAGGCTTTTTCCTTGAGCCGTGACTCCACATCGAGGGCGCCCCCGATGCTGCTGAAGTCGGCGCTCCCCTGCGCGCTTGCAGGTGTCGCAGGTGTCGCAGGGGCGGAAGAGGCGGCGGGGATCGAGCCCCCCGCGAGTGAGAGCACCTTGGCCAGGGGGACGGCCTTGTAGCCGAGGGGGACCTGCCCATCACTCTCCTGGACACACTCAGAGAACGCCGCCGCCTCGACCTCGCCGATGGCGACCATCCCGCCCGATGCGTCCGCCTTCGTGCAGACGGTGTTCTTGATGATGGCGACAAGTACATCGTGCAGCACAATGGCTTCAGACAGGTCTTGCAGCACGCCCGCGGTCTGGACCCCTGCGGCGCAGGCGTCCGTAGGTCGCAGGCTTGCCAGGGGAATGGTGCGTTGCTCCGGGTCTACAAAGCTCAGCCGCTTCTCGACGTCCGCGTGGGCGGAACCCCGCGCCATACCCAGACGAGCCGAGACCCCACCCGCCAGGGTTGTGGCGATGCTCGACTGCGACATGATGGCGATGGAGGGCTCGGCTTCCACACAGTGCTCGAGAACCACGTCGTGACCGCCTCGACCATTGGGCACCAACACCGCACCCGGCTGGTAGATCTCCGACTGTGACGGTGTGGGGGTGAAGCCTTCTGCCGCGACGACATCCTCGATGGATGGGACCTTCGGTATAGCGGGGGTCTCGGGTCGCTTCGCCTGTGCAGGAAGCGCAAGCAGGAGCGGAAGCAGGAGTGTCGTGTGCATGGAGACCTCGAAGCAGGTCGCAGAGCATATCGATGACCCCTCCTTGGTACAACGTTCGGCTGGGAGTGAAGCGTGGACTGGAGGTGTGCTCAGCCGCCCAGTGTGCCGAGCTCCAGAGTCTCTCCCGACTCGACGAAGATCTCCCGACTGTGTCGCTCGGTCTGCCAGTGAAGGCCCTCGATGTGCGTGTGCGCTTCCCATGTCAGCAGCCATGGTCCGGGCAGCAGCTTGTCGATGGTCCAGGCCTGTCCGTCTGGTCGGAGTCGGAAACTGCCCGGATCTGGATCGGGCAGGACCCAGTCGGGCGTGGCGCGATGGATCGCAAATCCGCTCAGACGGAGCGCTGGATTCCACTCAGTCTGCAGCCTCAGTGCGCCGCGATCTCCGCGCAGGTCGACGGTCAGTGTGTCGGTATCGGCAGGCACGACTGCGATGACCTCGGCGTATCGGTGTTCTACAGGGGGCTCGTGAAGAAGCTGGGTGGGGGCGTTCGGACACGTACACTGCCAGTAGGGCATCGCACCTTCGCACTCTTGACTCCCACAGTGCAGGCGTCCTTCACAGGCATCGCACCGAATGGTCACGTCGACCGTCTGGTCATCGGGAATCTCCAGCGTGTGGACTGTCCCGTCGAGGTCGACATTGAACAGGTAGCGCTGGTCGGGAAGACGGACCGTGATGCGGGTGCTCTGTCCGATGCCCTCGAGCTCGAATTCACCCGGCGAGAGGGGCTCGACATCGGCAGCCCCCTGCAGGGTAGCGTCTTCGATGAGCATCCCGTCTTCATCGACGACCCGGACCTGCGCGTGTGCCATCAGCTCGACCCGAAGCTCGGGGAGGTGTTCGGGCTCACGCACAAGCTTCAGCTGCTGTGCCGCCGGCTCGGAGTCGAGCTTGAGCCACACCAAGGGTTCTTTCTCACAGCGTGCGGCCGGAAATTCGACTGCGCCGTCGGCGTCGAGGTCCGTCCACTCTCTTCCGTCCTGGTTGAAGGCCAGGCGCGCACGGCCGGAGAGGTCGACATCGGCGTCGGTCTCGAAGACCACACGAAGGGGACAGATCGCGGGGACGAGCCACGGCTCCAGAGTGATGAAGTAGGTGTCTTCGCCTGGCGTCGACTCCACCTCGTACTGCACCCTCGCTCTGTGTTGGCCGCGGAACGAGATCGTGTAGACCGGACTGCAGGGGATCTGCACCGCCGTGAGCTGATCTCCATTGCTGGCCGGGGCCAACCATGACCCGGGAGTGGCGTGCTTGCGAGCCATGGACGCAGAGCCGTAGACCGGGTCTCCTGCTTCGGTCTGGAAGAAGAAGTGGACGTCGCAGAGCGGCACCTCCTCGTCTGGTCGAGCGGCTCCTTCGGTCTGCGTGGTGGTACGCGTGCGGACGGTGCGCTCCTGCCGAAGAGAGCGCTTCACTTCATCGGAGGATGGCAAGAGGTCGAATGCCTGAGCAAAGTAGAGCCCTGTCAGGAGGACACAGAGCACCACGCCGGCGAGCAGACTGAATGCGAGAAGCAACAGGTTGCGAAGCTCTCTCCCTTCGCGAGACGCTGGACCCGGCTCTGGCATCTTCCAGACTCCTCTCCGCACGGCGCGATTCTACAGCGTGTGTGTCGAGCGTGGTGCGCCCTGGGAGATTCGGACAAGTGATGACAGCTGGCGGGCGCTGCAGAAGTGGCTGCCTGGAGATCGAGCCGTCGACCTGGCTCTTCAGGGGGTGCTCTCCAGCCTCGGGTCTGACTGCCCCCGCAGGTGTCGGAACCACGCCCGCCAGCCCCGCATGGAGTCTTCGGCGGAGGTGTCGAGGAACGCCAGCAAGGCATGCCCGTCGCGCTCGGGCTGCAAGACGCCCAGATGGAGGGTGCTCAACTGTAGGAGAACCTCGACCTCTACACTGATCGGGTCGCTGGCGGGGACGTCAGGAAGGAGGCACTTTCCGACCTCGTCCTGAGCCCACGATGCGAGCGTCTCGCTGCAGCGATGGCCCATCGTCCAGTCATGCACGAGCGCACGAAGCTGGCTTCGCTTGGGCCAGTGGCGCCCAGGAGGGTCGAGGAGGTCGTCGGCTGGGACGGTGGCGCTGGGCGCAGCCAGTCGGGCCCGGATGCGCTCGGCTGCAGCCCGCGCGGCGCGGCGCTCCCCATCTGTCGTGGCACGATCTGCGAGCGCGTCCACCCGTGCCAGACGCCGTCTCAGCACCTGTCGCCGGGAGTCTTCGCCCAAAGCACACCTCTTGGAATGGGTCGACGGGCATCACGACCGGCAGTCACCTGCGCTACCAGAACCACCAGGTGCGCTTGGTCGGGACGACCCCTTGGATCTCCTGAATCCGCTCACGCTGACTGCGCGCGTTGATGGGAAACCCGAGCACGTCGTAGAGCTCGGCAAGCTCGCGGCGATACACGACCTGATCGGGCTGCAGGAGGGAGGCCTTGCGCAGGTGGGCGAGGCTCAGCCGGAGGTCTCCATGGGTCTTGCGGAGCAACACACCCAGGCGAAAGTAGACCTGTGGGTCGTTGGACCCGTTCTTGATGGCGACCGTGAAGTGACGGATTGCGGCCTGCCAGTCCCCGACGGTGTCTGCGGACTTTGCCGCCTGGAGGGCGCGCCGGGCGAGCTCGCTGCACGGCTTTCCGTCTGCGGCCCGCAGCTGGGCTTCATACATCGTGTGGTCGGGTTCATGCGACGCGTCTGGCGCAAGCGCGAGGTTGGGAACGGAGCGACTGTTGGGTGTGGCCTGGGACTGCGGTGTGTGGGCTCTCAAGTCCCGGTGGGTGGTCCAGACGCTGTTCCACACGCCGTCTCCGATTGGGTCCATCCCTTGCGACTGCTTCTCCAACACCTTGGCGGAGCGGGATCTGCGTGAAGACTCTGGCTCCAGGGCCAGCGGCGGACCTGCAGTGGCCGAGGCGGTGGATGTGCCCACGGCGGGTGGTTGCCCCGGAAGAGACCCTGCCACAGTGTGGCTGGGAATCTTCGCTGGGACGCTGATGTGGGCATGATGACGTGAGCGGTCGTAGCTTTTTCGAGCTGGATTCATGGCCCCTCCAAGAGGCGACCGGGATTACCGCGCGATTGATGTCGAAAAAAGTGTTTGTTTTGAAACAAGTCAGTCAATCTGTTTGACTATTAGGATCATTATTCGGTGACGAATCGAGACCGAAGCAAGAACCGGGCCTGCTCACCACGAGCCGATTGCGCACTGGCAGGCCAATGTCGCAGGAGCTGCAGCCTGGATACACAGGGTCGAATTGGACCATGCAATGCCGTCAGAACGGACATCCGCTGGGAAAGTTTTTTTTGCGGTCCGGCTCCTTCGCGGAGTCGGAATGGCTGGGAGTGCATTCGGTGGAGAGTCCGTCATACTCCCGCCGTCACCTCACTCCGTGGGCGTCTCCAGGACTCGGTTCTTTACGTAGGTGTCAAACCACTGCAGCTGCTCCCACAAGACATGTTCGACAGTCTCGCGCGCACGGTACCCGTGGCTCTCGTAGGGCAGGAGCACGAGTCGCGCGGTTCCGCCTGCACCACGGACGGCCTCGAAGAAGACCTGTGACTGGATGGTGAGCGTGCCCGGGTTGGCGTCGGAGTCACCGTGCAGGATCAGCACGGGCTCGTTCACCTGGTCTGCGAAGAACGTGGGAGAGACCTGGATGTAGACGTCGCGGGCTTCGAAGAGAGAGCGCCGCTCGGACTGGAAGCCGAAGGGCTGGGTGGTCTTGTTGTACGAGCCGCTGCGTGCGACTCCTGCGGCGAAGAGGTCGGTGTGGGCGAGCAGGTTGCCCACCATCAGTCCGCCATGGCTGTGGCCCATGATGCCGATGCGTGCGGGGTCGCTGATGCCGAGCTCCACCGCCTTGGTGACGGCGGCTTCCGCGTCGGCGACCAGCTGGGGTACGAAGGTGTCGTAGACCGTCTCGGAGTCGCCCACCATGGGCATGGCGGTTCGGTAGAGCACTGCATAGCCGTGCATCGCGAAGAACAAGGGGCTGCTGGCCGACAGCCAGTCGAAGCGGTGGGTGGAGCCACGGACCTGTCCGGCAGTCTTCGCGTCGGAGTATTCCCGGGGGTAGGCGTGCACGATGGTGGGAAGGGGAGTGCCCGGCTCGTACTCTGGAGGCAGGTAGAGCTGGAAGGACAAGGCCACGCCGTCTTCGCGCTCGTAGGACACGAGACGCTTCTCGAGCTGGCGGAGGGCGGGGAGGGGGTCGCTGTGGGCTGTGACCGGACTGCGGCTGTGGGTGCGCTGGGCTTCTCCAGTCTCGGCTTCGATGGCCTCGCCCAAGGTGGCGAGTACGTAGTTGGGTGGCTCTGCAGCGGACTCCGTTCGAATCAGGAAGCGCTCGTCGCTGCCGGCAAAGCCCATGAAGGCCTCGTAGCGGTCGGGCGCTGAGCGAAAGAGTCGCTCGGTCTCTCCGCTCTGGTTGTCCCTCAGATCGAGGAAGGGTCGGTCTCCATCTGGGCTGCCGCCCGATCCGGAGAAGTATGTGGCGCCATCCTTCTGCCGCATGATCCAGCGCCCGTTCGGGAGCGGACGCATCACCGGGCTGCCCGGGTCGCCGTACCGGTCCCGCTCACTGCGCTCGAACCACAGGGTGGCGTTCTGCCCGTCGCCGGTCATGCGCCACACCGTCTGCCAGCGTCGCAGGCGCTCTCGCTCCATCACGACGAGCTGGTCATCTTCTCCCCACATCCAGGAGCGGATGCGGTGGGTGGCACGCCAGACCTCTTCAGGAGCCTGGGAGAATGGGGCTGCCAGGCGCATCAGCCGGTCGCGGTGCGATACCTCGGCTACGGGGTCGCCTCCGTCGAGTGCTTCGAGCCAGTACAGCTCTGCATCCGCTGTGGCTCGCCAAGAGAGGTTTCTCGGCCCCTCGGTGACTCCTTGGGCCGGGACATTGTCGGCCAGCGGAGTGCGCGCGACCTCTGCCACCAGTCGCCCCTTCTTGTCCCAGACCTCTGATGTGAGACCGAAGCGCCACCACGCAACCTCGTGTGACCAGGGCTGCTCCAGTCGCTCGGCCAGCAGGTATCGGCCATCGGGAGAGGGAGACACGCCCGCGTAGAGCGCGGCATCGCCAAGCGCCGTCTGCTTGCCGTTTCGGCTGCTCACCAGCACCGGCTGACTCTGGACGTAGTACTCGAAGAGTCGGTCGTCGTGTTCTGTCTTCAGGAGGTTTCGGGCCTCGTAGGTGGAGCGTGCGAGTCCGCCTTCGCTCCCGGTGACCATCGGGCCGGCGGGGATGTCTGGGGCGGCCGGGACCGGTCCGCGGTCTGGTACTGCCATCACCAGCAGCGAAGACTGGTCGGGCATCCACTGCACCGAGCTGCTGACCAGCACATTGGGGGACAGTCCCTCCACCTCGGACACGGCACCGCTGGCGTCGCCGAGCCACAGCTCGAAGTGGTCTTCCGTCTCGATCGTCAGGGCAAAGTGCTCCCCGTCAACGGTCCAGCGAACGCTGTGAAGCTCGGCATCTGGGGGTAGGTCGAGTCGGACGGCGTCGGCGTCGGGCGCATCGACGGCGCGGATGCGGGCGTTCAGACCGCCGGGGTCATCGTGGTAGCCGCCGGTTGTCGGGTTGACCCGCTTGCCTGCAAGCTCCAGCCAGCCAGCGGCAAAGTCGGCAAGCGGTGGGTAGATCTGTGGATCGGCCAGGATCATGTGTCCGGCATCGGGACTGGTCCAGGTCCAGGGCATGCGCGGTGCGTGGAGCACATCGAGCAGATCTTGCGGAGGCTGTTGCCAGGTCGTTCCTGCTTGAGCGAGCTGAATGAGCAACACGAACACCATGGACGCCTCCACTGGCTCCGCATCGTGCCGGAGGCCCGTGATGGGCTTCGGTTGCGGAGCGATGAGCATCCTGTCGCCTGAAGAACAGGATGTCTGGATGCGTAATGCGGGGGCCTGGGTCCCCCTCGACAACTCGCGATTTGCTCACATGCAGCGCTCTGCTTCGGCTCTCTTTCCTTCAGCCTCCCCAGCCGGGGTACGGTCGCGCCTGCTTCAGGTACAGCTGCAGCTCGCCCGTCCATGGGTTCTGGTCGAACTTGAACTCGGTGTCCATGCCGTAGAATCCGCCCGTCCCATAGACCGGGGAGAACGTGGTGTGAACGGCGTCGAGGGCGGCCCCGAGCTCGTACAGCTGTCGTGCGCTGAGCACGGTCTCGCCTTCGGGGACGAGGCTGCTGTGTTGGATGTAGACCGCAGGCTGGCCGGGGGAGTAGTAGTAGTAGATGATCTGGTCGGTCGTGATGCCTTCTTCGGGAAACACGACCGACTCTTCGCCTTCCTGGACGTTGATGTAGAAGGCCGGCTCCAGGCCTGCGGTGTCATAGATGTTCGCGGTGATGGCGACCCCGTTGGCTTCCTCATCGGGAAAGGAACGGTGGCTGAGGATGGCCATGCCGATGTGGGTGTGGTCGATGCTGAAGTATGCGCGCTCTTCGAAGGCGCGCGTCGACCACACACTGGCCCAGACCTCCTTGATGGCTTCGTCGACCGGGTCGTCGGCATCCTCTGGGTCGCCGGACTTCGATTCATACAGCCCCGCACCGTTGAAGCCGGTGGTGTCTTCGGCGTTGGTGCTGGACCGGAAGCGGAAGCGTGTCTGTGGGTAGAGCCCCGCGGCATGACCGGCTGTGATCTTCGTCTCGACCTCTTCAAGGAGCGCGGCGTCGACCGTGCCGGCCTCGATCTGGGCGCGGAGCGCGGCGAGCCTGTCGCGGCGTGTGGCGGCGTCTGCCTGGAAGTCTGGATCGGCGAGCATCTCTTCCACCGCGGTCCACAGGCCGTTGTCGGTCATGAACCTGTCGTAGTGGAAGACCGGAATGGCAAAGGCCGTGGGGTGGGGAACGACATCGCCGATCGTCGCCAGTGCGCCGTAGTGGCTGGCTTTGCCTCCGAAGGCCGGGATCGCGGCTTCGAGGGCGTCCGTGAGGCTTGCAGCGTCTGGATCGAGGATGTCCCACTCGTCTGTGAGGGCGGTGACCGACACATCCATGGGTTCGACCTCGATGGGCTCGGGCTTGTTCTCCTCCCACCAGGCGTCGGCCTCCTCCTGTGTCACCGGTCGAATGGACCAGTCCATTGCTCCAACGGTCAGCTCGACCCACTCCCCCTCGAGCGCTCTCAGAGCGTCATCGTCGAAGGCCCCGATGGAGGCCATGTTCGGGGTGCCGCGGTTCTGGGAGAGCACGTTGATGTGGGACAGGGGCGTCTGGAAGTCATCGGTGATGATGCCCATGACGACGGATATGTCGTTGGGGACGGCGTCCAGTACGACGACCTCGCGGAAGGCCGGGATCGCGGTCTCGAGGTCGGCGTCGGAGTAGAAGGCCAGCTGCCCCATGGAGGTGCCGAGGTTGAGTGGCTGGTAGGTGATGCCGTCAAACAGCTCCTCGGTGGTGATGACCTGGACGTGTTCCGGAAGGTCGGGCACCTGGGCTTCGACGTCTTCGGAGGTCGGGTGAAAGTACAGGTCGCACCCAAACCAGGTGTTGGCCTTGAGCTGGTCGTATGCAGTCGCGATCAGCTCGGCCGAGGCGGTGTCGTAGGGCGCGATCTCGTAGACCCAGACCCCAGGCTCTTCGTAGAATGTGACGGAACCCAAGATGAAGCGCCGGTTGGGGCTGTAGTACTCGACGCTGTTGAAGGTGGCGAGGTCGGCCACCAGAGGCAGTCCATCGCCGGAGAGGTGCGCTACGCAGAACTCGTAGTGGATGCGGTATTCCTGGCTGTTCTGCACATAGATCGCGTTGCCGTCCTGGCGGTCGACGACGGTCTTTGCAGAGCGGGCTCCAGGGATGGATGCGTCCAGCGGCTCGCTGGCAAGCAGCTCGAAGTCGTCCATACACCCGAGCTGAACGGTGAAGGGTGTCGCGCTGCCTCCCAGCAGGCAGGCCTCGGGGATCGTCTCGCAGGCGGGCGAGTCGGCGGTGTCGGTCGGGGTCGCCGGCGTCGCGTCCTCTTTTGGAGGGGTCTGACAGCCGAGCAGGAGCACCAGGCTCCATCGCCACATCGCGGTCATGGGTCGGTCCTCATCCGCACTGAAAGTCGAACTGACACGTCTGGCCGTCGGGGCAGTCTGCGTCGCTGTTGCAGGAGATGAGACCGGGGATCTCGACGTTCCGGGTCACGGATGACTCGATGAGGAGATCGACCGCTACGTCGGGATCGGTGGTGCCCAAGCTGGTCCGACTGAAGACGATGATGGGCCAGCCCGAGATGCCGAGGGCCTTGAGGTCGTCCAGCATGGACCCGGACAGCTCGAGCGTGCCGGAGTCGGGGGTCTGACACGAGATCGTGCCCTTGGTGCCTGCGTGGTAGCTGATGTTGACGCTGATGTTCATCACGCTCAGCTCGGGCTGGTCCCCAGGCGCCCACTCCACCTGCACGGGCTCGCCATCGGTGAAGGTGATGGTCTCGCTCGTGATGTCGAGCGGAGCGATGCCGTGGGCGGTCATGGTGAACGGCGGCGCGGACGCGTTCCCACTCGCCGTGAAGGTGACCATGTCGCCTTCGGCGAAGGGCGGCCAGGCGAGGTCGATGTCGGCAGCGGGCTGGTAGTACCCAGCGACCGGGTCCATCGAGAACCGGGTCTCGCCCGCGGTCGTCTGGACCCCTGCCACGTCTACGGTGCCGACCTCGATCGCCGTGGGGTAGGCCTGACATACATCGTCTTCGACACAAGCCTCGGAGCTCGAGCAGCCCGGGTCGCAGAAGGGCACCCGCGGTGTCCGCAGCTCACAGTCCCCCTCGGTGGCGGCGACCTCCCAGACCACGGTGCCGGGCGTCGGGCCGTCGAGGACCGTGCCGAGGATGGCAGCCTCCCCCGAGTCGTCGCCTCGAGGTGGCACCAGCTCCAGCTGGAAGGTGCCGACCCCGTCGAAGTCGACTGCGTCTACCGGTTCTTCCGTTGCGGTGTCGGACGCGGTCTCGTCGTCGGGGATGATCTTGGGTGGGCTGCTGCAGCCAGCGGCCCAGAGCAGTGTAAGTACGTGGCGCATCATGGCTCCAGCGCGAAGCAGTAGAAGCCGCCGTATGAGCCGCGCTGGCCCACCTCGGGCCGGCCTCCGCCGCCCTCTGTGGAGCCGACAGGTGCGCAGCCGCCGACGCTCCACCACGAGATCCACTCTTGATCGACCGTTCGGTCTTCGCGCGGCCAGGACAAGCCGACGCGGGGCTTGCTCTCGGTCGGGTTGCCCTCGGAGGTCGTCCAGCTGTTGCAGTGGCTGTTCACGGGGGTCTCGCAGTCTGCGCTGTACCCGTCGATGCCCTCGCAGGCCGATCTGCAGAACTCGTCCAGCAGCCGCTCATCTTCGATGGGCAGCTCGCAGTTGTCGCAGACGTAGTGTTCGATGCTCAGGCCGCCCGTTTCCTTGCACTCGAAGATGCACGCGTCGACCAGCCCCTCGGCCTCGGACTCTTCGATGCACCGCGCGGGGTAGAGCGTGCCATCGGGCTTGGAGCCCGTCAGCGTGTGGTGGTTGCGCTCGCCGGCGGTGTCGGCGCCCGGATCGACCTCGCTGTTCGGGACACCGTTCTCGTTGGGGAGGTCGTTCGCGATGTCGGAGTCGCCGTTCTGTGGACGGGTGTGCAGCAGGTCTGTGGGGGATGGTGCCATCAGCCGACCGATGCGGTCGTACCAGGGCCCGTCGCCGATGCGGTCGATGGCGTTGACCTGTGCGCCGTCCTCTCCCTCGCTCGCACTCAGGAAGGCGCGCCACTGCTTGGCCGACGCCCCGGGCATGCTCCGGTCGGCGATCTCGCCGCAGATGCGATCTGCA
>Ga0115012_10001409_pt1 | contig 13984 bp, 12 predicted proteins | sample TroAtlMetagenome_FD_88706 | JGI IMG/M metagenome (GOLD analysis project Ga0115012, IMG submission 88706) | Marine eukaryotic phytoplankton communities from Atlantic Ocean - Tropical Atlantic ANT10 Metagenome | ecosystem: Environmental > Aquatic > Marine > Oceanic | place: Tropical Atlantic...
GTCTATGTAGATGAGCTTACTCAATGTGATGGAGTGGAGTACTTCCGTTACCCTGCTGCACAGTTGGGAAGAAGGCGAGGGATCAGAGGGCCACAACAATTTCTTGCAAGCTGCAACCCTGAAGGGCCAAGCCATTGGGTTTACAAGCAGTTCTTTGAAGACATTCTAGATGAGGACAATGGCAAGAGGGATAAGAGGTACAAGGTCTACCATGTCCCAATTAAGGAGAACACAAAGCGTTTACCAGAGGGGTACGTCGAGAACCTTGAGTCTATTCTTAAGGCAGATCCAGTTGAGTGGAGGCGATTAATCGAGGGTGAGTGGGTTGATCGGCCAAGTGGTGAAGCATTGTTCAGAGATTACTACGCACCTGAGCTACACAAGAAAGGGGATGAGATGAAGGGTAGTGGTCTAATGCCAAAGGTTGGGCATCCTATTATAATAGGCTATGACTTAGGTCAGGTATATTCTGCCGTCACTTTCCTTCAGATGATACCAACAAAGAGGGGGAACATCTGGACTGTCTTTGATGAGGTGGATTACCTAGGTGAAAGACATCTATATAAAAGATTGTGCCAACAAATACTTCAGCGAATGGATTACTGGAACACTAAGGTTAATAATGAATTCCACTATGAACATATCACTGACTCAAGTGCTATCAATCAATGGCATCCAGGTGGTGAGGGAAGCTATGATAGCTGGGACTTTGAACGATACAGTAATGGCAGGATAAGAATGATTGGATGCCCTAAAGGTCAGGGTTCTGTTGAAGCTAGGGTAAGATTACTTTCGGGTAAGTTATTTCAGGACGAGTTCTATGTCTCAGCCCTGTGCCCTAACACAACTGATATGTTAATGAAGCTAGAAGCTGACAAGAAAGATCCAACAAAACCTAAGAGAAGTAGGTATATCCATAAGTTTGATAGTGTTACCTACCCGATATTTAAGTTGGAGTTGAACGGGCAAGCTCATGCACCAAGAGCAAAAGACATTAGAGCTAACCTAATTCATTGCGGATTATCTTGATTGTGACACTAAAATTGGTTATCACACAAAGAACATGGCAAATTTAAATGATAAGGTTGTATTGGATTTGACCGATGATACCGAACTTGCTGGGTACTTGGCCGCTAAAGATGTTGGAGAAGAGTGCAAGATGACTGTGACAGGGGTACTTGATGATAGAACTGACGATCAAGCAGTGTTCTCTGTTAAGGAAGTATCTATTCATAGCAAGTCTGAACCTGATACACCTGATGAAGATGCCGCACCAGTGCTTGCTGTTATGATGGGAAACAGTGCGGCTAATAAAGCCAAGGCTGAATCCTATTGACCGCAAGCGTATTTCTACTTGGACAACTGCATGGAAAAGCTGGAGTTAAAGAAGGCTGGGACAGACGCAGAGTTAAACACTGTGCTAAATTTCTTAATGTCACCGTCGAAGAACTTGCAGCTCGCAGTTGTATTCCATATGGGAAGCTAAAGAAATGGATGCAAACAAACAAAGTCCCACCGTATATAGCTTTGTTGTTTTATCTACAAGAACAGGCAGAACTAGAGGCAAGATATGATTGATTTCGATATACTCAAAGACCACGGGACTACCAATGAAAGATTAAGGGAAGTCCTATCAGCTAAACTGCCAGCCAAAAAGGTGCTGGATAAGATGGAAAAGAGTGAGGTGAAAGCCTTGCAGAAAGACATCGACAAGAGAGAAGAGATGGAGAAGCTGGTAGCCAGTAGAATAACTGAGGCAATTACTTTCTCCCTACGAAACCACCACCTATACAGTTCTGTTGATCTAGCTTGGGATAGTACTCCACTAAACAGTAGGGTTATCCCTTTGGTTATGTATGCTCAGAAGCGAATCAACGTGTCGAGCTGCGTTAAGGAACTAGATAAGCTAAAGGTTTCAGACAAGTACGTTAAGCGAGGATCAGCAGGGCAACCAGATGAAATAGATTTACCTAAGTTCTTTGAGGTTAACATTAACTTAGTTCGTAGTTTTGTAACTAGAAGGCTGGCTGCACAGGTAAACAAATACAATAACCTATACCCTTTCTTTAAGTATGAACCTAGAACTACAGGGGTAACAGGTAAGGTTAGGGCTGATGTTCTATCTCAAAGGGTAGAAATCATGTCAGACCAGTATGATTACAGACACTTTCAAACGCAGGTGGTCAGGGATATGTTCCTATATGGTCACAGCGTAGCATTTCCTAGAGCTGCTTGGGAACGGGAAGTTCAATGGGAGAAGGCAAATCCAGAATACGACGACAATCGTGCCAAAACTAAGGTCACAAAGGAAGGGATCAGTTGGATCAACCCCCATCCTAGTAGAGTCTTTTGGGATAATGCCTATCCTTTGACATCCCTAAACTCAGATACAGGCTCGGAATATGTAGGGTTCTGGGATGTGGTTAGGTACAGGGATGTGATGAGCAACCCAATGTATTTCAACCGCGACTCAGTAGGTTATACGACAGCGTCAGTAGGTTTGTTTACTCAGTACTCAACTTACTTTAACCACTACTACACACAGATAGTACCACCTCGAACAGAGGATGATCTTACTAGCTGGAATGATCGGAAGAACAGCATGGGGATGTACTCAGGAGAAATGGGTGACACCTCCGTGTTTGTTACCGATTACTTTATGAAGTTAGTACCTAACCAGTGGGGCATTGGGGATTATCCTCACCCTGTTTGGGTACACATGAGAGTTGCAGGAGATTCTACAATTATATTTGCAGAGTTCCTTCCTTCATCACCTGCTGCTGTATTCTCTTACAATGAGAACGATACCAGATTAAGAAACCTTAGTGTGGCTCACGAACTAATGAGCTACCAAGATCAGTTAACTAATCTATTCTCACAATTACTAGAGACTACGAAGGCTGATCTATTCAATGTCGGTGTTCTTAATACGGATATATTCCCAGACACAGAAGAAGGATTAAAACTAAGGCAAGAGTTTCAGAAGACTATGAGTGGTGAGAATTACTATGCCACTACCCATGTACTCGAAGCATCATTCCAGAAACTTGCTAACCTTGGAATAGACACAAACCCAGATAACGTATTCAAGATAATCAGAAGCCAACCTAACTCACAGTTAACTAATATATTTAGATCCATAGCTGAGTTGATCTCTATATCTGAAAGACTGATGGCATTGAGTCCACAAGAACAAGGGCAACCATCACCTAGGGAAACCAGTGCAACTGAGGTCTTAACAATCAGCAACACAACTGAATCTGTTTATACATTTATTAGTGAAGCTGTTGATGAAGGGCGAGCTGCAATGAAGAGGGTAATCTATGAATCAATAGTAGCAATGGGCAGTAACACTATCCACCTACCTGTTAAGAATAGATATATCCCAGCAGTAATACAGAAGGCTGGCTTCGATATAGATACAGATGATGCCGAGATGATGGACCCTGATCTTGAGCGTAGGTACACTATCATTGGTAGTAAACGTGCGTTATGTCATGATTATATTTTCACAAGTAGAGATGGTTCAGAGAGAGCATCCAATCTTCAGCAAGCCCAAGCTTTAATACAAGTGTTCCAGATTGTTAGCCAATCTCCAGTAGTTTTAGAAGCATTGGGTAAGGATAAATACTTTGAACTTGTTAATGAAATTGCCCGTAAGTCTGGCACTGATCTCAAGCTAGAGATAGGAACAGGTCAGGATAATAGTTTAACTGGGCCAAACCAACAGATGCAGCAAGTAATGGAGCAAATGGCTGGCATTGTTGAGCAGAATGCAATTGATATTAACTCAATCAAGGAAGCACTTGGTGGAGGAGGGCAAGAAGCAGACCCTCAAAGCGGAACTATGCTTGAGAGACAAGCGGCACAGGAACAAGCAGCAGCTCAAGCCTTAGCCGCAGAGATACAACCTCAACAAGAGCAGCCGATCACTATGTAATTTATGGCAGAGACAGAAGTATTAGAGCAGGAACAGGTAGAAACACAGGCAGAAGAAACACCTCAAGTAGAAGATCAAGGAGCTGATGACGGTTTCCTAGATGTTCTTTACACAGATCTAGGTGTAGACATTGAGCCACCACCTGTTGAAGAAGCTGAACCAGAAGCAGAGCCAGAAGCAGAGCCAGAAGAGGTGCAAGCTGAGGTAACAGCAGAGGATTCCGAACCTGAACCCGAACCTGAAAAGGAAGAAGCTAAACCTAAGAAGAAGTTTTCCGTTAAGCAGGAGTTATCTAAGGATGACATAAGGCAAACGATTAAGGATGAGATCGCAAGACATAAACCATCCTTACCTGAGCAACCAGTTCAGCAACCGATTCAAGATCTAGAGGTAGAAGAAGATGACCTTGATGATTACCTACCAGAACAACGTGATGAGATTGAACTAGCTAGGTATGCAGAGCAGGTCGACCCTAAGAAATACAAGGGTATGGCTAATGATCTACAACAATTCTACACAGATCTAGATGAGTATGTAGATAATAACGATGATCCAGACAGGACTTTTGACGAGAATGATGAGGAGTTTATTAAGTGGATACAAAGGAACAAGCCATCACTGAGTAATGCGGAGCAACGCAAGCTCGAACGCCAGATGATTAAAGACCAAGCTATTAGTGAGGCGAAGTCTGAGTTTGAGAAGAAGCAGAGTGAACTTGAGGATAAGATTAGAAAGGTTGAGGACAGGCCCAAGGCTGAAAAAGAATTCAATAAGTACGAATCACTGTTAGATGGTGACAAACCAGAAGAAGACGGACTAGCTGAATCTATCTACAGTCAAGAGATGGACACAGCCAAGAAGGTTGGAAAGGAATATCTAGATTTATTCTATGGTCTGAAAACATTTGAACAGGAAGACCCCCTTCATTCTTGGATAATTGATTTTGTTACTCAGCAATCAGATGCTTTCCAGAAACATGGAGGCGAACATTTAACAAGAGATAATAAAGCATTCGTCCCTCCATCAGAGTACGCTAATGCAGATCCTAATAAGCACTGGACATTTACAAGCAGTGACGTAATGGAAATAATGGGTAACTACTTCTCTACCAGAGCTAAAGACAGTGTAAAAATTGAGGAGGAACGCCTTAATAAACTAGGGTTCACACGGCAAACTAAAAATAAATCGCAGACCAAAGCGAAAAAAGAAGAGGTCAAGCCAACTCGAACACCTAAAGCTACCAATAGTCCAAGCCCCGGAGCTGCCCCTAATTCAGATGGTGTTGAGGAACAAGAGTCTCCCGGCCAAGATATACTAAACAGATTGGGTATAGATTTCTAAAGTCGTCAACCTGGACGATTAAATTCTTCACCTCGAAAACTAATTTATTTTAGTGTATTTTACTGTATTTCTTTGAGATTTAAAATTTAGTTATATCTTTGTCCTTTTAGGAGTACTGATATGGCTACTAATACACTACAAAGTACGGCACAAGATAATGCCAACGTATACAACTGTTCCCCTCGGCATATACTTGTCGACGAGAGTAAAGGATGTACGTTAACAAGGGCAAATATAACTGCCTTTAAACGCAGCGACTTCGAGGCTCAAGCAGCTAAGGAAGTCGGGATGGACAGGATAATCGCACAGACCGCCGAGGCTCGCCTTGCTGGTATGCACGAAAAATCCCTGTATGACTTGTTACTTTCAAAGCACGTTGCCCTAGGTGAGAAATCTGGTGGTGGTTCGCAGTCTGTGATTGCACCATTTACTTTGGTTCCACGCCGCAACACTTTGAACTTTAACTATTTCCAACTTGAAGCAAGTGATAGGGCAGTTTCTAGTGGAGCATTAACAGCATTCACTTCTGTAAATGATATTAAACCAGGTATTGCTCATACAACCTACGGCTGGATACCTTCTTCAGCTTTTGTTATTACAGTTAATGGTGGGTCGGATGGATCACAGTCTAGTGACGCTACTGTTTCTGCTAATGCATTAACTCACACTAAGTTTAATAAGAATCAGGTTCAAGACCTTGCCAAGTATTTCCATCCAGGTGCATACCTTACGGTTATGACGAATGGACGGCAATTAGGTGGTGGTAACGATACAAATACTACTGCTGCTGGTGCTGATATAGCTTATGTTCAGTACAAAGTTTATGCTGCTGAAGATGGAACAGCTAGTGGTACTGGTAGCGGAAACACAGAGAAGGCTCGACTTGTTGTAGCCCCATCTAAGTACGCTTCATCATCAGCTAGTGATCCTATTGAAACGTCATCCTCTGGTGATTGGGCACAAGCTTCAGCTACAAATAAGGCTGATGCTGGATATAATATCGCTAAAGGTACTGGCATGATTATGGGTAACTCTGTTTCTGATTACGAGAAATGGTGTCACCAAGGGCCGGCCGTCAATGATCTAACATTGGTTGAATACTGGCAGCAAACACAACGCTGGACTCACCAGTATAACGATGAATACTTAAAGGCTCTGCAAGCACCGCTTACATCTGAGTACTTCAAGAAGTTCCGTCAGTTGCCACTCGCTCAACAGCGTAAACAACAAGAGGCTTACCAACAGAACGCCTTTATGAACACTGTGTTCTACGGTGATAGAATCAATGACAATCAGAAGGTTGAAACTTATACAAGTCTACCAACTGTTGTTGATCCTAATAATAATGCTGGTTGTACTACTGCTCCAACTATTGAGTACAAGTCCAACACACTTGGTATTCGCACACAGTTAGCTGAGTGTTCACGCACTTGGGATAACCAAGGAAATGCATTGAACCTAGATGTTCTGTTTGAGACTTGCTACATGATTAAGCGGGAACGCGAAAACTCAGGTGGTACTGTTGACACAATCGACGCAATGACTGACCGCTTTACTGCTGCCAAGATCCGCGACTTGATGACCAAGTACTATAAGTCCAAGTATTCTGCTGACTTAACGCTGTTCATGCAGCCGAAACAACAGATCACATTCAACGGACAAGTTGTATTTGAGTACAATAAGTATGACTTACCAGATCAAGGTGTCAGCTTGGCTGTGTTCACTGATACATTCTTCGATGATAAGATCGGTGCCTCACTAGGCTTGAATGATGGTGTTAGCACTAACAAGAACCAAGCCCGTCAACTCTGGTTAATTGATTGGTCTGATATTGCAATCAACGTCCTCAAGACTGCGAGCGTTAAGCGTCAGACTAACACTGCTGATGATATATATAACTGTGTCATCCAGCCAAATGTCTCCCACTATCAGTTGAATAGTAAGACATTCGAGGTTCGTGTAGGTAATACCAACCGCCACGCAATAGTCGAAAACTTCAGCGATGCATCACCTAGTGTGACTGTCTCTGGAGCTGATGTGACTGTCTCTTAATTGTTAACACTTAGGGTGGGGGTCTATTAACTGGCCCCTGCCCTTAATTTTATATCACAATGAAAGTAGAAAAATTAATTGGAACACAACTAAGTGCTACGTTTTCTGACCTAAAGAATAGCGTAAGGAATCACAACTTTACCCATAAAATCACTTGGTCATATACTGATTACACTCCAACTGATGACGCTTTAACGGCGGCGGTCAATGCTTCTTTAGCTAAAAATGCTTCGGATCAGGCTAAGGGTTTATTAAAAGGATATGTTGTTAGAGATGTAGTCGCTTACACAAAGACAGCTTTTACTGGTATTGCTAATCAGGCTAGTGCTGTATTTGATCTCGGGATCACAGGTGATACTGATAAGTTTATTGACTCTCAATCTGTAGCAACTGCTGATGCTTGGGATGCATACACACCTCAAGGTGACGGTGATGGTTATGGCTTTATTGCAACAACCGATGTCATATTGAGCGGAACACTCACCGCAACTGTTAGCTCTGGTGCTGAAAAGCTAGATAAACTAACAGCAGGAGAGGTGGAAGTTTACATGGAAATCGTAGACATGAACGAACTTCTTAAAGAAGGGGCTTGGGCCACAGTTACTTTGTAATTAATTTTGCTCCATACCTGTTCTGTCTCTGCTACTGGGGTCGGGGTGTCAAAGCCCTGGCCCCTTTTTCTTTGACTTTGTGTGACACTAAATTTAGTTTTTCTATTAATGGCTACGAAATTCTATAGCGGAAATGCTAGTTCAGGTAAGGTAATGGACGGTTATGTTTTCACCTTTGAAGCAGTAGATATTACGTCTGGCAGTTGGTACGGAGTATACAAAACAGATGACATATCTGAACAAGCCGCACTTGATAAGCTAGTAAGCAAAGGTCAGGTAAGTTCTCTTACTAAGCAACAGTATGACGATTGCACTAAAAAAAAATTAGAGAGGCAGAGCTTATCACCTCAATTGAAAGGCGTGTCAGAACAGCAGGTTGTGGATCGTGTGGAGGATCAAGCTCCCAAGCAGTCAATAGAAGATGAGGATGATGTACTTGAGGTAAAACAAGTTGCTAAACCTAAATCTAGAAAATCAAAGAAGAAGTGAATCTCATGCAGAGAGAGAAGCTAAAAGTAAGTTCTGGAGGGAACATGGGTTAGATATACTACAAAGAAACAATCCAACTTACAGCGAATGCAAGGCAGCAGCCATCGGCAATCAACGTAATTACCCAGAGTTAGCAGAGGACTTAATGGTAAAGGCAAGAAAGTGGAAGAAACCTAAGATATAATGGCTAAGAAACTATACGCATCAGGCAGATCAAGACAACGTGCAGAACGGGCGAAGAGAACTCAGGCTCGTAATGTGGTTACAATGAATAAGGCATCTGAGAAACAAGCTAAGGAAACTGCTAGGAAAACTGCCGCTCGAAGCCCCGCTGCTCCAAAAGGAACTAGAATAAAAAAAACATCACAAGTATCACAAGGAGTACCTAAATCCAGCTTCTCAGGTTTGGCTGGTAAACCTAAACGCAGTTACCCAAAGGATGTAACAAAGAGAGATTCCCCTAGCCCTAAGAGGAAGTACCCAACACGACAGGATGGTGAGAGAAAGAATGTTGCGAGTGCTAAATCAAAAAAAGTTACTAAACAAGTTAGAGCTTCTGTCAGTAGCGGTAAGTCTAGGTTTGGAACAGGGACAGTTAAACCTGGATATGAAGAGATTCACCCAATGTTAACTAGGCTAGGCGTTACTAGAAAGAAAAAGTAATGGCGAACTTATTTAAAGCAGCGTCAGAAATTTACGGAGCTACTACTAACCCTTGGGCTTGGGCTTACGGGAAAGTAGCAGACCGCACAAAGCTACCACAACTAGGTGATCTGCCTGTAGTTGGTCCAGTGTCTAAAGTACCATCTAAAGTTACGGAAGAATTAATATCAAAGCCTTTAGTTGGTTTGGTTAATAAAGCCTTCGGGCCAAAGAGTAGGCCAAGTAAGCCAAGAAAACCACGGAAGCCAATGCCTTTCGGGAAGAGAAGGAAGGCTAATATGAATTCTAGTTTAATAAAGCAAAGGCAAGCAGCAATGAGGAGGCGTAGGCAGCAAGCGAAGAACGCAGCTTTAAGATTAAGATGACTTGGTTACAATTTAAAACAGCAGTTAAAGAACTTATTACCGTTGATGGTACTAGGCAGGGTATTACTTCGTATGTAGATCGGATGATCAAGCTAGGTGTTATCGAGGTGCTATCTCATGTTGAGCATTACACTAAAGGTAACATCACCAAGTATAACCTAGCTGGCCCTGATGGTTTTCAACCTTTAACTACAGAAGGAAACTCAAGTCTGGGACAATTACCATCAGAGGCTAGGCCACAAGAAGCGTACAGAATTTTTTATACAACAGCAGAGGTAGCAGCAACTCCTTCCACTGATAATGAAGGGTGCAATCGTACACCTGTTGTTAATTATCCTTACTCAAATAGAAATGATTTAATATGTGCCCACCCTTTAATAAGCAACGGGGCATCTGTTATAGCCATAGGTAAGTCGGGAGATTTCTACATATATCCACAGCTAGATAGAAACGAAGTACTTCAGATTCATTGGGATGGATTCACAGCAGATCACGCTGACTCAGATACAGTTCCTTATGATGATCCAATGGCTGAATGTGTAGGAGAATATGTAAAAGCTAAGGTAACTAGAGAGGTGGATAAGGATTTAAAATTGTTTCAGTCTTACTATGGAACATTTCAAAAGAAGAGGCAGGAACTTTACATCAATAGCTTTGGGAGACAGGCAATAAGAACCAACCCTCCAGCGGGGTCTACAAGTTTAGCCTGTGCTACCTCGTAAATTACAATGAGTTTAATTAATACCACAGATACGGATAGTGGAAGTCCAAACGTGCCTGATGCTGCAAAGACAGCGGCATGGAAAGATTATATTTGGATAAGAAGGTTAGGTACTTCTGGTGAAGCTAAGTTTTATATCTGGAACGAAGATGCCTCAAGTGATGGGACATATCTTAAATGGCAGGAGAAAAGTGATGTAGCTTTAGATGATATAGCCATAGACAGTTCCAAGATTGTTGTAGGTAATGCCAGTAATAAAGGTGCGGCTGTCGCAATGAGTGGCAATGCTACCATAACTAATGCAGGTGTTGTTACCGTAGGGAGTGTAGCGAATAATGCTATTACAAATGCTATGGTTAATACTTCTGCTGCTATTGCTTACAGTAAACTTAATCTTACAGGAGCAATTCTTAACGCTGATCTGGCAGGGAGTATTACCGCAGCTAAATTAGCAGGGAGCATACCTTACAGTAAGTTGTCCATAGCTGATGATGAAATTCCTTTTGCTAAGATAAATGGGTTAAATATTAATAATGCAAACATGGCAGATATGGCGGCAAACACCGTCAAAGTTCGTGATGCTAACTCATCTGGTGCCCCTAGTGATAAAGCTGTAGGTAATACACAGATATTAATTGGGGATGGCACAGGATTTACCGCTGCATCTCTATCTGGTGATGTCACAATGGCAAACACTGGTGCTGTTACAATAGGTTCAAGTGCAGTTCATGGCTCAATGCTTAATGTTGATGTTGGTGATGCGAGTTCCATAGAATTAAGCAGTAACACACTTTCAATTAAAACTGCTGGCGTAGAGGTTTCACACATTAAAGGACATTCATCAGCAGGAGTACTAGGGTATGGGTCTAGTGGTGCTGCGGCAGCAATAACAGCAGACTCTAATTCAACAGGTAAAGTTCTCAAGTCTAACGGAAACAACGCCGCTCCTACATTCGAGAGTGAGACATCAATGGTTCCAATGCTGGAGGTGACTCACGCAAACGTAAACGCGCATTGGGTTGTCCCAACAGGGGTAACTAAAATTAGGGTTTGTTTACAGGGAGCAGGGGCAGGTGGGGCTACTGACTCGTCAAGCCAAGCAGGTGCCGGGGGTGGTGGTGGTGCTTATTGTGAGGCAGAGTTTAATGTTTCTGCGGGGCAAGTTTTCATGCTTAAAGTTGGGGCTGGATCTTTAGGAGGGGCGGGAAATTCAAATACTCCAATCGCTTCTGGTGCAGCCACAGATTTTCGGCAGCTAACAGGTACAAATGGCGGTAATATACTTCACACACTTCGGGCAACTGCTCCCGGGGGATCAGGGGCAACCGACCAAGGCGGTAATAATCATCATTCAGTTGGAGGGGCAGGAGGTGTGGCCCCGGCGTTAACCTCTCCATACAACGCAGGTGGAACAACCAACTACACAAAAAAGGTCGACGGCCAAGCAGGTGGAGACAGAGGCGAAGCGTTTCACGGACAATCAGATGCAGGTGCAGCTTACGGAGGCTACGGCGGGGCTTCTTACAAAGGTCAAGGTGCTTTAGGCGGCCAAGTTCAAGTAACTCAAGGTGATTCAAATGATATAATAACTGTTCAAGATGGAGTGCAAAATGAGCATCGTGAAAAGAATCAATTAAGAGGCTCTGGTTATGGTTGGGGTGGAGCAGGGACGCAATCAGGCCAACCTTACAACAGGCGAGGCGGTAGTGGCTGGGGTGCAATCTACGACATTAGCTAGTGGCAAGATACAAACACATAACGGCAAAGCCAACTGATGGAGGGCAATTATTTACTGCATTGTCCCATGAATTTGCTGGCCCTGCTAACTATGTTCAGAAGCTCGATTGGCGTAGGGACTTGGATCAAGAGGTAAGGCGAGAAGGGTACGATTACTTTAGTCCATCAGGATCAAGTGACGTAACTGGTAACGCTGTTCCTACTAGCAGTGAAATTAATTTAGTACACATGGTACGCCGCCCTAATGGAGAGGTGGCAATCATTGTTGGAACAAAGACACACCTTTACAGATACCAAAAGAGCGATGATGTAACCTATGTATCAGGCGATTATGTCACCCATGAATGCTCAGTAAGTTCTCATAGTACTCAGTCAGCTTGTGTTGGTGCTGGTGCTAACTGGAATGCAATAGATTACTTTGATAATACACCTGATAACTGGATAACTATAGGAAGCGGATTCAGTTCAAGTGGTAACAGGTGGCAAGCAGTTAATTTAAATGGGTACACTATTCTTAATAATGGTGTTGACCTACCTGTTTCATATCGAGTTGAACACCTGGAAGTTACTCCTTTGTACGAACTTAGAGAGAACGGGGTCGCTAGTGTAGGATCAATCACTGCTTATAATGGCATCCTAATGCTTGCTGATATAGATCAAATTGATGATTTAAAAACATGGATGTCAGGTGGATCTGCTTACGGAGTGGTTACTGCAAACACAACCAAGTTTAATAACAGACTTATTTGGTCGCAGATTAGGGAGCCTTTAAAATTTTCTGCATCAACAGCAGGAAGTATTTCAAGCGGAGAGCAGACGTTAACACTAAGCTACCCAGCAAAGTCGTATCAAGTAGGAGATCAGATTACTATTGTTGGTGCTGGAACTAATGGAGGAAACTTATCAGCTAACATTGCAGGGGTAACAAACAATCAAACAATATTCCTAGATGCTGAAGCTTCAACCACAGTAAGCGATGCCTCTGTAGTACAAACAAGTGAGATCGGTAGTATTATAGGCTTTGAAGATTTAATGGGTGATGGATCTGGGATTGTTCACATGGCTCCGCTTCAGAATAATTTGGTAGTCTACAAGGACACATCAATTTTCATTGGTCAATACACAGGCAATAGTAACATTCCGTTTAAGTTTAGGGTAATAACAATACCTAGTACTCAAGCCCTGTATTACAAGCACACTTTAATCTCTGTAAAAAACACTCATATCTATGCAGGTCGTGACAGTTTTTATTCATTCGACCTTACAAGTAGAGGGCCAAAAGAGATAAGTGCTTTGGCTAGTGTTAAAGATATTTTTTATAAACAGAATGAGATTGCAGCAACGAACTCTGTATTTGCCGCTGACAATGTTCTTACCAATGAGGTTTGGTTTTGTTTCACATCACTAACAGATGACTCAGCTATATGTTATGATTATAGAAACGGAACAGCATCAACTACATCAGGGACTTTTAGTGCGGCGGCAAGTATTAAAAAGCCACCATTAACTAATGAAGATTGGTTTGTAATGGGAACAGCAGGAGGAACTTTATTTAGATACGGTCTAGCAAACGAAACTGTTTCTGAGTGGAGCAATAAGAAAGCTATCTATTACAGAAGAACTAACTCTTATTCCACTACACAAGTAGCTTACCCAAGTACAATCAAGGGAGGGCTTGCTAACTTTGGTGATGCTTATAATGAAAAAGATTTCAGAGGTTACTTACTTCAATTAGCCAGCCAACAAGAAGAGAACGCTATAATAACAATTAAGATCTATGGATATGCAAACCCTTACAGCACTCCGACTACATTAGTTAATGGGTTTCAGATAACAACTCCAGCGACACGAAATTTAGTACCTTGTTTTTTTAGAAGTCACTTGTTTCAAGATGAGGTAACAGCAACAGAATATAAAAACGCAAGACTAGCTGCTCGAACTTTCGATGTTAGTATGGTCAAAAGTACAAGTGAAATAAGACAACCAAGTTTAAGCTAATGCCAAGTTCAATTACTCTAGTTAAAAGATTAGTCAAAGGTTCCGCTCTCACGGCTACCGAGATGGA